>Ga0105097_10001890_pt1 | contig 10154 bp, 17 predicted proteins | sample PPLLak12cMay2015_FD_87035 | JGI IMG/M metagenome (GOLD analysis project Ga0105097, IMG submission 87035) | Freshwater sediment microbial communities from Prairie Pothole Lake near Jamestown, North Dakota, USA - PPLs Lake P7 Core (1) Depth... | ecosystem: Environmental > Aquatic > Freshwater >... | reverse complement strand
TATTATACAATGACTGTATCTAAAGTTATAGATCTTGGAACCGGGGGAGATTCTGCCATTCTGAATCTTACTATGGTATTTGCGATTGTTATTGCATTTATGTGGGTTGTAGCATTGATTTTATTCTATGAATTTAAAACTGATGATGCAATTAAAACTCACGTCAGAGAATTGGAATCTAGAATTACCGCGCTTGAAGAATTTAAAGACACCCTTAAGGCTACCGTATTCACTCCAGCGGTTTACAATTCAGATGTTATGAAAGATGGTGGAATTACCGGGCATTCGGTCCCACAAAATTAATTTTTGGTGTAATTATGAAAAAGGGTACAATAGCTAAATGGTCACTGGTAATAATGCTCCTTATGCTAGATGTACTTGTTACTGGAGCTTTGGTCTATTCTGTTTTCCAATCGCGTGTTATGATTTCTGGAAATGATCCGTTTATATTAAATGTTGCTATTATAATTAGTATTTTTGATGTTGCACTATGGGTTATTACAATGCTAATTATTTATGAAATCAGAAACGATTCTTCTTCGGATCAAAGATTAGTTACATTAGAACGATTATTATTAGAGAATGGTTTTAATAACCATAAGTAACTAATCTTGTTTTCTCTCTCTCTTTTAAAATATTTCTTGCTTCATCTCTGTTTCTAAGTGATGTTCCATTCATCTGTATTGTTTTTAATTCAGTATCTGTCATTGAATAAAGATCATTATACGTATAGTTTCTATATTTTTTTGGAGCGTGGTGTATTTTAGATTTTTTTGATTTCTTTGAAGAATCAAATAATTTTCTCATGCTCAAAATACTCTCCTCCGTCTATTAGTTTTTGTAAATGCTGTGGTATCATTTGTCCTCATCTTCCCTACTTGATTGTGGTATCCACTACCTGCAACATCATTTAATACTTTTTTCTTATTATAATTTCGTATAAATGCCATCTTCGTTCACCCCCGTATATTATTTGCAAATGGGGATCCTGATGCCAATTCACTATTCATTGGGGATGCTAAATCAACCAATGCTGCTTTTTTACGCCGATATAATATCTCCTCGGCTATTGATCTTTCAATTGGAGATCCATGCTCGTAAATATTTAATAATTCTGGCATATCCATATCTTGTATTTCAACCGGAGAGTGTTCGGTCTTAATTTTAGCGATAACTCTTTTTTTAGGTCTTCTCTCTTTGTTATTCGGTTGTTGAAAAGGAAACATTAAACTTATACTCATAGTATCACCTGTACTGAATTTTTGAATCTTTTGGTAATTTATCATCCCGTATTCTTAAAAATACAGGGTGTCTTAAAATACCATATGGAGTCTTTTCATAATATTTTACTTCTACTACAAATTTTGGATGAATCCATTTTATAACATCTTTCATTGGAGAGTTTAAATAATTTCCGGCGTTTGGCATTTTCATAATCATGTTATAAAGTTTTAATCCGGTTGCATCATTAAATCCACTTGTTTTTCCAACAATAATCAATTCTCCATTTTTATCATATTGGGCGAGAATAAGTGCTCCAAACGTAGATGCACGTTTTCCTTCACCTTTAGTCATTCCAACAACTGTAACATCTTCAGTGTAGATTTTTTTAACTTTAATCCAGTGTTCCCGCGAGTCGAAAACATATGGGGAGTCTTTCTTTTTCAGGACCACACCTTCACCCTGTTTTTTAACAATATCTTTGTAAACTTTTTGAAAGTTAACCGGGCTTGATATTGTTTTAACTAGTTCAACATGTTTAGACCGAGGTAATATTTTTTTAAGAAGATCGAGTCTTTTTGTTAATGGAAATTTTGTGACATCTCCATTGTATCGTAAAATATCAAATACAAGTAATTTTGCAATGTATCCTTTTTTAGTCTCTGGTAAAGCTAATACAGTTACAAATTCACTTTTTCCATTTTTAAAAAATGTAAGTTCCGAATCCAACATGACATCTTTTGCAGATATTTTCTTAAGAGATTCTATAATTTCCGGGAACCTGCTTGCAACATCATTTTTCCAGTGGCGGGTCATCAAAAACCAATGTCCATCTTTTTTGATGGCTACAATTCTGGTCCCATCAAATTTCTCTTGTAAAAGATATCCTTTTTGTTTAAATGGTTCCTCATAAGGATTATCTCTTGCAAGCATGGGAACAAGTTTTTTTGGTTTTGGCGGTATCATTTTTTATCGCTTCCTTTTACAATAATCCAATTTTTTCCTTTACCAAGTTTTGGGAGATAAATGAGTGCGTATTTTCCTTTATATTTCTTACCATGTAATATAAAACTTATTTCATTTTGTTCCCATTTTAACGTGTCATATGTCCCGTTATCTGCTATATATGTTATTCCCGCACCATATGTGCCTTCCGGAGTGATACCTTTGAAATTTATATAAGATAATCGATGGTTGGGAGTATTTATTGCGAGTCTCCTCTCACCAACTTTTTGTGGCATTCCTTTTGGAAGTGCCCAACTTTTGAGAACTCCGTATCTTTCAAGCCTGAAATCAAAATGATAGTGGCTTGCATAATGTTCATGAAGAACGAATCTTCGATCTCCTGTCATTTATCTCTCACCTGTTATAATAATAGTCTGTAACAGTATAAAAAAGTTTGTTATTTTATTATTTTACATTTTTTAAATTTTGGATTTTGATTTACTTTCTTTTTTAAAATTTTATTATAATCTTTTTCTGGATACTTGACATTTAAAACTTTATAAATTTCTTTTAATTCTTCAATAGATGCGTTAACTTTGTCACAGGGATTTAATTTATTAATATTATGTTTTACCCATATTAATTCGTCATCAACTGCCAATAGTTCATCATCAATATTTCCATCAGGTTTATAAAATTTAAATAATTTTACATATCTTGAACCTTTTGGAATATCCAATTTATTTGTACAATGCGTAACATTTTTATCATCTTTGGTAAACCAATATGACCATGTTCCTATTTTTCCCATATAATATTCACCTGATATAAATATTGATGTAAGAGTATAAAAAAGTTTGTTATTTTTTGCATTTACATTTTTTTACAACTTTTTTTATTGGTTTACGTTTGGTTATTGTTTTTGACTGTTTCTTTTTTCGATATTCCTGAATGTCTTGAAGAAATTCATATTTTATTTTTTTGAGTTCTTGTATAGCCATTTTTTCCAATTTAATATCTTCTGGTGTTGGGGGTTCTTTATAATTTTTTCTTCTATATGTTTCTGCAAATTTATTTAATTTATTTTCATATTTTTCTTCTAAATGTGGATATTTCTTAAAATCTTCTACAAATGAATGTAGATACATAAGAATTTCTGCATATAAATCTGTCTCTTTTTCTAATAAACTTGCGCCATCTTGCATATTACCATGAGATTTATCATAAATATCTTTATATTTACCAGTTGTAAGTGCTAACTTAATATCTTCTATGATCGTATTTTTTGGAATACCTGCTATTTGACCAATCGCATGAATATTTTTCATTTGATCCGCTATTTGTTCATTATATTCCCCCGGAGAATGTTTATTTAAATCCCTTAAGCGTTTTAATTCCATTAATTCTCTATCATATTCATTCATATGTGCAAGACTTACAATATTTGTATATTTTCTATTATCCCATCTACTCATAATTCACCTGTTATAACAATTGTATGTGAATATATAAAAAAGTTTGTTATTTATGTATCTATTGATAATTTCAAATTTCGTTTGTTTATTTTTGCGGGACGTGGTTTATCCTCATAAATAGCGTGATCTATACTTTCGTCATATGCGAGTGGTTTGGTATGAGCATCGTGATCTTTTGCTAATGTTGGTTTATATTGTGGTTTATGTTTAGGATGTGGATACGGATCTGTTGCTGGATGCCGATTATTATCCTCTTGTTTTCTTTTTTTATCCGGACTTATATCTTTCTCTATCATAGTAATATATTGTGTATAATGTTATAAAAACATTGTTATTTCATTAAATAACTATGATAAATCTTTTTTTTAATTTCTCTCATCCCGTTGGAGGTAATTTTTGCCCCCCCCAAAAAAATTCTTTTGGCGTTGCTGTTGCCATTATCGTCCCAAATTTTGTTTTAAGTAATCCATTACTACTTTAACTCGTTCTCCAATTTTTCCATGTACTGATATATAAGGGATTTCGTTATATGTGGTTGAATTGTCTCCAAATTGGGCTTTCATAAAATTCAAAATAAATTCCTGTTCTGATTTCTCCATAAAATTCCTGTGTGCGCTTTGTCTTAATGGAAGGAGCTCATCTACAAAAATTAATAATTTGTATGGCTTAGAGTTAATATGTTTAGATGCCAGCTCTTTACATTTATCATAAGTTTTAAAGAAATTGTTTGGATTTTTTGAATAAATTAATGTTGAATATGCAAGATTATCAATTACTGACCTGTCTGATAAAAAAGATTTATATTTTTGTTCAGTTTCAATTTGTTTACTCATAATTTTATATTGGGTGTCGATATGTGCGCGGGATTCTGGTATAAATGTTGCAGCGATTTCATGAATGATTGGAATCTCAATTCGTTTTTCGAGTGCTTTTACAAGAGATGTTTTTCCGCACGAATGGGATCCTACAATGGCAATCTTATATGTATTCGGCAAAACAAGTTTCTGAGTCATCTATATAATATGAGTAAAAATAATATAAAAGGGTGGTGGTTATTTCTTTTTCTTACATTGTTTTTTGATTGGAGGAACTTTAACTTTTGGTTTATGAGTTTTATTTATTTTTTTTAATTTCTTTTCCATTTTATCTAGTTCTTCATAATATCCAACCGGAAATTCCATGATGTGATCTGCTGCTATACGTTAAGCTTCTTCTTTATCGTATGTGTGTTCAAATTCTATTTTTGCTCCACGATGAAGTTTTCTTTCATCAAAAATTTCTTCTGAATATCCTGCTGATTTATGTCCACAATCACATGGTACTTTTAAATGTTTCTTAGTCTTATATTTTTGTTTTAATTTTCCTGAATGTTGTAACCTAGCCATATCTATCACTGAATATATGATATGACATTAAACTATATAAAAGTAATTAAATAAAAAAGATTAGTATGCTTCAAGAAGCTCGATGCCGCGTGCTTTATCTTTCGGACACTGAACGAATTGAGACATCACTTTCTTATTCTTTCCACCTTTTCCAAAAATAGTACCAAGGAACGGATCGCTGGTTGCAATCATATAGGTTCCACATTTCTTACATTTGAGTTTGCTTTTGTCGCCTTTTGCCATAAAACTTCACCTACAATAGTATGTGCTGTAATGCTATAAAAAGTTGTTGATTAATTTTGTTATGTCTTATTGTGCTACTGGTTTTTATCATGTTTCATTTCTTTTCTATAAATGAATTCTACTCTCCAATTATAATCATTCCAATAATTATTTTTTATATAAATCTTTCATAATTCACCTTTATATTATGTATTTATTTTTGAGTATAAATAAGTATTTTATTTTGATTTCGCTATAAGAAATTGTGTTACTAATGTAACAATTATTCCACCAAATATAATATATACTCCTATCGCAAGTATATTTTGTGTATCTGTCATTTTCTGTTCCATTTTATCAGATATACTTGTTGTTGGAGAGGTTATCGTTATTGTTGTAGTATTATACCAAGATCCACCGGCTGCATTTGAAGCATATAGACGAATATTATATGTTCCGTCTGTAGTAAATGTTACTATTGGGTTTTGTTCATCTGATGTTTTTGTTTCATCTACATCCATATACCAATCCCAATTTGTTGGATTGTTGGTACTGTCATCTTGAAAGCTTACGGTAAGTGGAGATGTTCCGGAGGTGGTGTTGGCGGTGAATGCGGCGTGGGGGGCAACCGGACAGGTTATACCTCCATCAAGATAATCCCAAATATATTCCGCCATACGTAAATGCCCCGTTCTGTTTGGATGTATAGAATCGCCCGGAATATAGTTCGTAGCATTATACGAGTCCCAAATACAATTGTAAGGTATTGTATCCATAGCGTCCCATATTGTTGCATAATTCTTGCTCTGCGAGCTGAGATTTGCAGCAACTTCCCCCCACGCCGCCTCCTGTCCAGCCGACCCATTTTCAATGGGGGGGAGTAAGATATAAGCGGTAGATCCATTTGCAACAGCATAATCGTACATACTAACCAGATTGGCGGTTAATAAGGGGATATTTCCATATCCGTCATTAGTACCAAACATGACAAAAAATATTTTTTGAGACGTGTTGTAATGAGTTCCGATATTCGCCAAACCCCATGAACTATTTTGGGCAGAACCATCCATATTATGATCTGCGTAGGATGTCGGATCGAAGTTGTCTCTCATTTGAATGATATAGGCATCGTTCCCCGAACCGTTCAGATACTCCCCATTTCCAGCACCCTGTGTTATACTATCCCCATAAGCGTAGTACCAGTGGGGGACAACGATAATAGATCCGGTTTTGTTTTTCCAGTTCCCGCCGTCGTCGTTAGATACCCACAATCGGACATTATAAGATCCAGTAGTGAGTGTTGCCGATGGGTTTTGGAGATCACTACTTTTTGTTTCATTGTCGTACCAGTACCAGTCCCAGTTTGTCGGTGTGTTGCTTGATGTATCCACGAACCCCACGACATGAGGGGTGGCACCACTGGTAACATTTGCGGTGAAATTGGCTACTGGTGTGGTCGAAGTGTAAGTAACGGTTATGAGTGGGGGGTAGATATTGCCATTTTGATGAAGCAGCATATAAGTGTCGCCCCCACTTGCCCAATCAGCATCGTAATTGTTATTTACATCCCAATTGGTCCTCGCAGACAACCCGGTGTATCCGGTCGTATTAATCACGGAGTTATCATTTAGAGTTACATTTGCATATTTATTTGCACCCGTATATGTCCATTCTCCGAGTGAGGTGTTAATAACGCGTTGAAAATTACCAATATTATTAATATTAGAATAATCAAGGGGTAAGAATTGCGTTATTGATAGTTTTGGCTGCCCCGGACCCCAATTAGCATCCATTATATACACACTGTAAACGACACTCGATATTGTTTTTCCTGACAGAGGTGAGGTATTAAAAACTGCACCAAAACGATCCATGCGGGTAAAGTTATTTTCGTTAGTTCCGCCAGTTATTCTTGCAAAACCCGTTGTTGCTGCATAATAATGGGTGCCACTACCATTTCGGATTGTTGAAAAGTCGGTTTGAGATGCGCTCCAATAAACATCTGTGGTGTTTTCCGCAAAGATTATCATTGTCTCCGCACTCCCCACTCCCACCATCACGCACACCAGCAGGGCAACCAGCAGCCATCGAAAACGGTTCATAATTAGATTATCCTCCCAAAATTATCAAAAATATTTAAAATTAATCGTATATTTATCATTATAATTCTCACCCCTCTCATTTTAATTCTATCATAATATTATTATAGATAATAGAATGCAATACTATAAAAAAGTTATCTATTAGTTCCTCTTGTGACCTACCCAATAGTTTGGTTTTATTTATTTAGTCATCACCAAAAATGTAAGCTCTCTGGTATCTTTATATTTTTTATGTAATATTGTTTTTAACTTACATCATTGCGCTACTGGTTTTTTATCATGTTTCATCTCTTTTCTATAAATAAATTCTACTCTCCAATTATAATCATTCCAATTGACTCCAATACCGCGTGCAAATTTTTGTTCAACCATGGTTGCCACGTAATGCCCCTCTGCATCATCACTGAGCCCATATTTATCGTGGACATACTTTTCGACACTTTCATGTACAAGTACCGACAGAAGCTCTTTGGGTTGCTTTACTAGGTCATTGTCATAATAGACTGTATTTGTTCCACGGCTCCAGTGACCAACCCACCCCAAATGTTTTCTCATAACAACACGATTTTTAATAACGTGCCTGTCATAACGAAATGTTATATATTTACCATCGTATTTAACATTTAGTGCACTCATGGCACTAAGACGTTTTACCAATTCACGTTTTTCCGGCTTTATAAAACTCATTGACATAATACAATATTATTATATATGATAGTATAAAAAAGTTGTTAAATTATTTACATCCACATTTTTTTGATTTCTGTTTACGTTTTGTCTTGGGAGATTTAGATTTCTTTTTACGAAGTTCACCTTTTTCACGTATAGATTTCCCTCCGAATGGATCAAACAAATCCTTATCTGGCTCTTCTTCTTCTTCAAATCTTTCAGATTTTCCTTTTCCAAATACATATTTCGGCTCTCTCAAATTGCCGATATATTTCGAAGCTTTTTTAAATATATTCTCTTTTGGATAACCAACTTCTGCATAATCTGTATATGGATCTTCATAAATACCTTTTGCCATTTTAACACCTACATACTGATTATATAAGTAATACTATAAAAAAGTAATTGTTATTTTTTTTGTTTAGAAATTTTTCTTATAATTTTCCTTTTTGTAGGAGATTTTTTAATTTTTCTTTTCTTACGAGATTGAGTTATAGTGGGTTTATAGTAAGGCATTTCAAAAATCCACGAATCTTCACCAGTTCTTTTTTGTAGTTTTACAGAATTTGCTTCATCGGATGTATCATATATTGTGGCATCATCAAGATTCATTGACCATTCCCAATTACCAGTATCCGGATCTATTACGAAAAATTTATCCATATTTTTTCTGATAACATATACATTTGTAATCATGATTAACCTCTATTTTTTATGTTTTATTATTTTGCGTTTGTGTTTTGATTTTGATATTTTTCTATTGCGATATTCAATATCATCCTCATCCTGACCTTTTCTTGGTAATGCGGAAATACCTTTATTTATATCATCTATTTCTCTTAAAATTGTAATTCCTCTATCCTCTGTAAATCTTTTAGATTGTCGCAATTCAAGAAAATCTTCTTGTAAAGTTTTGACTCGATCTTTTAATGCAGGTGTGATATTAACCGGGAAATCTCCAAGTTCTTTAAGTTTTTGACGCACCAGCATCTCCAAATCCTCTTTAAATTTTGTTTGTCGTCCTAAATACATAATTAATTCTCCAGTATTCTATTACCATTTAAACTATAAAAATGTATTTATTATGATGATTTTTTCACCATAAGTTGATACATGAATGCTCCTATACCAGCTATAATTATAAGAATAACTCCGATATAAGTAAGATTTTGTGTATCATCCATTTTTGTTGCTATTTTTAAATTTGTTGATGTTATATTCCCCTCCCATGGAGACGGGCAAGTTGTATTTATATAATTTGTTTTATTATTCCATGAAATCCCATCTGAATTCTCCACTCTTAATAATACATCAAAATTTCCACAAACATTATATGTGTGTATTGGAAATTGTGAAGTGGATGTGTTTCCATCTCCAAAGTACCATAACCACGATGTTGGGAATCCACTACTACCGTCAATAAATTCTACTGTAACTGGAATTGTTGGTCCTCCGGTGATCATACTTGAAAAAATTGCGGTTGGTGCTATACCAGTTATATTTATATAATTTGTTTTTGTTATTGTATTACTAATACTTCCATTTTGCCATAAATATTCTGTTAATGTAACATTTTTTAACCCACTTGTTGTATATAAATGGGTTACAGTTGAATTTGATCCAAAATCATATGTTCCATCTCCGAATGACCAGTTCCATCTGTTTGGATAAGATCCTATGAATGAACTTACAAATGTGGTTATATTTCCTGCATACATGCTTGTATTAGTTGCTGTGAAATTTGCTGTAAAGTTCCAATCCTCGTATACAATTTGAGTCACAGGTTCGAAATTATGTATTGGGTAGATAATATTTGTTGTTCCATTAATCAAATAACCATATGCAAAATATTGGGTGGTATTATCAGAACCATTAGTATAATTATAATAAAGTGCAGTATAATCAAGTATACTTGCGCGATTTGATCCAATTGAAAATCCGGTTGGTTTTGAAACATTAAATGATATAAGACCATTTGAATTATCAATACTTGATGAAATTAATGTCATTCCAGTTGGATAATATGACAAATTTAATTGTACTGATTTTGCATATACGTATAATGGATTAAATGTAAGTTCCCCCACAATATAACTTGTATTTGTAATATTTTGTATTTGAAGGGTTCTATTTCT
>Ga0105097_10001889_pt1 | contig 10154 bp, 21 predicted proteins | sample PPLLak12cMay2015_FD_87035 | JGI IMG/M metagenome (GOLD analysis project Ga0105097, IMG submission 87035) | Freshwater sediment microbial communities from Prairie Pothole Lake near Jamestown, North Dakota, USA - PPLs Lake P7 Core (1) Depth... | ecosystem: Environmental > Aquatic > Freshwater >... | reverse complement strand
TAGTTCAATACATCATAGAACAAGTACTCCATATTGGTTAAATTATTAATTGTAACACCTAGCTCTTCTTCAGCTTCTTTTATCGCTGTTTGCTCAGATGTATATCCCGGTTCTATTGTGCCCTTGCATATCTGAAAACTTTTACCACCAAATTTAGGGTCTGATGGTTTCATAAACAACATCTTAAGTTCATCTTCCATGTAACAATATGGAACTAGAGCTGCTTTTTCATCTCTCTGGTATGTATTCACGCGCAGTTCCTCAATTCTGCATATCCACATCCAGATATCTGGTGAGCTTCTTTATGACAATCGACACATAACGTAATACAATTATCTATATCTGCGCTTTCTATTGGATTGCTTACAACTGGATCAATATGATGGCAATGTAGTGGTCCATCACTACCGCATTTTTGACAAGTATAATTGTCTCTTGCTAGTACTAATTGTCTTAGCTCTGGTTGTACTTCTCTAGAGCTGTGACCTTCCTGGCCCTTATAATACTTAATTTGCCCGTATATAGGACATTCTTGCTTACAGCTGTCAGAACAATAGAATCTATTTTTTCCATTTCTATTAATACCTATAATACGATTACTAACTTCAATTCTTGTCGGCATATACCATTTACCACAGTAGGTACATTTGATTTCTAATGAATTAAAATCTTCACCAATTCTACACTGCTCATATGGCTCCAGTTGATGCGCATAAGTACTATATAATATTAATCCGTTTTTATAATTTGGATTGTTTTCACCCGAGACATCTTTATGATTGTCGCGCATCTTTTGTTTTGTTTCTTCGGAAAGTTTATATCTTTTCTTCAAAACTACCTCTCTGGAATAAAACTATAAACTTGGTCTATAGCCTCGTCTTGCAATTTCTTATTAAATCCACTGTAAATATAGATTATGTTATTACTTATTCTACCTCTTACGTTCATATCTGCGCCACCATCTATAATGGTATCCACATTCTGCCGCAGATTGCCAGTAAGGCCCAGCTTTTCATAGGCTGCGGCCATCAGATTTTTGTGGGTCATTAATGCGCTATAGTTCTTTATTTTGGCTATCTTTTTGTCTTGATGATACACAGTACCATCTACATCCGACCAGATTATACCCAATCTTGGTTTGGTTAAATACACCCAAATTATAGGAGATAATCCAGAGCTTATATCTCTACCGGCATATCCAGTGTTTATCTTGTACTCATTTAAGTAATTATAAAAGCGCATTCTTACCTCATATGTATTTATATTATTTATACAAATACAAAAGGGGGTAATTAATTACCCCCTTGTCCTACGTTGTTTAGATTTAAATGTTATAGATCTTTAAGTGAGGCAGCTAAATCGTCCGCCTCTTCTGGGTCAAACTTATCGTCATCTAAGTCTTCATCCACATCCACTTCATGAGCCTGTGGTTGAGAACCTTTAGATTCTTCTTTGTTAACCTTACCATAAACGCGTTCCCATTCTTTCTCTACTAATCCCCACAACATATCCTTTTCCAACATCTCTTTTAACTCAGCTGGTGACTTACGTTGTGATTGTAAATACTCTGTTAGGTCAACAATGTTTTCCATGATAGCTTTAATCTCTTTATCTGTACCAAGAGCATCGGATGTACGAGCAAACTTGCTATCACCATAATCAGGCCACACTTTGTTGTTGGCATCAGGCTTAGTGCTTTTAACCTTGATTATAAAATTATAACCGTCTGCCGGGTCAAATACAGCTGTTCCGGCGCCATCTTTCTCGTCTAACAACTCACCTCTTACCTTAGATTCCAACTTAACACCGAACTCAAACAGCTTGGTTTTATGACTATTAAGTTTATCTTCACGGTTTTCTATATCTCTAGGAATATCAGCATCTCTTGGGTCATCTACTACGTGAAAATTTGAGATATACTTTTCCTTTCTACCAAATAATTTGGCCGCTTTCTTATCTGCCTCACTACCACCCCACAACACTTTAGTGGAAAAACAATAAGGACAGAAATCTTCAAAATCAAAGGTTTTTGGACAGAGAAGATGAATCCAACTATCACCACGCTGATACATATGGTAATATAACTTTTTGTATCTCGGACTACCATCTTTATCCGGTAGGAATCGTCCTTCATATACCATAGGTCTGTCTGCGGTACCAGCCTGTAGCTTCCAACGTCTTACATCATCATTACCACTTTTACTTTTTCTTTCTTGATCTGCTAATAGTTCTTCCTTAAAAGAACCGAAAAGCTCCTTTTTTATCCATTTTGACATACTTTAATTCTCCTTTTTCTGTGTTTTCTGTTGTTTTCATACTAAATAAACTAGTTCTTCTGAATTTGAGTTTAGTTTCTTAAATTTCTTAATTGTATCTTCTGTTCCTCCTTTTCTATCCTCGGCAACACAAGCTATAATTATAGCTGAGTATTGTGCTATGAGAGTATTTCTGGCATAATTAGCTTGTGTATATTTCCATCTTGGTGATCCGGCCGCAACTGGTTCTGGATGATATATAACTATGGGAATATTGTATCTTTGAGCTATTATCTCGGCAAATCTATCACCACCTTGTTTGCAACCACCAGAAACTATAATATCTCCAGGCTCATATAACTGAAAGAACTTATCTTTAACAAGATTATAGTCCGGTTCTACATCTCTACGTCTGGTGCCTATTATGCCTATTGTTTTCATATTTTAAGTATAACCTATATTGTATTAATTGTAAACATACAAAAGCGCTCCGCGGAGCGCTTTTGTTAAACTCTGTTATATTATTTTAGTTGTATAACTTATCTATTGTTTCTAAAGCCTTCTCAGATGTTATCTGATTGTTCTTCCATGCTAATACTATTACATATACCAAGTCTTCAGTTTCATTAGAATGTACTACATTTAAAGCTTTTATTGCTTCTAATGATATGTTTGTTTTTTCTACCTTTGGTTTAACTGGCGATGTTAAATCAGAAAGACCTGATGTATTTGATTCTCTAATATTAGCAAGGGAAAAGTACCTGAGACATAATGACATAATAGTATTATAGTGATGAGGCTCAACAAACCAAGTTCTTGTTTCTGGATTCCACGATCTCTCAGAAGAAGATATCGTTTCTTTTAACTCTGATATATATCCAGAATTATATGGTGATCTAATACCCAAAGTTCGTCTATTGTCATCACTGGCTATAGCGACAATTCTAGTATCAAATGGGTGTTTTAAAGCGTTTAGTATATGTGTCACTTGTTCTTTGGGTGTCATAATTAATCCACGATTATAACAATTGTGCCCACTTCAGCCCAATCAAATAAATCTGATGCATAATCATTTACTACATTTATACAATCATGGCTAATGTGCTTGGGTTTATATGAGTCACCGCCATGTATCCATACTGTATCATAGATTCGTAGAGCATTTGGCATAGGTGTTGGCCTGCCATCAGAGGTTTTATAACTTTTGGAGTAGTGGTCTTTGTCTTTTTCTAATACTCTAAATATACCCCTTTGAGTAGTTTTACCAGCCAAAACATTAGTCCACTCAATTAACTCTCCATTCTCATATCTACCAAGAAAATATTCATGTAGCACTACAAATACTACCTTTGGCATGGATTCAAATTTGACAATATGCTTTTCTATTGGAGACCAGCCAGGAGTTTCGTCTGTTGGCACGTAATATCTATCTGTGGTATTTACATCATACCATGCAACTCTATTTACCTTTGCAACCACTCGGCGCATAGTTCTTAGTTCATCTGGACTAAGCTGGCGATATTCACAGTTATCTGGGATTGTAAATCCAGTAGTAAATATCATAATAAAAATTGCATAAAGAATGTTTTTCATAGTATTTCTCTGCACAACTCCAAAATATCTTTATTAAATTTAGATGACACTTCTCTATAGTGAGCTTTTACATAGGGCATCAGATTAAGCTCGTCCTGAGTTGGAGTGTAATAACCGTACCACATTAATAATATCATGAAGGCTTTACTAATCTTGTTTTCGGTATAATGTTTTACTGGTAAGCCTAGCATGCCATCCTTCATACTGCAGTAACGTATAAGTTTAGACCCCACACCCTGACCGTTTACATACTGTTTTATAAAACTTACAGATTGTTGTATGTCATCTTGTATTAAAGATTCTTCTCTTTTCTTTATTTTATCCTTTTGTATATAGTGTAATAATACCTTCTTATTTAAGAACTTGGGATAAGAGAATCGAGTATTAAACAGTTCAAATCCAACCTTGAAGTATGTTTCTGGGTCAACTCTAGACCATGTTGTATTAAAGTATGCTGTAATTGTATCAAGAGCTAGTTTGTTCTCCTTAGTCATCTTGGTGTTATAATGTAATTCCCAATCTTTAGGCAGGCGATATCCAGAGTTCTTTACAGAACCTTGGCATCGTCGAAATATCTTGTATATATCAAAATTGGTATAGAACATTAATTTACAGGCCAAAGAACTAGACAATCATGTGATTCGCCCGGCTCAAGGTCTTCTCCTGTAATAACATATCCAAACCAATCTGTTTCATCAACATACATCGCCGGTTCAACTTCACTAACTGGAGAAAAACTGTTACCTTCGGCATCGGCTGACAGAATAACCTTAAACTCATCCGGGTATTTTTCCAGAATATCTTTTAACTCTTTCACAGTTAACACAATCTAACCTCCATTATATAATCTTCGGCGGCAAACACCATGGTGGTGCCATCGAATGATTCTATATCATATTTGGGTGAGTATTCGGCCCAGGGAAAATTAGGAGTAATAAGAGAAAGTTGGCCCAAATGAGTTTGAACGTAGGGTCTATGAGGCACAAAAATATGAATAGAAGGATCAACTCTTTGCCCAGCACGATAGGTTCTTATCATCACTTGGTTTGCGGTTAGAATGGATGCAAGAAATTGTTGTTTATCCATAAGGCTCATTCCACTGATACCAAAAAGTTTTACAGCCCACACCATAAAACTTTTCCGATTTAGGTTGGCCGACCACATCATACTTGAAGCCGGTAAAATGCTTCACTGGCTTAGACCAGGGTTTTGGATGATTGTAAACTTCGGTTCTTGACTCTTGCATAGTAACCCCCCACTATTTGTTTTTAACCTCAGCTAAAACAAAAACATTAACGAACGCATTGTATGTTTTTTCTTCTTCATCCTGGTATATGTAGAATAATGTGCGGTCAAATTTCTGTTCCCTTTCCACAATACATCTAGAATCCTCTGACCAAATTTCCGGTGACGGATCGAACTCTTTCAAAAAATCAACCATGGCATTTTTAATGCATTTTTGAGCATCTTCTTTCACATAAAAAACTCCATGAATCTTGGGCTCGAACTCTACTCCGCCGCCTTCGAACACAATATACATACGCACCCCTCCATTTCTCTTAGTATAACATATTTTAGGGAAGAGTAAACAAAATAGGTCAGATAAATTCGACATCCTTTTTTATTAAATTAATATAAGCCTTTACGTATTTCTTGAGGTTTTTGTAGTCATTATCCTCCCAGAACATATCATCGGCAAGTGTTCTGTAATCATCAAGCCACACTTTATGTCTGTTATCTATATCCTTTAAGCTCTCCAAATGACTGATAAACTCTTCTTCGGTTTCAGCTTGCAGAGATAAGTTCTCATAAGGTTTAATTTTTGTATATACGGCAGGCACTCCCAAAGCTGTATACTCCAAAGCTTTGAGATAACTTTTAGATTTATTAAATTCATTAATCTCTAGTGGGGCTATACCTATATCGGCCTTTAATGATTGTAGAACTCTTGGATATTCATATACATTATACCATGGATGACGAACAATCTTACCCGATTTTACCATATCATCTAGTTCGCGTGGCATGCCACCAGCAAAATGCCAATCATAGTCATTTGTGGTTTTTCTTATATAGTCTATTAACACCGGCCCCATATCACCACCTTTTATGCCACTCTTACAACTAAAATGGTTTGAACTGCCAGGGTAAAGTACTCTTGGCCTTTTGGTATCATTACTATTAAATTCTGGATTACCCCAAATGAATTTAGGTAAATGGTTTGGTATCACATGAATGTTGTTATTTAGTTTACTATACAAATCTTTAAGTGGATGAGTGCTTACCGCCAGGCCATCAGCTTTTGACATCATCTCAATAACAAATGTTCTATATTGACAATAATAATCATTTGCAAAGTTCCATTTAGGTATATTAATCAGGTCATCATCAATCTCATATACCAAAGCGCTGCGAGTTAAAACCTTAATTTTCTTACGTACCAGTTCAAAATATTCAAGATGTTTTTGTGTTGCAGAGCGTTGGAACTGTATGATAGTAGAGTGTTTATAGTAAGCTACATCCTTAGTAAACAAATCATTATAGTATGCTTGGAATTTGAAATTCTTTACTTGTAGTTGATTAAGTAGCATGAATGGTATGACAACTCTTATAGTTCCACATCCGGCCGCATCTGCTACATATCCAGTTATGCGAAATAAACCATTTTTAATTATTTCCATTAGTATCCTTTTTTAAAGCCGATATCAAATCTTTGGTAATATTTTTCTGATTCATAAAACACTCGAACATATCTAAGAAGCATACTTTACATAAACACACCGCATCAACTTGAACGGGCATACATGAAAATTCTCCACATATATCACATGCGTTGATTTCACTTGGCATATAGATAGACGTTATCCAATTTGTAGCCCAAGATGTTGAGTATACAGCTGAATAATCTGCTGATATTGTTCCTAAAGAGATAGTTATATCACTCATGCTATTATAATACCGCTATGCTTTTCCTTGAGAGCATCAAGTATGTCTGTAACATTAGGCATGTCTGAGATCTCTTTAAGAAGTATCACATATTCATTAATTATTTCAGCTTTAGTTGTCTTCTTCTGTTGGTCTTCAGCTTCACTATAATACTCTAAAATGTCTGTTCCTCTTATACAGAACAGACATTTTTTAGCTAGACCATCATCAGTAGGTGAAAGGAAATCTGGAGGTAGCAGGGCATCACAAACTATACATTTTGGCATTATGTTCTCCAGGGTTTTCTTTGTGGTGCAGAGCCAGTTGTCCATACCTTACCACCTGCAGGTGATACGCTAGAATGAGGTTTTAAGGTACCCTTTTTGTGTAAAGGTACGCCACCAATTTTATCCTTAATCCTTATATCTGATTCTTCCTCATTCTCTTCACATGAATCAACTTTTGGTTCACGATAGATGTACTCACCCAAGATATCATCAAACATATTAATTCTCCTTTGATATATTATATACCAGTGTAGTCAGGTTGTAAATAATCTTCTTCATAATCTTCTTCAGATTCCTCTTCAAAGCTGTCAATCTGTTTTTGTTTGGCAGCCCAAATGTCTGCAAAAGATTGACATTCAGTATCACCAACACTTCTACTGTTTATAGTATTTTCTTTGTATTCGCCTAATATATCTTCAAACATAATTCATATCCTATATAATTATTCCACTTATGAGTGGATCTATAAAATCTCTTTTTATTAACTCTGATGTAGCTCTATATTCATTTTCACTACCGCTTGATACAGAAGATTTAGTACTGATATCAACAAAACTAGTATGGTCACATAACATACCATAATATCCATATGATAGGAAGCTCAACCATAAGGCCCAATCAGATAATCTATCATATCTCTTATCTGTTACAACTCCACCAATTTCGTCTAACTTATCCAATTTTATCATAGAATTAGATGAGATGAAGTTGCCATATATTAATAGAAGTGGATCATATGCTATATGAAAGAACCTCTTATTTATAGTGCCCTTAAACTCAAAATTACAATAACAAAAGGCTATCTGGTCATCGGTTTTTTTCAGAGTGTTGTACATATCATCTAGCATATGTCTATCTGGTATAACATCTTTATCTATTAGTATGGTATATCTAGGCGTATAGTACCTTTCTCTATAAGCTTTTATACCTTCAGCATAGTTCTTTGATGTGCTACCATTACTCTCATAAGAAACCCAGGCAAAGTTAATATCATTTCGTAACAACCCAACTTTTGTGTCTCTACTAATCTTATGTCCGGTATAGAGGGGTGTAACAACAAGCAATTCAGGATTTTTTGATTCTTTTACCACTTTTAACAATAGGTTTTGCTCCTTGACCAAATACTAACACCTAATATATCATCATACATAAGCTTCTCCTTAACAACCTTCTCCAAGATCGTCTATTGTATCATCATCCACACTACTCCATCCCTGGTCCCAGGCTTCAGCTGCAGTCAAATCTTCATCTTCATATGGATTATCAGATAGTAGTAATCCTTTCATCTTACTCAATCTACCCTCTTCAAAATATCTCTTAAAGCTCTTGCCATTTTTCTTCTTAGCCATGGTCGTTACCTCTCATTTAGTATTTGTGCTATCTGACTTGCAACATTGTCCACCATCATTTCTGGAAAATACTTTTCCATATTATCATAGATGCCGTATATCAAAGCATCATATAATCTTAGTATAGTAATACACCACTCTAAGTCTTTTTGATTATTAATTACTAGTCCCTGAAACAGTTTCCAGTAATATTTATGTGCTCCAGGTAGTAAAGGAACACATCTATTATACAGCATATAACTCATGTCAGGCAAATAACCAATATCATACTCTTTTTTACTACAAAGCAACACCGTCATATTAATATCTTCATATGATGTACAGATTGGAATGTTATAGTTGTTTAATATATTTCCCCTATTTATATCCAATACTATACCTATATCACTTTTATCGTCAACAACGTCAAATAATATATCCGATCTTTTATACCAAAATGGCATATACTGAAAGTGTCTTCTAGTTATTAAACAAGGCTCGAATAGATACACATTCTTGTATCGTAATAACCATTCCACTTCATGTTGTTTCAAAGATAAGTATCTATCAAACAAAACTACATTTGATTTGTTTTTTATGGCATTTTCTAATAGTGTTATCTGCTCTATATCCTGTTTAGGTATATGCCAATCTATGAACACATTATCAGTTAAACACTCTGATATATCAAAATGTTGTTGTAATGCTGCAGTTAGAAATTCATCAGCATTAACTAGAGTTATGTTGTTCATATGGACACTTGATATCCTGATCCCTTAACAATATAGTCTATTGCAGCATCAGTTACAGCATCCAGGTTGGATAGTCGGCTGAGTGAGAGTACATTTATATGTTTTCCCGTAACTCTTCTAATAAATGCTTCTGCGTCCTCATGACCATCTACACACAATACATTCGCTTTCCACGTAACCATTTTGCCGTCTTCCGCTAACATCTCATATTCCACGTTATAAACCAATAGCTTTTTCTTATCAATCAACATCGTTCATCTCTCCTAACTGTTGAGCTAGTTTATCTAGCCTGTATTTTATTTTTTGTAATGTACTTTCAACATCATCTCTGAACACATAGTATAAATCTTCCAATTCTAACAGGTGTTCTCTAATCTTAGCCGTCTGTTTAGATACAACATCCTTAGATATATTACCGTCAACTGGGTTGCCCACTGCCGTCTTCATCTTCAACTTCCTCCAATACCTCTTTTAGTTTTATGTTTATTGTACTATAATGAGTACGTTTAATCCATTCATTTAACTGTGGAATAAGCTGTTTTTCGTTTTCTTCTAGCAATGCTCCCAATCCAGCTTCTCCTTGTATTCTTTGCCCCTGATAACTATACCAAGATCCAGATTTCTCTACCATACCAGATTCAATACACGGATCTATTAGTCCGGCAAATCTATCAATACCATTAATATAATCTATCTTAATGACACCTTCAGTAAATGGAGGAAAAAATCTATTTTTAAGAGTAACAGCACTAATCTCGTTTCCTGTAACTTCCTTATCTTTGTTGGTTATCTTGGATTTCTTGAGGCTGATTATTATATCTGGAAATAGCCTCCAAGCTTTACCTCCACCGAGTTCTTCTGGCGCGCCATACTGAGTTGGTTTACCATAGAAGTGTCCAGCACTTAATACAATTGAGTCCTGTCCTCTACAGATATTCAACAATAATTTTGCCATTTGTTTTAGATCTTTTTGCAATCTTCCTTGGTCAGCCTTAATATCACCCGCTAAAGCAT
>Ga0105097_10001887_pt1 | contig 10155 bp, 9 predicted proteins | sample PPLLak12cMay2015_FD_87035 | JGI IMG/M metagenome (GOLD analysis project Ga0105097, IMG submission 87035) | Freshwater sediment microbial communities from Prairie Pothole Lake near Jamestown, North Dakota, USA - PPLs Lake P7 Core (1) Depth... | ecosystem: Environmental > Aquatic > Freshwater >... | reverse complement strand
GCCCATTATCCTGTATTTCCGGTTGATTATGGGGTGGCAACATTTGATATCCTAAACGATACAGGCGGTATTTACACCGATGCCAATGTATTTCCAATTATCGCCGATTATCTTACCTCTTATCCTATCAGGCTTGATTCGATTTTTGATTTAGAACTGGGCACATCATGGAAAGTGACACCCGCCGATTCGGTATATTTCAGTTTCTATTACCAGCCACAGGGAAGGGGTGATGCACCGCTGAGTTACGATTCTTTAGCCCTGGAATTTGGTATAACCGATTCTGCTTTTTCAGAAATTGAAAAAATATGGCTTCAAATAGCCAAGGCGACCAATTCAGGTGGTATTCCATTTGCAGAAGGAGATACAATAAAACCCAATGACACCATTTATTATACCGGATGTGATTATGATTATGTGATATCTGAAGATACCCTGATTTACTCCGATTCTGTTTATGTTGCCTGTGATTCGGTATTCGATCAGCAAACATCCTGGAAAAATGTATGGAATGCTAAGGGAGAAGCATTGGATACATTTTTAATAAAAAATAATGTTTATTTCAAGATGGTAATGATTCCGATCACTGATACCAACTGGTTCAGGAAAGATTTTCAGTTCAGGTTTTATAATTATGCTAGTCTTTCATCCATCAACAGTTGGAAAAGCAATACCGATCACTGGAGTATCGATAAAGTATACCTTAATGCAGGGAGGTCGCAGAATGATATTTTTACCCGTGAAATAAGGTTTGTGCAGCCGGCTCCTTCCTTGTTGATTGGTTTAGCTTCGATGCCAATGCTCCATTTCACACCCGGCATGATAAGGCCGTCAATAAACGTTTATGCCAATAACAACGATTCCGTTTCACATTCCTGTGAATACACATTTGTTGTAGAAAATGAGGACGGTGGATTGATTCAGGGTTTAAGCGGTGGATATGCCGGAATGCTCGAGCCGTATTATTTGAAGGGTATAAATTCAACTTTGCCATTCGCAGAAGTTCCGACTGGAGATCAAATAGATCCGCCGGAACCTGAGGATGCAGTGTTTACTGTAAGCCATTTTATAAAAGATATGGCTAATACTTTAGTAACTGATACCTTATATTATAGTCAGGTATTCAGTAACTATTTTGCTTATGATGATGGTACGGCGGAAAGAAGTTATGGTGCATCGGCCGATAATACTAAAATGGCTGTTCAATTCAGAGCCTACCAACCTGATACATTGCGGGGTGTTCAGATATATTTCAACCGGGTGCAAGCAAATTATAACGACAGATACTTTCATGTCGGGATTTGGAATGACAATAATGGTAAACCCGGATCTTTGATTTATAAAAAGGAAAATCTGAAACCTTATTTGCCCGACCTGAATGATTTTCATACCTATATTTTTCAAGATACAATTCTCCGTTTGACCGTCAATAATTTCTATGTGAGCGTAACTCAAACAACTTTTGATAATTTAAATATCGGTTTCGACAGAAATAATAACTCAAAAAGCAAAACTTTTTATAATACAAGCGGTACCTGGATTTCTTCTCCTTTTGATGGTTCCTTAATGATACGGCCGGTCCTCGGAAGATCATTAGCTGAATCCGGTACCAAACCAAAAAGCCCACCCGGCAAACTGGAAATCACCCCAAATCCTCCCGGAAATACTGACATTATTAAATTAACACTGCCTGCGTGGGCTTCTTCTCCCCAATACTGGAAATACATGACCACAAGGATTTATGATTTATCAGGCAGGTTATTATTTTCTGCACCTTATGAAGAACAGTTAAGTATTTCAAACCTTGATCCGGGTTTTTATATCGTCGATATTCTGGATGCAGCTTTTACGAAACATTATGCAGCCAAACTTCTGATTACTAAATAAGTTAATTTTTTGGATACACCCGATAATATAGATTTCCAGGAAGACGATCAGGAATGGTTTGAGCATTTCAGGTTTGAAGTGGATCATGGCCAGAGTTTATTAAGGATTGATAAATTTCTGATGGCAAGGATCATGAATGCTTCACGCAACAAGATCCAGGCCGCTGCCAATTCAGGTTTTATCCTTGTAAACAATGAACCCGTTAAACCTTCCTATAAAGTAAAACCTGAGGATGTTATCACTGTGATGATGACTCATCCTTTGCGCGAAATTGAGCTTATTCCTGAAGATATCCCGCTTGAAATTCTTTTCGAAGATAAAGATCTGATTGTTATTAATAAACCGGCTGGTATGGTGGTTCACCCTGCTTATGGCAATTACGATGGTACTGTGGTTAATGCCTTGCTGGGACATTTTCAAAAGAATAACTTGAAAAGCAATGTAAATACCATCGGGCCACTGCTTGTTCACCGGATCGACAAGGATACATCAGGAATAATGCTGATAGCTAAGACGGAAGAAGCTCAAACCCTCCTGGGTAAACAGTTTTTTCATCATACCATCGAACGAAAATATGAAGCGATCGTTTGGGGAGATATTAAGGAGGATAGCGGAACGATAAACGGCCACATCGGAAGGAGTGCGAAAAACCGAAAGGTGTTTACTGTTTTTCCAGAGGGAGATCATGGCAAGCATGCCATTACCCATTATAAGGTGATTGAAAGGCTGGGTTATGTGACCTTGATTGAATGTGAGCTTGAAACCGGCCGAACCCATCAGATCAGGGTGCATTTGAAATACATTGGCCACCCGCTTTTCAATGATGAAACATACGGAGGGGATAAAATCCTGAAAGGCACCACATTTACCAAGTATAAGCAGTTTGTAAGCAATTGCTTTAAAATTTGTCCGCGTCAGGCATTACATGCCAAATCTCTTGGGTTTATTCATCCTGCTAACGGGACTGCGGTTTATTTTGAATCCGGTCTTCCTCCTGATATGACAGAATTGGTTGCAAAATGGAAACACTATGCAGCGCACAAGTCAATGGATGACAGTGTGAATGTGTAATTCATAATGATTGAAGAGCTTCTAAAAAACCTATTTGAAATTCAAAGTGAGCCGAAGACCACCGCCAGGCTTATAACCATAAAGGGGTTCTGTCAGCGTGGGTTCAAATCTCAGGGATAAATCATCGTCAATTTCCCATGAAAATAGGTGAGCATCCACGGTAGCATCTACTACATTTAACAAGTACCAAATCCCTGTAAAAATATAGGTAAGGTCACGGTTGCGGCGGTAATAATCTTTCTGGTCCTTCAAAACTTGAGGGTTCGCACCATACATTTCTTCATATTCATTCACCGGAGGTTCAGTATTGTCTGGATCGCTCAGGGTGTGGTTGTAAGCTTTTTGCCACTCCTTATATTCCTTATCATTGAAGGAGATAAAATAATAGCAAACACCGAACCCGGTATAAACAATTGGAATTTTCCAGTATTTTTTATTGTATGCCTGCCCCAGTCCTGGCAATATCATCGAATAAATAGTTGCTTTCTTGGGATCATGACGATTGATAAACGAAGTGTCGGGATTTGTTTTTGATTGATCTTTGCTTTTATCAGAACCTGAATCTTTTTGGCCCCTGGAGTTAAATGAAAAAAAAACCAAAAAAATAATAACCACTAAAACCGCTTTAAAAAAGAAGCAGTTCTTTTGTTTTTTTAAGAAGAGGTTAATCATTACTTTTCTTAACACTTCATTTCTCGAGGAGGGCCAGGATCCTGTCAAATTCTTTTTCAGATTTGAATGGGATAACGATGCTTCCTTTGCCTTTATTATTTTGCCTGATTTCTACCCTGGCGCCAAAGTGTCTTGACAATCCTTGTTTGGCGGATAGGTATTTATCAGGAAAAGCTGCAGGAGGAAGTTTAGCTGGCAACCTTGACCCTCCATTAAGCTCCTTCACAATTCGCTCTACATCCCTGACTGATAAATTTTTTGAAATAATTGCCCGTAAAATCTCCAGTTGCAAGTCCACATCTTCAATATTGATAAATGCCCTTGCATGTCCCATGCTAATTTTATTATCCCTCAAGGCTAATTGCACTTGCGGGGGCAGTTTCAGCAAACGAACATAATTAGTGATGGTTGACCTGTCCTTGCCAATCCGTTCGCTTAATTCTTCATTGGTCATCTTGCATTCATCAATCAGGCGCTGATAGCTGATGGCTATATCAAGTGAATTAAGATCTTCGCGATGAATATTTTCTATGAGCGCCATCTCTAACATTTGCTGGTCATTGGCTACCCTGATATAGGTGGGTACATTGCTCAAACCAGCTAATTTAGCAGCTCTCAACCTTCTTTCCCCGGAGATCAGCTGGTATTTATCATACCCAAGTTTTCTCACAGTAATCGGCTGAATGATTCCCTGCTCCTTAATCGAAAGTGCAAGTTCATTCAAAGTGTTTTCTTCAAATTTGTTTCTGGGCTGAAATGGATTCGCTTCTATTTTCTCAAGTGGAATATTAGCAATGGCACCCACTACATAGTTCCCGGAAATATCGTTGGAGGTGATATCTGTTTCCGGACTTTCAAGAATGGCACTTAAACCCCTTCCCAAAGCAGATTTCTTAATTTTCATTAACTATGGGGATTTGTTTATCTGATTCTTTGATGGCAGTCATGTTATTCTTCTGGAGGATTTCGCGGGCAAGATTAAGATAATTAATTGCGCCGGTACTGTTTGCATCATACATAATAACGGTTTCACCAAAACTTGGAGCCTCACTTAACCTTGTGTTGCGGTGCACAATGGTCTCAAAAACCATTTGCTGAAAATGTGTTTTGACTTCATCCACCACTTGCTTTGCTAAACGTAACCGCTGGTCGAACATAGTAAGTAATATTCCTTCTATGTCCAGCTCCGGGTTCAGCCGCGACTGTACAATCTTAATGGTATTCAGCAATTTTCCCAATCCTTCCAAAGCAAAATATTCACACTGAACCGGAATAATTACCGAGTCAGCAGCGGTGAGTGAATTGACTGTAATGAGCCCGAGCGAAGGAGAACAATCAATAATGATGAAGTCATAGTTGTCTTTTATTTTTGCAATTACCTTCCTCAGCATCTTCTCTCTGTTTGGAAGATTGATGATCTCAATTTCAGCTCCAACAAGATCAATATGTGCCGGAATAATATCGAGGTTGGGAGTTTCAGTGTTCAGTATGATATTGCCCGGTTCCACATCGTCAATGATACATTCATAGATACTGGTGGTTATGTTTCTCGGATCGAATCCAACCCCCGAAGTGGCATTGGCCTGAGGGTCTGCGTCAATGATGAGTGTTTTATATTCAAGTACGGCAAAACTGCCTGCAAGATTAATGGCAGTGGTAGTTTTTCCTACCCCACCTTTTTGATTTGCGATCGCAATGACTTTGCCCATTTTATAAATAATTTAGAAAAAATTCCTGCTTGTTGAACAGACACAAAATTACTACAATAAGACCCAGTAGGTATAAATTAAATATTAACAATTATCAGCTGTCTGTTAATATCAGGGTGTTTTTTGGTTAAATAAAAAGCTGTCCAATCAGATGAACAGCTTCAGTTACATAAAAAAATATTTTAATGATTTTTTAATCTATTGTCGGATTGCCGGCCTCAAGTTCGTCTTTGCCAACTTCGGTTCCCAGATTTTCAAATTCAACCTCATTCAGGTGTTCGTCTTTATTGAGATGGAAGACTGTTGGTTCGGGTTCAGGAGGTGCGATTCCTGTCTGAATAAATTCGATGACAGCATTGAGTCCATTGGCAAACTTTTCAAAATCTTCTTTGTAAAGAAACAATTTATGTTTTTCATAAAGAAATTTACCCTGCTCATTGCTGAATCTTCTTTTACTTTCTGTAATGGTCAGGTATTGTTCGTCCGATTTGGTTGCCTTCACATCAAAGAAATATGTTCTTTTTCCTGCTCTTACAGCCCTCGAAAAGATCTCTTCCCTCGCACTGCCTTGTTCTTTGTTTTCTAAATCTTCCATGCTTTCTGAATTGTAATTAATAAAAATTATCCCACGCAAATATATAAATAATATTATCAAGCAATAAAAAGGGTTCTGATTTTTTAGGAATTCATATGGATTGGATTACGATAAAATAGGTGAGATTTATATAGAGCTGCTTCTCTCAAACCCTAAAATAAGGATCTCAGATATGAATATTACAGGTTTTATTAATTCTGAAATTGGTGACTTGTTTATATTTGATAATTTCGCAAAAAAATCAGTATTGACGGAATTTATTAATAAACCGGTTTTTAAATTTTTGGCAGAGTCTGCAGGTGAATTGAAATTCCCAGCCTATGTTGTGGGTGGTTATGTAAGGGATATGATATTAGGCAGGGATTGCACCGACATTGATATTGTTGTATTGGGAAGTGGAATCGAATTTGCACATCATTTTGCCAGAAAAATAAGGCAGGAAAAGAAAGTTACCATCTTTAAAAATTTTGGAACAGCCCTGGTTATTTTTCCGGGTAATCCGGAAATGAAGGTTGAGTTTGTAGGGGCGAGGAAAGAATCTTACCGGCTGGATTCAAGAAAGCCAATCGTTGAAAACGGAACCCTTGAAGATGATCAGAATCGCAGGGATTTTACCATTAATACCCTCGCCATCAGCCTGAATGAGGCGGACTTAGGAAAGGTGATTGATCCATTCGGCGGATTGAAAGACATTAGAAAAAAAATAATTAGGACACCCCTTGACCCGGATGTGACTTTTTCAGATGATCCTTTAAGGATGATGAGGGCCATTAGGTTTGCTACCCAGCTTGGTTTTAAAATTGAAAAGCAGACCCTTGAAGCAATAGCTAAAAATGCGGAACGAATTGGCATCGTTTCAAAAGAACGGATAACGGATGAGCTCAATAAAATCATACTGGCACCTAAACCCTCGATTGGTTTCACCCTTCTTGAGGAAACCGGACTTTTAAAATTGTTTTTCCCCCAGCTTCTTGAATTGAAAGGCGTGGAAATGATTAACGGGAAGGGGCACAAGGATAATTTTTACCATACACTGAAAGTGCTGGATAACCTGTCAGAAAATACTAACACTTTATGGTTAAGATGGGCTGCATTGCTTCATGATATTGCCAAACCGGCCACAAAAAAATATGATGAGAAAGCAGGTTGGACTTTCCATGGGCATGAATTTCTGGGGGCAAAAATGGTTCCTCAAATATTTGGTAAACTAAAATTGCCCTTGAATGATCACATGAAATATGTTCAAAAACTTGTGCTTCTTCATTTACGCCCGATCGTTCTTGCTGAAAGCAATGTTACTGATTCAGCCATTCGAAGGCTTCTATTTGATGCGGGAGACGATATTGATGACCTTATGATGCTTTGCCAGGCTGATATTACTTCAAAGAATGAGCTAAAGGTTAGCAAGTATCTTAATAACTTCAAGCTTGTCAGGCAAAAGTTGATAGATATTGAGGAAAAGGATAAATTAAGAAATTGGCAACCACCTGTAACGGGTGAATTGATCATGAAGACTTTTAATATTCAGCCATGTAAAATGGTGGGTGATATAAAAACTGCTATAAGAGAGGCCATACTGGATGGACAAATTAAAAACGAATACCAGGAAGCTTTTAATTTTATGGTAGAGCGGGCAAAAGAAATGGGGTTAAAACCTGCTATTGAGGAGAATAATTGAATTTTTTTCTTTTTAATCTAAAATTCTCCATTAGAAATTATTGTTTATTTAAAAATTTATTAATTTTATTGCAAATTATCAAAAGTGATTAATTATGCACGTGTATAAGTTCAGATTGTTGTCGGATATCAATGATGATTTTGTTAGAGATATTGAAATTCAGGCAAATCAGACATTTCTCGATTTTCATAATGCAATTAATCAATGCGTTAAATTAAGCGGGCAGGAGCTTGCTTCATTTCACATTTGTGATCAGAAATGGAATAAATTTCAGGAAATAACTCTGATAGATATGATAGGCATGGAAGAAACGGGTGAGGAAAGTAAAACCGTTGAGGAAACTTATATTATGAAGGATGCTGTTATCAGGGACTTTATTAATGAACCCCACCAGCGGCTGCTTTACGAGTATGATTTCCTGAACATGAATACCTTCTTTATCGAATTATTGAGCGTTCACAAGCAAAAGGATGAATTACCCTATCCGAAATGTACATTAAGAAAGGGTGACATGGAACAACAACAAGTGCCACAGCCCATTATTGAGGAAGACGAAGAATTGAACGGCCAGCTGCTGAGTGAATTTGATGAAATGCTCGATGATATAATTGATTTTAAAGAGGATACTGAAGGACTGGAAGAAAGTGACTTCAAAATGAACTAACGAAATAGTAAACAGATTTTTATCTTCGTCCTCCTTAACACCCCTGATTGGAACCTCGTGTAAATAAATCCTTGATCGTTATTTGCGGTCCAACAGCCGTTGGAAAAACAGCGATTTCAATTAAAATCGCCAAAGCGCTAAACACTGAGATTATCTCCGCCGATTCCAGGCAGTTCTACAGGGAGCTGAAAATTGGGGTGGCCTCTCCCGGTAAGGTTGAATTGAAAGCGGTTAAACACCATTTCATCGGACATCTTTCAGTTGCTGATTATTACAATGTGTCAAGGTTTGAAAATGAGATAATCGGTTTTTTGGACAATTACTTCAAATCAAATAATCATTCTCTGATAGTCGGTGGTTCCGGTTTATACATTGATGCAGTGAGCAAAGGAATAGATTATTTACCTGATCCTGATGATGATCTGAGAAAAAACCTCAAAATAAAACTTAATGAGCAAGGCCTTGAGCCCTTGAAGCAGGAATTGAAAAAGCTGGATCCCGATTACTATCTGGTAGTCGATCTTCAAAATCCTAACCGGATTTTACGGGCACTGGAAGTTTGCTTGATGACCGGTAAACCCTATTCATCCTTTCGGATACGAAATATTAAACCCAGAAATTTTAATATAATCAAGATCGGACTGGATCGACCCCGGGCTGAATTGTTCGAAAGAATTGAAAAAAGGGTTGATCAAATGATCGCAGAGGGCCTTGTTGAAGAGGTTAAGAGCCTTGCTAAATTCAGGAACCTGAACTCATTAAACACGGTCGGATACAAAGAAATCTTTTATTACCTGGATGGCAATTGTTCGCTCACAGAAGCAATTAATAAAATTAAGATAAATACCAGACGTTATGCAAAACGCCAGTTGACATGGTTTAAAAAAGATAATGCAATAACCTGGTTTCACCCGGATGAGATTGGGAAGGTAATAGACTTTATAGAGGAAAGAACTTAATAAGACCCCAATTATAAATTTTTCAGGAAACGAACCAGTGTTTCCATCGCTTTTGCCCTGTGACTGATGCTGTTTTTTTCAACCAAATCCATTTCGGCAAAAGATTTGTAAAATCCATCAGGCATGAAAACAGGATCGTAACCGAACCCATGATCACCTTGCTTTTCATGCAAAATCATCCCCTTGACAATCCCCTCGAAAAAGAATTCTTTGCCATCCAGGATTAAAGAAATCACCGTCCTGAACTGAGCCTTTCGGTTCGAATAATCTTTTAATTCTGCCAATAGTTTGACAATGTTTTTTTCCGGATCATGCTCCGGACCGGCATACCTTGCCGAATAAACGCCGGGTTTTCCATTAAGTGCTTCCACTTCCAAACCGGTATCATCTGCAAAACAGTTTTTTCCGAATTTGTTAAAAATATACCGTGATTTTTGGGAGGCATTGCCTTCTAAAGTACTAGCTGTTTCAGGAATGTCTTCATTACAACCAATTTCACTGAGTGAAAGAATTTTTACCGTATCACCGGTTATAGTCCTTATTTCCTCAAACTTGTGAAGATTATTTGTAGCAAAAACCAGTTCGACCATTGAGCAAAAATTGGGTTTCACCGGTTCATCCCCTCCCGGTTGCAGGAGGGGATGGGTGAAAATAAAATATTAGGGAAGAATGACAGATTGGTAATTTGTCAAACTAACTGTAGGTAAATATGATCCGTATTTTGAATTGATACCCAGAATGAACTGATTGGCAACATAGGCGTAACCCATCTGAGTTAAATGAATACCGTCGAGTGAAAATGCGTTGCCTGTTACAAAATTTGTGTTTAAAGTAATACCATCCGAAACAATACCATCCTTCAAATCCTTTACAATTCCATATACATCGACAAAAGCGAGGTTATATTGATTCGCAAGGTC
>Ga0105097_10001886_pt1 | contig 10162 bp, 12 predicted proteins | sample PPLLak12cMay2015_FD_87035 | JGI IMG/M metagenome (GOLD analysis project Ga0105097, IMG submission 87035) | Freshwater sediment microbial communities from Prairie Pothole Lake near Jamestown, North Dakota, USA - PPLs Lake P7 Core (1) Depth... | ecosystem: Environmental > Aquatic > Freshwater >... | reverse complement strand
CCAGTGAGCCTGAACGCGCTTTTCGACGTTCCGGCGCCAGCCAAGCTGAACCTGTTCCTGCATGTGGTGGGCCGGCGCGACGACGGCTACCACCTGCTGCAGTCGGTGTTCGTGCTGCTCGATTGGTGCGACCGCCTGCACTTCGAGCTACGCCACGACGGCCGCTTGACGCGCCACGACCTGGGCCCGGCGCTGCCGGCCGACGACCTGTGCCTGCGCGCGGCGCGATGGCTGCAACAGCAATCCGGCAGCGCACTGGGCGCCGACATCTCGGTGGACAAGCAGCTGCCCTGGGGCGCCGGCCTCGGCGGTGGCAGCTCCGACGCAGCCACCACGCTGCTGGCGCTGAACCAGCTGTGGGGCCTGCACTGGCCGCGAGAACGGCTGCTGGCAATGGGTGCGTCGCTGGGCGCGGACGTGCCCTTCTTCATCGGCGGGCGCAATGCCTTCGTTGAAGGCGTGGGCGAGCGGCTTACGCCACTGGCCCTGCCGCCGCAGCGCTTTGCGGTGGCCAAGCCGGCGGCGGCCATCGGCACTGCCGACATCTTCGGTAGCCCCACACTGGCCCGCGACACCGAGCCTGTTATACTCACGAGCTCTTTTGCGAGTGCCGGGCAAATTGCCGAGTTTTGCAGCGGGTTCGGCCGCAATGACCTTCAACCGGTCGCCGAGGCGGACTGCCCTGAAGTCCGGGCGGTAGCGGAGTGGCTGCAAGGTCGTTTCGGCAACAGCCGCATGACGGGTTCGGGCAGTGCGGTGTTCGCAAGAGTCGACATCGAAGATCAGTCCCTGGTGGCTTGGCCGGAGCAACCGCTGCCCGGCCCCTGGGTTGCTCGGATATGCCGCAGTCTGGACCACCACCCTTTGCTGGGCTGGGCCGACTGAAACCGGTTCGAAGAGGGCGTGGTGCGAGCCGCGTCCTGCGTAGGGGAGTCGCCAAGTTGGTTAAGGCATCGGATTTTGATTCCGACATGCGAGGGTTCGAGTCCTTCCTCCCCTGCCAAAGCTGATCGCCGTTGACCGGCCATTGACCGAGGCGTAGCGCCTCTCACCGCCACGAAAGAGAACCAGGTGCTGTTCAACACCGTGCTGTTCACCGGCAATGCCAACCCGGCGCTGGCGCGTGAGATCGCCTCGCAGCTCGGCGTGGAGCTGGGCCAGGCGCTGGTCGGCCGCTTCTCCGATGGCGAGGTGCGCGTCGAGGTGCAGCAGAACGTGCGCGCCCGCGACATCTTCGTGGTGCAGCCCACCTGCGCGCCGACCAATGAGAACCTGATGGAGATGTGCATCCTGGTCGATGCGCTCAAGCGCGCCAGCGCCAGGCGCATCACCGCGGTGATGCCCTACTTCGGCTATGCGCGCCAGGACCGCCGGCCACGCTCCACGCGGGTGCCGATCAGCGCCAAGGTGGTGGCCAACATGCTGCAGAGCGTGGGCGTGGAGCGGCTGCTCACGATGGACCTGCACGTTGACCAGATCCAGGGCTTCTTCGATATTCCGGTGGACAATATCTATGCCTCGCCGGTGCTGCTGTCCGACTTGAAGAGCAAGAACTACCAGAACCTGGTGGTGGTGTCGCCCGACGTCGGGGGCGTGGTCCGCGCACGTGCGCTGGCCAAGCAACTGGGCTGCGACCTGGCGATCATCGACAAGCGCCGCGGCAACCCGAACGAATCCGAGGTGATGCACGTCATCGGTGACATCGACGGCCGCCACTGCGTGATCATGGACGACATGATCGACACCGCCGGCACGCTGGTGGCCGCGGCCGAGGTGCTGAAGCAGCGCGGCGCCAAGCGGGTGTTCGCCTACTGCACGCACCCGGTGTTTTCCGGCCCGGCCATCGACCGCATCCGCGAGTCGCAGATGGACGAGGTGGTGGTCACCAACACCATCCCGCTGGACGACAAGGCCAAGGCCTGCAAGAACATCCGCCAGCTGTCGGTGGCCTTCCTGTTCGCCGAGACCATCCGGCGCATCAGCGACGGTGAGTCGGTGACCTCGCTGTTTGCGGAGCAAAACAATAACTTTTAGAGGAAGGGCGGGCTCCCTGCCGGGAGCCCTTTTCGGTTGCGGGCCTTCGGCCCGTCTTTTCAGGCGCCTGGTCGCGGGCGCCTTCCACTTGGAGTGAAACCATGAAATTCGTCGCATTCGAGCGCACGCAGCAGGGGACCGGAGCGAGCCGCCGCCTGCGCGCCGCCAACAAGGTGCCCGGCATCGTCTATGGCGCCGGCACGCCGGCCATGATCGAGTTGGACCACAACGCGCTGTTCCACGCGCTCAAGAAAGAGGCCTTCCATTCCTCGATCCTCGAGATGGAACTGTCGGGCAACACGCAGAAGGTGCTGCTGCGCGACTACCAGATGCACCCGTGGAAGCAGATCATCCTGCACATCGACTTCCAGCGCGTGGACGAGACCACCCGTCTGCACAAGAAGGTGCCGCTGCACTTCGTGAACGAGGAGAACTCGGTCGCGGTCAAGACCGACAAGTGCCTGGTCAACCATGTGCAGACCGAGCTCGAGGTGGAATGCCTGGCCTCGCAGTTGCCCGAATTCATTACCATCGACCTGGGGCACCTGGTCAAGGGCCAGTCGATCCACGTGGCCGACCTGAAGCTGCCCGATGGCATCAAGGCCGTGCGCCACGGCACGCTGAACCCGGTGATCGTCTCGGCCAACCCGCCGCGCGTCGAGGAAGAGGCCGCAGCGGCGCCGGTGGTCGTCACCCCGGCGGCGGCGCCGGCCAAGGCCAAGAAGAACGAAAAGCAGAACAAGAAGTAAGCGCTGTGAGCGCCCGCTGCGAACCCCACCTCGGTGGGGTTTTTTCATGCCCGCGACGAGGCGCGCGCCCAGCACCGGGACCTAGAATCCAGGCCCTCAGCCACGCTCCAAGTTGCAGGACTGCACATGATCCGCCTGCTGGTCGGCCTGGGCAACCCGGGCCCGGAATACGAAGCCACGCGCCACAACGCGGGCTTCTGGTGGCTCGACGCGGCCGCGCGCAAGCTGGGCGCCACGCTGGCGCCGCAACGCAGCTACTTCGGCCTGGCTGCCAAGGCCAGCACTGCGCAGGGCGTGGTCTGGCTGCTGCAGCCAATGACCTACATGAACCTGTCGGGCAAGTCGGTGGCCGCACTGGCGCGCTTCTTCAAGATCGAGCCGCAGGAGATCCTGGTCGCGCACGACGAGCTCGACCTGATGCCCGGTCAGGTGAAGATCAAGTGCGGTGGCGGCCATGCAGGCCACAACGGGCTGCGCGATATCCATGCCCAACTCGGGTCGGCCGACTACTGGCGGCTGCGCCTGGGCATCGGCCATCCCGGCGTCAAGGCCGAGGTCGTCGACTACGTGCTGCGCAAGCCCAGCGCCGAAGACCGCGAACTGCTCGAGCAGACCATTGAGCGCTCGGTCGATGCGCTGGACCTGCTGCTGGCCGGCGAGATGGAGCGCGCGATGATGAGGGTGCATGCCAAGCCGCCGCGCCCCAAGGCGCCGCGCCCAGCCCCTGCGGCCGACCTGGTACCCGACGACGGCCCTGCACGATGAACCGCCTGAGCGTAGCTATGTTGCTGCTGGCCGGCACGCTGGTGCAGGCCGCGCCGCCGCAGACCGTCTACCGCTGCGGGCCGGACGGCCGCGTCTACTCGCAGACACCTTGTAGCGACGGCAAGGCCCTGAGCGCCGACGACCCGCGCTCGGCCAGTCAGCAGAAGGCGGCGCGCGATGCGGCCGAACGTGATGCCGAGCAGGCCAGGAAACTGGCCGACGAGCGGCGCCAGCGCGAGGCCGCCGCCAACGGTCAGCAGGCTGCCGGATTCAAGACCGCACCGGTTGCCGACGCGGCCTCGGCACCGCCTCGCAAGTCCAAGGCCAAGGCAGCCTCGGCCAGCGCCGATGCGTCGATGAGCCCACCGATGCACGTGCCGGCCCAAGGCAAGGCGGCGAAGTAGTCAGGGTAGCGGCAACGCTGGCTGCTGCGTCAGCCGCCGGTACTTGGCCCAAAGCTGCTCCCGGCTTTCGGTGAAGTCGGGGTGGATCGGGATGCAGGCCACCGGGCACAGCTGCACGCACTGCGGTTCGTCGAAGTGGCCGACGCATTCGGTGCACTTGTGCGGGTCGATCTCATAGATCTCGGCGCCCATCGAGATGGCCTCATTGGGGCACTCGGGCTCGCAGACATCGCAGTTGATGCACTCGTCGGTGATCAGGAGGGCCATGTCGCTTCAGGCGTCGGGCTGGCTGACGCGTTCTTTCAATCGCTTGAGCACCGAGGGTGCCACGAACTTGGAAACATCACCGCCAAGCATGGCAATCTCGCGCACGAAAGTGCCGCTGATGAACTGGTACTGGTCCGACGGCGTCAGGAACAACGTCTCCACGTGGGGCATCAACTGGCGGTTCATGCCCGCCATCTGGAACTCGTAGTCGAAGTCGCTCATCGCGCGCAGGCCGCGCACCACCACGTCGCCGTTGTGGCCGACGACGAAGTCGCGCAGCAGGCCCCGGAAGGGCATGACCTCGATGTTCGGGTAAGGCGAGGCGATCTCGGCGGCCATCTGCAGCCGCTCGTCGATGGTGAACATGGTGCGCTTGTGGTGGCCGACGGCCACCGCCAGGATCAGCCGGTCGAACAGGTGCGCAGCGCGGCGCATCAGGTCTTCATGGCCCAGCGTCATCGGGTCGAAGGTGCCGGGATAGACGGCAGTGAGCGGTGTGACGGTGGTCAAGGCTCGTTTCTCCGGGGCGGGCCGCTTTGGCCGGGAGTGTAGCCGTCGCGCCCACGTTGCAGCAGGTGGAAATGCACCGCACCGGCGCGGCCCTCGCGATGGATCGTCCAGCCATCCGGCGCCATCGGCAGGGCCTGGCGTGCCTCAAGATAGATGAAGCCGTCCTCGGCCAGCAGCCGCTGGGCCAGGGGCAGCGCCAGTTCGACCAGGTCGCTGCCAAAGGGCGGGTCGAGCAGCACCAGATCGAAGCTGCCGGGCGCGGCGCGGCCCATCCAGGCGATGGCATCGGCGGCTTCGATGCGCAGCGCCTCGGCCTTCAGGCGCTGCTGGCTCTGGCGCAGGCTGGCCGCCAGCGCCGGGTCGCGCTCCAGCAGCACCACTTCGGCCGCGCCGCGCGACGCCGCCTCGAAGCCGAGTGCGCCGCTGCCCGCAAAGGCGTCCAGGCAACGCCAGCCCGACAGGTCTTGCCCCAGCCAGTTGAACAGCGTCTCGCGCACCCGGTCGGGCGTGGGCCGCAGCCCGGGCCGGTCGGCCACCGGCAGCTTGCTGCGTTTCCACCGGCCGCCGATGATGCGCACCTCGTGCGCCGGGCCGCCCTTCACAGGCGCACCGGGATGCCGTCGCGCGCCATCAGCGCCTTGGCCTGGGCCACGGTGAATTCGCCATAGTGGAAGATGCTGGCCGCCAGCACCGCATCGGCGCCGCCGAGGCGGATGCCGTCGGACAGGTGCTGCAGCGCGCCGACCCCGCCGGAAGCGATCACCGGCACCGGCACAGCGTCGCTGACGGCACGCGTCAGCTCGAGGTCGAAGCCGATCTTGGTGCCGTCGCGGTCCATGCTGGTGAGCAGGATCTCGCCGGCGCCCACCTCTGCCATCTTGGTCGCCCATTGGACTGCATCGAGCCCGGTGTTCTTGCGCCCGCCATGGGTGTAGACATCCCAGCCACCGCCGTCGCGGCGCTTGGCGTCGATGGCCACCACGATGCATTGCGCGCCGTACTTGTCGGACGCATCGCGGATGACCTGTGGGTCGGCCACTGCGGCTGAATTGAAGCTGACCTTGTCGGCCCCGGCATTGAGCAGCCGGCGCACGTCGGCCACCGTGCGTACGCCTCCGCCCACGGTGAGCGGGATGAACACCTGCGAGGCCACCGCTTCGATGATGTGCAGGATCAGGTCGCGTCCGTCGCTGGTGGCGGTGATGTCCAGGAAGGTCAGCTCGTCGGCGCCCTGGTCGTTGTAGCGTGCCGCGATTTCCACCGGGTCGCCGGCATCGCGCAGTTCGACGAAGTTGACGCCCTTGACGACGCGCCCGCCAGTGACGTCCAGGCAGGGAATGATGCGTTTGGCGAGCATGGTCTAGCGCCGGGCCGCCCCAAGGTAGACCGCGCCCCCCCGGGGGGGTGAGCCGCGCCGAACGAGCGTGCGGCGCCCGTGAGTGGCTGCGAACGGCGCAGCGAACTGGGGGGCCAGGTTCAATTCAGTCGCCGCCCAGTTCGTCCGCGCGGGCCTGGGCTGCGGCGAAATCCAGGGCGCCGGTGTAGATCGAGCGCCCGCAGATCACCCCACTGATGCCCTCGCCCTCCACTGCGCAAAGGCGTTCGACGTCGACCAGGTTGGACAACCCTCCCGAGGCGATGACCGGGATGGTCAGCGCCTGCGCCAGCTTGACGGTGGCGTCGATGTTGATGCCGGTGAGCATGCCGTCGCGGCCGATATCGGTGTAGATCACGCCTTCGACGCCGTAGTCCTCGAACTTCTTCGCCAAGTCGATGACCTCGTGGCCAGTGAGCTTGCTCCAGCCGTCGGTCGCGACCTTGCCGTCCTTGGCATCCAAGCCGACGATGATGTGCCCGCCAAAGGCGGTGCAAGCGTCGCGCAAGAAGCCCGGGCTCTTCACCGCCGCGGTGCCGATGATCACGTAGCTCAGGCCGTCGTCCAGGTAACGCTCGATCGTGTCCAGGTCGCGCAGCCCGCCGCCCAGTTGCACCGGGATCTCGCCATCGATCTCGGCCAGGATGGCCTTGACCGCCGCCTCATTGACCGGCTTGCCGGCGAAGGCGCCGTTCAGGTCGACCAGGTGGAGCCGCCGTGCCCCGGCATCGAGCCAGCGTCGCGCCATCGCGGCCGGATCTTCGCCAAAGGTGGTGGAGGCATTCATGTCGCCTTGCTGCAGGCGCACGCATTTGCCGTCCTTGAGGTCGATGGCCGGTATCAGCAACATGGCGTCGGGCGGGTTGGGGGAGGAAGTGGGGCCCTCTAAGGCTTCCAGCTGAGGAAGTTGCGATACAGGGCCAGGCCGTGGTCGCCACTCTTCTCGGGGTGGAACTGCGTGGCGAAAATGTTATCGCGGGCGATGGCGCTGGTAAAGCTGGCGCCGTATTCGGTGCGCCCGGCCGTGTGCCTCGGGTCGCTAGGGTGCACATGGTAACTGTGCACGAAGTAGAAGTACGCACCATCGGGCACGCCCTGCCACAGCGGGTGCGCGTGGCCCTCGTGCGCCTGCTGGACCACCCGGTTCCAGCCCATCTGCGGCACCTTGTAGCGGCTGCCGTCGGGCTGTCGCTGGCCTTCCAGGCGGAAGCGCAGCACCTGCCCGGGTATGAGCCCCAGGCCCGGCGTGTCCTGCTCCTCGCTGTGGTCCAACAGCATCTGCATGCCCACGCACACGCCCATCAGCGGCTTGCGCACCGCCGCGTCGAGCACCGCGTCCTTCAGGCCTGAATCCTGCAGCTCGCGCATGCAGTCGCGCATCGCGCCCTGCCCCGGCAGCACCACGCGCTCGGCGGCCAGCACCTCCTCCGGGCGCTGCGTCACCACCACCTGGAATTCGCTGCCCTGGGCCACATGCAGCACCGCCTGCGACACCGAGCGCAGGTTGCCCATGCCGTAGTCGACCACTGCCACCGTACGTGCCATGACTGATGCTCTACAGGCTGCCCTTGGTGGACGGGACGACGCCGGCCGAGCGCGGGTCGGGGGTCAGCGCCATGCGCAGCGCGCGGGCGAAGGCCTTGAAGACCGTCTCGCACTGATGGTGCGCGTTCTCGCCCTTCAGGTTGTCGATGTGCAGCGTGACCAGCGCATGGTTGGCAAAACCCTGGAAGAACTCGAAGGCCAGCTGCGTGTCGAAGCCGCCCACCATGCCGGCCTTGAAGGGCACATCCATGTGCAGCCCGGGCCGACCGGAGAAGTCGATCACCACGCGCGACAGCGCCTCGTCCAGCGGGACATACGCATGCCCGTAGCGGCTGATGCCCTTCTTGTCGGCCGCAGCCTGCGCCACGGCCATGCCCAGGGTGATGCCCACGTCTTCCACCGTGTGGTGGCCGTCGATGTGCAGGTCGCCCTTGGCGTCGATCTCCAGGTCGATCAGCCCGTGACGGGCGATCTGGTCGAGCATGTGGTCGAAGAAGCCGATGCCGGTGGCCAGGCTGGCCTGGCCCGTGCCGTCGAGATCGACGCGCACGCGGATTTGCGTTTCCTTGGTGTCGCGGCGGACTTCGGCGTTGCGTGTCATAGGCTGCCTCGCAGGGCCTGGATCATGGCCTCATTCTCCTCGGGGCTGCCCACGGTCAGGCGCAGGCAGTTGGCCAGCAAAGGGTGCAACCCGGCGATGTGCTTGACCAGCACACCGCGCGACTTCATGCCGTCGAAGCAGGCCTTCGCGTCGGGCACGCGCACCAGGATCATGTTGGCCTCGCTGGGGAAGACGGTCACGCCGCTCAGTGCAGCCAGCGCCGCCGACACGCGCGCGCGCTCGCCGCGCAGCAGTGCCGCCTGGCGCGCGTATTCGTCGGCATGCTCCAGCGCGAACAGCGTGGCCTCGGCATTGAGCACGCTGACGTTGTAGGGCGGGCGCACCTTGTCGACCTCGTCGATCAGCGCCGCCCGTCCGCACAGGTAGCCCAGCCGCACGCCGGCCAGGCCGAACTTGCTCAGCGTGCGCATCACCAGCACATGCTCGTGAGCGCCCAGCTTGGGCAGCCAGCTGCGCGACGAGAAGGGCTGGTAGGCCTCGTCGAACACCACCAGCCCCTGCTGGCGGCCCACTGCGGCCACGATGCGCTCGATGCGGTCCTCGCTGAACAGGTTCGCGGTGGGATTGTTCGGATAGGCGATGTAGGTCAGTGCCGGGCGGTGCGTCTCGATGGCGGCGAGCATGGCCGCCTCGTCCAGATCGAAGTCCGGCGTCAGCGGCACGCCGACGAAGTTCAAGCCGCGCAGCTGCGCCGATATCTGGTACATGACGAAGCCCGGCAGCGGCGCGACGATGGTCGCGCCGGGCATGTCGCAGGCGACGCTGAGCATGTCGATCAACTCGTCGGAGCCGTTGCCCAGGATCATCTTGCAGCCGGCCGGCAACCCGACGAACTTCGACAGCGCGGCCACCACGTCGGCCGCGCTCTGCACTGGATAGCGGTTGATGGCCACCCGGCCCAGGCGCTCGCCCAGCTCACGCTGCAGCGCCTCGCTCAGGCGGAAGGGGTTCTCCATCGCGTCCAGCTTGATCAGCCCGCGGCTGTCCTGGATGGCGTAGGCGTGCATCGACTTCACGTCCTGGCGGATTGTCTGGCGGATGCGTTCGTCGAGTGTGCTCATGCCTTGTACCCCTGGGCGGCACCGTCCTCCAGCCGCATCTCCGCGGCGCGAGCATGCGCCTGCAGACCCTCGCCGTAGGCCAGCTCGGCGGCAATCGGTCCCAGCGTGCGCGCGCCCTGCGCGCTGACCTCGATCAGGCTGGAGCGCTTGACGAAGTCGTACACCCCCAGCGGCGAACTGAAGCGGGCGGTGCCCGAGGTGGGCAACACGTGATTCGGGCCGGCGCAGTAGTCGCCCAGGCTCTCGCTGGTGAATGCGCCGAGGAAGATGGCGCCGGCATGGCGCAGCAGCGGCTCCCAGCGCTGCGGCTCATTCGAGCTGATCTCCAAATGCTCGGGCGCGATGCGGTTGCTGATCGCACAGGCCTCTTCCATGCTGCGCGTGTGGATCAACGCTCCGCGGCCTTCCAGCGAGGCGCGGATGACCTCGCGCCGCGGCATGCCGGGCAGCAGCCGTTCGATGGCTTCGCGCACCGCGGCGATGTAGCTCGCGTCGGGGCACAGCAGGATGCTCTGCGCCAGCTCGTCGTGCTCGGCCTGGCTGAACAGGTCCATCGCCACCCAGTCCGGCGGCGTGCTGCCGTCGGCCAGCACCAGGATCTCGCTGGGCCCGGCGATCATGTCGATGCCGACCTGGCCGAATACATGCTTCTTGGCGCTGGCCACATACGCATTGCCCGGGCCGGTGATCTTGTCGACCCGAGGCACGCTTTGCGTGCCAAAGGCCAGCGCGGCTACGGCCTGCGCACCGCCGATGGTGAAGGCGCGGCTGACGCCGGCCACCGCCGCTGCGGCCAGCACCAGGTCGTTGCGCTCGCCCACCGCGGCGGT
>Ga0105097_10001877_pt1 | contig 10175 bp, 7 predicted proteins | sample PPLLak12cMay2015_FD_87035 | JGI IMG/M metagenome (GOLD analysis project Ga0105097, IMG submission 87035) | Freshwater sediment microbial communities from Prairie Pothole Lake near Jamestown, North Dakota, USA - PPLs Lake P7 Core (1) Depth... | ecosystem: Environmental > Aquatic > Freshwater >... | reverse complement strand
CTCGATACCCCTTGCCCTGGAGGGGATCGACCCCGGCGTTCTGGACGTACGCATCCTCACGCCGGTCGACCTTGCGGTGAGCAAGCTCGGGCGATTCTCGGAGCAGGACCGGGCGGACATCGCCGCGCTCGCGCGCCGCGGACTCGTCGCTGCATCCGACCTCGAACAACGCGCGATCGAGGCGCTGGACACCTACGTCGGCGATACCCATCGAGTGCGCGAGACCATCGCCAGCGCCGTGAAGATCATGTCGGCCAATGAGCCGCCCAAGTAAACGCAACGCACCGACGATCCCGCAACCCCAGGCGCAGGCGCAGGCGCCGCTTCAGCCCCTATCCCACGCCAGCAGGTTCAGGAACTCACGCCGCGTCTTGGGCCCGTAGGTGACGAACGACGGGTCCGGCTGCTGACGGTACTCGGCACGCTGCCGCGCAACCCGATCCACGCCGAGGTGTGCTTTCAGCACGCCCTCCGGTACCGGGTAGATGGCGAGCGCATTCAGTCCGAAGATCTTCGCGCGCAGCGCCGGCGTCATCTCCGCGTACCCGTGACGCTCCCGCAGCTCCGGCGAAATCTGGAATGCGCGGAACGCCTGGATCTGGTCCTGCGGCGATCCGTACCAGATCGAGTCCGTGCCCCACAGCACGTTCGACTCGCCGCAGTGCTTGATCAGCTTGCCGAGCGTGTGCGCCGCCGTGTCGGGATCGCGCATGCACAGGCGCCACGTCGAGCCGAGCTCCGCATAGACGTTGGAGCCGGGCGCGACGCCGTTCTCGAGCAGGCTCGTGACCAGCGCGTCCACGCCGTCGGTGCGCGCCGGGTCGTAGGGGCCTTCCTTCGCGTCCGCCACGAAGCCCGAGTGATAGATGAGGAAATTGACGTCCGGGTAGCGCTTCGCGACCCGGCCGATGTCCTTGCAGGTCGAGTGCTCGTAGGACTGGGGCCCGAAGGACAGGCCCTTGTGGATGGCGATGCTGCGCACGCCGAGCTTGCGAGCCCTCTCGATCATCGCGATGCCGGGCTCGTCGTCCATCCAGAAGCCCTTCTGCTCCGGGCCCCACTGCGTGTAGGTTTTCCAGGCCGAGACTTTGTGCTTCTCGGCGAGCAGGTCCATGCGCTCGAGGTCGCCGGGCTGGTTGGGATTGACGCGGCCGTGGATGTAGAGACGGTGCGTGCCCTCGAGCTGCTCGACGATGCGCGCGGTGGCCTCGGCCTCCTCGATCTTGAGTGGCTCGCCCTCGGCCGTGGACGGCACGAAGGACAGCACCATCAGGTCGGTGTCGGAGTCGAGGAAGACGTCCTTCACGAACTGATCCGGACCGACGCAGCGAAGGTAATCGAGGTCGCCCGGTCCGCGGTGGGGTTCGCAACGCGGGTCGGTCGTGAAGCCTCGCAGCGGCCGTGCGCCCTCCGGGAGGCGCTTGAGCCACGCGCCCGTCGGGTTCACGAAGTGCCCCTGCACGTCGAAGATGAACTCTTCGCCCTCGACGGCAGCCCGGGCGGCCTCCGGCTCGAGCGCGGCCAGCGCAGGCACGTCGAACCAGCCACCCGTGCGGCCGGCCCGCGCGTAGGCTGCGTTCATGCCGAGAAGTGCGGTGGCGGCTCCGCATGCCGAGACGAGGAACTCGCGGCGCTTCAACCCCAGCTGCCTTGCGTTCGTCGTGGCCGCCTCCATCGCGACGTGCCTGGCCTCGCGATGCACCGGTTCGAGAGGAATGGGCGCGTACTCGCCGTTCGACGTCGCGTCGAGCTTGATCGGCAGTCGGCGGCCCTCGGGGTCGTTGCTGATCGTCATGGCCAGTCCTCCTCTCGCGTGCCGGTACGCTCGATCCGTTAGTCCTCCAGCAGTGAGCGCAACATCCAAGCGGCCTGTTCGTGGACGGTCAGGCGTTGCACGAGGATGTCGGTGGTGGGCTCGTCGCTGGCGGCCTCGACCACCGGCAGCAGGCTGCGCGCCGTCCTCGCCACCGCCTCGTGCCCTTCCATCAGGATGCGCACCATCGTCATCGCCTTCGGCGGCTCGCTCGGTGCATCCGGCAGGGAGCTAAGCTTGCCGAACTCGGCGTACGAGCCCGGTGCCACGTTCCCGAGTGCGCGGATGCGCTCGGCGATCGGATCGACGGCGTTCCACAACTCCGTGTACTGCGTCATGAACATGTCGTGCAGGCTGTTGAACATCGGGCCCGTCACGTTCCAGTGGAAGTTGTGGGTCGTGAGATACAGCGTGTACGTGTCTGCGAGCAGGCGGCTTAGGCCCGCCGAAATTGCCGCACGGTCCGTCTTGCTGATGCCGATGTCGATACGCGACGTGGCTTCGGTACGGGTTCTGGCTCGCTTTTTCATGGTCCGTCTCCAGGTCCGTTGACGCTCGATTCAAGAGCACCATGGTGCCCCGTGAGGCCTCATTGATCCAATCGCCTGATCGGATCCCGTTCATAGCCCGCCTGAATCGCGCCTGCGCACTCCCGGCGCGTCGCGCTTCGCTATAGTGACTGCCGATTCCGGGACGAGGCGACCGACATGACCACCGGCAACATCACGCTGCAGATACATCGCCTCCGGCACGGCGAGTCGCGGATCCGCGAGACCGCGATGCCCGGCCTCGCGGAAGGGCAGGTACGGTTCCGCATCGAGCGGTTCGCGGTCACCGCGAACACGGTGACCTACGCGACCACCGGCGACGTCCTCGGCTACTGGGACTTCTTCCCCACCGTCGAGCCGGAGTGGGGCCATGTGCCCGCCATGGGCTGGGCCGAGATCGTCGAGTCGCGGCACCCGGAGGTCGCCACCGGGGGTCGCTACTACGGCTGGTTCCCGATGGCGCGGTACATCGACATGACGGTGACGCCGGTCGTCGAGGGCGTGCGCGACGACGGCCCGCACCGCGCCGCGCACGCGCCCGTGTATCGCTCGTACGTGGCCACGGATCGCGACGCGTTCTACCAGGCCGGCGCGGACGCCGAGGATCGGCACGCGTTGCTGCGCGGACTGTTCATCACCGGCTGGCTGGCGGAAGACTACTTCGCCGACAACGACTGGTTCGGTGCGCGACGCGTCGTGGTCCTCTCGGCCTCGAGCAAGACGGCCATCGGCTTTGCACGTTGTGCGGATGAGCGCGAGGGGATCGAAGTCATCGGCGTCACCTCGTCGCGCAACCATGCGTTCACCCATCGCCTGGGCTGTTACGACGAGGTCGTCACCTACGACGAGGTCGGCAACCTCCCCGCGGCAACGCCGGTCGTGTCGATCGACATGGCCGGCAACGGTACGGTCCTCGCGGCCGTGCACGCCCACTTCGGTGACCAACTCAAGCACTCGATGGCCGTGGGCCGCAGCCACCACGACGCACCCTCGCGCACCGCCGCGCTCGCCGGCCCGAAGCCCGTCTTTTTCTTCGCGCCGTCGCAGGTGAAGAAGCGCGTGCAGGACTGGGGCGTGCGCGCCTACCAGGAGCGGGTCGCCGCCTCGCTCAACGGTTTCGTCGCCTGGAGCCAGGACTGGCTGGCCGTCCAGCACTCGTTCGGCGCGGAGTCCGCCGCCGCGACGTGGCACGAGGTGCACGCGGGACGCGTTGCACCCGAGGTGGGTTACGTCGTCTCCCTGTGGGATCGGTGAAGCCGGCCTGCTGAACGACGAAAGCGATGACGGGGTCAGTCCTCGCGCCGCTTGTCCTTGAGCTTCATGGCGGAGTGCACGAATCGACCGAATTCGCGGTCCTTCTTTCGTCGCTCCACGTACGACAGATCGTGGAACGCAGACTCCCTCCGGAGCTTGAGGTAATCCTGCAGGCGCCCTTCGCCGAGCTCGTGTCGCTCGATCGCCGCCCGCACGGCGCAACCCGGTTCGCTCGAGTGCGAGCAATCCGCGAACCGACAGCTTTTCGCAAGCTCCCCGATGTCGGCGAAGGCATCGTCGAGGCCTTCGTCGACCCCAAGCATGCCCAGCTCGCGCATGCCGGGCATGTCGATCAGGAGGGCTCCGCCTTCGAGCACGACCAGCTGGCGACGCGTGGTCGTGTGCCGCCCTTCGCCGGTGTGGCTGACGTCCCCAGTCTCGAATTCCGAGCCGCCCGAAAGGCGGTTGATGAGCGTCGTCTTCCCCACTCCCGACGAGCCGAGGAGGCAGAACGTCTTGCCGGGAGCGAGAAGCCCCCGAACCCGATCAAGGCCCGCCCCGGTCACATTGCTTAGGGTGACCACGGTCGCGCCAATTCCGGCTAACCGGACCCTGCCGATCAACGCTTCCAGCTCATCTACGCTGACGAGGTCCGTCTTCGTCAGCAGCAGCACGGGCTCGATGCGCCCTTCCCTCACCATTACAAGGTACCGCTCGAGCCGGCGCACGTTGAAATCGAAGTGACAGGCCTGGATGACGAACGCGACGTCGATGTTCGCCGCGATCATCTGGAAGTCGACGTTCCTGCCGGGAGCTTTCCGCCTGAGGAACGACCTGCGCGGCAGCACGCCGTGAATGCTCGCGTGGGACCTGGCGTCCAGGTGCCGCGCGCAGACCCAATCACCGACGCAGGGCAGGTCGATGGAAGACTCGGCGACGAACTGAAGCCGGCCCGTCAACCCGGCAGGCAGTTCTCCGTGCTCGTCGCGGATGACATACCGGCCCCTGTCCACGGCGGTGACGCGCGCAATGGACAGGTCGGAGCCGCACTGCTCGCGAGCACTGTCGGCCAACGAGTCGTCGAGTCCAAGGTCGCGAAGCTCCATGGCCGCAATCTCTCAGAAGCCGGCCGGCTTGCCAATGGACCTGCCTATGTCCCCCATCACCAGATTGCATTGGATCGCCAGTCGCAAACGCCCTACCTTCGAGGAGTACAAATCAAGAGCCCGAAGGAGTACGTCATGTCGACTGTAGCGAAGTGCCCGTTCATCCCGATGCACGGAGCCCGAACTCGTGCGAGCGCCCAGTCGAACAGCAACTGGTGGCCCAATCGGCTGAACGTGCAGATCCTCCACCAGCACTCGGCGAAGTCCAACCCCATGGGCGAGCAGTTCGACTATGCCGAGGAGTTCAGGAAGGTCGACCTGGCCGCGCTGAAGCAGGACCTCTACGCGCTGATGACCGATTCGCAGGACTGGTGGCCCGCCGACTGGGGACACTACGGTGGCTTGTTCATCCGCATGGCCTGGCACAGCGCGGGAACGTACCGTATCTCGGACGGACGCGGCGGCGGCAACACCGGGAACCAGCGCTTCGCACCGATCAACAGCTGGCCCGACAACGGCAACCTCGACAAGGCGCGCCGACTGCTGTGGCCCATCAAGAAGAAGTACGGCAACCGGATTTCCTGGGCCGATCTCATGATCCTCGCCGGCAACTGCGCGCTCGAGTCCATGGGCTTCAAGACCTTCGGCTTTGCCGGTGGTCGCGAGGACATCTGGGACCCGGAGGAGGACATCTACTGGGGCAGGGAGACCACGTGGCTCGGTGCCGAGCGCTACTCCGACGACCGCGTACTGGAGAACCCGCTCGGTGCGGTGCAGATGGGTCTCATCTACGTGAACCCGGAGGGCCCGAACGGCAATCCGGACCCGGTGGCCTCGGGCCGCGACGTGCGCGAGACCTTCGCTCGCATGGCGATGAACGACGAGGAGACCGTCGCGCTGGTCGCGGGCGGCCACACCTTCGGCAAGTGCCACGGCGCGGGAGATCCGGCGCTGGTGGGTCGCGAGCCCGAAGGCGCGTCCCTCGAGGAGATGGGCCTCGGCTGGAAGAACGCCTTCGGCACCGGCAAGGGCGTGCACACGACCACGAGCGGCATCGAGGGCGCCTGGAAGCCCAACCCGACGAAGTGGGACATGGGCTATTTCGACATGCTGTTCGGCTACGAGTGGGAGCTTACGAAGAGCCCCGCCGGGGCCCACCAGTGGGTGGCGAAGAACGTCAGGCCGGAGCACATGATCCCCGACGCCCACGACCCGTCGAAGAAGCACCCGCCGATCATGACGACGGCCGACCTGTCCCTGCGCTTCGACCCGGCCTACGAGAAGATCTCGCGCCGGTTCCACCAGAACCCGCAGGAATTCGCCGACGCTTTCGCCCGCGCCTGGTTCAAGCTGACCCACCGCGACATGGGTCCGCGCGCGCGTTACCTCGGGCCCGAGGTGCCCGCTGAGGAGCTGATCTGGCAGGACCCGGTGCCGGCGGTGGACCATGAACTCGTGAACGAGCAGGACATCGGGGCGCTGAAGGCCACGATCCTCGCGTCGGGCTTGTCGATTCCCCAGCTCGTCACCACGGCGTGGGCGTCGGCCGCGACGTTCCGCGGCTCGGACATGCGCGGCGGTGCCAACGGGGCGCGCATCCGCCTCGTGCCGCAGAAGGACTGGCAGGCGAACCAGCCGGCTGAACTCGCAAAGGTTCTCCGGGGGCTCGAGGCGATCCAGAAGGGATTCAGCGAGGTCCACGCCGGAAGGAAAAAGATCTCGCTGGCCGATCTCATCGTGCTGGCGGGCTGCGCCGCCGTCGAGGAGGCCGCGAGAAAGGCGGGGCACGAGATCACGGTGCCCTTCTCGCCCGGACGCACGGATGCCTCGCAGGAGCAGACCGACGTGGAGTCGTTCGCCCCGCTGGAGCCCGTGGCAGACGGCTTCCGCAACTACCTTCGCGCCGGCCTCGAGACGCCCGCCGAGGAACTGCTGCTGGATCGCGCCCAGCTGATGACGCTGACCGCCCCCGAAATGACGGTGCTGGTCGGCGGCATGCGTGCCTTGAATGCCAACGTCGGGCAATCCAGGCACGGTGTTCTCACGAGCGCACCCGGCACGCTGACGAACGATTTCTTCGTCAACCTGCTCGATATGCGTCTCGAGTGGCGGCCATCCTCGACCGCGGGGGTCTACGAGGGGCGTGATCGCGCCTCGGGCCAGGTCAAGTGGACGGGCACGCGGGTGGATCTCGTGTTCGGCTCGAATTCCGAGCTCCGGGCGCTGGCCGAGGTCTATGCCTGTGACGACAACAGGCAGAAGTTCGTGAAGGACTTCGTTGCGGCGTGGAACAAGGTAATGAACCTCGATCGCTTCGATCTGGCGTAATCTCGCCAGGAAGGTCCAGCCGTCGGCTTTCAAGCGCAGCCGCGCGAGGGAGACCGACGGCTCTATTCCTCGCGATCGCCTCCCGCTTCAGACTCGGGGACGCTCTTGATGAAGGTCTGTGCGTGACCGACGTTCGCCTCGGGCTGCGGGAGAACCTCTGGCAGTTCTCACTGCTCGTGGTCGTGAACGCCTTCGTCGGCGCCATGATCGGCCTCGAGCGATCCATCCTGCCGCCGCTGGCCGAGCAGGAGTTCCAGCTGGTTGCGAAGACGGCGGTGCTGTCGTTCATCGTGGTGTTCGGCGTCACGAAGGCCTTCACCAATTACCTCGCCGGCCGCCTGTCCGACCGCTTCGGTCGCAAGCACGTGCTGGTCGCGGGCTGGTTGGTGGCGGTGCCCGTGCCGTTCCTGCTGATGTGGGCGCCGTCGTGGTCCTGGGTGCTGGCGGCCAACGCGCTGCTCGGCGTGAGCCAGGGCCTCACGTGGTCGACGACGGTGATCATGAAGATCGACCTCGCCGGCCCGAAGAACCGCGGACTGGCGATGGGCCTCAACGAGTTCGCCGGCTACTTCGCCGTCGCCGGCAGCGCACTCGCCACCGGGTACATCGCCGCGCGGTACGGGCTGCGCCCCGAGCCGTTCTACCTGGGCGTGGTGTTCGTGGCGGTGGGCCTGCTGCTGTCGGTGCTGCTCGTCCGCGAAACCGCACAACACGTCGCGCACGAGTCGAAGCTGCACGGCGAACTCGCGTCGCATGAACGGCCGACCCAGCGCGAGATCTTCTGGCGCACGACACTCACGGATCGCAACCTCTCGAGCGTCAGCCAGGCGGGCCTCGTCAACAACCTGAACGATGGCATGGCGTGGGGCCTGTTCCCGCTGTTCTTCATAGCGGCAGCGGCCGGCATGAATCTCGAACAGATCGGGACGCTGGCGGCCGTTTATCCCGCCACCTGGGGCATCGGCCAACTGTTCACCGGGGCGTGGTCCGACCGGGTGGGGCGCAAGTGGCTCATCGCGTCGGGCATGTGGGTTCAGGCGGTCGGCATCGCCGTGGTGATCATGACCGGCGGGTTCGCAGGCTTCGCGACGGGCGGGGCACTGCTGGGGATCGGCACCGCAATGGTCTACCCGACGCTGCTTGCCGCGATCGGGGACGTCGCGCATCCGTCATGGCGCGCCTCGTCGGTCGGCGTGTATCGCCTGTGGCGCGATCTCGGTTACGCCTTCGGGGCGCTGTTGGCCGGACTGATCGCCGACGCGCTTGGACTCCCCGCGGCCATGTGGGCCGTGGCCGCGATCACGTTCGCTTCCGGCGTTGTGGTCGCCGTCCGGATGAACGAAACCCTGAAGCGCAGCAATCTGACGCCGCAGACCGGCGAAGACACGTCATGCGTGGAAACGACGGATCTCGACGCACTGGCCCGGACCCGGTCCCTCGTGATCGTCGACGTCAGATCACCCGAGGAGTTCGGCGCCGGCCATGTGACGGACGCCGTCAATATCCCGCTCGACGCGCTCGGCACCCGCGCCGGCGAACTCCGCCGCGATGCGCTCGTCATCACCGTCTGCGCCGAGGGTGGCGGACGATCGGAGCGCGCGGCCGTGCTGCTGCGTGCCCGCGGATTCAGCCAGGTCCGTTCGCTGTGCGGCGGGACGGACGCGTGGCTCAAGCAGGCCGCACCTGGAGCCGGATCATGAGCAAGACACTGTTCATCCTCAACGACCCGCCCTACGGAACGGAGCGCAGCTACAACGCACTGCGGCTCGCCGGTACGCTGGCCCGCCGACCGGGCGAGGAGGTGAAGGTGTTCCTGATGGGCGATGCCGCGAGCTGCGCGAAAGCGAACCAGAAAGTGCCGCCGGGTTACTACAACGTCGAGGTGATGTTGCAGGGTCCGGCCTCGCGCCACGGTGTCGAGATCGGCGTCTGCGGCACCTGCATGGATGCCCGCGGTATCTCGGATGCCGAGCTTGCCGAAGGAAGCCAGCGCGGCTCCTTGAGCCAGCTGACCGACTGGACCGCCTGGGCCGACAAGACGCTGGTGTTCTGAGTCATGGCCGCCGAACTGCCGATCTACCTCGACCACAACGCCACGACACCCGTGCTGCCGGAGGTCGTGGACGCAATGCTTCCGTACCTGCGTGAGCATTTTGGCAATCCCTCCAGCGGTCATGCCTACGGCCGGGCGGCGCAGGATGCAGTCGCGCGGGCCCGTGCCCAGGTTGCGGCGTTGCTCGGCTGCAGTGCGGAGGAGATCGTCTTCACATCCGGCGGCACCGAGGCCAACAACCTTGCGATCCGGGGGGTGTGCGAGGCGCGCGGGGAGCGACGTCACGTGGTCACCACGGTCGTCGAGCATCCGGCCACCGCAGTGCCCTGCGCCTGGCTCGAGCAGCACTGCTGGCGCGTGACGCGGCTCGGTGTCGATTCGGATGGACGCGCGCGTGTGGACGCAGCGCGTGCTGCGACCGACTCGGCCACGGCTCTCGTGACGGTCATGCACTCGAACAACGAGACTGGGGTGCTCCAGCCGATCGCGGAACTCACGAGCCTGGCTCATGAGTGCGGCGCGGTCATCCACACGGATGCAGCCCAGTCCGTCGGCAAGGTCCCGGTCAACGTGCGCGAACTCGGCGTCGACCTGCTCTCGGTGGCGGGCCACAAGCTGTATGCGCCGAAGGGAGTCGGCGCGCTGTACGTGCGCCGCGATACTCCGCTGCGCCCTTTCGTGCTCGGGGCGGGCCATGAGCGCGGCCTGCGGCCCGGCACCGAGAACGTCGCGTCCATCGTCGGGCTGGGTCTGGCATGCGAGCTCGCGACCCGGGACCTCGACGACCTGGCCGTACGCATTCGGCATCTGCGGGACGAACTCTGGGAGCGCCTGGCCACGGAGATCCCGGACCTCCGGCTGAATGGCGACCCTGTGCGGCGCCTCCCGAATACCCTCAGCGTTCGCTTCCCTCGCGTCACCGGTAACGCAGTGCTGTCGGGCGCGACGGCCGTGGCCGCTTCGACGGGCTCGGCCTGCCATGCGGGCCACGAGAACGCACCCGGAGTCATTCTGGCGATGGGCATTCAGGAGGCTGAGGCGCTGGGTACCATCCGCCTCACGCTGGGCAGGGG
>Ga0105097_10001875_pt1 | contig 10179 bp, 6 predicted proteins | sample PPLLak12cMay2015_FD_87035 | JGI IMG/M metagenome (GOLD analysis project Ga0105097, IMG submission 87035) | Freshwater sediment microbial communities from Prairie Pothole Lake near Jamestown, North Dakota, USA - PPLs Lake P7 Core (1) Depth... | ecosystem: Environmental > Aquatic > Freshwater >... | reverse complement strand
TTGTGGTAATCGGCATTTTCAGACAGATCACCCTGTGAGATCGCATGGCGTAATCGTTTGGCAAGCTCGTTACGGGCAGGGCCTTTTAGCTGCTCTAGCTCGGCTTTAATCTTGGCGGCGCCTTCAGCAGTCAGGTAGGGTTGTTCGCTCATTCATTTCTCCGATAAATAAAAACTCCAGCCACCAATCGCTAGAAGGTGGCTTGTTTCCAAACTTATGGTTTGCTGTTTGGATCAAATAGCTTGCGGTGTTCTTCGGTCGCAAAGCGATCAGTCATCCCTGCGATGTAATCGCAGGCTGTGCGCTCCAGCCCGCGTGATTCGATCTGTACCTGGATATGCGCCGGTAAGATGGATGGTTCTGCCAGGTATGCCTGGAAAAGGTCGGTAATGATACGCTCGGCCTTAACCGCCATGCGGACGACGCGGTGGTGGCGATACAGGTTCATGTACAGGAAATCCTTCAGCTGCCGGTTGCGCCGGTACATATCCTCGCTGAAGCTGATTACAGGGTAGGGCAGGCGCTGCAGCTCCTCCACGGAGCGCACGGTGCTCTCCCGCAGGCGCAGATCGGTGGCCTGCACCAGGTCGGTGACTTCCAGGCCGATCAGCCGGCGGATCAGGCGGTGGCGGGACAGATCATCCATGAATGGGCCGCGCCAGCCGACGCTTTCCAGTAGAATGTCCCACAGGGTGACGCCTTCCAGCATCTGAGGGGTGATCATGCCCGAGCGCAGGCCATCATCCAGGTCATGCGCGGTGTAGGTCAGCTCATCGGCAGCATTGGCAATCTGCGCTTCCAGGTGTCCACGCAAGTCCGGGTTATATTCGCTGGCGTCTGCCACATCGTATTCGGACTCGTGCTTGACGATGCCTTCGCGCACTTCCCAGGTCAGGTTCAACCCGGGGAAATCCGGATAGCGCATCTCGAGCTGGGTGACAATCCGCAGGGACTGTTTGTTGTGGTCGAAACCGCCGAAATCCTTCATTAACTTGGATAGCGTTACTTCTCCGGAATGGCCGAAAGCCGGATGGCCCAGGTCGTGGGCCAGGCAGATCGCTTCCAGCAGGTCCTCGTTGGCGCCCAACGCCCGGGCGACGGTGCGCCCAATCTGGGCTACTTCCAGGGTGTGCGTCAGGCGGGTGCGGTAGTAATCTCCCTCATAGTTGATAAAAACCTGCGTTTTATACTCCAACCGCCGGAACGCAGTGGTGTGCAGGATGCGATCACGGTCGCGCTGGAAGGCGGTGCGGTATTCCGGTTCGTCTTCCGGGTAAGCCCGGCCACGCGTCCCCCGGCTGCGTGAGCCGTATGGCGCCAGCGACCGTTCTTCGATTAATTCGAGCTCTTGCCGGGTGTAAAACATATTTTTGTCCCTGGGTTCTATTTGGTGATAGGTAATAAAGTCTAACCCAGGATGAAGAGACTGTCAACGATTGCCCGGGAGCGGGATTAAAGCATGCTATACTCGGTACATCTGCCAGGGAAATCCTCCCCGGCAGTTGACTTTCGCCCTGGAGACGACAATGGAACTTGGAATGGTTCGCAAAATAGATGTTAATGATGAGATGCAGCAAGCATACCTCGACTATGCCATGAGCGTGATCATTGCCCGCGCTTTGCCGGATGCCCGGGATGGCCTGAAGCCGGTGCACCGCCGGATTCTTTATGCTATGCATGATTTAGGTTTGCGTCCTGATTCCCCTTATAAGAAATCAGCACGCATCGTTGGTGAGGTGCTGGGCAAATACCATCCCCATGGCGATGCAGCGGTCTATGACTCCATGGCAAGAATGGCGCAGGATTTTTCGCTGCGTTACATGTTAGTGGACGGGCAGGGCAACTTCGGCAGTGTGGACGGCGATCCGCCGGCGGCGATGCGGTACACCGAAGCCCGGCTGGCGAACCTGGCCGACCTGATGCTATCGGACATTGATAAGCAGACTGTTAATGTGCTGCCCAATTTTGATGGCACCCTGACCGAGCCGGAAGTGCTACCGGCTGCGCTGCCCAATTTACTGGTAAATGGTGCGACCGGCATCGCTGTTGGCATGGCTACCAGTATCCCGCCGCACAACCTGGCTGAAGTAGTCGATGCGCTGCACTATCTCTTGGAGCGCTGGGATGACCTTGACGAGATTCCCGTCGATGACCTGATGAAATTTATCCAGGGGCCGGATTTTCCCACCGGTGGCATCATCATCCAAGAGGCCGGCGGTGAAGGTATGGTAGGAGCCTATTCGACCGGTCGCGGCCGGGTCACCGTTCAGGCCAACGCGCACCTGGAGGAAATGGAACGCGGCCGCAGCCGGATCATCGTATCCGAGCTGCCTTACATGACCAACAAGTCAGCGCTCATCGAGCGCATCGCTGCCCTGGTGCGAGAAGAGCGCCTGGAAGGAATTGCCGATCTGCGCGATGAATCGGACCGCCAGGGGATGCGCATTGTCATCGAGCTGAGCAAGACGGCGGACCCGCACCAGGTGCTGAGCGATCTATATAAATCCACGCCGATGCAAAGCACCTTCAGCATCATCATGCTGGCCCTGGTGGATGGCGAGCCGCGCACGTTGAGCCTTAAGCAAGCCCTACGCGTATACCTGGAGCATCGCCTGGAGATCGTACGCCGGCGCAGCCAGTATGAGCTGGAGCGCGCCCGTGCACGCGAGCACATCCTGGCCGGTTTGCGGATTGCGATTCAACACCTGGATGAAGTCATCGACTTGATACGCAAATCGCCCAACGCCGAAGCCGCCCGCGACCGGCTGATGAAACGCTTCAAGCTGAGCGAGATCCAGGCCCAGGCGATCCTGGACATGCCTCTCAAGCGCCTGGCCGCCCTGGAGCGGAAGAAGCTGGAAGATGAATATAAAGAAATCGTCGCTCGCATCAAGGAGCTGGAAGGACTGCTGCGCTCGCCGAAAAAGATGCGCCAGGTCGTGGGCGATGAATTGGCATCGGTCAAGGAACGCTTTGGCGACCGGCGCAGGACACACATCGTGCACCTGAAAGAAGGTGAAAAACTTGTCAGTAAGCTGACCGCTTCTGATCTGACGCCGGAAAAAACAGTCTGGATTGCGGTTACTCCCGAAGGCTTGATTTCACGCAGCCTGGACGATAATCCGGCCCATCTCAGCGGGCAGGAAGCGCCCGCCTGGTATGTTCAGGCGAGCACACTCGATACGCTTTACCTGGCCGATGTGACCGGTGAAGCGGCTGCCATTGCGGTGCATGCCATCCCGGAATCAACCCTGCCCTCGGGCGGCTCGCCATATAGCAGGGTCACCGCTCTGAAAACTGGCAACCCGTTGGCGGTTGTCTTCCGCCTGCCGGTCAAAGACCCACGCAGGGCTAATGAACCAGCGGATGAGGAAGCCTATGTGGTGACTGCTACCCGCCAGGGTATGGTTAAAAAGACGTCGATAAGCGAATTACCTGGACCTTCGGCAGGCAGCTTTACCCTGGTGAGAGTCAACGATGGGGACCAGTTGGGTTGGGTGCGCATCAGCCATGGCCAGGATGACATCTTGTTAGCCTCGACCAGCGGGATGGCAATCCGCTTCAGTGAGACTGAGGTTCGCCCCATGGGCCTGGTTGCGGCCGGGGTGATGGGAATCAAGCTCCCCAGCAGTGATGCGTTGGCCGGGATGGAGCTGGTCGATCCCAATGGTTATGTCTTCTTGCTGGCTTCCGACGGCAGCGCCAAGCGAGTGCCGGCGGCCGATTTTTCACGCCAGGGGCGCTATGGGCAGGGGTTGGTAGCCTGGAAGCTGCCGGCTAAATTGACCGTAGCAGGGATGACTGTCGGTCGCGGTGACCGGCGTTGTATCTTGCATCTCGCCCACCTGGCGCCCAAGGCAATCCGTTTGGAGGACGCCCCGTTGCAAACACGCCCCGCCCGCGGAAAGGTTATCCTGGAAGTGAAACCGGGCGACCGGATCGAGCGTCTGACGATTCCTTGGGGTCAAATTGAGGCAGTCAGCAAAACTCCACCGTCCGGTCGCGGCGGAAAACCAGCCGCCAAAAAGACCGCTCCGATAAGCGATGGTACAGAAGGAGAGAAATCAACCAGCGCCAGAGGCAAGGCGGCAACGCCGGCTGTTTCGGAAAAATCCGCGGCCGCAAAAAAGGCCATGAGCAAACCAACTGCCACAGCAGCAACGAAAGCCAGGGCTACACAAAAGCCCACGACCCAGCCGGCAGTGCCAATAACCAGCAAAACAACCAGGACTCAAAAAGCTGCGCCTGCTGCAGCCAAGACGACTAAGAGTCCGTCGGTTGTCCCGACTGCTGCCAAAACGACCAAGGCTCCATCGGCTGCATCTACTCCTGCGAAAACAGCTAAGCCTCAGTCGACCACCCCTGATAAATCGACCAAGACTCCGCAGGTCGCATCTACACCTGCTAAGACAACCAAGACTCCATCAGCCGCATCCACGCCTGCTAAAACGACCAAGACTCCCCCGTCACCATCCACTCCTGCTAAGGCAATCAAGACACCCCAGGCCGCAACGACATCTGCCACGACGGCTAAGGCTCCGTCGACCACCTCTGCTAAAACGAACAAGACTCCACCGGCCGGATCCACTCCCGCTAAGACAACCAGGGCTTCGTCAGGCGCACCTGCTTCTGACAAGACCTCCAAGACTCCGGCCAAGCCGAGCAGCACCTCCAGCTCAGGCAAGCCACCGGTGAAAAAAACAACGACGCACCCTGCGGCAGGCAGCGCTACCACAAAGAAAACTCCTGCTCCGGCGTCGAAAAAGCCGAAGACAGGAGCCTAGAATTCCGAGAAGGGTGGGATTACGGTTTAGCCAGAGTAAACGAGCTGTGATGGAAGGCGATCGCCTCATCTGCCAGGGCCATGGTGTCGCTGCCATCCAGCACCTTTGCCGTGGCGCCGGTAGCCGTCCAGGCGAAGTGGCGAAATATCCTGTCGCCAGATACGCCACTAATTGCAAAGATGGCATTGGGCAATACTTGTTGGAACAGCTTTTCATACCAGCCCCGAATGGCCGGAGCACCCTGGATTGTGCCTTCGGGTGTGATGAAGACTGCGTTGGGGTTATACAGTGTGGATAAATCTACCGCGTTGTGATTATTTAATGAAACGACGTAACGCCTGGTAATGTCATTTTGGCTGTTGGTCGTTTGCCATGAGAAACTGCCGATTGCATCCCATACCTCCGGCAGCAGCCGCCGGGTATTCGACCATTCCCAGAAATTCGCCCCGCTGTAATTCAAGTTTTTTGCCGCATCTAAAAACTGCACAACCTCAGAAGCGCTGGCACTCCAGTTAGCCTGTCTGAAGGCTGCCCCGGTGGGGATGATCGGACGAACAGGGATGACCGATTGAAACTCGCGTGCGCAGCGCAATAATTGATCTGCCGGATTGTTTGCCCCCATCCAGTACACTTGCGGCATATTAAAGTCGCAAAATTCAAGAAAATGCCTGAATGGGAACTGGCGGTGCAGGGAGGGATAGCGGAATGAGCTGAGGCCAATGGGTAATTCCGGCAAGGCAGTGCGGACGCGTTTCATATACACCCAGGCGGCTTTATCCATGCCGGGTACCTTGAACTCCGCCTCTGCGTTGACAATTAACCCGTCCAGGTTTAACTTTTGGACGCGCTGGACAACTTTATCCGCTTCACCGGTAGGGCTGTAACCGTACACGTATTGCCAGCCCCAAACGGCGATGTTGCGCAGGCGCAACTCCTGTACCAACGCGGGAACCAGGTCGATTTTATTAGGCCTGTCGACGTTGTAATCGACAATCCCATCCGATATCTTGATCAGGATATGGCTTAAACCAGCCTGGACCGCCAGCTCGGCGATTGCTTTGACATCTCCCTTTTCACAATAGGGAATTTTCCATATAAAATAGCCTTTACCCTGCAGTGGCATTGTATTCCTCTCCATTGTGCATGCAACTTAAAGAGCATCACCCAATCTAATATTGGGTGATGCAAGAAAAATGCCAGTCGTCGAGTTTTATTGATCGTTCTGGGATTTGCGGATGACCTTCCGCACAGCTTCCGCATCCGGTAGCAGCACCATGGCGCCTTCCGGCGTGATCCAATTATAGACCTGCCGGGGACCGATGTAATACTGGTTGATGTTATCGCCGTTCATCAGCTTTACTGCGCTGGGGAGCAATGGCAGCATATCGCCCAGTCCCATATCGGTGGTGATGGCGTCATCGTAAATATCGTAAATTTCTTTGATCCGCACCAGGTTTTCCAGGGTCAGCATTTTGTCGATGATCGCCCGGATAATTTCTTGCTGGCGCTCGTTGCGGGAAAAATCGCTGGTCGATTTTCGGGTGCGCACGTACCACAGGACGGTATCGGCATCCATGTACTGCTTGCCCTTTTTAATCGTCACGTACTCGCCTGCCCGGTAATCGGAGACGGTCTCGCCGACCTTCACATCCAGTCCGCCGAGGCTGTCCACCAGCCGTTTGAACTTGGTGAAATCGATCAACACATAATAATCGGGTTTGATGCCAAAATTCTCCCGGAAGGTCTGCTTGAGCAGGTTGATACCGCCATAGAAATAGGCCGTATTGATCCGGTTTTGACCGTTGCCGGGGATGCTCAGGTAGAGATCCCGTGGGAAAGAGGTCATGTTCAGCGTGCCCTTGCGGGTATTTAGCGTCGCCAGAATAATTGTGTCGGTGCGGAACTGTTTCTGCCCGGGGCGTCGGTCGGCGCCCAACAACAGGATATTAATCTGCCCTGGGACGTTCGACTCCTCCGCACCTTGTGCCAGCAATTCGATCTGGGATATGTCTATGGTTGGAGTGGGAGTAGGACCGGATGGAGTCGCCGTTGGCGTGGGGGTGGGCAAATCGGTGGGGATGTATACCGCCGTCGGCGGGATAGGCTGGAAGGGTGTTGGCGTTGGAGGCAGGGGAGTGGCATCCTGAACCAGGGCTGCCGATTGCGGTTGGCCCATTTGGGAGAGTGTCAGGGGCATCATACCGGCCTGGTAGGGGCTGCAGCCGGCCAGGATAACGAGAGCGAGCAGTGCAATGGATAAATTACGGAATGATTTCATAAAATCGGTAGCCTGAACAGGATTATCTGGGCGTCATTGAATTCTGGATTATTGTAGTTCCTGCCCCCGATGTTGGGCGAGCGAAGGCGGGGGTAATGGGCAGCATCCCCGATGAATCGGAAGGATACGGAGTGGGGGGCTCCACCGTGGGCTGCGGTGGTTGGGTAGGCGGCGGTTGTGTAGGCGGCGGTTGTGTAGGCGGCAGTTGGGTAGGCGGCAGCTGGGTAGGCGGCGGTTGGGTGGGCGGCGGTTGCGTAGGCGGTGGTAGCGGGGTGTTAGTCGGCTGGGCCGCAGGTCGTGTTGGTGATGGACGAGCTGGGACTGGCGTAGCCGCTGGGGGAGGCAGGAAGGGCACAAAGAGACGTTGGCCGGCGCGAATCAGGGTGGAATTCCCCATGCAATTGGCCGATTGAATTTGGGGGACGCTCGTGTTCAAGCGGTGTGCCAGGCTGGAAAGTGTATCTCCCCGACGAACAACATAAATCACCCAGCCTCTCGGAGCGCCGCAGGCGACCTGCGTCTTCTTCGGGCTTCTGGGCGTGGAGCGTTTCTTATTTGTCGGGGAGGAGGTCGACTGCTCAGATGGGGTCGCTGTAGGCCCCGGAAGGTAAAGGGTCTGTCCAACTGCCAGGCGGTTTGTGCTCAGGCAGTTCATCTGCCGTAACCTCTCCGGTTCGAGGTTGTTTTCGCCGGCAATGTCCGCCAGGTTGGCTTCCTCTACCACGGTATAAGCGATCCAGTCAGCTTCATGCGGGCACCCGGTTGCGTCTGGTGGGGTAGCAGTCGCGCTCGGTTGCTCCATATCGGTGGCTGCGATCGATGCCTGTATACGGGTTGCGGTGACCAGGCGAATCATGCTGGTAACATTGTCATTATTCGGTTCTACCGCAATGGAGGTTTCCAGCACTGCACCCATTCTTCCGCTTTCTGCCATGGATAATGCCATACTGCCCAGCACCACCAGTATGGATAAAAAGGCTAAAAGTATGCCCGGTATGACCTGAAAGGAACCCCTCATCTCTACTTGATACCCGTTGCCGTTGGTGTGTCGATTGTTATCTCCAGGCCGGCTCCCTTCCTAAGATCCTGTGTTTCCTTCAACAACGCCAACTCATCCAGTGCCTGGCGCAGTTCATCCCGCAAGGCTTCTACAGACGGATCGGTGTTTCCCCACGCGGTGCTCATCAACAAGCGTTGATAATCACTAATCGCAACATCGGCTTTGCCCTGAGCAACCCGGGCTGCCGCGCGAGTCTCCACCAGCTCCTTCTGGAGCACAGCAACTTGCTGCTTCAGTTGCAAGAAATGCACCAGGGGCCTGGCGATATGTGCCAAGCGGGATTGATCTTCAACAGCCCAGTTTTGCCCTGAATAGGGTGATACGACGATCACACCACATAGCGGCTTTCCTTCGGTAGAGAACACCGGGATAAACATCAATCCCCCACTCGTATTGAGACCTACAGCTTGGGCGATCCCTACCAGATCGGGTGAAGTGCTTTTTGCCGCCAACCGGACTGCCCTGCCTTGACGCAGGGCGGAGACAAGCACAGGGGCTGCCTGTTTATCGATTACTCTGCCAGCCAGGGGCAAATCCTGCACCCGATCATAGCCGCACTGCAAGTCGATAGCGCCGCTGCTATCACCAATCGGATAAACCAGCAGGCTGATATCGGCTTTTATGTATTCGGTGATCGTTTTGTTAACCAGACGGCAGGCCTGCTCCGGTGAAGCATCCAGCATGCTGGACAGAAAGGATTGCATCAGCAAGGCTTCTTCGTAACTTTCCTGCGCGGGCGGAGATGCGCTCACCCCGGCCTCAGAAGTAGAGGCAGCATCCGTATATCCCGCGGAGCCGGTCTGTTCCCAGTTGCGGGCTGGGAGCAGGAAAAGCAGTGGATATGCAGCCATCATTGCCAGGCGCACCGCGCCATGGTAGAGCCCTTCTGTAGGGGGGAGCAGGTACAGCAGACTGTAACCCGCCAGCCAGATGGCCAGCATTGAGGCACCGGCCATCCATCCTGCCGGACGGCGTGCCGCCAAGAGCAGGATCCCGCCCGCAGCCAGGCCAATGGTCAGCCAGGTGGCCATCTCATCCAACGGCGTATCCTGGAGTGATATACGGCTGCCCTGGTTGGCAAACCATACCCCGCTCAAGAATAGGGCGGTTAACAAGAGCAAGCCTACCAGGAGCGTGGCAGTATCCGAACTTCTGCTTCTTTCAGGAAAAGCCCACAACCAGATGATCGTCAACAGGCTGAGCAAGATGACAGCCCGGTCCAGGAAGGGCAATATGCGCACCCCATCCAGGAAACCTTGCCAGGCCAGGCCGGCGGCCAGGAATAAGATCATTTGATATGCAATCAGGAGGCCTAAACCCAGCACAACTCTTCGGTTGTGGTGGCTGCCGGCCGGTTGCACAGGGTACAAGGCGACCAGAAATGCCCCCATCAGGGTGAAGGACAGAACCAGGTGGTAAGCCAGGCTGCCGGTATTGGTATTGAGGAGTGCAAAAACTTGCTGGAAGAAGCTCACAGCCATAACCCAATTATACAGGACAATTCTGATTGGAATGCCAGCGTTTCCGGATCGGAGATCCCAATACTATTGCTGCAAAGATTGTGCCAGGACAGGTTGACAAAAAGCGAAATCGGGGTAAAATGGTGCAGTCTGGCGAACCAACAGGTTCACGCCGGGTAAGAAGCCGAAGTGGCGGAATTGGCAGACGCGCTACGTTCAGGGCGTAGTGAGCATACGCTCGTGTGGGTTCAAGTCCCTCCTTCGGCACCTGATCTCCCTCTCTGGCATCATTGATGCAACCTGGAGAGGGAGTTTGGTTTTAAATCTCAGCGCTAGTTCCTTGCGTGGAAACCGACCTTAAGGTAAGATGGTGCTATGCAGCGACCCAAGCAACTCTGGATTTATCTGCTCGTGATCTTTGCTATTGCCTTGCTGGTGATCATGGTGATGGATTTTAACACCCGTGTGGCAAATCTGCGCCGCCTGACCGATGAGAAAGACAAGGTGGCTGCAGAAAAAAGCAGCCTTTTGGAGACCCAAAGCTCGCTGGAGGAGCGTATCATCTATGCCACCTCCCCGGCAGCGGTGGAGGACTGG
>Ga0105097_10001874_pt1 | contig 10179 bp, 9 predicted proteins | sample PPLLak12cMay2015_FD_87035 | JGI IMG/M metagenome (GOLD analysis project Ga0105097, IMG submission 87035) | Freshwater sediment microbial communities from Prairie Pothole Lake near Jamestown, North Dakota, USA - PPLs Lake P7 Core (1) Depth... | ecosystem: Environmental > Aquatic > Freshwater >... | reverse complement strand
ATTGTCGATAGCGCCGGGCGAGTCGTTCCCCAGGTCGAGGAACCACAGGGGCACGCCGGCCAGCAGCGCCAGCCCGCCCAACAGCAATGCGGGCGTCACTAACGCCGGCATCAGTGGCGAGAGCAGCATCAGCAGGGCGAAAAGCAGGGCTCCGCCGATGCCCAGCATGAAGAATGTCATGCGGCTCGCCAGCGGCATGCGCTGGCTCTTCGAGTCGTAGTGCGCCACCAGCAGCAGGTGCAGGCCGTTGGACTCGCCCGACTGGGGCAGGGAAGCGACATAATTCGCCGCCTGGTATGCCTTGCCCAGCCGCCGGCAGAGCCTGGCCCAGGCGCCTGGGTGCGCCCCCTCCACGACCAGCGACCCTTGCTGCGCCGCCCGATTAATCCTATTGATCAGCGCCAGCACCACGATCAGCAGCGTTGCCGTAACGGTATAAACCGGCGAGCCCAAGGCCAGCAGGCCAATGCTGATGGCTACCAGCGCCTGGCAGGCGACGATCTCCAGGATCAGGAAGGAAGCGTGGGCGTCATGGAAGCGGAACGGCTCGGCCTGCACCTGGTAGCCGGCTGCCTCCAGGCGGGCTGCCAGCTCCCGCCCGACCTGCACTTCCGCCTCGCTGCCCACCCGCCGCGGCCGGGATATCCCCACTGCCAGCTCGAAGGCCTGCCGGGCGTCATAATCAATCGCGTTGGTTGTCATAGACTCTCCCGCCCCGTGCGGTACCCTGAGCAGATAATTCCTTATTTCATGTGTCATCCTGAATGGAGTGAAGGACCTAGATTCTTCGCTCCCCTCGCATTGCTCGGGAGTTCCCCGCTCAGAATGACACTCGATTTGCGTGGTCCACGAAGTGCAAGCAGCTTATATGATTATAGCCAGGATCGGCAAGACCGGATCATGCGATCGGAGAATTTTTGGGTCAATCGCGGTATGATAAACATTACGATGTATGCAATATCTGGAATATCAATGCGCGTGAATGATCTCACTCGCCCAGGAAGGACGGGGCCATGAAACCTGCCTCCAAGAGTCGAACCGAAAAACCGGCGCCAGAGCAAGCTTTGCAGCAGCGCATCCTTAAGCGGCCCAGCACCCGCCAGGGATGGTGGGCGGTGGTCATGGCTGGCCTGTTTGTGGTCCTGTACCTGATTAATGCTTTGGTGTTCATGCCTGCGAGCGAGGGAAATCCACAAAATGCAGCCGTTCTGCCCATCACTGGCACGTGGGTCATCGTGTGCGGGCTGGCCGCCGGCATCGCCGGGTTGGTGGCGGTGCTGCGCCAGGGCGAGCGCTCCTGGCTGGTGTGGCTGGCCATGCTCCCCGCGCTGATGGCGCTGATCCTGGTGCTGGGTGGGTTCCTCTAGTAGCGTGTCGGATGTCATGCTTCCCATAAGCGTTGTATAATTCAACTTAGTTGGAGGCAGCTATTATGGAAATGCGTATGGACGAGATTAAATATGTGGTTGGCTCCGAAGGAAAGCCGACGGCTGTCTTGGTCGATATCGCCACCTGGGAGCGCATTTTGGATGCATTGGAAGATGCGGAAGATATCGCCCTGGTGCGCGAAACACTGGATACTTTGGAAGTTGCAGGCGGGGATTTGAGCAAAGCCGGCTTTATCTCCTGGGATCAAGCGCGTGCTCAATTGGAGCAGCCGGATGACTCCACGCCGTAAACCGGAACCCTACCTAACACAAGCAGCATATAATGAGTTATATAAGCTGCCTGGAAATGTTCGCAGATTGTTGATTTCGGCCATCGATGAGATCGCAAAGAACCCACGGCCGCACAACAGCAAACCATTAATCCTCGAAGGTGAAGTAACCGAAATTCGCCGCTTACGACTGGGTAAGTGGCGAATTCTTTATTTACTCGTGGAAGAGCGGCCATTGATATTGGCCATCCGCAAAAGACCGCCCTATGATTACGGGGATCTTCAGAACCTGGTGGACTTTGTCGACGAATAGCTGATTTCCTTTGTGCCGCTTTGTGCTTGTACTCCCCCCGAGCTTACCCCGGATGATCTGCTCCGGGGCGCAACGTCGCGGGGCCTGAGTGGTCTTCGTGTTTTAAGGTTTTATCCACACTTGCAGACCAGCTTCGATCAAGGGAGAAAATTTGATGCCACAACCGCCGACCGGCACGGTCACCTTCCTGTTCACCGACATTGAGGGCAGCACCCGGCTGTGGCAGCAGCACCCCGACGAGATGCCCGCCGCGCTGAGACGCCACCATGCTTTACTGCACGAAGCCATTGCAGCGCACGGCGGCTATGTCTTCCAGATCATCGGCGATGCCTTCTGCGCCGCCTTCACAACGGCCAGCAACGGATTGGCAGCTGCTTTGGATGCTCAGCGCCTCCTGGCGAGCGAAGCCTGGGGCGCGACCGGCCCCATCCGGGTGCGTATGGCGCTGCACAGCGGCAAGGCGGAAGTGCAGGTGGGCGAGTTCATCTCCGGTGAATATGCTTCCGGGCTGACGCTCAGCCGCGCCGCCCGCCTGCTCTCGGCCGGGCATGGCGGGCAGGTGCTGCTATCGCTGGCTTCGGCCGAGCTGGTGCGCGACCACCTGCCGCCGGGAGCCAGCCTGCGGGACTGCGGCGCTCGCCGGCTGAAGGACCTGATTCGCCCGGAGCAGATCTTCCAATTACAGGCGCCCGGTCTGCAGGCGGATTTTCCCCCACTGCGCACGCTGGACGTGCACCCGCACAACCTGCCGGTGCAGCTGACCAGCTTCATCGGGCGAGAGCGGGAGATGGGCGAGATCAAGAAATTGCTGGCCGGGACACATCTGCTGACCCTGACCGGGGTGGGCGGCACGGGCAAGACCCGCCTCTCCTTGCAGGTGGCCGCCGACTTGATTGACGACTACCCGGGTGGGGTGTACCTGGTGGAGCTGGCGCCGCTGCGCGATCCGGCGCTGGTCGAGCAGACCGTGGCCTCCGTGCTGGAGGTGCGCGAACAGCCGGGCAGACCGCTCTCCGAGCTGCTGGTGGAAGAGCTGCGTGAGAAGCAGGTATTACTCCTCCTGGACAACTGCGAGCATGTCATCGATGCCTGCGCCCGGCTGGCCGACCTGCTGCTGCACAGTGCTCCCGGATTGAAAATTCTGGCCACCAGCCGTGCACCCCTGAATATCTCCGGCGAGACGAGCTACCCGGTGCCGCCGCTGGCCCTGCCCGACCCCGCTCGACCGGCGCTGCCGGGAGCCCTGGCCCAATACGAGGCAGTGCGCCTGTTCAGCGAGCGTGCCGTCGCGGTGCAGCCCACCTTCGCCGTCACCAATGCCAACGCCCCGGCCGTGGCGCAAATCTGTACCCACCTGGATGGTATCCCGCTGGCCATTGAGCTGGCTGCCGCACGCTCGCGCCTGCTCTCACCGGAGCAGATCGCCGCCCGCCTGAGCGACCGCTTCCATTTGCTGACCGGCGGCAGCCGGGCCAGTTTACCCCGCCAGCAGACCCTGCAGGCCGCCATCGATTGGAGTTACGATTTACTCTCCGCTGCCGAGCAGGCGCTGTTCAACCGGCTGGCTGTGTTTGCCGGCAGCTTCTCCCTGGAAGCGGTCGAAGCCATCTGCGCCGATGATGATAAGGTGCCATCCGCTCATGTGCTGGACCTGCTCGGCGCGCTGGTCGACCACTCGCTGGTGGTCGTGCAGGAACGGGAGGCTGAGATGCGCTACACCCTGCTGGAAACCGTGCGCCAGTATGCCCAGGAGAAGCTGTACGCCTATGGCGAATGGCCGGCACTGCAAGATCGTCACCTGGCGTATTACCGGAAGTTGGCCGAGGAGGGAGAGCCGCATACCTGGTCTGGCCGGCCGGAATGGATGGCGCGGTTTGAAAGAGAATATGATAATTTCCGGCTAGCGATTAACTTCGCCAGAGAAAACAACCTAGAATCTTTCGTTCTAATCGTTAAGGATCTCGCCATGTTTTTGGATTTAAGACACCACAAGGAGGATTTATACAACTGGGCGATAGAAATGCCATCGCTGACCAGGGAACGGTCTGCAGACCGCATCAGAATGCTTGCCTTATGGTTGGCTGGCTCGTGCAGAGGCGAAAATAGGGAATATGAGATCGGCATAGATTTGATAAAACAGAGCATTGCGATTGCTCATATTATCGGAGATAAATCCCACATCAACAATGCTGTGCGTGATCTCTGGCTTATTGCTCAATTTCAAGGTAAATGGGCTGAAGTAACCAGGTATGCAAATCAGAACTTAGCCTTGTCACTGGAACTGGGTGATCAACTTGGGGTTGCCGGTGCGCAATATGCAATCGGTTTAATAGCATTTCAGTCGGGTGATTTCCAAACTGGCCGAGAATACCTGGAAAATTCACTGGAGCGATACAAAACCGTAGATTCCCCGAACGGCGTCGCATTTGCATTGGCAAGGCTACATGAGCTGTATCGACTGCAGGGCAATCTGCTGGAGGCAAAACGACTTTGCCTGGAGTGCCTTGATCTTCGCAGGCAAATGGGCCATCATAATGGCGTTTTATATTGTTTGATCAGCCTGGATCAAATGGCTGTTCAAGCAGGTGAAAAGCCGGATATTGACAGGATGGTTAACGAAATCCTGGTAATCGCCCGGGATGACAATGCGCTTGATGTACCCATCTACTGCCTGGCAAATCTGGCAGGCGCGGCCGGGAATGCCGGTCTGGACACCCAGGCGGCCCAGTTTTTCGGTGCGATGCAAGCTGCCTCCGAGTCTTTCCAATTGGAGATGGACGTATTTGATCGCATGACTTACGACCCGATCATCGCCACTGTGCGCACACGGCTGGGTGAGGAGCGCTTCCAGGCCGAGTGGGAGGCCGGGAAAAAGCTGACCCTGGAGCAGGCACTGGAGCTGGCGCAGCAACTATGAAACCCTATACCGATCTCACCCCTGCCGGCAAGCTGCGCCGGCTGCACAACCTGGCCCTGGCCGCCCTGGCGCACTACGACATCGACCACCCCGAGATCGCCTACCACGGCTTCGACACCAACCTGCTCTACCGGGTGAGCAGCGCCGGCGGAGAGCGCTTCATGCTGCGGCTGGCTTACCCCGGCTGGCGGACTCTTGAGGATTTGCAGTCCGAGGGGATGTGGCTGGAGGCAATTCGACGGGAGACGTCCATCCCTGCGCCGGTAGTCATCCCCGCTGCCTCAGGAGAGTTTGTGCTGCCGGTCGGCTTGCCCGGTATCCCCCAAACCTGGAATGCCAGCCTGATGAGCTGGGTCCCCGGCCGTACCCTGGGGCACTATTTGACCGCTGCCAACCTGTCCAAGATGGGCGAGCTGTTTGCCGCCCTGCACGAGCACGGCAGTGGCTGGCAGCCGCCCGCCGGATTCACCAGCCGCCGCTTCGAGCACTGGCTGTCGCGCGGCGAGCCCAACAGCATTGTGAGCGATCCGCCCGCTGCCACGCCGTCCGTGGAAGTCGGCGCGTTGCCGGCAGCCTGGCGCGACCTGTTGGAAAGCATGCATCGCCACGTCGAGTCAGCCTATGCCGCCATCGATCGCCGCGACCTGCGCGTCATCCACTGCGACCTGTGGCACGATAATATCAAGCTGCATCTTGGCAGGCTGCTCCCCTTCGATTTTGAGGACACGGTATGGGGCTACCGCTGCCACGACATCGCCATGGCCATGCTCGACCTGCTTGAAACGGTTGGCGATGAGCGCTATCCCGGCCTGCTGGCCGCCTTCCGCCAGGGTTACAGCGCCCACCTGCCCTGGCCGGACGACCCGATCGAGCCCTTCCAGATCGGGCGCCTGCTGTGGAAGATCAACTGGATGGCCAACCACCTGCCAAAGCGTCTGGAGCCGATGGTGGAAAAGCATGTGCCGATATTTGAGCACTACAGCTTAACCGGGCAGGTGATCTGCCCGCCGCAGGCATAGAATGCCTGTACGGTCGCATGCTGGAAGCATTGTATAATCTGGTATATACGGAGATAGACGATTTGGAACCAAAAAATGAAGCATTGGTCGTTTTGGGAGAGCAAGAGGCAGGGACACGCCATCTTCGGGGCTCCAGGCTGTCCATACCCACCTCGCTAACCCCTTTCTTCCAGGAATACGACCTTGCCCAACTGGACCTGGATCACTCGGCCGGTACAATCATCCCGCGAGTCCTGGAATTTGGTGATAAAGAAGAAATCCGCTGGTTGTTCTCGATCTATCCTCGGCAGGATATTTCGGACTGGGTCCACCGATGGGGTGGCTTTGCACTGCGTGAACCCCACCGCACCTTCTGGTTGTTGTTTCTTGGCATTTGAGAGGCGCAGCGTTGATTTTTTGGGATATCATCAGCATCTCAATGCGCCAGGTCCTGGTGGAGTTTGGCAACAGTGAGATTTCCACGCGCTTTTACCTGGCTGGTGGAACTGCCCTGGCACTTCAGTTGGGGCACCGCCGTTCCTATGATCTGGATTATTTTTCGCCTTCGGAGGACATCCCGGCCATTCGGCCAGTGCTGACCCAGGCACTGCAGCCTCTCGAGCCGACCCTGGCAGATTCTTCCTGGGGAAACCTGGTTTTTTTGGCGTCCGGTGTGCGGGTGGGGTTTTACGGATATGGCTACCCCCTGGTCGTTCCTTTGGTTGATGCCGATGGCATACAGCTTGCCGGGGTGGCTGATATTGGCTTGATGAAACTTGACGCCTTGTTGGGTCGCGCTGGCCGAAAAGATTTTTACGATCTTTATGCGATTTGCCAGAGGTTACCCTTAACTGGCCTGCTGGAACTTGCCCCTCTTAAATATCCTTTCATCCGCGATTTTGAGACCCAGGTGGCCAAACGCCTCGCCTTCTTCGATATAGCCGATCAAGAAGCCCAGCCAACTCTACTCCAGGAAGTAGCATGGGATACGGTGAAGACCTACTTTCGCAAGCAGGCAGTGGAGATCGGCCGGCGTTGGATCGAATAGCCATATTCTCATATTCCTTTGCGCCTGTTTGTGCCACCTCGTCGAACATTGTGTTTTCTTACTTTTAGCTCCCAACCCCCCAATTCTCTGTAAAGGACTCTCCCATGGACCTCTTCGAAGTACTCCACACCCGCCAATCGATCCGCCTGTACACCGACCAACCCGTCGAAGAAGACAAGCTGCAGCGTATTCTGCAGGCTGCCGCCCAGTCGCCCTCCGCCGGCAACCGCCAGGCTTACGAAATCTACCTTGTGCGCGACCTGGAGCTGCGCAAGCAGCTGGTGCAGGCCGCCGGCGAGCAGGAATTCCTGGCCCAGGCGCCGGTGGTGTTGGCCTTCTGCACCCACCCGGCGCGTAACGCCGAGCGCTACGCACAGCGCGGCGAGACGCTCTACGCCGTGCAGGATGCTGCCATCGCCTGCACCTGCGCCATGCTGGCTGCGGCGGCACAGGGGCTGGGCAGCGTGTGGGTCGGGGCGTTTGACGAGCAGGAAGCCAGCCGCATCCTGGGGCTGCCGTCCGACCAGCGCCCGGTCACGCTCCTGCCCATCGGCTACCCGGGCGAAGTGCCTGCCCGCCGCAACCGCCGCACGCTGGAGGATCTGGTGCACCTGGTATAAAAATAGACCACAGATAAACTCGGATCAAGTCAAAACACAGATGAACGCAGAAAATTATATAAATCCGCGTTCATCTGTGGGATATCTGTGTTTATCTGTGGTTAGTCTTCGCTTGGGATCATTATTTCTCAACACGGCGGGGGGCAGTCCTCCAGTACGGATGGTGCAGGTTGTTTGTGCACCGGCGCCAGCGCGCCGAGCCACACCCCCGCCAACACCAGTGCAGCCCCGCCCAGAAAGACCCAGGTGATGGTTTCTCCGGCCAGTGTGGCAGCCAGGGTCACGGTAACGATCGGGATCAGAACGAAGCCATAGGAAGTAGCCGAGGCGCTCCATCGGCTCAGGATGAACAAATAGAGCGTGAACACCACCAAACTTACACCAACAATCAGGTAGATCAGCGCCAACCACACCCCTGTGCTGGACGGCAGGCTCCAGGTCTCGCCGTTCAGCAGCGAAACTGCAGCCAGCATCAGCGCCCCCACCGTCGCGCCGATGGCATTGGTGGCGTAAGGGTTGTTGCGCGGGAACAGCTTGGCAACCACCGAAGCCTCCGCCATGCAAGCCGCGCCGAGCACGGCGGCGATGACCGGCAGGAGGGTCACCTGCACCCCGGCAGCCAGCGAGCCGCCCAGTGCCACGGCAATACCAGTCGTCGCCAGCAGTGCTCCAAGCAGGCTGCGGCTGCTGAATTTTTCCTGGCCATGCAGAACGGCGAATAACAAGGTCAAAAGAGGCACGATCGATGCAATCGTCTGAAAAAGGCTGGCCGGCAGGCTGATCAAGGCGAAGCCGATGAAAAAGAAGGGCAGTCCCACGCTCAGCATGCCAAAGAGTATCGCTCCAAGCAGTGCTTTCCCAGTGGGAATTTTGATTCGGCGTACCAACACGATCACCCAGAAGATCAGCGCCGCAGAGCCAAAGCGCAGGGTGGCGCTCCAGAAGGGGGCCAGCTGGGTATAGAGAAAGCGGATAGAGAGGGAAGCCCCACCTGCCAGCAGCACAAAGCCGAGAAAAGCCAGCAAGGTTTGGCGGTCGGTGGACGCCTGCGGTTCAGTTCGCGAGTTGATTGCCATATGCTCCTCCTGTGGTAGGTGGGCGGCAGCATTATTTGCACTAATAACATCTATTATATCAATATTTGAGGGGTCTCTATCCTGGCAGTTTCAGAATTCGTACGGGAAAACCCGAAGACCCTAAAGCAAGCATCAAAGGCCATGAAGGCAGACGCTTATTCTTCAATATATGGTAAACTCTTCCCGAACTTCAATCATATTCGAAAATTACAACCGGATAGCTGTTAACTTACTTATGAGGAGCGTATGAAGCACACCCGAACTTCCCTGTTCGTCTTGCTGTTAACTGTGGGTCTACTCCTGGCGGCCTGCCAATCCGCTGCCGGGCCGGCTTCGCCGCTGGTGGTGGCGATCGACAACGATGAAGGCCCGATCACTCCCGCCAACTTCAATACTTTTATCGGTTACTGGCTCACCGGCTGGGTCTACGACTCGCTCTTCCGCCTCTCACCCGACCTGCAGCCGGTGCCTGCGCTGGCTACTGAGGCAACCAGCAGTGAGGATGGCCTGACCTGGACGGTTAAGCTGCGCGATGATGTCAAATGGCACGACGGCGAGCCGTTTACCGCCGAAGATGTCGTTTTCTCTTATAAATTCCTGATAGAAGCCGGGCGCGCCCAGGCGCTCGCCGGCATCGAGTCGATCGAAGCGCTCGATGAGCATACCGTCGAAATCAAGCTTAGCGCTTTATCACCGTTCTTCCTCCAGGAAGGGCTGGCCAGCTTCTTCATCATGCCGGAGCACATCTGGAAGGATCAGCAGCCGGTCAGCGGCGAGCTCAACCAGTTCCAGGGCAAAATCGGCACCGGCCCTTACAAGCTGCAGGAGATCGTCCCCGGCGAATCGTACACCTTCCAGGCCAACCAGGATTACTTCGGCGGCGAGCCGCAGGTCGAAACTGTGATCGCCAAGATTGTCAAGGACCGCACCCAGCAGATCAACCAGCTGAAAACCGGCGATATCTCAGCGGTGCTCTCCTCCGTCCCGCCGGCTTTGGTGGGGGATCTCTCCCAGGATGAAGCCATCCAGCTGGCCCAGGGGTCGGATTTCTTCAACTATGTCTTCTATATGAACCAGTCTCGCCCGCCCTTCGATAACCCGCAGGTGCGCCAGGCGATTGCGCAGGCGATCGACACGCAGGAGCTGGTCGATACGGTCATGCTCGGCCAGGGCACCGTGCTGCCGCTGAGCTACTACCACCCCGACCTGCCTTGGGCTATCAATACCCCGCACAGCTTCGATCCGCAGGCGGCCAAAGCCGGGCTGGAGGCTGCCGGGTTGGTCGACTCGGACGGCGACGGCGTGCGAGAATTCGAAGGCGAACCGGTTGAGTATGAAATCCTGTGCGATGCCAACAACCCGGTCGAAGTACGCTCCACCGAGCTGATTATCGGCTGGCTGAAGGATGTCGGCATACCGGCCATCGCGCGCTGTATGGATATCGACACCGAAGTGACCTTCATCTGGCCGAATTTCACTTCCGTCCCGGAACCGGATTACGACATGGGCATCTTTGGCTGGTCGAGCGGCACCCAGGCGCAGCGCGGCTT
>Ga0105097_10001872_pt1 | contig 10183 bp, 8 predicted proteins | sample PPLLak12cMay2015_FD_87035 | JGI IMG/M metagenome (GOLD analysis project Ga0105097, IMG submission 87035) | Freshwater sediment microbial communities from Prairie Pothole Lake near Jamestown, North Dakota, USA - PPLs Lake P7 Core (1) Depth... | ecosystem: Environmental > Aquatic > Freshwater >... | reverse complement strand
CTGGAATATGACCGTGAGAAGGATGAACTGGTGTGCAAGGCCAGTGGCCTGGCCTACCCGGTGCGCGACGGCATCCCGGTGATGCTGGAGAGCGAGGCTCGGGTGCTCACCACTGAAGAGAAGCTGGGGTAGTCCGCGTGTCCGATACTATCTTTGGCAAAATCATCCGCGGCGAAATTCCCAGCGAATTCATCTACGAGGACGAACACTGCGTCGCCATCAATGACATCCACCCCCAGGCCCCGGTGCATGTGCTGGTGATCCCCCGGCGCGGCATCGCCCGGCTGGTGGACGCAGACCAGGACGACCAGGCCCTGCTCGGGCACCTGCTGCTGGCGGCGGGCAAGGTGGCCGCGCAACTGGGCGTGGCGGATGCTTTTCGCCTGATCATCAATAACGGCGCCGGAGCGGGACAAACCGTCTTCCACCTGCACCTGCATATCATCGCGGGCAGAACCTTCGCCGAGGGGCACATGGCAGGCTAGGCCAGGCCCGCGCCAACACCCTCACAACCGAGAACCCATATGAAGACCGGAGAAATACGCGAGGCCTTCCTGGCCTATTTTGAGCAGCACGGGCACACCCGGGTGGCCAGCAGTTCCCTGGTGCCGGCCAATGACCCGACCCTGCTGTTCACCAACGCGGGCATGAACCAGTTCAAGGACACCTTCCTGGGTACCGACCCGCGGCCCTATGTGCGCGCCGCCAGCAGCCAGCGCTGTGTGCGCGCCGGTGGCAAGCACAACGACCTGGAGAATGTCGGCTACACCGCGCGCCACCACACCTTCTTCGAGATGCTGGGCAATTTCAGCTTCGGCGACTACTTCAAGCGCGAGGCCATCCAGTTCGGCTGGCAGTTCCTGACTGAGGTTCTGGGCCTGCCCCCGGAGAGACTGTGGGTGACGGTGCATGTCTCCGACGACGAGGCGGCGGCCATCTGGGTCAACGAGATCGGTGTCGATCCCGCGCGCCTGGCCCGCCTGGACGCGGATAACTTCTGGCAGATGGGGGATACCGGCCCCTGCGGCCCCTGTACCGAGCTGTTTTATGACCACGGGCCGGAGGTGCCCGGCGGCCCGCCCGGCAGCGAGGGTGATCACCTGGACCGCTACATCGAGGTATGGAACCTGGTGTTCATGCAGTACAACCGCGATGCCAGCGGTGAGCTGCACCCCTTGCCCAAGCCCTCGGTGGATACCGGCATGGGGCTGGAGCGGATCGCGGCCGTGATGCAGGGCGTACACAGCAATTACCAGATCGACCTGTTTCAGGCGCTGATCAAATCCGCTGCGAAAATCCTCAACGTGAGCGACCTGGAGCACAGTTCGCTCAAGGTGATCGCCGACCATATCCGCTCCTGCGCTTTCCTCATTGCCGACGGCGTGATGCCGGGCAACGAGGGCAGGGGCTATGTGCTGCGTCGCATCATTCGCCGGGCCATCCGCCATGGCAACAAGCTGGGCGCCAGCGCGCCCTTCTTCCACCGCCTGGTCGGCACCCTGGTCCAGCAGATGGGCGCTGCCTACCCGGATCTGGTGAGGCGCCAGTCGCAGATTGAAACGGCCTTGCTGGCCGAAGAGGAACAGTTCGCCAGGACCCTCGACCATGGCATGCAGATTCTGGATGACGCGCTGGCGGGGCTGTCCGGCAGCGAAATCCCCGGGGAACTGGTGTTCAAGCTCTACGACACCTACGGCTTTCCCACCGACCTGACCAACGATATTGCCCGGGAGCGGGGCCTGAGCCTAGATATGGCGGGCTATGACGCGGCCATGGCCGCCCAGCGCGCCCGCTCCCAGGAGAGTGGCAGCTTCAAGGTGGATTACAGTTCGGTGCTCACGCTGGCTGGCACTACGGCCTTCACCGGCTACGAGGGCACTTCCGGCAGGGGCGCGGTCACGGCCCTGCTGCGCGATGGCGCGGAGGTGGCCTCCCTGGGCGCGGGTGAAACCGGTGTGGTGGTGCTCGACAGCACCCCGTTTTACGGCGAGTCCGGCGGCCAGGCGGGGGATTGCGGTTACCTGAGCGCCCCGGGCGTGCGCCTGGAGGTGACCGACACCACCAAAACCGCGGGCCATCACCTGCACCATGTGAACGTACTGGAAGGCGCCGTAAGTGTCGGTGATCGCCTGGAGGCCAGGGTCGATCCCGAGCTGCGCCAGCGCACCCGGCTCAATCACTCGGCCACCCACCTACTGCACGCAGCCCTGCGCAGGGTGCTGGGAGACCATGTCGCCCAGAAAGGCTCGCTGGTGGACGCCGAGCGGCTGCGCTTTGATTTCTCCCACCCCCAGGCGGTGAGCGCGGCGCAACTCAAGGAAATCGAGAGCCTCGTCAATGCGCAGATTCGCCTCAATACGGAGGTGAGCACCCGCCTTATGAGCATGGATGAGGCCGTGGCGGTGGGCGCAATGGCCCTGTTCGGTGAAAAGTACGGGGACGAGGTGCGCGTGCTCGCGATGGGCGAGAACGATTTCTCGGTGGAACTGTGCGGCGGCACTCACGTCGGCCGCACCGGGGATATCGGGCTGCTGCGTATCCTGACCGAATCCGGGGTTGCCGCAGGCGTGCGCCGGATCGAGGCGGTCACCGGCAGCCGCGCACTGGCGGCTATCGACCGCGCCGAGCAGCGCCTGGCGGCGGTCTGTGAGGTGGTCAAGGGCAGCGGTGACAATGTGGTGGATAAAGTCGCCGCCCTGCGCGCAGAGAACCGGGAGCTGGAAAAGGAAATCGCGCGGCTGAAGCAGAAGCTGGCCACCTCCGCCGGGGGTGACCTGACCGCGGCTGCGGTGGAACTCGCCGGGGTGAAGCTGCTGGTCGCCAATGTTGAGGGCGCCGATGCAAGGTCCCTGCGCGACACCCTCGACCAGTGCAAGAACAAACTCGGCAGCGCCGTGATCCTGCTGGCGGCGATCACCGACGACAAGGTGGCCCTGGTGGCGGGCGTAACCAGTGACCTCACGGGCCGGGTAAAGGCCGGTGAGCTGGTGCGTGTGGTGGCCGAGCGCCTGGGCGGCAAGGGCGGCGGTCGCCCGGACATGGCCCAGGGGGGCGGCACGGATGTGGCTGCCCTGCCCGCGGTGCTCAAAGGCGTGCCGGACTGGGTGGCAGCGGCACTGCGCGAGGCGCCATGAGCCTGCTTGTGCAAAAATTTGGCGGTACCTCGGTGGGCTCGGTGGAGCGCATCAGGCAGGTAGCCGACAAGGTCGCCCGGTTTCGCGCCGAGGGACATGACCTGGTCGTGGTGGTGTCCGCCATGAGCGGTGAAACCAACCGGCTGATCGCCCTGGCCCACGAGATACAGGAGCGCCCGGTGCCCCGGGAGATGGACGCGCTGATCTCCACCGGAGAGCAGGTGACCACGGCGCTGCTGAGCATGGCGCTGAATGGTCGCGGGGTGAAAGCCAAATCCTACAACGGCAGCCAGGTGCGCATTCTGACCGACGACGCCCACACCAAGGCGCGCATCAGGGAAATCGACGACAAGCGCCTCCGAGCCGGCCTGGACGAGGGTTATGTCATAGTCGTGGCCGGGTTCCAGGGCGTGGACGAGCACGGCAATATCACCACGCTCGGGCGCGGCGGTTCCGACACCACGGCGGTAGCGCTGGCCGCAGCACTGAAGGCGGACGAATGCCAGATCTATACCGATGTCGACGGCGTTTACACCACCGACCCGCGGGTGGTCGACGACGCCCGCCGGCTGGGCCGGATCACATTTGAGGAGATGCTGGAGATGGCCAGCATGGGTTCCAAGGTGTTGCAGATCCGCGCGGTGGAGTTCGCCGGCAAGTACCAGGTGCCCCTGCGGGTGCTGCACAGCTTTGAAGAAGGCCCCGGCACGTTGATAACACTGGAGGACGTAAACCAGATGGAAACCCCCACAATTGCCGGCATCGCCTTCAACCGCGACGAGGCCAAGCTCACTGTCCTGGGAGTGCCCGATATGCCGGGTGTGGCCTACAAGATCCTGGGCCCCATCGGCGAGGCCAACATCGAGGTGGATGTGATCGTGCAAAACTCGGGGGATGACGGCCACACCGATTTCACCTTCACCGTGAGCCGCACCGACCTGCCTCGCGCCGAGGAATTGCTGCGCAAGGTGTGTAGCGAGATCGACGCCAGGGAAGTGCGCAGCGACCGCAAGATAGCCAAGGTATCGGTGGTGGGGGTGGGCATGCGCTCCCACGCCGGTGTGGCCAGCCAGATGTTCGCCGCATTGGCGGATGTAGGCATCAATATCCAGATGATCACGACGTCCGAAATCAAGATTTCCGTGATCATCGAGGAGAAATTCCTGGAACTGGCGGTGCGTGCCCTGCACTCATCCTTCGGGCTGGACCGGGAACCAACGGAGGAAGGTGTTGCCTGACACAGGTATGCCGGCAGCACCGGATGAGAAAGCAGGCTGGCCTTTGCCGAATTGCGTTTTCTGCGATCTCTACTACATATTAGAGTGGTGCGGGACGCAGTCGCGATGGCCAACAGGGATATTGGATCCCTGGCACGGAAGTGTGTCTGCAGGGACATATAGCTAGCACAGGGAGGGAGATAGGAAATAATGTTGATATTGACGCGCAGGGTTGGCGAGTCGCTGATGGTAGGTGACGAGATCACTGTGACGGTGTTGGGTGTAAAGGGTAACCAGGTTCGTATTGGTGTCAACGCGCCAAGGGATGTGGCTGTTCACCGCGAGGAAATCTACAACCGTATCCAGGACGACGACAAGGACGCCCCCCCTAAGCAAGAATGATCTCCCCCGGCTTCTTTGCACCGCTTTGATTTTGTTCCGATTGTGGTATTATGCCGCGCCTCGGGCAAGGGGTAGGGAGCGGGGTAACGCGCAGACCCGGTAGGACCACAGTTCCAACTGAAAAACCTCGAGAAACGTTCAATCCGGAGAGCTGGCCGAGTGGCTGAAGGCGCACCCCTGCTAAGGGTGTATAGGCTAATACCCTATCGAGGGTTCGAATCCCTCGCTCTCCGCCACCTCACATTGTATCTATCTGATTTATAAAGATAAGTATTACTTCGCTGCAGTTGTCCCACAATTCAGCCCACAAATAGTTTTTGCAATCGCCCATTTTTACCGTACCGGGAAAGATCCTCCTTCGCTGCGCCCGATATATCAATCTGCTGCCTGGTTCTGGCTGCGACTATCAGAGGTAAGATGGATCAGACTGTCGTTCGGCTCATGGCTACCCATGTGAGGGATGAAGCGAACGCGTTGTCTTTGAGTCAGGCTAGACCCTTATGTGGGATCCCCATAGCCTTTTTTATCCGTCTTATACTTGTAACACGAGCTACAAGGTATTCTATCTATGTCCACGCCAACCCAATTCCAGCTTGAGAAGCTTATGTCTTTGCCCGCGGACGCTCCTGTGGGGGCGTTAAACCTCTTTCAATTCAATTCTCGCGCGCAATATCAACCTGGTGATCCTGAATACGGTACTCCTGAAGCGGACGTACCTGGAGAGGAGGCCTATGCCAGATATAGCACCGCGGCCGGACCATTTGTCGTGGGTTGCGGTGGTAAAGTGGTGTTCAGCACACCCGTTGACCAGGTCATGATTGGCCCCGAACAACCTGCCTGGGATATTGCGGCGATAATGTATTTCCCGACGCGTCGCGCTTTTATGGAGATGCTTTCTGATCCGGAGTTCCAGAAAGCATCGAGACATCGGAAGGCTGCGTTCGCAAACCATTGCATGCTTCATCTGGCCGGTGATCCTTTCAAGCAGTAGGACCAGTCTGGAAGAATGCGCAATGGTACTCGGCACGAAACGGACGTGGTGAAAAGGGGCGAATCAATCATGCGACCTTTAAGATGGGGATCAGGTACTCTGCTGGTTGGTCTTATCGTTGCCGTGATCGCGTCGCCCTGATCCTGGGCTGGAGCGGGTGGCTAAGGCCAATGGGTTCTCCCTACACGCTGGCGAATGTCCTCACTTGGGTGCGGGTGTAGCAGATCAGGTTGGGTAGATCTGCTTCAGCGGGGACACTATATCTCTTGTGCGTCGTTAACCGCCAAAGGTCGGTTTAGTCCTTCGCCTGCGGGCAGACGCTCGCTTACAATTCTACTCGGTGGCCGCTGTCGACACAGATGCGGCGTTCAGAAGTGCTATCCTTCTGCTGAAGCTTCACTCGCTCACGTGACGGGAAGTTGATAAACGTAACAAAGGATTTGAACGATGAGTCAATTCAACTTGAGCGGCAAGAATGCTATCGTCACGGGCGGAAATGGGGGTATCGGACGCGGCATCGCGTTGGCACTGGCCGAGGCAGGTGCCAATGTCTGCATCGCGGGGCGAAACGAACAGAAGAACGAAAAGGTGCGGATGGAGATCGAAGGGCTCGGCGCCTCGGTCATCGCCCAGAGGTGTGATGTAAACGATAATACCTCGATCGCAGAGACCATTGAGGCCACGATCGACGCTTTTGGTGGCTTGAACATTCTGGTCAACAACGCCGGTATAGTCACACTGAATAGTCCAGAGGCGATTACTGACGAGGAATGGATGTCGCTGATCGACACCAACCTCAACAGTGTTTTCAGATTTTGTCGTGCCGCTCATCAATCGCTGGTGAAGGCCGGCGGGGGCAAGATCATCAACATCGGCTCCATGTACTCGATCTTCGGAAGCCCCTTTGCTGCTAGCTATGCGGCAAGCAAGGGGGGTGTTGTGCAGCTGTCGAAATCGCTCGCAGTATCCTGGGCTGAAGACAATATTCAGGTCAATGCCATCCTGCCGGGTTGGATCGAGACGGACATGACTGCACCACTCGAGACCGATATGGCCGAGATACACGCGGCGATCATTGCGCGCACCCCCGCGCGACGCTTCGGCCAGCCCGAGGAAATTGGCGGCACGGCGGTTTATCTGGCGTCGAGCGCCTCCAATTTTGTCACCGGCCAGTCCATTGCCGTGTGCGGCGGCTATAGCATCGCGTAATGGACCCGGCCGATTGTGGTCAGCAAGATCAAGCAATTCCAGGCTGCACGAATGACCGCCGTGAGGTTGCGGATTCAAACGGTCGACGCAACATTCTATTCTTTAACGAAGAGAAGGAGTGTTGTGAATGAAGTATCGAACTCGCATAACCTACACGGAAGCCCAGAGAGCGCTTATGTGGGATCGCTGGCAGAAAGGCAGCAGTCCATGCGCAGCATCACATTCTATGCCTTCCACACACGTTTGTTCATCGTGCCAAACATCATCGACAACTCTACGCGTGACGGCTTGATCCTTATGACGCAGAAGTCAGGGCTGGTCGGGCCATTCGGCCAAAATTGCGCCAGGTCATAATCCATCACCTCCCAGATACGGGTCTTGGTCGGCTGGTCGGTCAACACGCTGGCTGTACCCCGCACCATCAGGTGGACAAAGTCATCTGGCGCTACCTGGAACTGGATATCGACCGCGCCATTTTTTTGAATCTCGCCCACCTTGGCAGTCTGCGGTCCCGTCGCTATCCAGAGCGTATCCCCCTCCCAGGTAGGGTGCACCATCCTCACCCTGGGTTCGTTTCCTGATACCGTGGCCATGGCGCACCAGATCGCCTTTTTGGCAGCGGCTTCAACGTCGCGGAAGAAAGCGTCTTTGTCCTGATTGGCTATAAGCGTCATTGTGGTTCTCCTTTTAGATTAAAGCTCTATACGAAAATTTATTGCGAGTTTGCAGGAGCAGACGCCCGTTGCAGCAGGGCCTGTCCGCGCTGCGCCTGCTGGATGACATAGGCCCGCACCGCCTCGCTTTCCTCGGAGCTTATGTTGTCCGCAAAGGATGCCATACCGCGCGCCTTCAGCTGCCCGCCGCGCACGACCCCTTCCCAGCCCTTCTCGTCCCAGAGGTAAGCCGAGCCGCGCAGATCCGGAATCAACAGGCCGGAAACGGCATTCAGGCCGTGACAGCCCATGCAGACATCCTGGAAGGTGGCGAAGCCCAGCGCCAGCTTATCGGGGCTGGCCTCGAGTGGGGGCGGATTGAAGACCACCGTCGGCTTCCATGACACCGCTGGCAGTGCGCCCTTCCCACCGAGTTTGAAAGTCAAAACGCGGCTGACATTGGGCATGCTCTCCGCCTGCACATATTCCCCGAACACCAGGGCAAAGGCTCCACCCCAGCCTACGTTTACCGAAACGTACTGTTCGCCGTCCATCTCGAAGGAAATAGGCGGTGCCACCACGCCGGTCTGCGTGGTGAAGTCCCACAGCTGGGTACCGTCATCGGCGCGATAGGCCACCAGCTTGCCGTCGGCAGTGCCCTGGAACACCAGGTTGCCGGCAGTGCTCAGGGTGCCTCCGTTCCATGGCCCCTTGTATTCAACGTGCCAGGCTTCCCGTTGCTTCACCGGGTCCCAGGCCAACAGCCGGCCCTTGACCAGCGCTCCAAACGCGTCGCGTTCGGCCTGCGCATCAGGCAGTGAGCCGGCAATGCCATCAGTGCCGGTATTGCTGACGCCGGGGTTATACCGGAACTGCTCCGGCTGGCCGTAAACGGCTGGCATATCCATCACCGGGAAATAGACCAGTCCGGTTTTAGGGCTGTAGGACATGGGGTGCCAGTTGTGCCCGCCGAGATATGAGGGGAACACGGTGATCGGCTTGTCCCGGTAGCGCGCCTCGGCTACTTCCACCGGCCTGCCGGTGCTCATATCGACATGGGTCGCCCAGGTGATATTGACGTAGTTTTCGGCGGACAGTAACTCGCCGGTAGTGCGATCCAGCACGTAAAAGAAGCCATTCTTTGGCGCCTGCATCAGCACCTTGCGCACAGTGCCGGAAAGTTCGAGATCCGCAAGGATGATGTGCTGCGTCGCGGTGTAGTCCCAGGTCTCCCCGGGGGTGGTCTGGTAATGCCAGACGTAGTCGCCGGTATCCGGGCGCACGGCGACAATGGATGACAGGAACAGGTTGTCGCCGCCGCCGGGTGAGCGAATTTCCTGGTTCCAGGGGGTGCCATTGCCCACCCCGAAGTACAGCAGGTCAAGCTCGGGGTCGTAGGCCATGGCATCCCACACGGTGCCGCCACCACCGCCCAGTTTCCACCACTCACCCTTCCAGGTGGCGGCCGCCATCTTCATGGCATCGTTCTCGAAGCCGAGCGCGGGGTTGCCCGGCACGGTGTAGAAGCGCCAGGCCAGCGAACCGTCTGCGACGTTGTAGGCGCTGATGAAACCGCGCACGCCGAACTCGGCACCGCCGTTGCCGATCAATACCTTGTCCTTTACCACGCGCGGCGCGCCGGTGATGGTATAGGGCAGGGCAGCATCGACGGTCGCCACCTCCCAGTTAAGCTTGCCGGTGGCTGCATCCAGTGCGATCAGGCGTCCATCCAGCGCGCCGAAAAAAATCTGCCCGTCCCAGGCGGCCACTCCCCTGTTCACCACGTCGCAGCAGGTGTGTTTGGCCTTGTCCTTCGCCACGTTTGGATCAAACGTCCACAACCGACTGCCGCTGCGGGCGTCGATCGCATGCACGATGCTCCAGGCCGAGGTGGTGTACATGACGCCATCCACCACCAGGGAGGTGGCTTCGATGCCGCGCTCGGTCTCCAGCTCATAAGACCAGGCCAGGCCCAGACCACCAACGTTCTGGTCATTGACCTGGGTTAACGGAGAGTAGCGCTGCTCACTGTAGGTGCGCCCATACGACATCCAGCTGCCGGGCTCCGCGTCCGCCTGGACCAGGCGCTGGGAGTTAACCGCCGCGGCCGGAGGTATGGCCGCAGGCTGCGCGATCGCCGGAGCCGGCGCAGGGGAGGCTGGCGCAGCCGTCGGAACGTCCCGCTCGCAGCCCGCCAGAAAGGTTGCAACCAATAGCAGCAAACAGATGCGAAAGGGCGATTTGGTCGTCATGGTGGTTGAACCTCACGGGAATCTATGATTATTTTATGTCGCCTCAGTGTAGGTTATAAGAGGCTTTTTGGGTACAACCCTGGACTCTGAAGTCAGCGGCTGCCCTTGCAGCGCCTGGCCTTGCGCCATCGCTGCAGGCAGTTGCTTGCTTGATCGTGCTTGCTTGATTGTGGTCAAGGATGATTGGGCCCCGGATCTGTAAGATGCCGTATCGGGTCTAACCTGTGGGATTACCATTCGTGAAGAATATAGTCAGTGTAAGCCTGGGTCCGAGTAGCCTCGATTCAAACTTTAAGGCCCGCTTCCTTGGTCAGGACTTCAAGGT
>Ga0105097_10001868_pt1 | contig 10187 bp, 8 predicted proteins | sample PPLLak12cMay2015_FD_87035 | JGI IMG/M metagenome (GOLD analysis project Ga0105097, IMG submission 87035) | Freshwater sediment microbial communities from Prairie Pothole Lake near Jamestown, North Dakota, USA - PPLs Lake P7 Core (1) Depth... | ecosystem: Environmental > Aquatic > Freshwater >... | reverse complement strand
TCTCTGCATTATCCCGCTTCCTGGAAACCCATCCCCGGCTGGTGGTACTCGGTGGCGCAGGCCTGGGTATCGCCTAGGGAATACCGGCATATCGCGATCGCGCCGGCGTCTGGCAGCACAGCAGGCCGATCACCCACCAGGAGTTTGTCAGTGAACCGGAACGCCGCCAGCGCTACTGGGCGCGCTCGCTGCTGGGCTGGCCCACGATGCGTGACGCCAGGCCCAACGCCGGGCACCTGGCCCTGGCCCGGCTGGAGCGGCAGGGCCACATCGATCTGCTGATAACCCAGAACGTCGACCGCTTGCACCAGCGGGCCGGCAGCGCCAAGGTGATCGACCTGCATGGCCGGCTGGACCAAGTCCGCTGCCTGGGGTGCGCAGGCACAGTGTCCCGGGAAGTGGTTCAGCAGCGCCTGCTGCGGGACAACCCGCACTCGCCCGGCCAGGCTGCGCGGCTGCGGCCCGATGGTGACGCGGAACCTGCCGCCGAGTTGGTCGCGCAGATCAGGATACCTGCCTGCGCGGTTTGCGGCGGCACCCTGATGCCGGATGTTGTGTTTTTCGGCGGCACGGTTCCCAGGGAGCGCGTGGAGGCCTGCAACGGGGCTATCGCCGGGGCGGATGCGCTGCTGGTGGTGGGAAGCTCCTTGCAGGTGTACTCGGGCTTTCGCTTCTGCCGCCTGGCCAGCGAGCTGGGCAAGCCCATCGCCATCATCAACCCCGGCATCACCCGCGGCGACCCGCTGGCCAGCCTGAAACTGGCAGCAGACTGCGAGCCCCTTTTGACCGCCCTCGCCGCCGCTAGCCAGGCACCGGCACCGCAGCCATCCGCTGTCGATAGTCCCAGCTGAACAGGCGCCTGGGGGTGACGGTGATGAGCACTTCATCCTCCGCCCGCGACAACAGCCAGCCGGCCAGTGGTGAGTCGTGGCCGCCCAGATAGCGATCGAGCAGGCGCTCCAGCATCATCGCGCCACCGATGTCCGACAGGGAGGCATCCGCCTGCCCCCGCACGCCACAGTAGGGGGGCTCGTTGGTGGATACCTCAAACCCCACCCGCCCGTTGGCTCGCAATAGCGCGACCAACTTGGATGAGCGGTGAGATGCGCAGAAGAACAGGCCATCCTGGTAGACGAACCAGATCGACACCACCCGCGGATAGCCGTCCATGCCAGTGCAGGCCAGGCGTATGGGGTAGCGGCTGTCCTGCAGGAAATGCTGTATCTTCTCTTTTGACCATGGCCCCTTCAGCGGCGCATCCATATTGTGTATCTCCATTTGCTACCCGGTGGTTAACCAGCAGCCCCATTATCCCGTAGCAGGGCGCCAAAGACCAAACGCCCTTTGCCAGTGATCCCGCAACGAGAATACACCGTATGACCGCCATGACATCGCCCATCATCTACTGGTTCAGGCAGGACCTGCGCACGCGCGACCTGCCAGGACTGCTCGCAGCCGCCGCCACCGGGCAACCGCTCATTGCCTGCTATATTCTCGACGACATCAGTCCCACCCCGGAGGCGCTGCCGGGCGGCGCCAGTCGCTGGTGGCTGCACCACAGCCTGCAGGCCCTGGCCGCGGAGCTTGCGGCCTGCGGGGGCTCGCTGTTGCTGCGGCGAGGCGCCGCGCCCGCCGTGCTGGAGGCACTGCTGGACGAAACCGACGCCTCTGCAATTTATTGCTCAAGAGTGTACGAGCCCTGGGCCAATGGCCTCGAGGAGGGTTTACATGCCGGCCTGGACCAGCGCGGCGTCAGCTTCAAGCGCTACCCAGGTGCACTGCTGTTCGAGCCCGGCCAGGTAATGACCCAGGGGGGCGGGCCGTTCAAGGTTTTCACCCCTTTCTGGCGGCATTGCCGCAACACCATCGCCCCGGCCGCACCGCGGCCGCCACCGGCCAACATCAACTGGTACCGGCCGCCACTGGCCGCCGCTGAACTCGCCAGTTGGGGGCTGCTGCCAGTTAAGCCCAACTGGGCGCGCCAGTGGAACACCTTTTGGCAGCCGGGCTCCGCGGGTGCCGGCCGCCGCCTGGCGGCCTTTCTGGCCGGCCCCGTGAACGACTACGACGAGGGGCGCAACCACCCCGCGCGGGAAGCCACCTCCCGCCTCTCCCCGCACCTGCACTTCGGCGAGATCTCACCCCGAGCGGTATGGCATGCGGCAACGGCCCTGGCCGCCGCCAGCCCCGCCAGTGAAGGCCAGGTGGCCAAGTTCCTCAGCGAATTGGGATGGCGCGAGTTCTCCCATCACCTGCTGTACCACTTCCCCACCATCGCGACCGAGCCCTTCAAGGCGCAGTTCGGGCATTTTCCCTGGGCCGGCGGCGAGGCGGCCCTGCGCGCCTGGCAGCGCGGCCACACCGGCTATCCCGTCGTGGATGCCGGTATGCGCGAGCTGTGGGCCACCGGCTTCATGCACAATCGCATCCGCATGGTGGTCGCCTCCTTCCTCACCAAGCACCTGCTGGTGCACTGGCGCGCGGGAGCGCGCTGGTTCCAGGACACCCTGGTGGATGCGGACCTGGCCAACAACAGCTGCGGCTGGCAGTGGGTGGCGGGCAGCGGCGCCGACGCCTCGCCCTATTTCCGTATTTTCAACCCGGTCACCCAGGGCGAGAGGTTCGATGAGGAGGGCCGCTACATCCGCCGCTGGGTGCCGGAACTGGCCCTGCTGCCGGATCGCTACCTGAATCAGCCCTGGGAGGCCCCCCCCGCCGCCCTGGCGACCGCGGGCGTCAGGCTGGGGGAAAACTACCCGCATCCCATGGTCGATCACCGCTCTGCCAGGGAGTCTGCGCTGGCGGCCTATGGTGCGCTCCGGGAGCGCAAGTAGTTTCTGACCAGTCAAGCATAATCTGCTGTTTTCCAACGATTTAACGCCCCCCAAATCTCTACTTTTCGACACTTTTCCAGTGCCCTGGCGCGGCGCCATCTGTAGCTTTTCAACAAGACACCCGTGGCGCGGCTGCCGCGCCTGGCGGGTGATGTTGTCACTACGGAGAGCCGGTTATGTTGTGGGTGAGAACCGCAGCGGTGTTGGGTTTGAGCGTGCTGCTGATGGGCAGCAAACTCATCATTCGGGTGCCGGAAGGCGGCTCGGTGATCTCGTCCTCCGGCCTTGTCGCCTGCGCGGCGGGCGAAACTTGCACCGTCGATGTGGACCGCCGCAATTTTGCCGAGACCTTCACCGCCGTCGCTGCTGACGGTTATACCTTCAGGGGCTGGACCGGGGGTGACGCCGCGGTCTGTGGCGGCACCCTGGTAGCGGACTGCACCGAACTGGACAGTGGGCCATTTTCTGACTTCGGGATCGACGCATCCGCCCCAGGTTCAGGCGGGATGCTGACCCTGCTGCCCGCCTTCGAGGACCACGGCGCAACTGCCGCCAGCCCCGCGTCCCGCTTCTCGGTCCATTCGTTCTACACCACCCGCTACTACCCGGTTGGCGGCAGTACCGACGAGGAGCTCTGGAGCCAACTGCAGGGTGCCACGAACCCCCTTGCCGTCGACCACAGGGCGGGCATCAGGCCCCTGGGCAACGCCAGTTTTGAATACCGCTACGACTACCAGGGCGGCTATGCCGACAATGCATCCAGCTGCAGGGTTGAGTCGGGCAAGCTCGAATTTCGCTTTGCCACCGTGCTGCCGCAGCTTGCCGGACCGGTTGATCCCGGTACAGACTTACAACAGCGCTGGCAGTTGCTCCAGACTCACATCACCGAGCATGAAGCCGGTCACCACGCGATCTATCGCCAACTCGTGACCCAGTTGCCGCAGGCGATGACCGACCTGGGCGCAGTACCCTGCAGTGAGCTCGATGAGCGGGTCAGGGTCGCAGTCAATACTGCGGTGGATAGTATTCGCCATGCCAGCGCCGAGTACGATGACCATCACAGCGGCGAAGCCTACGCCGCAGCCATGCAGTAGCCGCCCGGCCAAAAAAAGCTCGCCCGCAGTGCCACCGAAACACCTACAATCCCTTCCTGCTTTTTCTCACCGCTGATGGTCAACACGCCCTCTGAGCAAATTGTCATAGCTGCGCAGGCAGGTGTGCCTGAATTTGCGCCACATCATCCTGATCAAGGTTTTTTCCAATTTCATGCACGACCAATTTAGCGACCTGTTCGTTCATATGCTTGCGCAAGTGGCCCAGGAACGCAGGGGCGGCCATGATTACCAGCCTGGCGAACCGTCGCTTGCCGCGGCATTCTTCCAGGTACTTGTTGATCTGCTGGGCAAAAAGAATTGCCTCCTCCTCCTTGATCGCCGTTTTCGCCTCCAGCGCATGATGGCTGCCGTCACCGCCCACAGTTCTGCCGGGCAGGTCAGATGTAATCTCGCGCGCATGCCGACGCGAATCGGCGTGATCAAAGTGCTCTATTTCCGTCAGCTCTTTACCAGTTGAGTCCATGGCATAAATTGTTGCCTGGCTGCTTTGGGCGACCAATATCCATAACGTATTCACAACTTCAAACCCCCCACTATAAATACCTTATATATTATGGACAGGCTGATAGAAAAAGCGATGGCCGAAGTTGAGACAGATCAAGGGAATGGGTGCCAGGATTCCACTTGTTCACGGCGCAGCCGAGGTGAGCGGCACCAGCAGGCCAGGCGCTTTTACTGCCAATCCCGCACTGCCGGCGTCAGTACTGGACACCGGTGGAACTCACCTCTAACCTGCTCCCTTCCAATTGGGTGGAACCGCCAGGGCGTGCCAACCGATTTTACCAACTCGGAGCCTAAGCGATGACGGCATACCAGCAACTCGAAGCCCGCAAGAAGCGGGTTTCCGCACTCAACAACGCCATGGGCATCCTGCAGTGGGACCAGCAGACCATGATGCCCGAGGGCGCCGCCCCGGCCCGCGCCGCCATGCTGGCTGAGCTCAGCGTGATGGTGCATGAAATGGAGACCGGCAGTGAGCTGTCCGACCTGATCGATGAGGCCGAGTCCGGCGCCGCCCAACTGGATGCCTGGCAGAGAGCCAACCTGCGGGAGATCCGCCACCAGTTTATCCATGCCAATGCGGTGCCCTCGGACCTGGTCGAGAAGCTGGTGATGGCCGAGTCGGATGCGCACATGACCTGGCGCGTGGCCCGACCCAATAATGATTTCAGCAGCCTGGCCCCGAAACTGGACGCCCTGTTCGAGCTCAAGCGCGAAGAGGCCACCATCAAGGCGGCCATCATGGGTGTTACGCCCTACGAGGCCATGCTCGATAACTACGACCCCGGCCGGCGCGAGCCGCAGGTGGACCGTGTTTTCGAAGACCTCGAGAACTTCCTGCCCGACTTCCTGCAACAGGTTATGGCGAAGCAGGCGGCAGCGCCCCGGCCGCTAATCCCCCAGGGCCCATTCCCGCTCGAGCGGCAAAGGGAATTGAGCCACGCCATCATGCAGGTGCTGGGCTTTCCCTTCGAGCGTGGCCGCCTCGATACCGCCCACCACCCCTTCAGCGGCGGCGCCGATGGCGACGTGCGCATCACCACCCGCTACAACGAAGCCGACTTCATGCATAGCCTGATGGCGGTGATCCATGAAACCGGTCACGCCCTGTATGAAGACGGTCGCCCGCCCGAGTGGCTGGGCCAACCGGTGGGGAACAGCCGCGGCATGACCCTGCACGAGAGCCAGTCGCTGCTGCTGGAGATGCAGGCTGCCCGTTCTGAGGAATTCATCCGCTTCCTGGTGCCCACCATTGCGCGTGTGCTCGGCGGCGAAGGCCCGGCCTGGACGCCGGATAATTTCCTGCGGATTTATCGCAAGGTCGAGCCCGGGCTGATCCGGGTATTTGCCGATGAAGTGACCTACCCGTTACACGTTATCCTGCGCTACAAGCTGGAAAAGGCGATCATCGCCAACGAATTGGCCACGCGCGACCTGCCCGGCGCCTGGAATGAGCTGATGGAACAACTGTTGGGGATCAGGCCGCCCAACGATACCGACGGGGTGATGCAGGACGTGCATTGGCCCGAGGGGATTTTCGGCTACTTCCCCACCTACTCCCTGGGCGCCATGGCTGCGGCGCAGATTTTCGCGGCAGCGCAGAAAGACAACAGCGACATCCTCCCCGGCCTCGGCCGGGGCGATCTCGCACCGCTGTTCACCTGGCTGGACCGGCACATCCGCAGCCAGGGCTGCCTGTACATGCCGGATGAATTGATAGAGAAAGCCACAGGGTCGGGCCTGGATACAGCGGCATTCAAGGCCGGCATCAGGGCGCGCTATCTGGACTGAAAACTCCACTGGAGAACGCTGTGAAGAATCTCAAGGGTAAAGTCGCGGTCATCACCGGTGCGGGCAGCGGCATTGGGCGGGCACTGGCGCAGGCCTTTGCCGCCGAAGGCTGCAGTGTCGCCCTGTGTGATATCAATGAACCCGGACTGCTTGAAACACAGCAGTTGTTGGCGTCTGCCGCCGGCCGTTGCAGCGTGCATATCGTGAACGTGGCCGATCGTGCACGTATGGCCAGCTTGCCCGCTGAAATCGAGCAGGTACATGGAGCCATTCACCTGCTATTCAACAATGCCGGTATCACCGTGAACAGGAGTTTCGAGGGCCACACCCTGGCTGATTTTGACGTTCTGTTGGGTGTCAATCTGTGGGGTGTGATTTACGGCTGCCACTTTTTCCTGCCCTACCTCAAAAAGCAGGGAGAGGGTCATATCATCAACACCTCAAGCATGGCAGGGTTCCTTGCCTTTCCCAACCAGAGCTCCTATTCGGCGTCGAAGGCGGCGGTCAAGTCATTGAGCGAAGCGCTGCGCGTGGAGCTGGCCTGTCACAACATTGGCGTGACCAGTATTCATCCCGGCGCAATCCGCACCAATATCCTCAATGCAGCCATGGCTAAGTCCGGTGCCGATGAGGAAACCAGGAAAATGGCCGCGCTGGTTGACCGCTTCGGCAGGTCACCGGACGCGCTCGCCAGGACGGTTGTCAAGGCGGTGAAGGCCAATCGAATGCGGCAGTTGATCGGCCCGGATGCCTATTTGCTGGAATTGCTCAAGCGCCTGTTTCCCGTGTGGATCCACAAGCCCTTCGAGATTGCCTTTACCAGGGCGAATCGACAGCAGCAGTCCAGAGCGGCGCCATGACATCGATTTTCGAACAGCCACTGCCGCGCCTGCGCCGGTAACCGTCAGTGCCAGCGCAGCAACACCTCCCTTTCCTCGGCGGCGCGCCGCGCCAGTTCTTCCGCGATTTCGCCAAAACGCTCCTCTACTTTTTCGCGCCGCATTTTAAGGGTGGGCGTGAGCACCTCGTTCTCGATGCTCCAGGGCTCCCGGGTGAGAATTACGGCGCCTATGTGAGCGTGCTTCTCGATCGCCTCGTTGATCTCGCGAATCGTCGCCAGCACTGAGGACTCGACCTCGCCCTGCGCGGCCCTGCGCGCCTCCTCGGTCAGGACCGCCACCATGACCGTCTTGGAAAAGCCGCGCCCCAGCAGGCACTGTTGTTCGGTGTGGGGGTTTTTCGCAAATGCACCCTCTATGGGCGGCGGCGCCACAAACTTTCCCTGTATGGTCTTGAAGTAGTCCTTGACCCGCCCGGTAATGTAGATGAACCCGTCATCGTCCACCCGCACCTTGTCCCCCGTGTGCAGCCAGCCGTCGCGGATCAGCTCGGCGGTCTTGTCCGGTTGCCTGTAATAGCCGGGGGTGCAGCCGTCGGCCCGGATCGCAAGCTCTCCCTCTTCGGTTACTTTGTACTCGACTTCGCCGATAGGCTTGCCAATGGAGCCCACCCGCCGCTGCTCGTGACTGGAGAGAATCAGGCCCATGGCCTCCGTTTGCCCGAAGCCCTCCATCAGCGTCAGGCCCAGGTCTTCCCACCAGTGAATGAGGGCCGGGGGCGTCGGTGCGGCTGCGGTGAGGCAGTACTCCACCTCGTTCAGCCCCAGCCCGCCCAGCACCAGCTGCCCTATACCTGCCTTGTCCTGTGCCTGCGCGGCGGCCAGGGCATCCTTGCCGCCAAACTTGCCGATGACGGCCTGCTGCAATTGCTCCCAGATACGGGGTGGGCCGAAGAATACCTGTGGGCGGGCGCGCTGCAGGTCGCGCGGCAGGGTATCCAGCGACTCATTGAAGTAAATCTCCCCACCCAGGACGATGGACGAAAACTCGACTATCTGCCGCTCCGCGATATGCGACAGGGGCAGGTAGGAGAAATAGCGCGGGCTTTTTGAGATGCCGAAGGTATCGGTGAAGCGCCGGATCGGGATGAGGTTGCTGCTGTGCGTCTGGATCACGCCCTTAGGCATACCGGTCGTGCCCGAGGTGAATACCAGCGAGATCATGTCATCCGGTTGGCACTGGTAGGCAGGGGCCTGGCCGGCATAGCGGGCCAACAGGTCCTCCCAGCGTTCGTGCGGATGCTCCAGTTCTACCCCCGGCAGGGTTACCACGAGAATATCCCTGGGAAGCACCGGTACCAGCTTCTCCCAGTTGCTGGTCTCGCCGACAAATATCACCCGGGCTTCGGTCAGCTGGAAGATATACTCGGCAGTGGGAGCCTGCAGGGTGGTGAACATGCTCACGGTCACATTACCCGAGGCGATAATCGCCAGGTCCGCCATGACCCAGTGCGCCCGGTTGCGGGACAACACCACCATCTTTTCGCCGGCTCCATAGCGCTGTTCCAGCATGGCGCCGATGGCGCAAATCTGCTCATGGGCCTGGCGCCAGCTGTAATCCTCGGAACCGTGCTCATGCAGGTCGCGCAACCAGATTTTCTCGGGGGTTTCAGCGGCCCGCAGGGCAACCAGATCGGGTAGAGTATCGGTGCTCATATTTTTACATCCTCGCAATGGCAATGGCGGTTGTTGAGTTATTGAAGGTATCGATGCCCGCACGCCAGGCGGGTCCTACCCCAATTAAAGCATCATCTGCGGAAGCTGCAACCGATATCATCGGATGCGCTGCTCGCACAACCCGAAGCAGATGCGGCATAGAAAAGACAGGCTGTTATCAGCACATCGAACCGGGTGTCGATACTGGTTGCAATGCCAGGCGGCAGATATACTTGTGGCCAGTTAACCGGAGCAACGACAGATGAACGATATTCGCCCCTTCAGGATCGACATTCCCCAGAAGAGCATTGCCGACCTGCAGGCGCGGCTGGCACTCACGCGCTTCCCGGAGAAGGAGACCCCCGACGACTGGAGCCAGGGCGTACCGCTGGCTTACATGCGGCAGGTCCGCGACTACTGGGCCGAGCGTTACGACTGGCGGCGGGCCGAGGCGCGGATCAATGCCTTTGCACAGTTCATGACCACCATCGACGGACTCGACATCCACTTTCTCCATGTGCGCTCGCCAGTCAGCACCGCGCGCCCGCTGGTGCTTACCCACGGCTGGCCGGGCTCGATAGTCGAGTTCCTCAAGGTCATCGGCCCGCTTGCGGACCCGGCAGCGCATGGCGGCGACCCGGCAGATGCGTTCCACGTGGTATGCCCCTCGCTGCCGGGCTATGGTTTCTCCGCCAAGCCGACTGTGCCGGGTTGGGGCGTCGAGAAGATAGCCGATACCTGGGCGACACTCATGGCGCGCCTCGGCTACGACAGCTACTTCGCCCAGGGCGGCGACTGGGGTTCCGCGGTCACCAGCGCGCTCGGAGTACGCGACAGCGCGCACTGCAGGGCTATTCACATAAACCTCGTCGCGGCACGACCGGATCCACTCGATAACCTGACGCAGCTGGAGCAGCATGCCCTCGCCGGCATGCAGCACTACCAGGACTGGGATTCCGGCTACTCCAAGCAGCAATCCACCCGCCCGCAGACCCTCGGCTACGCGCTGGCGGACTCACCGCTCGGGCAGGCCGCCTGGATTATCGAGAAATTCTGGGCCTGGACCGACTGCGAGGGTCACCCGGAAAATGCGCTGACACTCGATGAGATGCTTGACAACATCATGCTCTACTGGTTGACCGGCAGCGCCACCTCCTCCGCCCGCCTTTACTGGGAGAGCTTCCGCTCCATGGGCCTGGGCGAGGTCGATATTCCGACGGGTTGCAGCATCTTTCCCAAGGAGATTTTCATCTGCTCAAGGCGCTGGGCCGCCAATCGCTACAGGGACATCATCTACTGGAACGAACTCGACAAGGGCGGTCACTTTGCCGCCTTCGAGCAACCTGAGATCTTTGTAGATGAAGTGCGCAATTGCTTCAGGCTGGTAGGCTA
>Ga0105097_10001867_pt1 | contig 10189 bp, 8 predicted proteins | sample PPLLak12cMay2015_FD_87035 | JGI IMG/M metagenome (GOLD analysis project Ga0105097, IMG submission 87035) | Freshwater sediment microbial communities from Prairie Pothole Lake near Jamestown, North Dakota, USA - PPLs Lake P7 Core (1) Depth... | ecosystem: Environmental > Aquatic > Freshwater >... | reverse complement strand
GATCATTGATACGTACCGTCACCTGTCTCCCCGTGGAAACCGATCGCACAACGGCGATTGAACCCAGCGGCAATGTCCGGTGAGCTGCCGTGAGTTTATGCATGTCGTACCGTTCACCGTTCGCGGTCTTGTTTCCGTGGAATCCAGGACCGTACCAGGAGGCAACCCCTCGCTCATGGAACCCGACAGGATATCCAGGGAATCGGTGAATTGGAGGCGGTTGGGATTGGCAGGAGACAAAAAACGTGCAGACCAAGAGCGCAGCGGCTGAGGTAAGAAAAGGACGGACGGAAACGGGCCTGGAGCCCTTCATGGCCTAGAACTCATCAAGCGATTGGTCTTGAAGCAGCGCCAACGCCTTATTCGTATTCGAGACGGTCAATACGACGATGGCCCGCTTCCCCTCGCGCGAAGGTGTGCAATAGCCGCACTTGATGTTGATGCGATTTTGCGTCAGCAGGTCGGCCACATCCATGAGCGCACCAGGCTGGTTTTTCAAGCTCAATAACAGCGCGGTTTCCTCCTTAAACTTAATTTTCGCGGCCTTCAATGCCGCTCGGGCCCCGTCAAGATCCGCGACAAGTAAGCGCAGCTTTCCGGTTCCCGTCACCTCAGGCGCCGAGAACGCCTTGATATTGACCCCCGCCTCTCCTAAAACAGACGCCACCTGAGCCATCACGCCAGGCTTGCTCTGTCCGCTAATAACTAACTGCGTTGTTGTCGGCATTGGGGTTGCTCCTCGTTACGGTCGAAATCAAAGATAGAGACGATTCAGTTGTACTTGCTGGCTCGTTGGAAATCAGTTTTCGTGCTCATCCAACCTGGAGTCTTTCAAGGGAGACCAAGACCTATAGAGATGCTTGATACGCGAGCACGGTGCAGTCTTTCCCTGATTCCTTCCCCCACGGTCGTACCGTGATGAGCGCCGGATGGTCGTAATCGATTGCCGCAACGCCCCCCGCCTTACCGGACAGCAGACACGCCACGGCTTCCAACTGCTCATTTTCAGCCAACTCCTTTTGCCTATCCTCAATCCGCGTTTTCAACCAATCCGCAAAGTACTGGTACTCATCGATGAAATGCTGACTGGAAGATACAGATCGCGACTACTCATGGCCGCACAAAGAGCTCGTTAAAGAATCTGCACTACACCATTCACAAAACCGTACTCATAGATACTGCTGAACCGGAGATTCACTGACGCGGCGATCTTTTCGGCCTGTGCCCGGTTCCCCCGCGGGATCAGCAGATACATCGGCACGCCGGCGACGGCAGTGCGCTTCCACTTGCGATGGGTGTCGGGATCCTGAAGAGAGTCCTCAGTCTCGACCTCTGCCATCCACTGCATACTGTTGCCCAGCGGACTAAATGACCATCCGGCAATGTCGGATTGCTGGCCAGGATCAGCCCATGGGTTGTGATCCGAGTCTGTCTTAATTGTGACCTTGCACTGAAACGCCCGAGCCCATCGCTGGGCCGCCTCACTGACGACCTGATCGTGAACAGTTTCGATCCCTTTTTCACGAAGAAGTAGGCTCATAAAAACCTCCCTAATCTCTCAAGCTATCTTGTGAGAGCTAGAGCCTCTCAACCGACAAAGGATTAAAGCCTCTATTCCCTAAGTCTCGTCTACACTTGGGGCATACGATTCCCATGACCAAATTGGCGTTGACCTTCGTCGTAGCCCCAAAAAAACCAGCCGTAGTATGTATGGCTACCGGGAAAACATGTCCGCAATCCAAATATGGGCATCTCATAGGAACTTTCTTGTTTCCCATTATGAGCACCCATTCGTTGCGCCGCAGCTCACGCACTTCAGACAGGTGCCGTTTCGCACCATCGTAAACTGTTTGCACTCCGGACAGGGATCGCCTTCATAGCCCTTGACCTTGGCACTCTGCACTTCAGTCAACGTCAAAGTCTCGCGGATCAGCTCGACTTTACGCGCCGCCAGCGCATGACCGTTTCCGTTCCCATTTTCTTTTGTTCCATTCCTGCGAATCGGCAGATGCTCCATGCTCACCGATGATTTCGCCAGCGCAGCAAGATCCGCTTCTTCGTCCACACATTCTGGATCCTGTTCGTCCATCTTCATCGAATCCATCCGCAGGTCTTCTTCTTTCACCTGCGCCAGATCATAGCGGTCCAGATAGGTCACGGCCAGCTCACGGAAGATGTAGTCGATGATCGACGTCGACATTTTAATGCGATCGTTCAGCTTGACCGGACCATTCGGCTCGAATCGGGTAAAGACAAAGGCTTCGACGAATTCCTCCAGCGGAACTCCATGCTGCAAGCCCAGGGAAATCGCGATCGCAAAACAGTTCATCAAGCTCCGGAACGCAGCGCCTTCCTTGTGCATATCCAGGAAAATTTCGCCAACCGTGCCGTCTTCGTACTCACCGGTCCGCAAATACAGCTTGTGCCCGCCGACAATGGCCTTCTGGGTATAGCCGTTCCGCCTGCCTGGCAACGGCCGCCGCTTGGCCAGATAGCGGACAAGGACTCGCTCCGTGATCTTCTCCGCCGCAGCCGACACCGCATCGACGGTCGCTTCTATGGTCTTCTCTCCGTCGCTTGATGAGCTCAGCGGCTGGCTCAACTTTGAACCGTCCCGATAGAGCGCGACCGCCTTCACCATACTCTTCCACGCGAACTGATAGGCTGACTTGACCTCGTCAAGTGTCGCCTCTGCCGGCATGTTGATCGTCTTGCTGATGGCGCCGCTGATAAACGGCTGCGCGGCGGCCATCATCCGGATATGGGCATCGACATGAATAAAGCGTTGGCCGATCCGGCCGCAGCGATTGGCGCAATCGAAGACCGGCAAATGCTCGGCTTTCAAATGCGGCGCTCCTTCGACCGTCATCGTACCGCAGCAATATTCGTTAGCTGCTGCAATTTCTTCCTGGGTGAATCCCAGGGCCTTGAGCATGTTGAAATTCGTTTCGGCCATCTGGGCATCGGTCATGCCGAGCTTCTCGATGCAAAACGTTTCGCCCAGGGTAAACTTGTTAAACATGAACGCGATTTCAAACGCCTGGACCAGGTTGCTCTCAAGCCGTTCCAGCGCGGCATCATCAAACCCTTTGTTGCGCAAGGTCTCGTGATTGATGAAGGGCGCGCCCTTGAGTGTCTGAGCGCCGACGCAATAACGGATGATGTCCTGAATCTGGCTCTCGGAATACCCCATGGTCGTGAGGGCCTGGGGAATGCTCTGGTTGATGATCTTGAAATACCCGCCACCGGCCAGCTTCTTGAACTTCACCAAGGCAAAGTCCGGCTCGATCCCGGTGGTATCGCAATCCATCACCAGCCCGATGGTGCCGGTTGGCGCAATCACCGTCACCTGTGCATTACGATAACCATAGGCCGTTCCGAGTTCCAAGGCCCGATCCCAGGCCCGGCGGGCGGCGATGAGCAGATCCGGCGGACAATGCTCCGGCTGAATGCCCATTGGAACGATCGACAGCCCTTCATATTCTTCCGCCGCGGTGTTATAAGCCGCCCGACGGTGGTTGCGGATAACCCGCAACATCTGGTCGCGATTTTTCGTATATCCTGGAAATGGCCAGAGCTCCGCGGCCATTTCCGCCGAGGTGCTATACGACTCTCCGGTCATGATCGACGTAATCGATCCGCAGATCGCCATCGCCTTGGGGGAATCGTACGGAATCCCCTGCCGCATTAACACCGTCCCGAGATTGGCATAACCCAACCCCAATGTGCGGAACTGATAACTTCTCTCCGCAATCGATTTACTCGGAAACGAGGCCATCAGAACACTGATCTCCAGCACAATTGTCCAGAGACGCACAGCATGGCGAAAATTCTCGAGTTCAAACTGTCCGTCCGCTGTATAAAACAACGCCAGATTGAGCGAAGCCAGGTTGCAGGCCGTATCGTCCAGAAACATGTATTCGGAGCAGGGATTGGAGGCGTTGATCCGTCCATCCTCCGGGCAGGTATGCCATTCATTGATCGTCGTGTCGTATTGCGTACCGGGATCGGCGCAGATCCACGCCGCCCAGGCAATCCGGTCCCAGAGATCACTGGCCTTAATGGTCTTGCAGACCTTGCCGTCGATCCGACGTTTCAACTGCCAATCGCTGTCGTTCTCGAGCGCCGTGAAAAACTCATTCGGGATTCTGACGCTGTTATTGGAATTCTGCCCGGAAACCGTCTGATAGGCTCTCCCATCCCAATTCGTGTCGTACTCATGAAACACAAAATGGGTAAATCCCTGTTGGGCATAGGCATACATACGATGCACATAGGCTTCCGGCACCATATCCCGGCGAGCCGCAGCCAGGGCTTCCCGCAAAACCGGATTCTTCTTCGGATCGATCTCTGCCCTCGTCTGGCCCGTGCTGTCAACGACATGGCAGGCCTTCAACACCGCATTCAACCGCTGTGCGCAGATCTTCGATCCTGTGACCATTGCGGCCACTTTCTGCTCTTCGATGACTTTCCAATCGATAAATTCTTCAATGTCGGGATGATCCAGATCCAGACACACCATCTTGGCAGCACGCCTGGTGGTGCCGCCGGACTTGATGGCGCCGGCCGCACGATCCCCGATTTTGAGGAAGGACATCAGGCCGGACGACCGCCCGCCGCCGGATAAGCCTTCACCGTCTCCCCGCAAACGGGAAAAGTTGGTTCCGGTTCCAGACCCATACTTAAACAACCGGGCTTCCCGCACCCACAAATCCATGATCCCGTTTTCGTTCACGAGGTCATCATCGACGGACTGGATAAAACAGGCATGAGGCTGGGGGTGTTCAAACGCATTGGTCGACTTCACCACCTCACGGCTTTTGGGATCCACGTAATAGTGGCCCTGCGCCGGACCTGAGAGCCCGTAGGCGTAATGCAAGCCGGTGTTGAACCACTGCGGTGAATTGGGGGCGGCCATTTGCCTGGCCAACATGTAGCCGACCTCATCCTGAAAGGCCTCGCTATCCTCCGGCGTCTTAAAATAGCCGTACTCTTTGCCCCAATGCGTCCAACAACCAGCAAGCCGTTCGAAAACCTGGCGGGCATCACGCTCACTACCCAATACCGGCTTCCCATCAGGACCCACCAGAGGATTGCCCGCGGGATCCTTCTGAGGCACACCCGCTTTCCGGAAATATTTCTGGGCAAGAATATCAATGGCCAATTGAGACCACTGTTCAGGCACATCAATGTTCTCAAGCTTGAACACCGTAGATCCGTCTGGATTACGAATCTCCGACGACCGCTTAACGAATGTGAGACCCTCGTAGGGGCCCTGGCCGCGACGGGTAAATCTCCGCTCAATTCTCACGATAGTCCTCCTTCAAGAGGGTTCTGTAGCTGTGTACGAATGGGGTCATAATTGAGGATCTTTTCTCTGGTACGGGACGACCGTGATGTGAGATAACCATCGCGGATGGACTACATATAGCTATTCGGATATTTTGTCAACACCAAGTATAGTGGTTGTGGCGTGACATGAGGGGAAAACCTGGGGACAGCCAATGTGCGTGTCTGATCGCTAGCTTGCGGAGATTTCGAGATACTTATCCACAGAAACAGAGCACCAAAATGGCAGGAAATTGATCGGAAAGAACCGTCTAAAAAGCCAATCGTCCAATTTTAATCGTCGCCTCCTCAACTCCTTCGATCGGAATGAAGTAACCAGCCACACCGATCACAACAATCTTCGTACTCACAGCCTCTGTGACATACCGACTCGCTATCCCCCAATTCTGCCGCTTTGTATGAGGGAGAACCACCTCTTGGAGAATCTTCTTGCTCTGACTTTGGAATACCTGCCGGATAAATTGCTGCTCGCGGCCGGGAGCACTGCGGTCCATTCGATCAATCGCTTTTCCCAATTCCCTCTCCACAAACTGCAGATAGTCGTCCATCGTTGGATTGGACAAGGCCAGCCCCACCGCCATACCCAGCACAAACACAATGATCATGAGACGAAGAAGGCTCATACCACTCCCAATGAGATCAACCGATCGTCTACAGCACAAGAACCTCGAGTTTGACAAACTGAAACCGGCTGATTAGCCTAGCCCCGCATTACCGCTCCCGATCGCGATAGAGCGGCCACATCTGACAGGAGGATTTCATGTTTGTCTGGAGTAAACGCCTGGTTGTCGCGTTGCTGGGAAGCTTCATGCTCTTAATCATGGTCTTCCTCCTGCAAGGCTCACCGGATAGCGGGAGCGGCCTGAAGATTCATACCACCAGGTGGATGGCTCTCAATTATGCCGGCCTCATGATCTGGATCTTCGTCTGGATGATCGACCAGGCCCGCGTCCGTGGAAAGAATGTCTGGCTCTGGCTCGTGCCTTTCCTCTTTGCCCCGCTGGCGACCCTCATGCTCTTTGTGCTGTTTCTCCAGCGCAAGCTGTCGTCTTAGCGGGTGCCGGCCGGCTGGACCGGAACGGCGACAGAAACAGCAGGTACGACATGACTGGCCGGGCCGAACGAAATCCGTTCGCGCACACGCCAGACAGCCCAGAGACCGGGGAGCGCCACGACAAAGGTCAGTAGAAAAAACTGGCTCCACCCGACCGCCGCGACGACATCGGCGGAAGGGCGACCGGCAAACACACGACCGAGGGCTTCGAGCGAGGAGAGCAGCGCAAACTGCGTGGCCGTATACCGCGGATCACAGAGCGACATCACCAGCGCCACGAAGGCCGCAGTACCCATCCCCCCGGTGATATTTTCAATCATGACCACGGCGGCAAGCAGCGCCGCACTCTTCCCCGCCCAGGCCAGCACCACAAATCCGAGATTCGACACAGCCTGCAACAGGCCGAATAGCAAAAGCGACTGCACGAGCCCCATCCGTGCCATCAAGAGGCCGCCGAACAGCGCGCCCAGCAACGTCGCCAGAATCCCGACGCCCTTCACATACCCGACTTCCCCGGCGGTGAATCCGACGCCACCGATGAGAAACGCGGTTTGGAGCGAAGACGCAAAGGCATCGCCAAGTTTGTAGAGCACAATCACAGCCAGAAATCCGACCGCATGGGGACGCATGAAGAACTCAGCAAGCGGCGCACCGATCGCTTCACCCATCGTCTTCGGAGCGTCGGCCACCCTGCCCGGCTCGGGACTTAGAAAGATAACGGCCGTACCGATCACCATGAGCCCGGCCAAAACTAGATAGGTTGTTTGCCACCCCACCAGATCCGCAATGACCAGCGCCCCGGCTCCGGCCACTAATAATGCGATCCTGTATCCGTTCACCCATACGGCTGCGCCGAACCCCCGCTCCTGGGATTCCAACGTCTCGGTCCGATAGGCGTCGAAGACAATATCGAGCGAGGCCGCGAGAAAGGCCACCAGCAGGGCGAAGACCGCAAGCAGCTCCGGATGATGCCGCGGACTCGTCACCGCCATCAGGGCCACGCCTAGTGCGACACAAAGCTGGGTCAGCACCATCCAGCCACGCCGACGCCCCAGCCAGGGAGGAACCAGCCGATCGATGACCGGCGCCCAGAGAAACTTGAGCGTATAGGGTAATCCCACCAGCGTGAAAATGCCGATGGTTTTCAGATCCACCCCCTCCACCGTCAGCCAGGCTTGCAGCGTCCCGGCCGTGAGCGCCAGCGGAAGTCCGGACAGAAATCCAAGAGGGAACATCACCGCCAGACGGCGGTTCAGCAAGGCAAGCGGTATGAACTGAGAAAGATTCATTCGATCCGTCGTTTACAAGCTACGCGCAAGACACAGATCGTTCGTACGCATCAACCAGGAAGCAGAATATCACTCAATGGGAAAACTTCTGCAGCAGAATCTCGAATCGCGCGCCGGTCGTCGAAAAAGATTTGCCGGCGACGGCCCGGATATCGCCAGGATATGACTGAAACTAACAGGGTTGGCCGTTAAATGCACAGGGTTTGTAGCGCAAGATTTCGAAGTCGACATGCTCCTGATACACGCGCTCGTTGCCGTTCACCCCGTCCTGCTCGGGATCATTCCACATCGTGTGATCCCACCAGTAAAAGAGCGGTTGCTCCTCGGTCTGATAGATGGGATTGCCGTAGTTGCTCCGCGCATACTCCTGCACAAGCCGGCCTGTCACATAATCCACCTGCCCGTTGCCCTGTAAAGAATAGAGCATAATGAACAAACGCGCTTCATGGTCATAGAGTTCATCGAGCCGCGTTGTCAGCTCCGGTTCGACCGGCAAGACCCCGTGGGACGCGGTACGGACGGGTACGATCAAGAGAGAGGCGATCAGCAGTGTGAGCATCAAGGTCGCTCGTGTGACCATCTCGACACCTCCCGGCAAGTCCGCACACTCTATCGCTCTGGAAAATCACTGTCAATTCGACGCCGTACAACTTACCACCTTGCCCCTCCCGCAAAGGCTACCCTATAATGCCGCGGGATGATCACGAACTATGCACAACCACGCGCCTCGCTCCATACGCTCGGCTGCCGTCTGAATCAGGCGGAAACGTCCGTACTCGGCGAACGATTGCGACAAGACGGCTATCGCCTGGTTGCATTCGGCGAACCCACCGACCTTCTCGTCCTCAATACCTGCTCTGTCACGGAAGACGCCGAACGGACATCCCGTTATCTCATTCGCAAGACACTCAAACATTCGCCCAAAGCCTTTATCGCCGTCACCGGCTGCTATGCGCAGACGGGACCGGAAGGATTGAAGAAACAGGCCGGTATCGACCTGATCGTCGGCAATCAATACAAGCTCGACCTCCCGATCTTTCTGCCACCAAGCGATCGTCTGCAGAAGTACGCGGCGCCGGTCGTGCATCGCACCAAGACCATCGCTCCGGAGGACTTTGAACTCCCCGAGTATGGCGCACCCGATTCCACACGCGCACCGCTCAAGATTCAGGACGGCTGCAGTACCATGTGCAGCTTCTGCCTGATCCCCTTTGCGCGGGGCCGTGAACGAAGCCGTCTGCTCGACGATCTACTGCGCGAGGCCGAGTTCCTGGCTGAACAGGGAGTTCGGGAAGTCGTTTTGACCGGCGTGAACATCGGACAATATCACCAGGCCGGTGCAGACCTCTGCGCCGTGATCGCTCGGCTGGAAACCATCCCCGGCCTGGAACGCATCCGGATTTCCTCCATCGAACCGACCACAGTCACCGATCAGTTACTCGAGCTGATGGCCTCATCATCCAAACTCTGTCCCTATCTCCACATACCTCTCCAAAGTGGAGATGACAAGATCTTGGCTGCAATGAACCGCTCGTACTCGGCGCAGGATTATGTGCAGCTGATTAAGCGCGCCTTACACAAGATTCCCAACCTGGGACTCGGCTCAGACATCATGGTCGGCTTTCCCGGGGAAGATGAAACCGCCTTCGCTAATACGCTGAAGCTGGCCACCGAACTTCCCTTCGCCTATTTCCACGTGTTTCCATTTTCGCCAAGACCGGGGACCGCAGCGGTTAAGCTGGCCAACCCCGTCAGCGCCACGCAAATCAAAAGGCGGACGGCCATCTTAACGGGTCTCTCACAAGCCAAACGCCTCGCCGTCCATGATAGGCATATTGGAACAACGATTCCGGTCTTATTCGAAGCGGGTCACCATGACGGTTTTGCGATTGGCACGACGGCCACTTTCCTGAAAGTTGCTGTCCCTTCACGTTCTGAACTTACGAACCAGATGCATTCCGTGACCATCACTGCCGCCAGCGAACGTTGGGCTGTCGGCCACCTGGCAACTCAGCCGGCCGCCACGACAATGCTGCCGATGCTATGACGAACAAGACCACACCGCATCTCGTCCATATTGAAACCTTCGGCTGCCAGATGAATGAATCTGACAGCGAACTTGTCCGCTCATTGCTCAAACAGGACGGGTTCGCCTTCACTGAAGACCGTGAGCGGGCCGACGTGATGCTGATGAACACCTGCGCCATCCGGGAGAACGCGCACAACAAGGTCTACGGCCATCTCGGAGAGTTGCAGGCGGTCAAGAAAGAACGTCCGCTGGTCGTCGGCGTATTGGGTTGCATGGCACAGAGCCTCAAAGATGAGTTGACGAAAAAAGTACCGCTAATCGATGTACTTGCCGGTCCCGATGCCTATCGCCAGCTCCCCATGTTGATTACCAATGCATTGCAGTCGCAGGAACAGGGTTTTGCGAAGAAGGCGTTTGCCCTGGACCTTTCCGAATACGAAACCTACGAAGGCGTGCTTCCGGATCGCG
>Ga0105097_10001866_pt1 | contig 10190 bp, 5 predicted proteins | sample PPLLak12cMay2015_FD_87035 | JGI IMG/M metagenome (GOLD analysis project Ga0105097, IMG submission 87035) | Freshwater sediment microbial communities from Prairie Pothole Lake near Jamestown, North Dakota, USA - PPLs Lake P7 Core (1) Depth... | ecosystem: Environmental > Aquatic > Freshwater >... | reverse complement strand
CTGGCCATGTTGATGATCTTGCCGCCGCCCTGCGTCTGCATGAGGGGCGCCGCGGCTTTGATCATGAAGAAATAGCCCTTGACGTTGACCTCGAAGATCTTGTCCCAATGGCTGGCCTCGGCGGTCAGGATAGGGCCGAAGTGGGGGTTAGCTGCCGCGTTGTTGACCAGGATGTCGACGCGGCCAAACTCGGCCAGCGCGGCCTGCACCACCGCCTCGGCCGCAGCCTGGTCGCCCGCGTGCGCGGCGATGGCGATCGCGCGGCCGCCGGCCGCCCGGATAGCCTCAGCCACCGGGCCGACGTTCTCCATCTTGCGGCTGGTCAGTACGACCGCAGCGCCGGCTTGCGCGTAGGTCGCTGCGATAGCCTCACCGATGCCGCGCGAGGCCCCGGTGATGATAGCAACTTTGTTGGTTAGTTGGAGCATAAAACCCTCTCGTGGGCTGGACAGTGATCATCCTCCAGCAGATGATCTGGGAGGAAGTATCGGTAGGCGACAGACGCAGAAGCGCCCGCTCAACGATTGGGGGGGAAATATCGTCGAACGGGCACCGATGGTTCTATTATAGCAGAAACTTTGGCAAAATTCAAGCCCCAATTTCGGCGAATTTCCAACGAAATTACGCTGTTTGCCCTCCCGCTGGCGATGCGCCGCGCTTCATGACAGTTGACCGCGCCGCGCCTGCGGTGTTATAATGGCGCCGGTGGGCTGGCCGTACCGTAAAAGTCCACTCTCTTTGTTCCATGAGCACAGTCATGCCCCTACCTGTTCCGATCGATATCTCGGTGCTGATCCCGGCGCGCAACGAGGCCGGCAACATCCCAACGCTGCTGGACAAGGTCGCCAAAGCCTTCGATAGCCCCACGCTGGCCGGCCGCGCCTGCGAGCTGGTGCTCATCGATGACGGCTCCACCGACGGCACGGGCGACCTGGCAGCCAGCCTGGTCCAGGACTACCCATTCCTGCGCCTGCTGCGCCACCGCCGCAACCGCGGCCTGACCGCTGCGCTGCGCACCGGCTTCCGCGCCGTGCGCGGCGAGTTGATTGTTTTCCTGCCGGCCGACCTGGAATCGGACCCCGAGGAGGACATACCCAAGCTGCTGGCCAAGCTGGAAGAGGGCTATGACGTCGTGGCCGGTTGGCGCCAGGGCCGCGACGATGGCAAGGTCTTCGCCTCAGGCATCTATAACCGCGTCTCGCAGCGCCTGTTCCCCGTCGCCGTCCACGACATGAACTGGATCAAGGCGTTCCGCCGCGAGGTGATCGAATCGCTGCCGCCGCTGCGCTCCGACTGGCACCGCTTCCTCTTGCAGATCGCGGCCTACCAGGGCTTCCGCATCGGCGAGGTGCCTACCACCTGGTACCGCCGCCAGGCTGGCCGCTCGAAATTTGGCCTGGGCCGTATCCCCGTATCCTTCCTGGACGTGCTGGTAGTAAGGTTTCTGCTGACCTTCAGCCAGGCGCCGATGCGCTTCTTTGGCGGCGTGGGCTTAGCCTTGCTGGCAGCGGCCGGCATCACCTATGTGGTCCTGGCTGCCTATTACATCTTGGCCCAGACCCAGATCCGGCCGGTGTTCATCACCGCCAGTGTGCTAGGCCTGAGCGGCCTGCTGCTGATCCTGGTCGGCTTCGTGGCTGAACTTATCGTCAGCCAGAGCGAGCAGATCCGGGAATTGGAGTTGGATATTCGTAACCTGCAGCCAGAGCGCACCACAGACAAGGCGGGGTGAGGGCGGGCGTAGGGCATGACAAAAGTTCTGATCGTCACCACCAACTTTCCGCGCTGGGAGGGCGACCCGCATTCACCGTGGTTGGTGGAGCTGCTTACCATGCTGCGCCAGCGCGGGCTGGCCATCGAAATCCTCGCGCCCGCCTATGCCGGCCAGGGCAGCCACACGGTCCACGGCTTTCAGGTGCATCGCTTTCGCTACGCGCCGGCCCGCTGGGAGACACTGACGCACGACGAGGGCGCGCCCAACAAGATCCGCCGCAATCCCCGCTATCTGTTGCTCCTGCCCACGTTTCTGCTGGCCGGCGCGCTGGCGGCCTGGCGTCTGGGTCGCGCCGCCCGCCCTGACATCATTCACGTCCACTGGCCGATGCCGCAGGGCCTGCCGGGGCTGTTTGCCCGCTGGGCCGGCCGCGGCCGCCTGGTAGCCACGTTTTATGGGGCCGACCTGGTGATGTCGCGCCGTTTCAAGTTTGTCAAGCCGCTGGTGCGCGCCTTCACCCGCCAGTGTGCAGACGTGGCTGCGATCTCGTCTTTTACGGCCAGGGAGGTCGAGCGTGTGACCGGTGTCACGCCGCGCGTGATCCCGTATGGCATCGCCGTGCCCCCTGAAAGCTCATCAACACCCGGCGAGCCAGGCATGATTTTGACCGTGGGACGCCTGATCGCGCGCAAGGGCCACGCCTACCTGATCGAGGCCATGACGCAGCTCACCAGCGCCAACGCCCATCTGGTCATCGTCGGCGAGGGCCACGAACGCCCGGAACTGGAGCGCCACGTGCATGCCCTGCATCTGGAGGACCGGGTGACCTTCGCCGGACGTGTTTCGGACGCTGAACTCCAACGACACTACCAGGCCTGCCAGGTCTTCGTTCTACCGGCCATCGTCGACAGCAGCGGAGACACCGAGATGCTGGGCATGGTCTCGCTGGAGGCTATGCGCTACGGCAAGCCGGTGGTGGCGACCAGGGTAGGGGGCGTGGCCGACATCGTGCAGGATGGCGCGACGGGTCTGCTGGTGGAACAGCGCAATCCTGCCATGTTGGCCGCGGCCATCGACCGATTGCTGGCCGATCCCGCCCTGGCAGACACGCTGGGGCAAGCCGGCTATTGCTTCGCCCGAGACCATTTCTCCTGGGAGGCGATCCTGCAGCAGACACTGGCGCTGTATGGTCTGTCCTGACCCGAATCATTCCGGCGCGCGGTTGGTTTCCTGGCCGGCAGGGCTGATGGCATCGTGGCGTCCCATCGCCATGCCCCCCAACGCCGCCATCAGGTCACGCAGCGCGATCAAGACCCGATAGCCCAGCGCGGCCGCCGCTGTCACCGTCACAGGCAGAACGCCGCCCAACAGCAGGACCAGCGCCCCCTCACGCACGCCGATGCCGGTGGGCACAAAGACCGCCAGGTAGCCGATCAACCAGGCGCCGACGAAAGCGCTGGCCAGCAGCCCCGCCGTCGACCAGTCTACCGGGGTCAGTCCATTGACAAACAAGACAAAACCCAGCCCGCTCAGAGCATGTGCCAGCAAAGCCAGCAGGAACAGCAGCGTAATATCGGTGTAGGCGATATTCAAGGGCAGCGGAGGTCGTCGCAGCAACTGCAGCGCCAGATTCACCAGGCGGCCAAAGATCGGCGGTGACAAAAACAGAACACTGCCCAGTATGATCAGCCCGGCCATGGCCAGATAGCTCGTGGGCAGGGCATCTTGGCGCAGCAGCAATGCCACTGCCAGGAAGACCGCAGCGCTCAACACTTGCAGCGCCATTTCCAGCCCCATGCTGGCCGCCATCGTGCGCTTGCCAGCGCCGCCCGGGGCGCTCAGGGCATAGCGTCCGGCGTACTCCCACACGCCGCCCGGCACGTAGCGCGCCAACTGCGCCTGCAGCCAGATTGCCAGGCCATAGCGCCAGGTGAACCTCGTGCCTACCAAGGCCAACGCCCGCCACCACACGGTGCCCACCAGCAGAATCTGCACCATCAACACGGCCAAAGCGAGCAGCAAGGAGAGTCCGGAGAGCCGCCACGGGTAGCTGGCCAGTTGGTCCCAGTTGTTCAGAAGAAACCGGGCCCAGAAGGCCAGGATTACCAGAACGACCAGGCTTTGCAGCGGCTTCCAGAGGGAACGGCGCGCCCGGCTGGCGGCTGGCTGAGGTTCGGCGTTTCTTGACATGGGTCTTCAGTTGCGGTATTGTAGCTTCTTGCTGACAGAGCAGTCGCCAAGGCGCGGCGCGCTATGCAGCCGAGCCTGCCGCCGTGCCCATTGTACCGCCAGTCGCTGGTTTGACGAAACGGCGCACCAGGCAAGCTTGACACACACCAGGCAGGGCGAGCGCTGTTCTGCCCTGCACCAGGGTCGCCCATGCCCCGCAAGAATGCGCGCCACCACATGCTGGCTGTGCTTGGCTACAGCCTGATCACCGTCTTCTTCACCTTTCCCACGGCTGTGCGTCTGACCTCGCACATCCCTGGCGGTGGAGACGCGCCCTGGTTTGTGTGGCAACTGTGGTGGTTCAAACACGCCATCGTCGACCTCCGCCAGTCCCCATTGACCACGGATCTGATCTATCACCCCGTGACCGACGTGCCGGTTACCTGGCAATCACCTTTCAACGAACTGGCTGCGATACCGTTGCAGGCCGCCTTTGGTCCGGTGGTCGCCTACAACGTGCTCATTCTGAGCACGTTCGTCCTGTCGGGATACTGCATGTACCTGTTGATCATGCAGGTGATCGGCCCAGGCTCGGCGTCCGCCAGTTCCAGCCAGGCTGCGCTGTCACACGATTCATCTGCACGCTTCGAAGGCCAAAGGCTGCTGGCTTTCATTGGGGGGCTGATCTTTGCCTTTTGCGCCTATCGAGGCATGCACAGTCTGTACCATCTCAGCCTGGCTACCACGCAATGGATGCCCCTCTCGCTGGTTCTGGCCATCGGCCTTTGGCGCAAGCCAACCGTGCGACGGGCCACAGCAGCGGGCGTGGCCATCGGGCTGGTGGCCCTCTCCTCGCCTTACTATGTAGCATACTTCCTGTTCCCGGTCGGGTGCATTGGCCTGCTCTATTTGATCCTGACTCGCCGCTCGGCCATCACTCGCCAGCACATCGGCTTGGCTGTTCTGGCCCTCGGCATTTCCGGCGCCATGATTGCGCCATTTTACATCAACTTCCTGGCAGCCCCGGAGGACGTCAAAGCGGCCGCGCGCGCAGCCAGCGCCTCGGTGTACGTCTACACGGCGGACGTTCTGTCCTGGCTGTTGCCACCCAGGAATAACCCCCTGTGGCACAACGTCACTGCCGGGATCTATGAGCGCTTCACCTCAGGCTACCTGGTCGAAAGCACCCTGTTCTTTGGGCTGGCGCCGCTCCTGCTTGGCCTGAGCTGGCTTGTAGTGCGCAGGCAGCAAACACGGCCGGTTGGCTTTTGGTTAGCCCTGGCGCTGACGACGCTGCTGCTGTCGTTTGGACCGATGCTGCGCTTCTGGCGCACCATCATCCTGGAGTGGATGCCCTATCACTTGTTCATGCTCTTGCCCGGCAGCTATGCCTTTCGAGCGCCGGCCCGGATCGGCATCACCACGGTGATTGCTTGCACCGTGCTGACGATGATCTTCTTCAGCCGTCGCTTGACCCGGCCAGGCAACCAACGCCTGCGTCGATCCCTCCTCGCGGCCTGGTCGGGCTTGCTGCTCGTGAGTATGATGGTCGCTTTTCCCTACCCCAGCTCCAGCGCAGCGCTGCCCCCAGCCTACCAGCAGATCGCCGCCGCACCGGGCCGCGGGGCTGTGCTTGACCTGCCGGCTGGAGAAATCTTTCAGGAACCGACCAGTTGGGCGATGTACTACCAGACCTTTCATCAGAAGCCACTAATCTCGGGATACCTGGGCAGGCGGCCGGAGCGCCTGCATGAACCGGAGCGTACACTGCCCTTCGTCCGGCGCTTCTTTTCGCTCGACTGGACAAGCTATTTTGCGGGCGATTGGCAGAACCTGGTCGAATGGCCCGGACCGGATGAGGTGCTGGCCGGCGCCTGGCCGGACGATATTCGCAACGCCGGCGCGCTGCTGACAGCCCAAGGCATCGAATACGTCGTGGTACACCGCCATGCTGAGCATCCAGGCTTTTTTGAGTCCGCGGGCCTCCTGCTGACTCAGGGCTTGGGACTGCCTGTCTACCGCGACGACGACACGCTGCTTTTCCATGCCCCAGCGCCAGACTTGGCCAGCAAGGGCGCAGGAGAAGACATCGACCTCGCCGCGCTGGCCTTCGATTCGTCGTTCTCAGAGCCAGCTATTCACCGCCAGGGCCAGGCGCGCAGCCTCGCCGCGACCGGTAAGATCACCATCGACATACCGCGGCCGGGCAGATGGCTTCTGCGCGGGCAACTGGATGGCAGAGAAGCGTCCGCCGTGACCTTTTCTATCGATGGAGTTGCAGCAGCACCGGCCGTCGTCCACCTGTTCGGCAATGTCTATGCGTGGAGCCTCGCCGCAGACCTCCCGGTAGATGGACCGCACGTTTTGACCCTGCACAGCCCCGCTTCCGAGGCTGAAACTACCAGTCCGGCAGAGTCGGCGCAACCGTGTGAGCGGCTGTGCCTGCTCAACTTCACCGTCGGCAATGAGCCACTCTATGCCACATCGAACTAGACCGACGACGACGCCGCGCTGGGCCAGCATCATGTTGTGGGGGATGATCCTTGCCTTTGCGCTCTACTTCAGCGCGGTCTCGATCCGCCTGCACGATGCCCACCAGACGCACAAGGCCGACCTGGGGCAGATCGATCAGGCCATCTGGAACACCAGCCAGGGACGCTTTGTGCAGGAGATCAAGGGCGAAGCGCTGAGCAGCCGTTTCACCGACCATGTGGAGCCAATCTTCGCGCCGGTCTCGCTGATATTCTGGCTGTGGGACGACGTGCGGGCGCTGCTGGTGTTGCAGGCGCTGGCATTGGCCCTAGGCGCCTGGCCCGTCTTCCAGATCGCCTGGCTGCGGCTCAGCCTGCATTGGGGCAAGGAGCGCGGCGGCCAGTCAGTGTCGCGCGCTGCGGACTACCAGGCCCTGGCCTGTCTGGCATTCGTCCTCGCCTATCTGCTCTACCCATCGTTGCAAGCCGCGCTGACGGCCGATTTTCATGCCCTACCGCTGGCCGCGCCGCTGATCCTGCTGGCCTTTCTGTGGAGCGAACGGCAACAATGGGGGCGCTTTGTGTTGGCCGCGCTGTTGGTGGCCACGGTGCAGGAGGGCGCGGCGCTGCTGACGGCCACACTGGGCCTGTATGCGCTGGCACGCGCGCTCTGGCTGCGCCGGCGTCTGGCCGCACCTGAGCGCAGCCTCACCCGTTGGCCCGTGGCGGCAGGTGCGCTGGTTCTGCTGGCCGGTTTGGCCTGGTTCTACATCGCCACCTTTGTCATCATTCCCGCGTACGCTGCCGAGGCTTACGGGCTGAGCGAAAGCCCTTACGTCGCGCGCTTCGGCGCTTTGGGCGACAGCTTCGGCAGCGTGGTCAAAACCCTCTTGACCCGGCCGGGCCAGGTGCTGAGCATCGTCGCCGAACCGCTGCGCCTGACCTACCTGCTGCGGCTGCTGGCGCCGGTAGGTTTCCTGGCGCTGGGCGGCCCGGAGATATTGCTCCTCGGCCTGCCGCTGCTGCTAGCCAACCTGCTCAGCGCCTATCCCTTCCAGTACAGCGGCCAACTGCACTACTCGGCGCCGCTGGCGGCCTTTGCCGTCATGGGGGCTATTGTCGGCAGCCAGCGTCTGCGCCGGCTGAGCCGGCGCGTCTCCGTCTCGCTGCACAACCATCCCCTGTGGCGGGCGCACCGCTCATTTGCCATCCTCATCGTCTGGCTGCTTGTCTGGAGCATCGGCAGCCAGATCACCTGGGGCTACACGCCCATCGGTTCCCAGTTCCCCTACGTCTGGCCCCAGGTAACCGACCACCACCGGCTGCTCGATCGCTTCAGCCAGCAAATACCGGCCGACGCAGCATTGGCCACCGTGGCCAACCTGTACCCGCATTTCAGCCACCGTGAGCGCATCTATGAATTCCCCGCGCTGGGTGACAGCGACTTTGTGCTGTTAGACCAGGCTGCACGGAGCGGTTGGTCGATGCATCCGACCGCGCTGCGTGACCGCGTACAAGAGCTGTTGGCGGGAGGCCAGTGGGCGGTCCAGGATGCCGCCGACGGCTATCTGCTGCTGCGCCGCCAGGAGGGCAGCCCGCCGGCTAGCGTGACCGACTTGCCTGCCGACTTCTACAGCTTCGCCCAACCCGCCGACCAGCCCCAGGTCCCCCTGGACCTGACCTTTAGCGGACCGGACGGCGCGCAGGTCAAGCTGCTGGGCTACGACGTGCTGCCGGACTCGCAATGGCGCAGCACGGCCTTTCGCCTTTACTGGCAGGCGCTGACGCCGCTGCCGGCCGGACTCAATCTGCGGGCCTTCGCAGTCACGCCCGACGGTCGCGAGGTGGACAGCAGCGATGAACGCCCCTTGATCCAACCGCTCTGGCTGCCGCCCGAACGCTGGCAGCCAGGCGAGACCGTTGTCACCGACAAGCTCGCCTGGTACCTGCCCAAAGAGTGGGCGTTGGCGGCTGGCGTCTACCAGGGTGATCGCTGGGACGATGTGGGCAGCCGCTGGCGAGTCAGTGCGGGCGAACCAGACGCGCCGCTCTTCGACTCCGGCACCTGGACGACGCTGGGCGCCTGGCAGTGGCAGCGCAACGACCTGCAGCCGCTGGAGCCGCCTGCGTTCACCATGCTGGATCATACCTTTGGCGGCGACGGCTGGCTGGTGCAGTTGACCGGCGTGAACGAGCAGACACGGGCTGCGCCCGGTAGTCGCGTGCCCGTAACGCTGCGCTGGCAGGGACAAGGCCCCTCGCTGCGCGACCTGACCGTCTTCCTGCACGTGCGCGACCCTCAGGGCAACATCGTGGCACAGCATGACTCCATGCCCACCTGGTTTGGCGTGCAGCCCACCTCGCAATGGCAGCCAGACCAAACCGTACTGGGCGCACACAGCGTTGCCCTGCCGGCCAACCTCAAGCCGGGCGTCTATGACCTGGTGGCGGGTTGGTATTACTGGGAGACCTTGGAGCGGCTGGCCCTGCTGGACGGTGAAGGGCTGCCGGCCGGCGACGGTGTGGTCATCGGCAAGCTGGAAGTTGACAGCACCGCCGCACCCCGACCCGACCTGATCTGCGCCATCGTGCCCGAAGCCTGCGCCAGCCAGTAACGTCCTTATCCGTTACCCATTCACAATTCACCATTTACCATTGATCATGTCCCGCCGCCTGCTCCTGTTCTGTATCCTCCTCGCCTTTGCCCTGCGCGTCCATGCTCTGGGCAGCCAGTCGCTATGGTACGATGAGGCAGTGACGGCCCAGGTGGTGCAGCAGGGGCTGGCCGAGCTAGCCCGCTGGACGGCGGACGACATCCAACCGCCACTTTACTATGCGATAACTGCCGCTTGGGTGCAGTGGGCAGGGTTGAGCGAGTGGGCGCTGCGCTTCCCATCGCTCTTTTTCGGCGTGCTGATGACGCCCCTGGCCTATACGCTGGGCCGGCGGCTGTTCGGCCGGACGGCTGGCAATCTGGCCGCGCTGCTGGCCGCGCTGCACCCGCTGTGGCTCTACTACAGCCAGGAAGCGCGCATGTATACCCTGCTCACGGCGCTGGGCATGCTGGCAGGCTACGCGCTGTTGCGCGTCCTGGCCGGCGGCCATAGCCAAACTGACTACCCGAAATCACGCCTCTTGTGGTGGTCTGCGCTGGTCTTGGCGGCCATTGCCCTGCTGTACAGCCATTATTTCGCCGTCTTCTTGCTGGCAGCGTTTGGCCTGTACTTCGTGATCGCCCTGCTGGCGCAGCGAGACCTGATCCGGCGGCGGCTGTGGATCGAAGGCGCCGCGGCTGCGCTGCTGGTCATCGTGGCTTACCTGCCCTGGCTGCCCAACGCGCTGCGCCGCTTCGGCGAAGATGCCAGCTATTGGCAGGGGGCGCTCAAGCTGGACGAGGCGCTGCGCCACATCGCCATCAGCTTCAGCAGCGGCGAGACCGTGCTGGAGCAGCAGGCCACTCCCCTGGCCTGGGCCGTGGCTGCGCTGGCGCTGGTTTGTATCGTGGCCTTGTTGTGGGATGGTTTCAGAGGTCCAGGAGATAGAGAGGCAGAGGGGCAGAGGGGCAGCCAGATCCGCGCGGGGAGATCATCCATTGACAAGAACGGCGGGCTCGCTGGCTTCGCACAGACCGGCCCGAGCGAAAGTCCGCGTCACGCTCCTCGCTCCCCGCTCCCCGCCGCCACGCTCTTCGTCCTGCTCTACCTGCTCGTCCCGGTGGCCGGCATCCTGCTGCTGTCCACCAGCAACCCCAAGTTCAACCCGCGCTACCTGATGCTGGCCTCGCCTGCCCTCGTCCTGCTGCTGGCCGGCGGCCTCTCCCTGCCCTTCCGCCCCCG
>Ga0105097_10001865_pt1 | contig 10191 bp, 13 predicted proteins | sample PPLLak12cMay2015_FD_87035 | JGI IMG/M metagenome (GOLD analysis project Ga0105097, IMG submission 87035) | Freshwater sediment microbial communities from Prairie Pothole Lake near Jamestown, North Dakota, USA - PPLs Lake P7 Core (1) Depth... | ecosystem: Environmental > Aquatic > Freshwater >... | reverse complement strand
CTTGTACTTTTTCTGATCGCCCCATATCTTACCCACCTTTGCGTCGGATAGCACCGGCACCTTTAACGTGACACTGTGCTCCATCACATCCTGTTGGAGAGGTACCCAAATATCGACTATGTCCTCGCTGACCTCGAACACCAGGTCATCGTGAATAGGTATGATCGGATCGCAGTGATACCCCTGCGCCTGGAAGTCTCTGTAATATGGGATCAGGTTCTTCATACCGGTCTTGAACACACCAGCAGCGCCGGACTGGATTGGCATGTTACCTGCTTGCCTGGCAGCCTCAGCACGCGCCATACGACTTGACGATCTGATAGTGGCTAAGTATCTACGCCGTCCGAACAGGTCCACTACGTACCCGTGCCGGCGGGCGAATGCCACGAGATCCTCCATGTAAACTTCGACATCAGGGTACACGCTAAACCAATCGTCGATCAGTTGCTGGCATCGGCGAATGGTCCAAAACTCGGGGTCTAACCCCATCATCAGCAGCTGTTCCTGTAGCCCCGCGGCGGTAATGCCATAGACCACACCGAAACCCACACGTTTGCTTGGGTAGCGGTGCTTCATCTCGTCTAACTCTTCCACAGGCAGCTTGAAAATGCCACTGGCCGTCATGGAGTGGATGTCAAGGCCGTTTCTAAAGATGTGGATAAGCCTGGCGTCGCCTGACTCGTGGGCTAACACGCGCATTTCTATCTGTGAAAGGTCATTGCTCACGAACACGCACCCATCGCGCGCTGTGAAGGCCTTGCGTATCGCCTTACCATCCTCGCTTCGGGTGGGCTGGTTCATGAGATTCGGGTCCGCCGACGCCAGGCGCCCGGTAGCGGTGCGGGTGATCTTGATTTTGGTGTGGATGCGCCCATCTTCGGCGATCCACTTGGGCAGCTTGTCGGTGTAGGTGCTTTTTAGCTTGGAATAAGACCTCCAATTGCGTATCAGGGGCACCACGGGATGTTGCGCCACCAATCTTGCCAAGGTCTTGTCATTTGTGGTCATCTGCCCATGTTTGAACTCGGTGCGCAGACGCAGCTTGTTGAACAGCAAATCAGCAACCTGTAAGTAGCTACCTACGTTAATAACCTGTCCACCGCTCAGCGCAGTGATCTGTGCTTCCAACTCCTCGATGCGGCGCCCGAAATACTTGCCCAGCCTGGCTAACTCTTCGGGGATCGGTTGGATGCCGTTTGCTATCATGTCCTTTACCATGGGCACGATCCCCATGTCCATGTGGAACACGTCAACCATTTCGGTATCGAGTATTCTGCTCCAGAGGTACGGATGCACTCGGATCGTGGCGTCTGCGTCGCGGCAGGCGTACCACACGGCGTCTGCCTGGGGTATCATCGACAGATTGCCTGCAGGCATCGCACCTAATGCAGCCTCGACCACGCTGCGGCCCGTCTCGTCGGGATCAAGCTTGTGCCACCGGCGCCACAAATCAGACCGGGCGATCTTGCTCTTCTCCAGATCCTTGAAAATTCTTGCCACTACTTTTGCTATGTTTTGGGGCTGCTTGTAGTGGAAAATGCCCCCAGGCTTGATTTCTAGGATCTTATCGGGGTTCGGCCAGGAATACTCAAGCACTGAGCGCAAATACTCAGTCGCCAGGTCCGCCGACGCCTCGGCCACCATATCGTCGTAATCCTTCATAACCATGCCCCAGTACCTGAATGCTAAGGGTTTAAGCCCCTGAGGTTCGGACTGTAATAGGTAGGACATGATCATGGTGTCGTGGATGTTAGCCGGGTAGATGCCAAGCTTCTCAAGCACAAAGATGTCGAACAGGCAGTTGTGGATCAGGGTAGTTCGTTTCGGGTCGGCTAACAATCTTGCAAATACCGCAAGAACTTTTGCGTTATCCGCAAACATGACGTAGCCTGATCCCGGCGCCGTGGACGCAGATACTATGTAAGGGGTGTACTTCCAGTCAAGAGTTTCAGTGTCCACCGCGATCATTTGTGAGTGATCAAAGGCGTCGATGACCTCGTTTTCGGTGGTAAGTATGCCGTAAGACTCTGATCCGGCGAGAGGGTCCCTGAAATGTGCAGGGCTGAGTCGTCCTCTAAGTACGGCTCCGACGTTGGCGAAGTCCATGGCGCAGAGCTGAGCATACTCGGGGCTTCTAAGTCCGGCAGCAGGATGGTACACAGGAATGATGACAACTTCCTGGTCAGTCTCTTTGAGCGTAACCTGAAATGGTATCCCATGTACAGCCTCCATGTTTACGTCGCCAAGAAAATTCTTAGTCGAGATCGCGCCAACGGTGACAATGATTTTAGGCTGGACCGTGGCTATTTCGAGCAGTAACCAGCCACGGCAAGCAGCTATTTCGTCGGGGTTGGGGTCTCTGTTGGCCGGCGGGCGACACTTTACAGTGTTCGTGGTGTAGACGTTGGCGCGATCGAGGTTGATTGTCCCTAGCAGGCGGTCGTACTCCTGGCCTGCGTTGGCTTCGGGGTGAAACGGAGTGCCCGAATTATCTTCATACTCGCCGGGACCCTCGGCTATGAACATAATACGAGCAAACTGAGGCCCCTGCCCCCAAACGATCTTGTGTCTGGTACGGCAGAGGCCACAGTTAAAACAATGTTCGGTAAGTTTCACAGGGCTCGGCTCATTACTTGCACTTTCCGTTTATCCAGTCCATGAAGTTGCAGTCGAGAGTGTTGAAGGGTCCGCCAGGACCTCCCACACCAGGGCCACTTGCAGCCGGAGCTGCCGCAGGAGCTGCCGCCCCACTGGTACCTGACCCGCTGCCACCAGACCCGTTGTCACCTGAACCACCATCACAGCCGCCGCCGTGTCCACCGTGTCCACCATGACCACCATGACCACCATGACCACCATGACCACCATGACCACCATGACCACCACCTTGCCCAGGTCCACCATCGCCGTCCGAATTACCTGCTCCACCGGAGTTTCCGTTGCCGCCGTTCCCTCCGCCTTGCCCAGGACCGCCGGACCCGCCGCTATTACCCTGGCCACCATGGCTGCCGCCAGCGTTGCCCACTCCTTGTCCATTTCCTTGGTTTCCAGGGGAGCCGCTGACACCGTTGCCGTTGTTGCCACTGTTGCCTGGCGCTGCAAACACCGGCGTGAACCACACCATAACAAGAAAACAAAGCAAAATTACCAGAAACTTTTTCATAGTCGCCCCTCTCCTCGAAGTTGTAAAAGGTTGGTAAGTTTCTCGCCCATCCCGCGAGTGCCTGTTAGCTATCTGGAAACCGAGACCTCAGCGTCCGGGTTATCTTCGCACGCGGCTAAATAGCGCTCCACAAACGGAACAAAATTCTCGTACACTCCCCAGCCATTAGGAGAATTGAACCGCTTGAACCTGGCAGGCGAAGCCTTTAGAGCAGCAAGCCCTGGCCGCAAATACGGGATCAACTGCGCAGCCTTCGTTATTCCAAGATCCTCTGGCCGCCACAGGGCTTTGTAGATGCCCGCCGCGTCTGCCATAGCTGCAAGATTGTGGGTGATGTTCGCGCTGTACACTGAAGTAAGCCGCCAAGCTTGTAGGGTAACATCAAGACTCATAGTCCCTCCTACTTAGCTGACAAACAGCGCGGGGTACACGTCACCGTTCGCCGCTATCTTCTTGTCCTCGTAACGAGTCGCAACGCGGCTGTAAAATTCCAGCTTGGCACATTCAAGAGCGCCAACAACATCGTTGATGTGACTGTAGCTGAGGCCAAAGCGAACCAGGTAGTCGATGCACAGCCGGGTGATTTCGAAGTTCAGCTCCCCTGGGGTTGCCGGCGGCTGGCAGACTAACTCTACACGTCGATGCTTGTCGATGTAAGGCATGTTAATCCTCCTACCAAATATAATCAGTCTTGAGTGGTTCAGCCAGCAGAGTGGGTACTGGGTCCCCACACCGGCATCTAAACAGTGACAACATCTCGCGCACCCGGTCAGATCCCAACACGGCTTGGAAGGCGATGCGCTGCACGTCGTCCACTACAAAGGGAACTGTTACCAGCGCGTGGCGCCTCGGAAGACCACTCTTGGAAGGCCATGCCGACCAGTTGACCAGAAGACGTGGGTACTCCTCCTGCAGCCGAGCTACAGCTTTCTGAAAAAACTTCCAGTCGTCTTCGGTGTCGATGTCCAGAAGAAGTTCATTGTCGGACGGGGTCATAATACCAAACCCTTCGGCGACCATTCTCTCCACGTACTGCTCGCGCTTCTCGCGATACTTTTCTGCGGCCAGAACGTAGGACAACTCAGCATCCGTAATAAGCTTCATAGCGCTTTCTCCTATCTTGGTGGTATCCACCGCATTTTGCTTCGTCTGCGGTTGCGCATCTCTGCGCGGCTCTCTTCCTCGAAGTTGATAATATGGGGGTCGAGGGTGGCGTGTGGGGTAATGAGTGCCTTTGCAGCCTCTTCGCAGCTATCGAAAATCTGTTTGGCGTGGTCGTACATCAACCCGGCAGCGACTTCCGTCCTGCCATTAAGGCTGAGCACTCCCCAGCGCGCTGCCCCGAAACCCTTACCCGGCTCCAGACGATACTTGGTACCTCTAATACGCTGTTCCATGGTGACTCCTTATATTGTTGCCCCCACGGGAGGATTGGCGAGGTACCGTGGGGGCTTGTTAGCTGAGTTGCGGCGTGCCCACCGGGCAAGGTATCCCTAGCCGGAGATTAGAACTAGGGACGATGAGCACGCCGCCTTTGAGACTATAAGTTAATCACGATCTCTCAAAAGTCAAGAGGAGCTGTGGATTATTTTGCCGGTGTTGCTGTCCACTATGTGCCACCAGTCCTGAATGTGCTCGGCGATGTAGCCAAAGCAGTTCTCGACCGCGGCGAATGAGGTTTGGTAGTCTTCCCAACCTCCCACCGGATAAAGTGTGTCGCCCATGAACACCAGGTATCGTTTCATTTTCGTGTGGTCCTCCAGGTATCGGTCGCGGATTTCGTTAATGCGCTCAGCAATTCCACAACATGGGCACCGGACGTTCCACCTATCCGCTCTAATCCACCAGTTGCAGCCGCACTCATCACACACAACATGCAGCTCGTTTCCTTGAGGAGTCCAGCGGGCGGAGATTATTCTCATTTTCTATGCAGCTCCTCGTAGATTGACGCGGCAAGCTTCTTGCCAATGCCGGGGATTTTGACAAAGTCCTCAGGCTTAGCTGCCATCACCTCTTCCATGTTAACAAACACCTTGGCTATTTCGTCGGCGCGCTCCCAGCCCACGTCGTAACATTCCTTGATAACCCGCTGCACAAACGTGGGTTTGCTGAGTCTCATGTGTTTGGGCATGTCAGGGGCTTTCTGGAAATTAAGGTGAGCCCGGTGGTCCTCCCACTTCTTTTGCCACCAGAAGTACGTGTGCCTGATCCAATCACCAGTCTGAGCGTCCGTGGGGGTAAACCATAATCTGACATTGGTGATAATTGCCAGAGTATTGAGGAAGTTAGCGATCTCAGCGTAAGAGTATTGGCGCGCTCGATTTCCTCCAAGAGGCCGCCACATATTTCGTCCGGCGAGAACTTCGACAAGTCCTTCATGCACCCTCCAGATTCCCTCGACAACTATGTAAACCACGTGGTAGAAATCCAGCAGGCCGATCAGTTGATGACCAGATAGCCTGCCGGTGTCCATGCTACTGACTAAGTCTCTGATATTCTTGCGTTCTATCCCTATCGACCAGATCTGCTCATCAGGACCGTAGCCATTGAAGCACACGTCGCCGAATCGCAACGTTGTCAGCTCCGACGGGACCTTGAGATATTTGACCAGGTCGCGGGAACCTACGCGCGGATCAACAAACAGTGGAAAATTTTCGTTAGTCAAATGTCACCTCCGCACAGTCGATGCCGTTTTCCTGCAGCCACCGCGCAACAATGTGCCGATGACAGAATCCCGCCCGCTCCCAGCAAAGCAGCACCGTGCCATCGAGTAAATCGGCTGCTATGATGCCTGGCGTCAACTTGGAGAGGACTTCCCCCCGGTATATGGCTTCGTATACCTCTTCGGGTAAAGTCCCCTCCTTGTAGGCCAAAACGAGGTCCCTGGGGGGTGCTAACTTGCTATAGGAGGGTCCTTTGTAGAACCCCGGTGTCCTCCAGGCGATACTTACCGTCTTAGGCGCGGTCATGTGGGTCCAGAAACAGGATGTCCACAGTTTCATGCGCTCTCACCTCCTGGGAAGTCGTCCGCCGGGGTCGCCTCAGGGCGTTTCTTGGCCGCCGGTATTTCCCGCACGTTGTCGGTTTGCTGCCCCGCTTCTATCCTTCTAACTGAGTAAGTGTTTACGTTGTTAAGGTTCACGTAAATTCTGCGCTCTGGCAGCCACAACTCCAGGAAACCGTTCTCGACAAACACGCTAAGAACGCCCTTGTAGGATGACGGCATAGCATCGTGAGTGGTAATCACCACGTTGTAAGTAACGTAAGGAGACTCTTTCACGGTACCACCAGAAAAATCTAATCCCATAGCCCACCTCCTACTCGTACATGTCCGGGGACGTGCCTTTGATAATGCTGGCAGCAATCCACGGGAATGTGGCCAGCTCGCCCACGAAGAACGAGTTCATCATCTCGGGGCTGTGCCGGCTGTCGCGCACCTCAACGTAGAACTGCCCCTGCTCCACAGTCTGACCATCCGGCAGTTCCTTCTGGACGCGCGAGTGGTTGGGGTAAATCAGCGCCTGAACAATGTGCGACGTGTCACCGAAGCCGGACATCTCGTACTTACCTGTGCGCTTATCGTCCAGGTACTCGGCTTTCATCTTCTGAAGCAGCAGGATGTTTTTGTCGCTGTCGAGCCCCTTCTTCAGAAACCTTCGAAATGCAGCATTGACCATACCGTAGTGATGCGACTTGACCTGCTCCAGCTTGCCAAAGTAGGCTAACCGGGCAATTTCCCACAGCTCGGACGCCGTGTCAAATATGACCGTGCGCACCTCGGGGTTACGCAGCACGTCAATGAAAAGCGCGTTGATCTCGTCCCATATCTCGCTGGCTATCTTGCCTGCATCCTTTTCTTCCTGGCTGGGCATCTCGATCCTGTAGATGTAGATCTTCTTCCCAGCGTCCACAAATTTGCCCACAACTCCCTCAAGGCCGTAGTCAGCGTCGAACACCACGATGGGTCCCGGTGCGGTAAGTGCCAGGTGCGTCTTGCCCTGTTTCTCCCGTGCTATGATAGCCGCTGTCATGCGAGCCTTGACTTCGTTGGTGGCGGCTACGAACTTACCACCTTTTAACAACGTGTCAAGCACCATGTTTGCCATTACACTTCTCCTTTCAAAGCATCGTGAATGTTCCAATATCCCTTCTCCAACATCTCGTCGCGGTGATCCAGGATCATTTTCCAGTTTTCCCGCAACTCGAAGGGGGTGAATTCCATTCTAAAAACTCGGTACTGGGGTCCGCTGCCTTTGTAGTCGCCCATCAGATAGAGCACGCGCACCACGGACACGCAGACCCCCAGCATGTGACAGTAACTTTTAAACTGGCACTCCCAGTACCAAATATCAGTGGGAGTTTTGCGCGTTGACCGCCACGTGGCTTTGTACTCCTCGTTAACCAACATCTCTTTACCAAGCGGGTCATTGGGGCTCAGACCATCCGGAGATCCCACGATACCATCCAGCTCGCACTCGCCTATCCTGGCGGCATAGCGATCGGCAAACGCGCGGGAGAGAACATCCTCCCACATGAAACCCACTTCAGCCGCCAGGTCCATGCTCCAGGCCTCAGTGCCTTTGGTGCGCTTGGCGTAACCCATCTTGTGCTCGATGTAGTGGGCCACGTCAGACAGGTGAATCTTGCCGGTGTCCTGGGCCATGGTGCGATCAGTGCCAGATCCCTTAGACACGAACAGCTCTTCCTTGAGTTCAAGCACTTCCATCAGTCCACCACCACCGTGTTGATTTTTTGGATAGAGCCGTCGCGCACGATAACCACTGCGAATCCCAACTCTGCGGGGTCATACTCACCAGTCTCCACATAGGATGACTGTGCTCCCTCGTCGGGTTTCTCGAAGTCATAGTTCACAACGTCACTGCCGTACATTCTGTAGAACGCTCCAACGTTTGTGTACCATCTTAGCCCAGGGTCGATGTACGGAGCGTTCGGCGGTGTCCAGGTGTAGCCCTGGCGCACTCGCAGCATATCGTCGTTAAGATAAAGTTCCGGTTTGGGCTCGGCCACGAAAAGTCTGTGCGTGTGACCCTTGCTCATAAGATAGCAGTCACCGGCTTTGAACTTTAGGTGCCTCTTGAGCGCGAGCTGCATGTTAGACTCCCGGCGCACAACATCATCCGCCGTGGAGGTGATAGACTTGCGCCCATGCGTGGCAAAGTGCTTAAACAGCAAGCTGCCGTCACGCTTCGAGACGAAGGAGATCTTAGCGCTGTAAGTGCCGTAGAGAACACCAATTTCCTTAGCTACCCAGGCCGTAACATCGCCGATACGGTTCATTAGCCCCAGCTCGTGGTTGCCTTGCAGCATGGTAATGAGATGCTTAGCTATGGGTTTCATGCGCCGTTTGGACTCATCGAACTGGCGAATAACTCCTCCTTTCGTGTTGCCTGCGAGTGACCAGAAGGGGTGGTTGATCTCGCGCCCCTCTAGCATGTCGCCGTGATGCACCCCATAGTTGGCAGACGCTGGCAACCCCGCGTAGGGACTGTTGATCATCTCAACCAGTTGCGACCAACCGCTCTCGTGCGTGAATGTGCTGCCCCAGTGGGTGCACGAAAACAGAAACAGATTAAAGTTCATTGGAACTTGTTGGCTTATTAACCTCATACTCTACTTTCCTCCATCTTCCATGGGCTAGTTTCACACGGTGTCGCACTTTCTCCGCGGCGAAAATCGTAAGTTTACTGTGGCCGTGCAACGAGCCTGCGGTTGATCCTGGGTGATTTTTTGCGTAAGTACAGTTTGGGCACCTTGTGTGGGGCTCCCCTTGCAGATCTACCCCACATTCCGTACACCTTCCCGCGTTTCTGTAGAGGCTGCGCACCTTACGGTGTTTGGCGTTTGTCTCGTCTCTGTGCGCCAGTCGGTAGTCCCTAGAAACCCGGTTGTTCTGAGACAGACAGACTTCGCAGAGGACGCGGCCTGGAACAGGGGGGCGTGCGCCACAGTTGACGCACATCCCCCTTGCTTTTCGGTCGTAGTATGCGCGGTGTTTGGGCATACCTACGCGAGTGTAATTACTCCGTCTGAACTGACTGCAAACCCGTTCGCAGTGATCCACTCGTCCTTGAACAGGACCGCCAGGACGTTGTTCCGGTCAGGGTCACTCCCGAGGATCTTGAATCCCAGCGAAGGAATGTCCTTCTTGACTGCCTTGCCATCGCCTTCCAGAATGATCCTGGTCAGGAGGTCCTTGGCCTTGGCGTCGCGACCGGCACCACCGCCACTACCAGTACCAGTAGCCGCCTCTTCCTTAGCCGCGGCTTTCTTGCCCTTGGCTTTCGAAGCTGCTGGCTCTGCCTGGCCGGGCATTGCGATGACCCTCTCCACCAGCAGGATCTTGTTGTCGCGCTCGTACTCTTTGCCGCCGACAACGCGCCGAGGAGACTTGGCGAAGTCACCGCGCTTGGGGCCTTCCATTCTGCGCATGTGCGCCTGAAGACCCTCGAACGTGCTGGCCATGCCCTGCTTCAGAGCAGACGCGGGGAAGCCACCCTGCACCAGTGATCCCATGAGAACGATGACGTTGCTGGCTTTCCGCAGCTCGGTCTCGCCTCCGATCGGGACCAGGTACATACCATCCGGTGACGGCTCCCAGTTGTCCGCGCTGCCGCAGGACCATCGTTGCCGCACGATGTCTTCCGGCTTGGACTCGGCGCCTGTCACCATGTCAGCGGCCAGACACGGGGCGGCGTCGGCCTTGCCCTCGTAATCGTACATCTCGTATTTCACATTCTTCCAGGTGACATCCACGTCATCCAGAAGTCCGCCGGCTACTGCATCAGCGGGGTCCAAAGAAGCGCCTTTTTTTACTTGATCTGCCATAAGCGTTTTCTCCTTTATGGGCTTGTAAAATGTTAATGCCTGCTAAGTTACTACCTTCCCCTAACTCTTGTTTCTGAGATCTCCGATCTCGATAAGTGGCAGCCCGAGACAGCAACTCCCTGGGCAGCTCCAGGCATCAAGCCTGTAGTTCTCTGTTGTGTTGTTCACCTCCTTTCGTGATT
>Ga0105097_10001864_pt1 | contig 10195 bp, 9 predicted proteins | sample PPLLak12cMay2015_FD_87035 | JGI IMG/M metagenome (GOLD analysis project Ga0105097, IMG submission 87035) | Freshwater sediment microbial communities from Prairie Pothole Lake near Jamestown, North Dakota, USA - PPLs Lake P7 Core (1) Depth... | ecosystem: Environmental > Aquatic > Freshwater >... | reverse complement strand
TGGCCAACCCCACCGGCCCGGGACCCAACGACCGCGGGCTGTCGCGCCGCCACATGCATCGCGCGGTGGAGGCCAGCCTGCAGCGCCTGGGCACCGACTGGATCGACCTGCTTTACATGCACCGCGACGACGAGAGCACGCCGATGGAAGAAGCCGTGGCCACCATGGCCCGGCTGATCGCCGACGGCAAGGTGCGCTACTTCGGCGTGTCCAACTTCCGCGCCTGGCGGGTGGCCAAGATGGTCGAGCTGTGCCGTGCGATGGGGCTGCCGCAGCCCATCGCCTGCCAGCCGCCCTACAACGCCATGTCGCGGCAGATCGAGGTCGAGGTGCTGCCCGCCTGTGCCCACTACGGCGTCGGCGTGGTGGCCTACAGCCCGCTGGCGCGCGGCGTGCTCAGCGGCAAGTACAAGGTCGATGCGCCGCCGCCCGAGGATTCACGCGCCGCGCGCAACGACCGCCGCATCATGCAGACCGAGTTCCGTCCCGAGTCGCTGCGGCTCGCGCAGCAGTTCGCGGCCCATGCGGCGCGAAAGGGCATCACCCCCACCCGCTTGGCGCTGGGATGGGTATGGAACAACCGGCTGGTGCACGGCCTGATCGGCGGGCCGCGCACACTGGCCCAATGGCAGGACTACCTTGACGCGCTGGGCCAGCCCTTCGATGCCGAGGACGAGGCCTTCGTTTCCGCGCTGGTGCCGGCCGGACACGCGTCCACACCCGGCTACACCGATGCGCTGTACCCGGTGGCCGGCCGGGTGCCCGCCAGCGCCTGATGGCGCGTTTAGAGTTGAGGCGCCGCAGCAGGCGGCAGGACAGGAACAAGACCATGAAGAAGACTGCGCTGGCGGCCCTTGTCGCCGCTTTTTTGGCGGGATGCGCTCCCGATGCCTGGCAGAACGTCAAGGCCACTGGCTTCAATGCCTTCGTGGACCAGGTGGCGGTGGAATGCGCCCCGTTGCATGCCGGCCCTCAGGTGATCACCGTCAACTACAGCCCGCCGAACTACGCGACGGATCTTTACGACCAGTGGTTCGACGCCACCTCGCGGCTGTACTACAAGAAGTCCACGTCGCAGACCTACCTGAACGACATCAACAACTACTTCGGCGACGCGCGCACCCAGGCCTCGGCGCAGTGCGTGGTGTCCAAGCTGCCGCCGCCCGAACAGCGGCCCAACGCGCCGGCGGGGCGCTGGTAAAGGCTCAGGCGCGCACGCCCAGCTTGAAGGCGATCATCGCGCGCAGCTTGTTGGGCAAGACTGGCTTGATCAGCAGGTGGAAGTCGTGTTCGGCGGCCTCGCTCTCGTGGCCGCCGATGGTGCTGCCGGTGATGACGATGGCCGGCAACTTGCGTGCAGGCCAATGCGCCCGCGTGACGGCCAGCGCATCCAGGCCGGTCTGGGCCTGCGGCAGCCGGTAGTCCACCAGCAGCAGGTCGGGCACTTCGCTCGGGCCGCCCGCCAGCCAAGCCTGCAGCGAGGCTAACGAATCGAAGTCCAGCACGCTGGCGCCCCAGGCCTTGAGCAGCACGACCAGGCCTTCGCGCACCGCGGGTTCGTCCTCCACCAGCAGCATCCGCCGGCCCTGCAGCGTCAGGCCCAGCGGCGCACGGGTCTGGGTGACGGCCGGCTCCAGTGCGCGCACGACCTTGCCCGGCGGCACCTCGAACGAGAACACCGTGCCGTGGCCGACGCGCGAGCGCACGTGGATCGGCGCTTCCAGCAGCGCGGCCAGCCGCGCCACGATGGCCAGGCCCAGGCCCAGGCCCTTGCGCTGGTGCGCTTGCAGCGGACGCTGGCTCTGCACTTGGTAGAACTCGTCGAAGATGCGCGGCAGGCTGGCCTCGGAGATGCCGATGCCGCTGTCCCACACCTGCATCAGCAGCTTGCCGCCGCGCGGCCGGCAGCTGACCAGCACGCCGCCGTCGTCGGTGTAGCGGATGGCGTTGCTGGTCAGGTTGCGCAGGATGCGCTCCAGCAGCACCGGGTCGGCCATGGCCACGTGGCGCTCGCCGTGGAAGCTCAACGCCAGGCCCTTCTCGAAGGCGGTGGGCTCGAAGTGCAGGCGCAGCCGGGCGAACAGCTCGCGCATCGCCACCGGCGCGGGGTTGACGTCGACGCCGCCGGTGTCGATGCGGGTGATGTCCAGCAACTCGCCGAACAGGCCTTCCAGCGCATCCACCGATTCGTTGATGCTGTTCACCAGCGAGGCCACCTCGGGGTCGTGCGTGCGCTGTCGCAGCGCCTCGGCGAACAGGCCCATCGCATGCAGCGGCTGGCGCAGATCGTGGCTGGCGGCGGCGAAGAACTGCGTCTTGGCGCGGCTGGCCGCCTCGGCGGCGCGGCGCGCCTGTTCGGACACGCCCATCTCGGCATGCAGCTGCACGGCCAGTTTCTCGCTGTGCGCCTTGAGGCGGATCACCTGGTCGAGCGCGCTGCGCTGCACCCGACCCATCACCAGCAGCGCCACGAACTGCAGCACCAGGATGCCGGCCAGCTGCCAGTGCCAGGGCTGGGTGGTGTCGGTGGCAATGCGCACGATGGCCGGCACCATCAGCAGGCCGACGAAGGCGATGTACAGCCGCTGCTGCGTGGCCAGCAGCTGTACCGAGGCCAAGCCGAGGCTGAAGATCACCAGCATCAGCGCGGTGCGGTGGTAGGGCGTGCCCAGGTCCCAGAACAGCCACACCGCCACCGCCCAGCACGACGCCTGCGCCAGCACCAGCACCTTCCAGCTGCGCCGCCATTCGTACAGCGTGGCCTCGTCGGCGTCAGGGTTGCGGCGAAAGCGCAGGTAGTGCGCCAGCCGCAGCAGAAGCAGCAGCGCCAGCACCCCGCTCCAGGCCAGCATCGGGCCGCGCGGTGCCAGCGGCCAGTACATGGCCACCATCAGGCTCCAGCCGATCAGGTAGCCGATCAGCGAGGCTGGCGTCTGCACGAACAGCGCACGCAGATGGTCGAAGCGCCGGCTCTGCGGCAACGCCGCCGTGGCCGGCAGCTCCAGCGCCGCGGCCGGCGGCACGCTCATCGCGAGTCGGCGTTCGAGGACTGGCGGGCGTTCTGCGCGGCCTGCTGCTGCATCTGGCTGACCGCCAGCACCGCCTGCGTGCGCGAGTTGACGCCCAGCGCGCGCAGCACCGCGGCCACATGGTCCTTGACGGTCTCGACCGAGACATTCAGCTCGCGGGCGATCAGCTTGTTCGGCTTGCCCTGCAGCAACAGCGCGAGCACGTCGCCCTGACGCGGCGTCAGGCCCACCGATTCGAGCGACATCGGCGCGCGCTGGTAGTCGGCCTGGCGGCTGGCGCCGCCCACCGGGCGCATCACGTCGGGCACGGTGTCGCCCTCGGTTGGCGGCGCGTCCAGGCCCAGCATCATCGGTGGCACATACAACCCGCCGGACATGACCATGCGCAGCGCCTCGAACAACTGGTCGTTGGACGAACGCTTGGGTACGAAGCCCATCGCACCCAGGTCGATGGCGCGGATGACGTCGCTGGTGCGGTCGGAGGCCGACACCACCACCACCGGCAGCGACGGATAGGCGGCGCGCAGCTCAGTCAGCACGTCGAAACCGTCGGCATCGCCCAGCGACAGGTCGAGCAGCACCAGGTCGAACTCGGCATCCTTCTCCAAGGCAGCGCGGGCCTCGGCGGCGCTGCCGGCACCGAGCACCGACACATCGTCGCCCAGGCCCTTGATCACCGACTGCAGCGCGGACAGGATCAGCGGATGGTCATCGACCAGCAGCACCTTCATCTTGCCGTCTCCTACCCCCTTGCCTACCAGCAATGGTAGTGCAGCTTGAAGCCGACTCAGATGAAACGGCGTGACAGCGTCTCTGCCACGCAGGCCGGCTTGGACGAGCCTTCCAGCTCGACCCGGACCTCCACCGCCAGCTGCGCGCCGCTTTCGATGGGCTCGTAGGACTTCAGCACGAAATGCCCGCGGACCCGGCTGCCGCTGGGCACCGGTGCGGTGAAGCGCACCCGGTTCAGCCCGTAGTTGACGCCCATGTGCACATCAGCGATGTCGAAGGCCGTGGCGAACATCTCCGGCACCAGGCTCAGCGTCAGGAAACCATGCGCAATGGTCTTGCCGAAAGGCCCGCTCGCGGCGCGCACCGGATCGACATGGATCCACTGGTGGTCGCCGGTGGCCTCGGCAAACTGGTCGATGCGCTCTTGCTCGACGGCGATCCACTCACTGACACCGATCTCCTTGCCGACCAAGGCCTGCAGGTCATGCAGATGCGCGAAATGTCTCATCGATCGCTCCGATCTATCCAAAGCTTGAGGGGCAACCACTGTTCGAGGTCGCGTTCGACGCGGCTGGGGGCCACGTCCCACAGCGTCAGGCCGCGCGCGGCCAGCTGCACATAGTTCTGCGTGTCGCGCAGCCAGGCCACCACCGGCACGTTCAGCGTGGCCAGGTAATGGTGCAGCTGGTCGTTGGAGAGGGTGTGCTCGCGCACGCGCATGGCCACCAGGCCCAGTTCGATATCGCCGGCGCGCGGGTGGGCGCGCAATGCGCCCAGGAAGGCATGCGTGGCCTGGATGTCAAACAGGCTGGGCTGCAGCGGTAGCAGCATCTTGGTGGCGATGCGCAGCACCGCATCGAGCCGTTTGCCGTGCAGCCCGGCCGGCGTGTCCAGCACCACGTGCGTGGTGCCCTTGGGCGGGCGCACGATCTCATGGTGGCTAAGCTCCCAGCCCTGGATCGACGGCAGGTGGGACGGGCGCATCGCCAACCATTGGCGCGACGATTGCTGTCGATCGACATCGCCGAGCATCACCGCATGCCCCGAACGGGCCAGCGCGCCGGCCACGTTGGTGGCCAGCGTGCTCTTGCCGACCCCGCCCTTCGGGTTGGCAACCACGATCACAGGCATGCACGACTCCGGAAAATGGCGATCAGGTTATGGTAGCGGTCCGCCGGCGCAGCCTGCACCGGGCAAACCCAAGCGCGCCTGCCACCGCCGCTGACTGCCGCACATGCCCGACATCGTCGTCCTGGTCGCCCACCCGCAGCAAGAGCATTCCAGAGTCAACCGTACCTTGCTACTGGCCATGCAGCGCAGCGGGCTGGCGCGGGTCGAGTCGCGCGACCTGTATGCGCTGTACCCCGACTACCTGATCGACGTGGCGGCAGAGCAGGATGCGCTGGCCTCGGCCAGCCTCGTGGTGTGGCAGCACCCGATCCATTGGTACGGCATGCCGCCGCTGATGAAGCTGTGGCTCGACGAGGTGTTCGCTTTCGGCTGGGCCTACGGCACGGGCGGCGACCGGCTGCGCGGCAAGGACCTGTGGCTGGTGGCCTCCACCGGCGGGCCGGCCGAGTCGTACCGGCCGGACAGCTACAACCGCTACTTCTTCGACGCCTTCCTGCCGCCCTACGAGCAGACGGCCGCGCTCGCCGGCATGCGATTCCTGCCGCCGCTGCTGCTGCACGGAGCGCACCGCATCGGCGCGGCCGAGCTGGAGGCGCATGCCGAACTGTTTGTGCAGCGCCTGGCCACCTACCCCGACTGGCCGGAAATCGCCGAGCTGCAGCCCTGCCCACCCTGCGTGGTGCCCGGCGACGCCCGCCCGGCGGAATGACATGGAACACGGCACCCCCTGGTTGCAGATGAGCCTGGTGTACCTGGGCGCCGCGGTGCTGGCCGTGCCGCTGGCGCGACTGCTCGGCCTGGGCTCGATCATCGGCTACCTGGCTGCAGGCATCGCCATCGGCCCCTTCGGGCTGCGGCTGGTCACCGACGCCGCGACGATCCTGCACTTCGCCGAGTTCGGCGTGGTGCTGATGCTCTTCCTGGTGGGGCTGGAGCTGGAGCCGAAACGGCTGTGGGCGCTGCGCCGGCCGATCTTCGGCTGGGGCAGCGCTCAGATGCTCGGCTCGACGCTGCTTATCCTGGGCGCAGGCCTGGCCTTCGGCGCCGACTGGCGGCTGGCGCTGGTGGCCGCGCTCGGCCTGGCGCTGTCGTCCACCGCCATCGGCCTGGGCGTGCTCAACGAGCGCAACCTGATGGCCACCCGCTCCGGCCAGAGCGTGCTCAGCGTGGCGCTGCTGCAGGACATCGCCGCCATCCCGATCCTGGCGCTGCTGCCACTGCTGGCACTGTCCACTGGTGCCGCGGCCGAGGCCGGCGAAGGCTGGTGGGGCGCGGCCAAGGCGGTGGGCGTGGTCGCCCTGATCGTGCTGGGCGGCCGGCTCGCGCTGCGCCCGGCACTGCGCTGGATCGCGCGCAGCGACACGCCGGAGATCTTCACCGCCGCGTCGTTGCTGCTGGTGGTGGCCACTGCCGCATTGATGGAGTCGGTGGGCCTGTCGATGGCGCTGGGCGCCTTCCTGGCCGGCGTGCTGCTGGCCGAGAGCGAATACCGGCGCGAGCTGGAGACCGACCTGGAGCCCTTCAAGGGCCTGCTGCTCGGGCTGTTCTTCATCGCCGTGGGCATGAGCATCGACTTCGCCGTGGTGCTGGCCAACCCGGGCCTGGTGGCGGCCATCGTCGCCGGCTTCCTGCTGCTGAAAGCGGGGGTGCTGCTGGCGATGGCGCGGCTGATGCCGCTGCCGCTGGCTGAACGGCCGGTGTTCGTGCTGCTGCTGGCGCAGGGCGGCGAGTTCGGTTTCGTCGTCTTCCAAGCCGCTGCGCAATCGGGCGTGATCGCTGGCGAGGCGGCTTCGCTGCTGGTGGCGGCGGTGGCACTGTCGATGCTGTTGACGCCGCTGCTGCTGGTGCTGATCGATCGCTGGATCGCGCCGCGCCTGGCGCGCGCCGACGCGACGCAGCGGCACGACGAGATCAGCGAGCCGCAGCACGCGCCGATCATCATCGCCGGCTTCGGCCGCTACGGCCAGATCGTCGGCCGGCTGCTCAATGCCAACGGCCTGAGCGCCACGGTGCTGGAGCACGATGCCGACCAGGTGGAAGCGGTGCGCCGCTTCGGCTGGCACGTGTTCTACGGCGATGCGACGCGGCTGGACCTGCTGCGCACCGCCGGCGCCGGCAAGGCTCGGGTGCTGGTGCTGGCCATCGACGATGTCGACCAGAGCGTGGCGGTGGCGCAGTTGGCACGTGACCATTTCCCGCAGTTGCAGGTGGTGGCCCGGGCGCGCAACGTCACCCACTACTACCGGCTGCGTCAGGCCGGCATCGAGCTGATCGAGCGCGAGACGCTGGACTCGGCGCTGATGACCGGGCGCAGCGTGCTCGAGCTGATGGGCTGGCAGCGCCACAGCGCGCGCAACCAGGCACTGCGCTTTCGCCAGCACAGCATCGAGCTGATGCAGCGCATGGCACCGCATTTCGGCGACGAGAAGAAGCTGATCGCCGTGTCCAAGCAGGGGCGTGCACAACTCGAGGCGCAATGGGCGCAGGAGCGGCAGCAGCAACTCGAGCAGTACTCGCGCGTCGGCTGGCACACGCCATCCGTCAGTCCTTCCGATGCCGCCGGGCCAGTAGACGTCGACCGATGAGGCTGGCGCCCGGCTTCGTGTCAAGAAGCCGGTTGCATCAGCGGCGGGCGTGACGTTCCCAACCGTCGGTCAGCGTCAGCATGAAGGCGACGATGTCGTCGACTTCGCGCGGGCTCAGTCGCAGGTTACCCAATTCGTCGCTGTTCACGTTGGCGACCATCTCGGGGCGCGGCCAGCAGCCCCGCGCCAACGCCTCGGCCTCGGCGACGAATTCCTCTTCGCAGCGCGGCTTGAGGTCGCGCGTGTTGTAGAAGTCGACCACCGCGCGCAGCGAGCTGAAGTAGCCGTTGTGCATGTAGGGCGCGGTGAGCTCGACATTGCGCACCGTGGGCACCTTGAACTTGCCGTACTCGCCGGCCTGTCCGACCACGCCGCCCAAGCCGCGGTCGACGAAGCCGCGGCCCGCCGGGTTGTGCGCTTCGGGCAGGCGGTAGAACGGGTTGTCGGGATTCTTCGGCACGCCCAGGTTGTCGTAGGTGAAATCGGTACCCAGTCCGCCGCGGCCCCGGGCATCGCGGGCCACCGGATGGCAGGCGGCGCAGTTGCCCTTGTCTTCGCGCTCGAAGAGCTTCAGTCCGCGCAGTTCCTGCGGCGTGAGCCGCGCCCGGCCCGCAAGCCAAGCGTCGTACTTCGAGCTGAAGGGCTGGAACGCGGGAGTGCGCTCGAACGCGGCGATCGCCTCGCCGATGCGCTTGAAGGCCCGGTCGGGGTCGGCAAAGGCATCGCTGCCGAAGACCTCCTTGAACAGCGGCGCATAGGCTGCCGTCTGCACCTTGGCCACCACCTGCACGGTGTTGCGGTTGGCCATCTCCACAGGGTTCAGGAAGGGTTGCGTGGCCTGCTCTTCCAGCGTGGCAGCGCGGCCGTCCCAGAACTGGCCGCCGACATAGTGCTGTTCCGCCTTGTCGAAGTGGAAGGGCGGGCTGAACGCCATGTAGGCCGCCGACGGCGTGTTGCGGTCGCCGAACAGCCCCGTGCGCACGCCCTTGGAGGTGGGCGTGCGGCGGTCGGGATCGGCCAGACCGGCGCCCATCGCATGACAAGTCGCGCAAGCTTGCCCCGGCGGGTCGGACAGGTTCACATCCTCGAACAACAACTGGCCGAGGCGCAGCTTTGCGGACAGCTGCTGACCGGCCTGCAGGGCGGTCGGTTGTTCGGACTGGCCGACCCCCACCGTGGCTGCCGTCGCCATCACCAGCCCCAACAGGGCCCACCTCATCCGCCGCCCTGTACCCGGACCTGCGCGCCCACAATCCATGTCCTCACCTCTTCCACCGATCCACGCGGTTGATTGCTTCTACACCGGCTGCCGGATGCCCGAATTGAGCGTGATCATGGCCGGCTGTTCGACACGACGCCGGGGCTGCAGCACGGGCTGAAAGACCAGACCGGGTTGCCAGCACATTCCATGCGTACGACATCCATGGCACGGCGCAAGCCGGAACTGCCGGCTGACCCGATGCAAGCTGTGCGAGCTATGGGCGGCGCGCACGCCGCGTCGGTTTGCGCGTCGAATCCGACCGCAACCCATGGGCAGACGAGCATGCATACAGGGGCGCCGAGCCGCGAGAATGGAGCCGGGTACAGGAACGCGCGTACACATGGAGACCAGATGAAGATCCGCCACATTACCAGCGGCCTGCAGTTCCCCGAAGGTCCGATCGCCATGGACGACGGCTCGGTGCTGCTGGTCGAGATCGCGCGCGGCACGCTCAGCCGCGTCACGCCCGATGGCCGCATCCACGTCGTGTCGCAGATGGGCGGCGGGCCCAACGGCGCGGCCATCGGCCCGGACGGCGCGGTCTATGTCTGCAACAACGGCGGCTTCGAATACACCACCGAGGTCGATGGGTGCTTTCGCCCGATCGCGCAGGCGCGCGGCTATGCCGGCGGACGCCTGGAGCGAGTGAACCTGGCCACCGGCAAGTTCGAGCGCCTGTTCGACACGGTCGAGGGCCTGGGCCTGCGCGGGCCCAACGACATCGTCTTCGACGCCGAAGGCGGCTTCTACTTCACCGACCTGGGCAAGGTGCGCGCACACGAAATGGACCATGGCGGCCTGTACTACGCGCCAGCTGGCGGCGCCGCGCCGCGCACCATCGCGCGGCCGGCGCTCACGCCCAATGGCGTGGCCCTTTCGCCCGACGGCAAGACGCTGTACTACGCCGAGACCGCCGGCGCGCGGCTGTGGGCCTTCGGTATCGAGTCGCCAGGCCACGTGCGCAAGGACCCATGGCCGTCACCGCACGGCGGGCACATGCTGGCGGCCTCGCCGGGCGGCCATTTCCAGCGCTTCGATTCGATGGCCGTCGACGCCCACGGCAACCTGCACGTGGCCACGCTGCTGCACGGCGGCATCAGCATCGTCTCGCCCGATGGCCGCAAGTATCACCACCTGCCGCTGGACGACCGTTTCGTCACCAACCTGTGTTTTGGCGGGCGCGACCTGCGCACGGCGTATGTCACGCTGTCGGGCAGCGGCCGGCTGATCGCCATCGACGGCTGGCCGACGGCCGGGCTGCGGCTGAACTACAACGCCTGATCAGACGATGCGTTGCGCGTGCAGTGCGTCGATGCGCGCGTCGTCGTAACCCAGCACCTGCTGCAGCACCTCGCGTGTGTGCTGGCCCAGCAGCGGCGGCGCCACGTCGTAGGTGACGGGCGTGTCAGCAAAGCACAGCGGGCTGGCCAGCAGCGCGAGCTCGCCGCGCGGGTGCT
>Ga0105097_10001863_pt1 | contig 10196 bp, 10 predicted proteins | sample PPLLak12cMay2015_FD_87035 | JGI IMG/M metagenome (GOLD analysis project Ga0105097, IMG submission 87035) | Freshwater sediment microbial communities from Prairie Pothole Lake near Jamestown, North Dakota, USA - PPLs Lake P7 Core (1) Depth... | ecosystem: Environmental > Aquatic > Freshwater >... | reverse complement strand
TAGAAATTTCTAACAAATCGTAACCAATTTCGTTAGTTGCAAATGCTTCGTAAAATTTTCCAATTTCCATAAATACCAATGTCTTCTTACCGAATTTTTTCTCGTATTGTTGTTGATATTCAAAATATTTTTCATGTACATGAACATCTTGCGCCATTAAAGAAATAACTATTTATTTTTTTAAATATAAAAATGAAATATAAACTATAGAATTGTGATAGTGTTAATGATTTTTTTAATTTTATATTAGAATCTTTAGAAGATAAAAATCAAAAGTTATAAATTATGAAATTCCATAAAAAATATTTCATAATTTATAATATATACAATGTCTGGTTTGATATTAACACCAAATCCTCTAATAATCTCGTCACCTATTTTTGATTTATCATCACCATCATTAGAAATTGATGCAATATCTGTATTAAATTCATCAGGTGATGCTAAATTTTTTATGTCTCCCACATTTAATGTTCCCGGACAAATTGTTCCTCCAATGATGATGAATGCGAAAATGATGGATGTTCCTCTGGGTTCTGGATTAATTCTATCCAGAGATATAGTAATTCCATCATTTAAATTATTACTTCCAAAATCATATAGAATGCCTCTATCTGTATACGACGATGTATGTGATACAGCACCCATTAAAGAAGATATTGTTAAAATTTTTTATTATAAATTTTTAGACAAATGGCTATATGATAAGGATGCATCAATGCCTCTTCTTAAATATTTAAAGGTTTCTGGTGATAAAGTGGAACTTGTTTCCAAGGTCAAAAGTTCAGAAGATTATCTCAAGAATGACCAAAAAACTATTGATAAAAAAGTAGATTTTATTGAAAAAAATTTACTCTCCATTGAAGAAGTTTATGAAATATTAAAGAAATTTGTTGCCGAAACACGTGTGAGTTGGTGCGATTTAACTAAATTCAAAACATTTGTTCGCGAAGCCATCGAGAAGTCTCTTAAAAAGAAGATTAAAAGAATAATTGAAGATTAAATTAATAATTCTTTAATTTTATTTTTAATTATTGGATATGAATGTAAAAAAATAAAAGAACATAAAAACCAATACAGTGATACTGTTAAACAGATATAGCCATCACATCCACTTAAAACATCGTCGGAATAATCCCATGTTTTGTATTTATTTACTTTAAGTGAAATTTTTCCAACAATACATTCAATTGACGTTAGAAATAATACAGCTGAAATTGATAATAGAATAATGTTTGTATTTTTAACATTATTCGATAAAAAAGCTAATATCAAAGCACCTAACGCCCATACATGTAAAAAAGGAAGACAAATATTTAAAATTTTTCTGTTACACGTATCACCGCAAATTGAATTATTCTTCTTGTAATAAAGTTTCTCAATTATCCATCCAGCAAACCCTCCGAGAATATAAACACCTGAATATTCCAACAATGATGCCATTTTATATTTATTTAGAATATAATATTATTAAATTAGAAAATTTAATAATAAAAAAAATAACTGAATAATATATATTATGTCAAATAAAAAATATTTATTCACTTCATCTAAAAGCGAAACATTATATAATGATATTCAGTTACCACCAATCAAATTTTATCAAATATGTGGATTTCCAAATCCAAGATTACAAAAAATCGAAATACGTGAAGTTATTATTAATGGACGCAATGATATAGAAAGATTTAGAACGTTACATGTAACAAAAAAAGTTCAGATGAAAGTTTTAAAAACATTAAAAGAAAATCAATATCGTTTATATGCTACAGTTGATTTAAATTCTGTCGAATTACCATCATGTGCTGATATTGCATTAGCGCGTTCTGGAATTCTTAATCACGACTCAGATTATACCGGTTATGCGCAATTTAATAACTCCAATCAGGAGTTTGATTGGAGAGGATGGTTTCCGTAGGCTGTTTTTTCTTGAATAATTTTGAAAAAAATCCTTCCGATTGATTTGATTTTTTCAGTTGTTGATTTATTTCATTTAATATTGGAACATCTAATGTAAATTTATATGTTTTTTCATTAGGACGATAATCCATACCAAATAAAAGAACCATTGTGTAAAAAATAATTGCAAGAATCAACAATGTTATTCCAATAAAAAATAAACGATTCTCGCGAAATAATACACTTGGTGTGAATCTAAAATGTAATGCATCATCTAAAACACCAATTATGGATGTTTTCCATTCAACCATAATTTCATTCCATGTCATTTCAGTTATTTTCTTTTCATATTTTGTTTCATTTAATTGTTTTAATCTTTCTATTTCTTGTTGATGCTTTATTTCTGTTTGTTGTTTCATATAATCTTCAAATCCTTTATTGAAGGTTTTTATATCAAACTTATTTTTAATAAGATCAACCGACATATATAGTTTTGTGACATAAAATATTTTATTTAACGGAAAATAAACAATACAATAAAAATTGATTTTTGAAATTAGTATAAAAATATATTATTTTTATCATATTATTATATAACCGAAAATGGGTAAATATGGGTGTGCAAAGTGTGGTAAAGAATTTAACCAAAAATCACATTATGAAAGACACGTAAATAAAAAAAATCCGTGTATTTATGAAGATAAATTAAATGAAATTATTGATAAAAAAATAGAGGAAAAAATTAATAATATTGAAAATATAAATAATGAAACTCCTAAAAAAACAACAGAATTTTCAGCATTATCCAAACAATTAACTAATGATATACCTAAAGAAATCAAAAAAAACAATGGCATATATTTTACACCACCATCATGTATCTATAAAAATATAGAAGTTTTGAAAAAATATTTCAAAAATATTAGTAATGTTTTGGAACCATCATGTGGTTCTGGTGAATATATTACAATATTACAAAAAATATATCCATATTTAGATATTACTGGAATAGAATTTAATCAAACAATTTTCAAGTCTATTGAAAAAATGAATTCAAATAATGTTACAATTAAAAATTTAGATTTTTTAAAAATGAACGATGATACAAAATATGATTTGATTATAGGAAATCCTCCGTATTTTGTTATGAAGAAGAAGGATATTGATGAAAAATATTGCAAATATTTTGAAGGGAGACCTAACATTTTCATCATTTTTATTCTTAAATCATTAGAATTATTGAATGATAATGGTATTTTAAGTTTTGTCTTACCTAAAAATTTTATGAATTGTTTGTATTATGCTAAAACTAGAAAACATATTTTCAAAAAATTCCAAATTATAGATTTATTTGAATGTAGTGATAAATATATTGAAACACAACAAGAAACTATTATATTAATAATTAGAAAACAATCAAAAATTGATAATTCACAGTTTGTTATTGATTTACATAAATATATTGTATTCTCATATCCGGATAATATTGTAAAAATTAATCAATTATATGAAAATTCTAAATCGTTTCATGATTTGGATTTTAAAGTATCTGTTGGTACAGTTGTTTGGAATCAATGTAAAGATATTTTAACAGATGATACAAAAGAAACAAGATTGATATATAGTTCGGATATTAAAAATAATCAATTAATTATGAAAAATTATTCAAATAAAGAAAAGAAAAATTTTATAAAAAAAGCTGGAATTAAAAATCCGACATTAGTTATCAATAGAGGATATGGTGTGGGTGAATATAAATTCGATTACTGTTTAATTGATGGAGATTTTAATTATTTAATTGAAAATCATTTGATTTGTATTACTTATAAAAAAACTATATCACCAGAAGAATTAATGAAATTATATCAAAAAATTATTTCATCACTGAATGATGAAAGAACTTTGGAATTTATAAAATTATATTTCGGAAATAATGCTATTAATACAACCGAAATGAATTATATTTTACCAATTTATCAAGATATTTGAAAAGCTGGAAAGGCAATTCCATTTCCATTTTTCCATCTCAATAATACTGTTATTTCGATTCCACTTTTTGTTTCACATTCATATCTAAATTTATCAGGATTATTAACGACATTTTTAATTTGATAATTTTCCAAATTAACATATTGTATTTTGAATTCATTATTACAATACATCATGTATATTTTATTTTTCTGCGTATTTTGTAAATATTCGGAAAGTTTTTCCAAATTAAGTTCTGAATTTTTAATGAATTGAGATATGCTTTTATTAGAAACAGCTTTACATAAATTATAAAAATCAATATCATTTTCATTATTTGTAAATTTACTGCTCGATTTACAGCCTTGATAATATTTTTCTTGATATTTTTTCATACATTTTGGTTTATTTCCATGTATTTGCTTCAAATAGTCTTCTTTTTCTGGCATTGGTAAATCGGCACATTTCGCTATGTTTGGTAAATATTTTTCATAATAATATTCTTCAAATGATTTATCTAAATATTGACTCGGATTCATAGGTGATACAAATTGTGGAGCATTATTTAATTCAGAAATATTAAATTTAAATTCAATATTATATTTTTTAATACTTCTATCTTCATAATAAATAGTAATTTCGAAATCAAAGTTAAATTTTCTTCCTCCTTTGTGTTCACACTCAGAATGTTTTATTTTCTTGTAATTTAATGTTATGAGAACATTCAAAATTCCTTCTTTTAGTTTTTTCCATCTATTACTTATTATAAAATATTCTTTTGGAATTTTATTATTTATTATAGCTCCAATAATATTTTCACGAATTTTATTATTTTTATCATTTGATTGTCTATCAGATATTTGGAAAGCATCAATACTTTTATAATTGATTGATGTTTTATTGTATGTGATAGATTTCAAATTATTTAATTTATCAATATATGTTTTACATAACATTGATATTATTTTAATTCCTTTACATATGCATTTATTTGTTTCTAAATTGTATTTTTGACATATATTACAATGTATGTTTTTATTATTCTTCATATTGAATTTATTCACTTATATTGTAAATTACTAATAAAAGTCTCTTATGCTTTGTAAATTTCATTTTTTCGTGAAAATTGAAATTTTAAATCTTTAAAATATAAAAAAATAAGTTATAATATATTATTAATGCTATATCTTGTTTGTCCAACTTGCAATAGACTACTAGCTGATAAGATGATTCCATATGAAGAAGGAATCATTAAAATATGCGACAATCCACATTTAACCCATCAACAAAAAGAAGAAGAAAAAATTAAATTAATTACTAGTTTAATAATTCTTCAAGATCGTTATTGTTGTCGTTCTCGTCTAATGACTTATAGAGATCTAGTTAAAATTGTTAAGTAATTTTTTATTTATTTAGTAAAAATTCCAAATATTGAAAATATCTAAAAAAATGATATTTTAAATACATATAAAGTTTATATCGGTTATTATCATTAAATTAAATGTTAACTTTAAAAGAAAAGAAAACATCTGATACCAAAAAGAAAACAACCAAAACTAATAAATATATATTACCCGTTGAACCAACTGTAGAATATAGTGTCGAACGTTATTTCAATTGTCCTCCAAATAGTAAATCATGGGTTCATGGAATTCAACTGGATGATAAGATGGATGAAGATACTGAACGGAGAACAAACATCATCGAACAATTAAAACAGATTAAGATACCAGTTCAAAGAAGTAAAGAATGGTATAAACAACGAGATACAATGATTACTGCATCAGCTATTGCTAGTGCGATTGGACTTAATGACCATGAACCTCAATATAGATTCATTTTATCGAAATTCATAGCGTTACCATTCTTAGGTGAAAAACCAGCATATCATGGAAAAAAATTTGAATCTATATCAACAATGGTTTATGAATATCGCATGAATGTAATAGTTCATGAATATGGTTGTATCGAACATGAATGTGGATTCATTGGAGCATCTCCAGATGGTATTGTCGATGTTCATAAACTTGATAAAATTCATAAAACAAATTTAGTTGGTCGTATGTTGGAAATTAAAAATGTTGATACAAGAAAAATTAATATGACAAGTAATAATATTTTTGATATTATTCCAATTTATTACTATCCACAACCGCAAATACAAATGCAATGTTGTAACTTGGATGAATGTGATTTCTTCCAATGTAATATTAAAGAATATGCTGATAGACAAACATTTCTAGATGATACAGATCCAACTGAACCATTTCGTTCAAAATCAACAGGATTTGAAAAGGGTGTAATGATTCAACTTGTTCCATTTGGAGATGTTGATGGTAAAGGTAAATTAAATGTGATTTATAACCATACTAAATTCATCTATCCTCCAAAGATTGAAATGACTCCACATGATTGTGATCAATGGGTTTCGGAAGAAATAGCAACGTATCGAAAGAAAAATAAAGAACTAGAAACTTATTTAGTTGACCGCGTTATCTATTGGAGAGTTGTTGAATGTCGTTCAGTGACTGTTAAGAAAGATAATAAATGGTTTGAAAAATATTATCCAGTTTTGAAAAAAGTGTGGAAATACGTTTCATTCTTACGTAAGAATGAACAACAAAAGAAAATATTTATGGATTATATTAAATTTATGGAGAAAGACATGCATCACGACCATTACAAAAAACTAAATGAAAAAATGATGGAAGTCGTTGAAAAACTTTATGATAATAAAAATAAAAAATACAAGAAAATTTTATCATCAATTGAAAAAGAAATGACTATTCAAGAAGAAGAAACTGATGATGTAAATAATAAAGACAACGATTTTGATGGTTTTATAGTTTGTGAATAAATTAGTATCGACCAGATGAAAAATCTATCACTTTAATTTTTTTTACATTATCTAATATTTGATAATCTATATTTATTTGTTTAATACATACAACAATTAAATCATATTCTAATTCTAATTTTTCTGTTGTCCAATTATCTAATGGCATTTTAGGACATAAATCACTTTCAACTAATGGATCATAATAATGTACATTAACATTATTTTGAATTAATGTTCTTGCAAAAGGAAATGAACCACTTCCTGTTGTATTAGTTTGTCCTCTTTTAAATCCCAAACCAATTATTAAAACATTTTTAGGATGATATTTATAAAGATATTCATATGCTTTTTGCGTTGGTCGTTCTTCCATATTATTTGTCGCATCGTATAAACTTTTGATATTAGGACTTGTCATTTTTAAATAATATGGATTAATACCGATACATGTTCCTCCAACAAAAAGACCCGGATAAAAAGGCATGAACCCAAATGGTTTTGTCGCTGATGCATTAATCATTTCAATTGGATTTATATCTAACTCAATACATGCATCATTTATTTCATTGACATAATTAATGTTAATCATTCTAAAACAATTTTCATATAATTTACACATTTCAGCAGTTCTTGTATTGGAAACTGGAACTATTTTTTGATAAACTTTAGAATACCATTTATTAATTACTTCTAAACTTTCATCGTCCAATCCGGAAATAATTTTTGCAATTTCATTATCTTTCGGAGATGTTCTACCCGGATCAACACGTTCAGGTGAAAATCCGCAAAAAATATCTTTGTCTCTGAATTTCTTTAATAATTTTTCGGTTGTTCCTATTGCAACAGAACTTTCAATAACAATTGTCGAACCTTTGATAACGATATTTTCCAATTCCAACAATGATTGTTCAACATAACTCAAATCTGCTTCTGTATTATTATTTTTTAATGGAGTTGGAACACTAATTAAAAATAATTTACATTGTGAAAGATGTTTAATATCAGAAGTAAATTTAACATTATTATGACAATATTGTTTTTCAATATCTTTAATTCTTTGTTTATTAATATCATAACCAATACATTGATAACCTTGACAAAAACAATTAATTAATGACATGCCAATAAAACCACAACCTATTATTCCGACAATATTACTTTCCATATTATTTGTTTTACATAAAAAAATATCATTTGAGTCGCAATTCATTAAAAATATTTAAATATTTATTTTTCAAATTAATAAAATTAATTTGAGTAGTAATTATATAGATAATGGCAGATAGAGAAACATCGGAAATAAGTGAAACAATATGTGCTCCAGGTGTAAATTTCTTGGGAGGTTCATGTATTACATTGGAATTATTGGAAGATATGGTTAAAATATATAATTCAGAACATCAGAATAAGATTGATCTTAAAAGTATTATTAATATGAGAAAAACAAATCCTATAACATACAAAAAACATTTAGTTAATATATTAAAGGAGAAAATGAAGAATTACAAATGTAATTCTCAAAAATGTTGGTTAACCTTACCATTTTTTAAAAAATTAAGCAATGAACAAAAAACAAAACAATTACACGGTTTTACTTTCAAACCTGTTGGACCAAAAAATAGTAGAGATTGGTTAAATACTTATAATATTAATGATATTTTTAGACAATATGAATTAGTCTATCCCGATTTTAAATTTATGGGAGCACATCCTAGAGATTTCGATCAGTTACCATCTACCGGTATTCCATCAATGAATTTCGAAGCTCTTCTTAAACAAGGAATATATCGTATTGGTTTTATTTTTAATTTAGATACTCATGATGAATCTGGTTCTCACTGGGTTTCAATGTTCACTGATTTAATGAAGAAACAAATATATTACATTGATTCTGTCGGGGAACCACCATCTGAGGAATTTGTTGTTTTAATGGATCGCATTAAAAAATTTTTAGAGTCAACTGAACCTGTTGAATTCTGTAGTTATATGAAAACTAAAGTTGATGAATGTCAAAAACCAATTAAACATGATATTGATTTACGATATAATAAAAAACAACATCAACGTGGTAATTCAGAATGTGGAGTATATTCTGTTAGTTTTATTCTTCGTTTATTAGATGGAGAAACTTTTGATGAACTCATGAAACACAGAGTGTCTGATGAAGAAATACAACTTTGTCGTACAGCATATTTTAGAAATAAATGATTTTAATCTTTTTGTATAAATTTCATAGTTAATTTAGGAGCTATTCCACCTAAATCGTATAATATATTATCTTTTTGTATTATTCGAATTATAAGTTTTTCTAATTGTTCAATTGGTTCATTGAACATTTTCATTTCTGATATATCAGAAGTAATTTCATAATTACATAATAACTTCTTTCTACCATTATATATTAATTGTAATACCGGTGTTGTATTTGTTTCCAGTAAATATTTATTGTCGGAAATATATTCAGTATTTCCGGAGTACACTTCATCAACATATCCTAATATAGTGAGAATACTATGTTCTTTATTATCGAGTATAAAATCCTTATTTGATTGTAGTATTACATGTTTATCACTTCGCAATTGACAATTTATTTCAATATTGTTTTGTAGGAATAAATTATTAATTTCTTTAATTAATGTTTCAATTTCATAATTGTCAGGTGAAATTTTTATTGATATATTATTACCATCATAATTCAACATCAACATATTATTATAATTATTGATGTTGTTAACATTTCTAACAATTTCACAATTTTGTATCTGTATTCCAGTTACATTGTATACAGGATGATTTAGAGAAATCATTAAATCATTATAATGGTCAGGCTCAACATATTCATCAATATTATATTCTTCATCATTTATTATTATTAAATTATTCACAGAATTTTTAATTATTTCATCATTAATTTCTTTCTGTATTTTATCTAATTGTTTTTCATCAATAATTTGTTTATCTTGATTTGAATTTTCTATATTTTCATCTTGTTTTGATATTATTTTTTTAACTACAATATCATGTACTATTATTTGTGGTTCATTTTCAACATTTATTTGTTCTATTTTAGTTGGTGTAGTTTCTGGTTCGTTTTTTGATTGTGGATTTTGTTTTTCTAAATATTTTTTCATTATTTTAAGAATTACTTCGACATCTGATGAAGATAATAGTCTCAATCTATCATATTTTCCATTATTTAAAATTTCATTCGCAATAGGAACGTATTTAATTTCTCCCCCCTCCACGTCTGAGGGGGTTATCGGGAAAAAATGGTGTTGCATTTGTTGATTGTTTTGATTTGTTTGTTGTCTTTGAACGGGTGGCATTTGTGGATTTCTTTGCATTTGTTGCTGATTTGGAACTGATTGCATTTGTTGCATTGGTTGATTGTATTGCATCTGTTGTTGAATTGAAACTTGTTGTTGTCTTTGTACTGGTGGCATCTGTTGATTGTATTGATTCTGTTGTTGATTCTGTTGTTGATTCTGTTGTT
>Ga0105097_10001862_pt1 | contig 10197 bp, 7 predicted proteins | sample PPLLak12cMay2015_FD_87035 | JGI IMG/M metagenome (GOLD analysis project Ga0105097, IMG submission 87035) | Freshwater sediment microbial communities from Prairie Pothole Lake near Jamestown, North Dakota, USA - PPLs Lake P7 Core (1) Depth... | ecosystem: Environmental > Aquatic > Freshwater >... | reverse complement strand
CAAATATAGTTCGCAAGACAGATAACCCAGGCGATGTTCTGCTTCCATTGCAAGTATTCATGCCCAATATGGTAATGGGAGAAAATAGGTCCGTTGTTATGCGTCTGCACCAACATCAGGATCGTATTGATTACATCACCAATGAGATTACTAAAATGCTCAATAGGGCAAAAGGTAAGGTATACCTGATCAATAAACAGAAATTAGGAACGTCTACTGCCAGAGATGTGATTAGCGATTTCGAGAGAATGGGTATTCACATCACCGATGGCTCTGCGACAGGAGAAGATTTTGTTGCAGGACAAGATGCTCGTTTGGTTGAAGTTGTTGATATGACATTGGATCCCAATGTACAGCAGCTCGTTTCTCTTCGCAGAGAAGAAGAGCGTTTAATGGAAGAAATTGTCAATATACCAAAAGTTGCTCTTGGTCAGCAGTCAGGATATGTTGGTTCTAAAACACAAGCTGGTACAATTGCTCAATCTAATTTAGGCACTTCTTATTTATACCAAGGCTATATACAATTCATTCAAAAACAATTAGCTTATGCTTTGAATCAGTTTAAGTTAACTTTGATTGATGAATCTGAAACCTCAATTCCTGTAGTAGGAACCAAAGGTAAACAATGGTTGCGTGTAACTAAAGATTTTCAGTTTGAGGAATTAGGCGTATATATTAAAGTTAGAGATTTCATTGATGATCAGTCAAGAGAAAGATTGATCTCTATTGCTCAGGCTGCTATGCAAAACGGTGTTATTGATTTCATGGAATACTTGCAAATTGAAAAAGCAAAAACATATACCGAGTTGGAAAATCAACTTGACTATACCATGAACAAAAAGAAAAGGGATGCTGAAAAGCAGCAACAGATGATGATGATGATGCAGCAGATGCAACAACAGCAGCAAATGGCGCAGCAAGAAAATATTGCCGGGATGAAAGAGGATGGTGCTAATTATCGTGCTGAGCTCGGAGTTCAAGGTAAAATGGCAGAGAAAGCATTCGATAAAGCAACTAGCGAGGAAGCTTCTCCTGAAGAAGGAATGGCTGAAGAAGCAATGATGGGCGGTGAACAAATGATGCCTCCTCAATAAATTTGCAACTTGATAGAAAAAACAATAAATTTGTATAAAATATGTCAGAATCATTTATGAACGATCTTGCTGAGCAACTAAGAAGTGCTCAGACTACACCTGCGGCAACCGAAGCACCTCAACCTGAAATTGAAACTCCGGCTGTCGAAACTGTTGAGCCCCAAGTGGTTGCGCCTCAGACTCCAGAAGCACCTGCTGCCGAAACTCCAAAAGTAGAAGCAGTTGATGCAGCAAAACAATGGTGGGAAGAAGAAGGTAAGAATACTACTACTACCACTACTGAAACAAAAGCAGAAGAAAAACCTCAAATCGAATTAGACGAAGATTTGAAACTTATTCTCGAATACAAGAAAAGCGGAAAGACTCTTGCTGATTTTGTAAAAGACTATAAGGTAGAAGATTTCTCAAGCTGGTCAGAAGATAAAATTGTTGAGCAGGGTTTGAAGGAATTCATGAATCTTTCCGAAGATGAAATGGAGCAAGCCAAAATGGAATGGGACTCAGCATCAATTTTCCAAAAGAAACAGTGGGCCGAAACTTTTAAACAGAAGTTTGAAGAAAGGAATAATAATAAACTGAAAGAGTTAACAAAATCCAATTCTCAAGCTGAAGAATATCAAAAGGCCGTTTCTGCTAAATACAATGCCGAACTGGATCAATTTTCAAAAGAAGTTGTAGGCAAAGAGTTGTACGGTTTAAAAATTACAGACGAAATGTCAAACGATTTGAGAAACTTTATCGACAAAGAGTTTACGCTACAGAACGAAGATGGTTCTTTCGACATCGCCAAAATGTATTCCATTGGGCTTTGGCTCAAATATGGAAAAGATATGGTGAAAGCTAACATCACTAAAGCCAAGAATGAAGGTAGGGAACAAGTAATTAAAGAGGTTTCTAATCCAAGTAAAAACATGACAGGTGGAAGTTCAGTTGTTGGTTCGGGACTTGAGGCAGCGCAAGATGCCTTTAACAGCCGTTTCCAGGCTTAATTGGAAAACAAAAAAAACAAAAAAATAAAAAATGTCAACTATTTCAAATTTGCCATTGAGTCAGTCACTTCTGCTCAAAGGTCTGTCGTTGCCAAACAAAATGGCGATGGTTTATGCTCAAGATTATGGGTATAACGTATTGACTCAGCTTACTTCTAAATTGGCTTCTTCTATCTCTAGCCCTCAAGCTAAAGTAGAAATCAGCTCTCTTGGAAACCTGGGTGTTTTCTCTAAAATCGTTGCTAACGGTACTGCTGTAGGTTCAGGTGCTTTGTTCGTAGCTGTTGTAGATTCTAGCAAATTCCGTATCGGTGACATCGTTGCTGATGGAAACATGGTACAAGGTATTGTTACCAATGTTGATTTGTCTGCTAACGCTATCGTAGTTGCTCCTCACAGCGTATCTGCTTTCGTAGCTGGTACTCACTTCCTTGCTAATCAGAATGCTAAGCGTTTCTTTGACGCTTCTGCTAACCGTTCTAGCGTTGGTAAGAGCACTTTGAACTACACTCCTGACACCGACTATGCTTTGACTGCTGTTACTCGTGAGAGCAGCCACCAAAGCCGTAGGGATCGTATCGCTTCTTTCGTGAAGTGGAATGGCGATTTCTGGTGGAGGAGCTATGACGATCTAACCTTGAAAGCTTTCGCTAAGCAGTTGGAGTATAAATATGCTTTCTCTGAGCGTGCTATCAAAATTGGTCCTCAGGGTGAATACTTCACTACCGGTGGTCTTCGTTGGTCTATCATCAACAATGGCGGTTCTTACCTGTCTTTGACTGCTGAATTGACTCAGAACGTATTCAACGATTTCTTGGAGCAAATGGTTCGTGTATCTGCTGAAGGTGGACGTAAACTTGTAGCTCTTATGGGTTCTGCTGCTTTGGCTCGTCTTCAAACTATCCTTGGTGATTATATCAAGTATGCTGGTACTGCCAACACTTTTGGTGGAACTTCAGTTACCGGTTTGAACGTAATGAAGTATGCCTATGCTGGTATCGAGATTGAATTTGTTCGTTGGGCTCTGTTGGATGATGAAATGTTCCGTGGTGAACTTTCTGCTATCAACGGCAAACCTAAGATGAGCAACTCTATCTACTTCATCGACATGACTCCTATCCCTGCTGCTGACGGAAGCGGAACTATCGCTGCCCTTCAGAAGTATCACTTCAACAATGATGAGCTTATCGCTAACTACGTTCCTGGTATGATTGGCCTGGACAGCAGCGATCCTAGCACTATCAAAGCTGCTATCTCTAGTGGTACTATGGCTTCTCTGGGTACTAGCGATGTTGACGGTGTTGACTTCCACATTCTTTCTGACTGTGGTCTTTATTGTGTTGCAGACAAAATGGGTCTGATTGAATTCGCTATCTAATTAATAAGGAGAACTAAAAAATGTCACAAAATTTTGATTATTACTGTATTCCTTCGCTGCCTTCTTCTAATGATGGTACTGCTGTAAACAAAGGAGGTTATTTGTCAATTGGTGGAACTAACACACTTGCTGTTACTCCTGCTGCTTTGAGGAACTTCCCTATCTACCTGTTGGGTGTTAAAAATGGTACTTACAAAACCTATGCTGCTGAAGTACTGCGTGTTGTTGTTGTTACTCCTACTGCTGCTAATAATACTGACTATCGTCTTGTATTGAGCGCAGAAAAAGGACAAGCTTTTGACAATAACTTGCCTCAAGAAATTCAGGCTGTATTTCAGTACACTTCTACTGCTAGTGCAACTCGTTTGGCCATTGTTAACGCTTTCGTAGCTGCTATCAATGCTCATTCTTTCTGGAGCACTCGTGTAGTTGCTACTCAAACTGGTAGTGGTGGTAGCGAAACTCTTACCGTTACTGCTAAAGCTGGCTTCCCAATCTTTGCTTTGGGTGTTGGTGCTAACCTGAGTGCTTCTGTAACTACCGCTGGTTCACCCCAGATCGGTGCTACCGGTGCTCAGCTGTTGGCTACTGGCTACTTCAACAGCACTGTTGGTTTGCCTGTTGCTGGTACTAACTACAGCGCACTGATTTTCGAAAGCTACAGCGGAACTGAAGCTGTTGCAAGCGGAACCGGTGACACTGAGAAGAGCATTATCTACCTTGTAGATGGTGCTAACACTGCTGCTTTGATTACTGCTTTGTCAAGCTTATTGGTTAAGTAATTAGCCTTTTCTTAAAGAAGGGGGAGAATAAAATCTCCCTCTTTTTTTGTTTTTCCGATTAAAATAATTTATATTTGTAAAAAGATATTATGAGAATAAAAGCACAGATTATCCCTCAGCGTACCCGTGGTAGTGTTACCATCGTAGGTTCGTACCGTGACAAAAAGACAGATAAGGAAAAGTATCTGTTGGCGAGCGGTAAAAAAGTTGTCCTTTCTTTGGACGAAAAAGAACGTGTTTATCAACACACATTTGAATCCGGTTATCCTGTAACCTTTACTTTGGATGATGCTGATTTTCAGGACTTGAGCGTAATCGAGTTTTGGAAGAATCATCCTTTGGTAAAAACAGAAGGTTACGAAAATCCAAACTTTGTTTCGGAGCAGTTTGTTTTTGAAATCAAAGAAGAAAGAATTCGTGTTGAATACGATGCTCTTGTAAGCAAGTTGGTTTGCGTTGAGCAAGTTAGCAAAATGACCGATAGAGAAAGAAGAGACTTGACTTTTGCTTTGGGCTCAGATCCTCGCAATATGTCAGACAAAGAAGTATATCTGCATCTGATTGGTCTTACTCTTTCCGGTATTGCTATTGCCAAAAGAGATTTGGTAAGTAATTATCTCTCAGTTCGTTCAAACGAAAGAGTTGCTACCATCTATGCAAACAAAGCTATCTCTTACGGCATCGTTAAGAAAGAAGGTTCTGTTTACAAGATCGGAGGCCGAAACGCAGGCATCAGTATTGACGCAGTTATCTCTTTGATTTTGAGCGACAACGATATGTTCGAAAATTACATCAAACCCGAAGTGGATAAACATGATGCAATCGAGCATAAGAATGTTGAAACTGTAGATGAATTGAATCTGCCTCAAGAAATCGTTGATCTTCTTCCTGTGACTACTTCTATCGATAAGAAAGAAGCTAGGAAAACCGGAAAGAGAAAAGAGAACGAAGAATAAAAAATAGGTTTAAAGGTTATAAAAATTGGGCAGTTTATTCTGCCCTTTTTTTATTTAGCATATTTTTTGTATCTTCGAATAAATGACTGGTGCACAATTTTGGTCATATCTTCAGCAGAAAATTGACAAGGCTTATTCGGCATACCTAGATAATGCCAAAGCCAATTCTCTAATTAAGGAGGCGATGTCACGTATTGTTGATAGGTACTGGCATAATATTTCTTTTGAGATTGAGGCTGACGAGATGATTGGTTTTCAGTTGAAAGACAAAACCTTCACTCCTGTTGGTGGTGTTTATATATTGAACGCCAACGCTACAACGCCTACTCCACCTGTAAATGAAATTCCTTTCTATATGCACATGATGCGTGTGCTTGGAAAGTTCGAACAGAATTTGACTGTGACTGCTAGCGGAAATACTCTGACGAGTGTAAATCATCCATTGAGAAAGGGCTCTACCATTCGTTTGGGAGTTACCAATTATACTGTTAGTAAGGTAGATGGAGATACTTTCCAGGCAAAAGATTCGCTTGGAAACTTTGCAACTACACCTGGAACATATGTATATTTTTACGATAGAGAAATAAGACAGATGTCTTCTACTCGCAAGGGTGGTTCTTTTCATAAGGCGAGCATTATTACTCCTCGTTATGAATTTATAAATAACGGAACTAGTCAGAACAGAATGATGAAAGTAACTCCGGCAGCTACTTCTATTACTGTGGATTACATTCGTACTGCTCCGTATACTATAGATGTTGCTAACAGCGTAATACTGCTGACGGATTATTATTCTGAAAAGTTTTTGTATCGTCTGATGGATGAATGTGCTCTTGCTTTCGCTGCTTCAAGTCACGACTATCCGGCAAAACAATCAGCAGCTCAAGATATAATTAATAACCCATGATTTACTTAGCAGAAATAGTAGACGAGATAAAAAGCGATTTGTTAAGTGGTATGACTTACAATGAGTCTCGTTTTGACGATGAATATATCGAAGTTAAGATTCATGCTGCTAGGGCTCATCTTATTGCAGCATATCTCAAGAAAATGGGCAAATTTATCAATGATGCCTGGGTTCAGACTCTTGATATTAGTTTTGAGGAGAGAGATAAGAACTGTGAGTTTGTAACATTCGAGTGTCCTAATGTAATTAGCACCGATGGAATGAATGATGGTTTTGTGTACGTTGGCCACGCCAATGGTCTGAAACCATTCACAAGGATTCGCAAGGGCTTCACTACTTTGACTCGTCATTCAATATTCCTGAGAAAGAAGGATATTGTTTGGGATTTCAAACACTTGGATCAAAATCGTTTGGTTTTGCAGTTTTATAATAACTCGAAACTAGAACATATCATGGTGCGTGCAATGTTTAACAATCCTACTACTATTCCAAATTTCAATAAAGATACCGACCACTATCCGGTGGATGAGAACTTGAAACATGATATTGTGCAGTTGGTGACTCAAGATCTGTTTAGAAAAACAAGTCGTCCCGTGCAGAACGGCACAACCAATATTCCTGAATAATGAAAATAGAAGACATTATAGCAGCAGCAGCCGAAGAATTAAATTGTTCCTATGAGAATAATGCTTTGTGGTTCGAGGTTCTTGTGAACCAAGCCATTCGGTCTCATAAAACAATGAATAAGTATATTCAGAAGAGTAAGAATCTTACTATAACTGATTCAAAGGCTACGCTGCCTTCTGATTGGTTCAAAGTAATTCGTGTTACATTGTGCAATACAAATGAGCACTACTGCCCGGATATAGATTACACCATCCAGGAGGACACTATTATTTTTGATGCTGCCATAGGTATAGCTGATGGCACAAGAATTGTTTTCCATTACTACGGCCTAAACACTGACAAAGACGATAATATAATCATACCTGATGATTGGGAGCGTATGCTCGTTGCTTACATCGGTTGGAAATATACTCGTAGGTATATCAACGATTTCGGTATGGGAGTAATGCAGAATTATCAAAGGGAATACCAAACACAAAAACTCGCTAACGTATAATGCAGGTAAGAGTAACACCTTCAGGAAATTTAGATAAAGATACCGAATTGGTTTATGTGAACCAAGGTAACTATGTTGATGCCAACGATATTCGCCATCGTCACACTGGTGATCAGAACTTTGGCGGTATTATGTCTGTATTGGGCAATAAGAATGTAATTATAGCAAGAGATGATTCTACAGGGCTTGATGTTGATTACATACCTAGTTATGTAACAACAAATAAGTCATATCGTGTATACTTTGATTTAACACCTTTGTTGAATAACTCTGTTCTTGCTAACATTGGTAATATCACATTAACCACTTCCGCAGGAAATGCTTTTTCTTCTAATAACATTTCCATAAGTACAACGATAGTAAATAATTATGCTGCTTCTTTACAAGCCGTTTTAACTTCTTTGGGTTTGGCTGCTGGTTATCCTGCTGCCCCTTTTCTTTATGGTCCTGTTGCCGTTGGTCCTACAGCTAATAGTTATTTCTTTCAAGTTACAACTCCTCATGATACCGATTTTATTTTACAAGTTCAAAATACAGTCTCTTCTCTTTGTAGCTTTAAAGTAGACAGAGAATATGTTGGTACACCAGGAACATTTAGTGTGGTGGGTTCTCAACAACTAGATGATTATTTATTTTTGTGGTTAGCCGGTTCTGTTAAACTTGGTAATTTTTCTGAAGTAAGTGAAATTGGTGTTTTAACAAAAGGCACGGGTGCGAATCAAGGAAAATATGTTTATAAAAAATTAATACGTGCTAAACAATTAGGTCTTTCGCAGAGCAAGAGAGTTGAGGCCGAAATAGAAAAGATTGGGTCTCAGATAAATTTCTATTGGACCGATGGTAATAATAAACCAAGGGCAATGTATTTAAAAACTTCTAATGTTACAACATCTGATGGCTTCTTGTTTACTACCGGAGGAAAATATGAATATGAAACAATAGATGAAGAAACATCTTTCTTTTATCGTAACCCATCTGCATATATTGATGGTCTTCAAGTTATAGAAGGTGAAGGACAAGTATTAGCCGGAAATAAAAGATACACAGGTCGTTTTTTGACAGAGGATTTGGTTGCTACAGATTTTTTATATCCTACAGGATTAATAAATTTATATAGTGCTGTACAAACAAAACCTTCTTTGATTGCTGGAGACAGTGTAGGTATTATTACTAATAAATCAGTAACAATGAAGCTGAAAAACTTTTCAGCTGGAATTTATAAATTTTTCGAATTAGTTGCTATAGAGTATGAAGGAGATGTTTTTTCTGCTAAGATAGTTCAACGTTTTAAGATAGATGATTCACAAACAGAATTAGAACTAGTGCACAATAATCGAGGTCAAGAAAATATACCCCTCTCGGTTAATGAGTTAGTCGCTATTACTTCCAAATATCTTACTACAAAAACAATGAAGATATTTGATAATAGAATGACAATGAGTAATTTGAGCGAACAAATTGATTACGATCTGACTAATTGGAGTTCTCAAATAACACATTCTGTTACACAAAAATATATAACGGGTATTGGAAGACCAGGAAATCCTTCATCTCCTGAACCAGCATATCAGTACGGAGAATATCAAAATCCTCAAAACGTGTTGAATAATACTGGATACATAATAAATGATACCTATCGTTTTGGCATCCAGGTCCAATGGAAAAGCACCGGTAAGTGGAGTGCTCCTTTTTGGGTGGATGATGTACGTATTGATGATTTAGATTATAACATTAACTTAGGTAGTTCAAGGAGAGATATTAGAAGTCGAATTATTACAGGTGTAGATTTGCCTAACAATAGAATTTTAATTACTAATCATGGCTATGAAGATGGTGATGAAATACGATTTACCGCAAAAGTTGGACTTGCTGGCATAATAATAAATACTACTTATTTCATTATTAATTCTAATGCTAATAGTTTTCAACTTACAGCTGATTATTATGGATCGCAAATAATTCAACCGCTAGGAACTGCTGGAACTGGTACAATTAGACTAGCAGCAATCGATCCTAATCTAACCAATACAACTGCTACATTAACTAAAGTATATTATCCTAAATTTCACAATATAGATTTAGATTATCTTGTTGATACAGATGGAAGCGGATTAGGAGACACGCCCATTCGTGATCTGATTGTGGGTTATCGTTTTGTTCGTGCAGAAAGAATACCTGAAGTAATCGCAACTGGTTACTTTTTCACAGCAACAACAGGAAGAAAAACTTCTCCGGCTGCACTTACTCCAGGTGGAATTGATTCATCGCTTACATCTCTTGTGGCAGTACCTGGTGGAACTTATCAGACACAAAACCTTTTCTTTTATTCTCCTGACTTGTATTTCGGAAAAGAGTATGTTTTTTCAAAAAGTGATAAATTAAAAATACTATTGCCTTACGATACTAGTTATGCAAACAGAATAATAGGAAGAGCGAAAGCAAATCCAACTGCATTTTTAGAAGAATCGAATTATACCGATAGCGTAGGATACTTTGGGGATAATATTAATTTTCCATACAACTATACTGATTACACCATCAAAACTCACCTCTCCTTAGGTACAGGAACCGAAGGGAGTATGGACGGAATAAATTATTCCTTGAATACTGATTCTTATCCATCAGGACCATTTCCTCCAAATTTTAATCCTGTTTATCCATCATGTGAAGTTTTCAGGTTAAATACACCCATAGTGGCACTTGGTGTTCCATACAATGCAAATGAGTATGGTAATTATTTTGGACAGATTTTTAGAGACTTAGGCGCAAATAAAAAATATCCTGTAAATAAAGAACAAACTATTTATCAATCTACTAGTCATATTACTTATTTATCTACTGGTCAAAATGGAATAGTAGATAATGTAAGAATTTTTGGTGGAGACGTATTTACACAAAAATCTCATATGCTTATGAGAATGACAAAATGGGAAAATCCTTTGGTTGGATTGGGGGTGGGTTTTTCTTT
>Ga0105097_10001861_pt1 | contig 10203 bp, 6 predicted proteins | sample PPLLak12cMay2015_FD_87035 | JGI IMG/M metagenome (GOLD analysis project Ga0105097, IMG submission 87035) | Freshwater sediment microbial communities from Prairie Pothole Lake near Jamestown, North Dakota, USA - PPLs Lake P7 Core (1) Depth... | ecosystem: Environmental > Aquatic > Freshwater >... | reverse complement strand
GAACATGCCGCCCTTCCGGCGGCTGGCCAGCACCTGGAACAGGAAGAACGCGGCCACACCGCTTGCCACCGCCAGGTGTCCGGCAATGTCGCGCGTCCAGAACAGCACCCACCGCTCACTTACGAGGCGCTGCGCCATAGAGGCCGGCGCAACGAACGCATAGTACGAGAAGAGCCCGTCATACAGGCGGTCGAGGGCGAGGCTGCTCACAAGGAGCGTGACGATCAATCCGGCGCCGAGCAGCAGGCCCCTGAGACGGTCGGTCACCGCGACATAGGCGGCAACGGGAGCGGCGATGAGGAGGGCGTTCTGCTTCGTCAGGACCGCGAGGCCGAACACAATCCCGGCAACCAGTCTGGCGCCAGCGGACGTGCCGGAGCGAGAGAGGTGGATGCCCGCGAGGACCAGGGCGAGAAAGAGGGAGTCGCTCCGGCCGATGTCGAACCATCGTCCGCTGGCCTCGAACGTCGCCGCGAAGCACCCCGCCGACAGAAGCGCGAGGCGGGCGCTGCCCGTTTCGCGCCTCACGATCGCCCCGATCAGGGCGAAGTTCAGGAGTGACGCGGACAACGACACGGCCCGGAGCGCCAGGAACCCTGGGCCGAGGGGAATCGAGGCCAGCGCGGCCACGAACCAGTACAGCGGCGGGTAGATGAACGGCGTGAACTCGAGCGACGGAGGGACGTAGAGCGGCTGCCCGAGGAGGATCCGGTCGACGTGATCGAGCATCGCCCCTTCCATCCACTCGAGCTCGAACGGATGGCGCAACCTCGCCAGGGCGACGCCGACGTAGAGCAGGATGAACGCGCCCGCCAGCACGTCGACGGCTCGAGCAGGCAGGGCCTCCCACGATGACCCCGGCCGGGCGTCGGCGCCTGTCGGGTCCGCCCTGCCTGGAGCCACGCTCATGAGGGGAGTCCCTCGAGCTCGACGACGTACACCGTCGGGAACCGCGCGAGCAGCTCGAGATCGAGCCGCGAATACGTCGCGGCGCGCCCGAGAATCTGGGATCGGCGCGGACCGCGAGCCTCCCAGCCCGGGACCGCGGCGACCCGGGAAGCCGGCAGGCTCGCAAGCAGGCGCCGGTGGACGTAGAACACCTTGCCGTCGAGCGACACCGGCACGTAGTGGTCGAGCAATGCCTGGAGCGGCCGCCCCTCGCGGATGCCCGACACGCGCGTGAACACCGTGTGCGTGTCGATGACGTCCGCCACCCGATCGCCGAAGACCTCCTCGGCAAGCGCGCCGTAGCCGAGCTTGGCCAGTCTTCGGTTGGAGAGCAGCCCCGTGTCGACAATCGTGTGAGTGGGGCCGAACAGGCTCGTGCCTCCGACGTCGGGGGTCGCGATGATCAGCCCGCTCCGGTTGGCCGCGGCCGCCAGCCGCGTCAGCGGTTCGGCGTTCGACGCGCGGTAATTCCGGACGGTGATGATGTCGCCGTTCGGGGCTGCATGGTCGAAACGCCAGGCATCGCGCCCCACGAGGACTGCGCAGGCGAGGAACACGCCAGCCCGGAGCGCCGGCGGGCTGGAGCGGGCGGTGGCGAGAATCAGGCCGGAGAGCCCCAGGACGTTCAAGGCGAAGATCATCCGCCCCGGGTACCCCCATTCGCGGCCGACGAGAAGCGTCAGCACGGCGGCGGACACGAAGGCGCCGAGGACCGCGGAGTCGAGCGCTCCTCCCGGACGGCACTCGCGCCGGACCATGTCCCGCGTCCAGCGGCGGGCGAAGACGAGAACCAGCGGCAGAAAGACGAGCGGAGCAGCCACGGGCAGGTAGCGGACACGGGCGATGAGCATGGCTTTCAGCGGGCCCGGTACGGAGTAGGGCGGGTGCAGTTTGGCCAGGATCGTGTTCGGGACCAGCTCGCCGAACGTGACGTAGCGCCACGCCTCCTGCGCAAGAAACGCCAGAGCCGCGGCGCCGGCGACGGCCAGAAACACGCGGCGGGACCGGCCCACCAGCGCGAGGGGCAGCACGAAGAGCCCGCCCTCGACGCGGAGCCAGACGAGCAGGACTCCGAGCATGGCCAGCACGACGGGCCGGGCCCCGGCCCACCACGCGCCCCACACGAGCACGAGCGCGATGAGCGGATTCTCCATGCCGTTGACGGACTCCCGCACGAATGGCGGCCACAGCGCGAGGAGCGAGAGCGCGGCCACTGCCCATGCGGCCTCCCGCCTGGCAGCGCCGAGCCGGAGCACAGTCAGTCCGAGGAGCAGCAACGTGGCGTCCAGCAGGAACGACGAGAGCAGTTGCGCCGCGCGGTACAGCGCGTGAGCGTCCAGAGAGAAGAGCGTCCGGACGGCCGCCAGGACGAAGAACCAGAGGGGGGTCGAGAAGCCCTCGACAATCTCGCTCGACGGTGTCAGCGCGATGCGGCCGGTTTCGGAGAACGTCCTGGCGAAGGCGGCCGTGATGGCCATGTCGTCCCACGCCGAGTCGTATCCGCCGCGGTGCCACACCCAGGCCTGGACCAGGAGGCCCGCCAGGGCCGGCACGCCGGCGAGCCATTTCGGAGGCGTGGTCGGGTCGGCGTGTGGCGGCACAGTCCCCCTCCCGGTTGGAGCACTCTACGACGCGGACGCCCGCCTTCTGAGTGTCTCGGCCTCGTCCATCGCCTCGTTCGCCAGCCGGTCGGCGTCGGCATTCCACTCGCGCCGCACGTGTTCGAAGCGCACGCGGCCGAGCCGGGCGGCGAGGCGCCGGGCCTCGGCGTGCAGCGGCTGCAGGCCCGGGTTCTTCACCTTGTACTCGCCGCGCATCTGGCAGACCAGCAGCAGCGAATCCGAACGGACGGTGAGGTCGGCGTACCCGTGATCCACCGCGTGGCGGAGGGCGGCCAGCAGGCCGCGGTATTCGGCCACGTTGTTGGTGGCGACGCCGATGGCCTCGCGAAGCTCCGCGACGACCGTGCCGTCGGGAGACGTGAACCGCGCGCCGAAACCAGCCGGCCCCGGGTTTCCCCGGGAGCCGCCGTCGATGTTGACGATCATGCGCGGGGCTACTCCGTGGGATCGGGATCGGGATCGGGATCGGGATCGGGACCGGGGGCGGGGGCGGGCGCGGGCGCGGCCGGGGCGGGCGCGGCCGGGAGATCCTCGTAATAGAGGATCCGAAGGCAGCTCTCGCACTGGTAGATGATCTCGTTGCGGCGGAGTTCGTTCACCGTCTGCGGCCGGATGAGGATCTGGCACGCGGAGCAGCGGCCCCCGCGCACGGGGGCAACGGCGGAGAGCTTTCTGTACTTCAGCACGCGGTCGAACACCGCGAGGATCGGCGGGCTGATCGTGGCCGCGAGGGCCGCCCGCTCGGCGGCCAGGCGGCCGATGGCGGCCTGGGCCTCCGAGAGCTGCACGGCGAGGGCGGCGCGCCCGGCGTCGTTCGCCGCCTGGTCGTGCAGGTAGGCCTGTTCGCACTGCTTCACGTGCAGCGTCACCTCGTCGAACTCGATCATCTGGTCGAGCAGGCGATCCTCCTGCTTCCGGATCTCGTGCTGGGCCGTCTCGATTTCCTTTTGCATCGCCTGGTATTCTCGGTTCGTCTTCACCTCCATGAGCTGGTCCCGGAACTTCGAGAGCCGGGCCTGCTGCATGGACAGCTCCTTTTCGATCTCGCGCCGCGCGGCCTGGTTCGCGGCGAGCCGGGCGCGCTCGCGTTCGAGGGCCAGGCGGGCCGATTCGAGGGCGGCCGCGAGCTGCTGCTGCCGCGCGGGCTCGTCGGCGATGGCCCGGCGCGCCCGCTCGGCGGCGTCCTCGATCTGCTGGAGGTGGATGACCCGTTCAAGATCAGGATGCATAGTTGTGGTGGGCCCACCAGGATTCGAACCTGGGACAGGCCGGTTATGAGCCGGCGGCTCTTACCGCTGAGCTATGGGCCCGCATAAGCTTACTGCGAAGACCGTCCTTCGAGAAACGCGCGCAGCTTCCGGCTCCGCGACGGGTGCCGCAGCTTGCGCAGCGCCTTCGCCTCGATCTGCCGGATGCGCTCGCGGGTCACCGCGAAGCTCTGGCCGACCTCCTCCAGCGTGTGCTCGGAGCCGTCGCCGACGCCGAAGCGCATCTTGATCACCTTCTCCTCGCGGGGCGTCAGCGTCTTGAGGACCGAGTCGGTCTGCTCCTTGAGGTTCAGGTTGATGACCGCGTCCGAGGGCGACACCACGTTGCGGTCCTCGATGAAGTCGCCCAGGTGCGAGTCTTCCTCCTCGCCGATGGGCGTCTCGAGCGAAATCGGCTCCTGGGCGATCTTGAGCACCTTGCGCACCTTGGACACCGGGATGTCCATGCGCACGGCGATCTCCTCCGAGGTCGGCTCCCGGCCCAGTTCCTGCACGAGCGAGCGCGACGTGCGGATGAGCTTGTTGATGGTTTCGATCATGTGGACCGGGATGCGGATCGTGCGCGCCTGGTCGGCGATGGCGCGGGTGATGGCCTGGCGGATCCACCACGTGGCGTAGGTGGAGAACTTGTAGCCGCGCCGGTACTCGAACTTGTCGACGGCCTTCATGAGGCCGATGTTGCCCTCCTGGATCAGGTCGAGGAACTGCAGGCCGCGGTTCGTGTACTTCTTCGCGATCGACACGACCAGGCGCAGGTTGGCCTCGACCAGCTCCTTCTTCGCCTGCTCGGCCTGGGCCTCGCCGCGGCGGATGGTCTCGAGCGATCGGCGCAGGTAGGCCGGCGTCTCGCCGAGCAGGTCGGCCTGGCGCTTCACCTCGCCGCGCAGTTCCTTCATCCGCGCGAGGAGAACCTTGCGCTCCTCTTCCTTCAGCTTCGACTTCTTCGCCTTCGCGTTCAGCTGGCGATCGATGCCGTCGGCCTCCCGCTGGACGCGCCCCATGCGCTCGACCGATTCCTTGATGTCCTCGATGAGGCGCCGCTTCACCGGCTCGGTGAACTCGATCTTCCGGATGTCGCGCGACACGAGGATCCGGGCCCGCATCGCCTTCCAGCGGGCCCGCACGTACTTCCGCTTGTCCTTCTTCGGCGTGGCGTCGAGCTTCTCCAGCGCCTTCTCGTACACCTGGCGCGCCTTGCGGACCGCCTCGACCTGCCTGAGCACCTCGCGGGCGCGCTCCTCGAGCCGCTCGTCGGTGATCTCCTCGTCGTTGAAGATGACCAGCTCTCGGACGGTGCGCTGGCCCGCCTTCAGGCCGTCGCCCATCGCGATGATCTTCTGCGCCACGATCGGCGTGCGCGTGATCGACTTGATCACGGCGAGCTTGCCCCGCTCGATCCGCTTCGCGATCTCGACCTCGCCCTCCCGCGTGAGCAGCGGCACCGTGCCCATCTCGCGCAGGTACATGCGGACCGGGTCGTTGGTCTTGTCCAGCGTGCCAGGCGTCAGGTCGAGTTCGAGGTCCTCGCTGTCCGGCTTCTCCTCGCGGAACTTCTGGTCCGAGTCCACCACCTCGATCCCGGCGCTGCCGAAGGTGCTGAACAGGTCGTCCAGCTCGTCCGACGAGGTGATGTCGGCCCGGAGCAGATCGTTGACCTCGTCATACAGCAGGTAGCCCTTCTCCTTGCCGATGATGATGAGCTGCTGCACTTCGTCGAACTTGTCCTCGATTGACAAGGCGTCCTCCCTCAGGTCCCCGTGTGTTCCAGCGCCGAAAGGCGCTGGAGCAGTTCGTGTTTCTGCCGCCACAACCCGTCGATGTCGCCGCCGCGCCCGGATTGCTGGACGCGGTCGATCTCCTGCTGCACCAGTGCGCCCTCGCGCTCCAGCCGCAGCCGTTTCAGCGCCAGGGCGCACGCGTAGGCCGGCGCCGGGGCGGCCGCCGCCGCGCCGATGCCCGTCACCAGCTCCGCCTCCTCTTTGCTTAGACGCGCGAGGAAGGTCACAGGTGAACGGGCGGCGCCGGAGGCCTGCGCCCGGACGGCCTGCTCCAGGATCGGGCCCGAGTCCAGCCCCTCGAGATCCCGGGCGTCCAGCGCCGCCAGCGCGTCGGCCGCCTCCTCGGGCTCGTTCATCAGCGCCCAGAGCAGCCCGCGCTCGGCCGGCTTGAGCCGGCCCAGCGACGGCATCTCCCGCGTGCTCACCTGGGTCCGCCGCTCGACGGCCGCCTTGCGGATTTCGTCCCGGACCACCGACTCGGTAATCCTGGCCCGGTGCGCGATCCGGTCCGCGAACTGGTCGCGGTCGGCCGCGTCCGGGATGCGCGCCGCCACCGCCAGCATCTCCTGCAGGAACGCGCGGCGGCTGTCGTCTTTGCGCAAATCGTGGGCGGCTGTCGTCCGGTCGAGCAGGTACTCGAGATACGGCTTCGACTGCTGCAGTTGGGCGGCGTACTGCCCGCCCGATCGGTTCCGGATGAAGGTGTCCGGGTCGTCGCCCCCGGGCAGCACGGCCACGTTCACCTGGAACCCCTCCGTGACCAGCAGGTCGCACGACCGCGCCGCCGCCGTCTGGCCGGCGGCGTCCGGATCGAAGCTGAGCACGACTTTCGACACGAACCGCCGGAGCAGTTGCGCCTGCTGCGGCGTGAGCGCGGTGCCGCACGTCGCCACGACGGGCAGCCGGCACTCCTGCAGCACCTGCGCGAAGTCGAAATAGCCCTCCACCAGCACCACGAAGCCCGACTTCCGGAGCAGCGGCTTGGTGTGATTGAGCCCGTACAGCGTGCGGCTCTTCGAATAGATCGGCGTCTCGGGCGAGTTCAGGTACTTCGGCACCTGGTCCGCGTCCATCGACCGCCCGGCGAAGGCCACGATCGACCCCGAGTCGCGGGCGATGGGGACCATCAGGCGGTTGCGGAAGCGATCGACCACCTGCCCGTTGTCCCGCTCGAGGACCAGGCCGCTTTGCAGGAGCAGCGGCGCCTGGAATCCCTGCGCCCGCAGGTGGGCCAGCAGGAGGTCCCGCGACGGCGGCGCGTAGCCGATGCCGAGCGTCTCGATGGTGTCGGCCGCCACGCCGCGGGCCTCGAGCTGCTGGCGCGCGCGCACGCCGGCCGGCGCCCCCAGCTGCTGGCGGAACCACGCCGCCGCCACCTCGTGGATCTTCAGGAGCGTCTCGCGGTCCCTCGCGTCCGCCTCGTTCCCGTCCGGGCCGGTCTCGGGGACCGTCATGCCGAACTTGCGCGCCAGGAGCCGGACCGCGTCGGTGAAGCCCACCCGCTCCTGCAGCTCCACGAACTTGATCGCGTCGCCGCCGACGCCGCAGCCGAAACAGTGGAAGAACCCTTTCTCGCGGTTCACGTGGAACGACGGGGTCTTTTCGCCGTGGAACGGGCACAGGCCCTTGTAACTGGTGCCGGCCTTCTTCAGCGACACGTACTCCTGGACCACCTGCACGATGTCCGCGCGGGCGCGCAGGTCCTCGACGAAGGCTGCCGGGAACAGGGCCACTAGTCCTTCAACTCCGCCACCGTGACGCCCCCGCCGCCGTGCTCCTGCGGGGCGGGCTGGTGGGTGGCCACCAGGGGATGCCGGTCCAGGTACTCGCCGATCGAGCGGCGGAGCTGGCCGGTCCCGAATCCGTGGATGATCCTGACCTGTCGCTCGTCGGTCAGAAGCAGGTTGTCGAGGAACCGCTCGATCCGGCCGAGCGCCTCGTCGACCGAGCAGCCGATCACGTTGATCTCGGTGGCCGCCCCGTCGCGCGCACTCACCATGACGTTGACATTCACCTTCGCCGGCGCGGCCGGGGCCGGGCCGCCCACCACCTGCAGTTCCGACGCCCGGGCGCGCAGCCGCTTGCCGCGCACGTCCACGTCGGCTTCCCCGGCCTGCACGGCCAGCACGCGGCCCTCGACGCCGAGGCCCCTTAGCAGCACCCGGTCGCCGACGCGCACCGGCGTGCCGTCGCCGGCCGGCGCCTCTCCGGCTCCGTCGAGCACCCGGCCCGCCACCTGCTCGAGGGCCGTCTTCGCCTGGGCCCGCGCCGCGCCGGCCTCGCCGGTCGACACGGGCCTGCCGTGCAGCGCCCGCCGGCTTGCCTCGGCGGTCAGCCGCTCGACTTCGTGCCGCAGTTCGTCCACCACCTTGTCGATGTCGTCCCTCGCGGCGCGCACCCGCGCCGCGATGTCGTCGTCGGCCCGCTGGCGCAGCCGGTCTTCCTTCTCGCGCAGGGCCTGCTCGCGGGCCTTCATGCGGGCGTCCGACTCGCCCAGCGCCTCGCGCTCGCGGGCGACGAGGCGCCGCTCGTGGTCGAGGCTGCGCAGGTCGGCGTCGATCTTCGCCAGGTGCTCGGCCAGCTGCGCCTCCCGCGCCGAGATGTTGCCTCGCGCCTCGTCGAGAATCGCCGGGTCGAGGCCGAGCCGCCCCGCGATCTCCAGCGCCAGGCTGCGCCCCGGCGTGCCGTAGGTCAGCCGGTAGGTCGGCGCGAACGTCTCGGGATCGAACCCGAACGCGGCGCAGGCGACGCCGGCCGTCGTCGAGGCATACGACTTCAGCGGCTCGTAGTGCGTCGTGGCGACCACGTGGGCGCCGCGTTTCCGGAGGTGGTCCACGATCGCGAGGCCGAGCGCACCGCCCTCCACCGGGTCGGTTCCCGCCCCGGCTTCATCGAGCAGCACCAGTGCCGGGAGGGCCAGCGACCGGTCCATCTGGACGATGTTCGCGATATGCCACGAGAACGTGCTCAGGTTCGCGGCAATCGACTGTTCGTCGCCGATGTCGGCGAACACGGACCGGAACACCGGGACCCGCGACCCGTGCTCGGCCGGCACGTGCAGCCCGGCCTGCGCCATCAGCGCGAGCAGCCCCGCTGTTTTCAGCGCCACCGTCTTCCCGCCCGTGTTGGGCCCGGTCACCACCAGCACCGTCGTGCCGGGGACGAGCTTCACGTCGACCGGCACAGGGCCGTGCTCCGGCGCGTTCGACGCCGCCGCGCGGGCCTCGGCGAGGCGCTGCGCGATCGCCGGGATGAGCAGCGGATGCCGGGCGGCGAGCAACTCGAACGCGCCGTCGCCGGAGAGCGCCGGCTCGACGCCGCTGACCATCGCCGACAGCCTGGCCTTCGCCTGGACGACGTCCAGTTCGGTGGCCGTTTCGATCGTGCGCTGCAGGTCCAGCGCCCGGCGCCGGTACTGGTCGGTGAGGCCGAGCAGGATCCGCCGGACCTCCTCCGCTTCCTGCTGCTCCAGCGCCACGATGTCGTTGTTGATCTCGACCGTGCTCAGGGGCTCGAGATACAGGCTGGCGCCGCTGGACGAACTGCCGTGGACAATCCCCGGGATGGCCGAGCGGTGCTCGGCGCGCACCACCAGCACGAAACGGCCGTTGCGGTCGGTCACGACCTGGTCCTGCAGGTACTTGGCCGTGTCGCGGTTGCGGAGGAAGGACTCCAGCGTGCCTTTCAGCCGTGTCCGCTGGCGCCGGAGGCGTTCGCGCACCCCCTTCAGCTCGGGACTGGCGCCATCGGCGACCTCCCCCGAGGGTTCGATCTTGTGGCGCGTCTCCGCGATCTCCCCGCGGAACGACGCCCCGCTCTCGGCGAGGGCCTTCAGGAAGGGGAACGCGTGCTCGGTCCGGCGAATGGCGCCCCGGGTCGTGTCGACCGACTCGAGGTACTCGGCGAGGCCGAGCAGCCGCAACGGCTCCAGGGCCCGGCCCTCGACGGCCAGCCCGGCGAGAATGGCCGCCAGATCGGCCGGCGCCGAGAGCGCGAACCCTCCGACCAGCTCGTTGAATCGCACGCCCTCGGAGGTGGCCGCGAGCAACTGGGCGACTTTCCGGGGGTCGGAGATCGGCTTCAGGCCCGCCAGGCGCTCGGCGCCGAGCGGCGTGACGGCGCAGCCGCGCAGCACGTCGGCGATGTCGGTGAACTCGAGCGCCTGAAGGACGGCTGCGTGCATACCTGTCGGGATCGGCGGTGGAGAGGTCGTGTGCTCCCGGGATGCGGTTGTACACACCAAGGGCTGCAACCTTCCAATATGCTTCCCGGAGGGCTGTCTGTCAAGCCGAAAACGCTACAAATGATTGATTTGGCTGGCGATGCAGGCGGCGCCGAAGCCGTTGTCGATGTTCACCACCGCCACGCCCGGCGCACACGAGTTGAGCATGCCCAGCAGTGCGGCCACACCGCCGAAGCTCGCGCCGTACCCGACGCTGGTCGGCACGGCCACGACCGGCGCGCGCACCAGGCCGCCGACAACACTCGGCAGGGCCCCCTCCATGCCCGCCACGACGATGACCACCCGGGCGGCTTCCAGGCGGCTGCGGGCGCTCAGGAGCCGGTGCAGGCCGGCCACGCCCACGT
>Ga0105097_10001860_pt1 | contig 10209 bp, 10 predicted proteins | sample PPLLak12cMay2015_FD_87035 | JGI IMG/M metagenome (GOLD analysis project Ga0105097, IMG submission 87035) | Freshwater sediment microbial communities from Prairie Pothole Lake near Jamestown, North Dakota, USA - PPLs Lake P7 Core (1) Depth... | ecosystem: Environmental > Aquatic > Freshwater >... | reverse complement strand
GGCGCGACGCCATCGCGTGCATGCGGGCCACCGCCAGGTAGGTGTAGGTGCTGCCGTATTCGAACCAGAAGTCGAGCTTGCCCATGGGTCTCGCTACTTCAATTCGTCGGCCGCAGTGGCCGGTGCGGTACTTCGCAACGTTCTGGCGGAAGCGGTGAGATTCGAACTCACGGACCCTTGCGGGTCGCCGGTTTTCAAGACCGGTGCAATCGACCACTCTGCCACGCTTCCAAGCGAGGCAGGATTCTAGGCCGCCAGACGTTCTTGCTAGCCCGGTACCTGCGCCTGTTCGCACGCCACCTGCACCCATTCGCGTCGGCCGCCATCGATGCGCACCGCGCTGAGCTGGCCGCCCCAGACGCAGCCGGTGTCCAGCGCCAACAGGTCGCTGCGGTCGATGCGGCCCAGCGTGGACCAGTGGCCGAAGGCCAGCGGCACGCCGCGGGTTCGCCGGCCAGGTATGTCGAACCAGGGCTGGCAGCCCGGCGGCGCCGCGGCGGCGCCTTCCTTGCTCTTCAACTCCAGCCGGCCTTCAGCAGTGCAGAAGCGGATGCGCGTCAGCACATTGATGATGAAGCGCCAGCGCTCGGCGCCGTGCAGCGCATCGCTCCACTGGGCCGGCTCGTTGCCGTACATCTGCTGCAGCATGTCGGGCAGGTCGGGGCTGCGCAGAAGCGCCTCGACCTCGCCAGCCAGGGACAGCGTGGCGGCAACATCCCATTGCGGCACCACGCCGGCATGCACCAGCAACCAGCCATCGAACATATACGCCATGCGCCGGTGGCGCACCCAGTCGAGCCAATCGTTGCGCTTCTTCGAGCCGAGGATGTCGTCCAACGTGTCGTCCTTGCGCGGCTTGCGCACTCCGTGCGCCACTGCCAGCAGGTGCAGGTCATGGTTGCCGAGCAGGCAGGTGGCGGCATCGCCCATGGCGCGCAGGCGCTTCAGCGTGGCCAGCGAGCCGGGGCCCCGATTGACCAGGTCGCCCACCAGCGCCAGCCGGTCGCGCGAGGGCGAGAAACCGATCTCGGCCAGCAGCCGGTCCAGTGCATCGCAGCAGCCCTGCACGTCACCCACGAGGTAATCCATGCATCGATTCTGCTACGCTACCCAACATCTCCCCGCTTGTCGCCTTTGGCGGCGGCCGTGCATGGACGTCGCGCTGCTGGTCTTTCTCATTCTGCTGAACGGCGTGTTCGCCATGTCCGAGATGGCGCGCACCGCCAGTCGCAAGGCGCGGCTGCAGGTCATGGTCGAAGACGAGGAGCCCGGCGCGCAGGCGGCGATGGACCTGCACGAGCACCCCACCAAGTGGCTGTCCACGGTGCAGATCGGCATCACTTCGATCGGCGTGCTCAACGGCATCGTCGGCGAGGCCGCCTTCGCCGAACCCTTTTCGCGCTGGCTTCAAAGCGCGTTGCCGATCACGCCCAAGATGGCGGCCTACAGTGCCACCGCCCTGGTGGTGGCGACCATCACCTACCTGACCATCATCTTCGGCGAACTGGTGCCCAAGCGGCTGGGCCAGATGTACCCGGAAAACGTGGCACGGCTGGTAGCGCGGCCCATGAACTGGCTGTCGACCGCGACGCGGCCCTTCGTCTGGCTGCTTGGCGCCAGTACCGAGACGGTGCTGCGTCTGCTGGGCATTCGCGGCGGGCCGTCGCGCAGCGTCACTGAAGAGGAGATCGCCGCCAGCCTGGAAGAGGGCGTCGACGCCGGCGTGATCGAGGAGCAGGAGCACCAGATGGTGCGCAACGTGTTCCGCCTCGATGACCGGCAGATCGGCTCGATGATGATCCCACGCGCCGAGATCGTCTGGCTGGATGCCGGCGCGCCGATCGAGCAGATGCTCGAGCGCATGATGCAAAGCGGCCGCTCGCGCTACCCGGTGTGCCGCGGCGGCCTGGACGAGGTCATCGGAGTGGTGGCCGCGCACAAGCTGCTGCCACCGTTGGCGCAGGGGCTGAAGCCGGATCTGAACGAGCACCTGAAGCCGCCGGTGTTCGTGCCCGAAACGCTGTCGGGCATGGAGCTGCTGGAGCACTTTCGCCAGTCCAGCGCCGACATGGTTTTCGTGGTCGACGAGTACGGCGCGGTGCAGGGCGTGATCACCGAGCGCGACCTGCTGGAGGCCATCACCGGCGAGTTCGTCGGCGCCGAACCCGGCGAGGAGGCCTGGGCCACGCAGCGCGCCGACGGCAGCTGGCTGATGGACGGGTTGATCCCGATCCCGGAATTGAAGGACCGCCTTGACCTGAAGGAGGTGCCCGAGGAGGATCGCGGGCGCTACAACACGCTGGCCGGCATGGTCATGCTGCTGCTCGGCCGCCTGCCCGGCACCGGCGACAGCGTCGACTGGGAAGGCTGGCGCTTCGAGGTGGTGGACCTGGATGGCAAGCGCGTCGACAAGCTGCTGGTGGCGCGCACAGGCGAAAGCGACGACGCACCAGCATGATCGCCGGCCCTTTGCACCGGTTGCTGCAGTGGCGCTTCGAGCCGGCCGTGCCGGCGCCGGATCAGGCCGCGGCCGCGCCGGCCCCCGCACCGAGCTGACGCGACAGTTCGCCCGCGCTGTGGCGCAGCACGCGTGCCACCGCGCCGTCGACGCGCACGTCGAAGATCGCACTCGGGCCGATGGCCGTCAGGCTCATGACGAGGTGGTCGCTGACATCGAACACCGGCGCGGCCATGGCGCTGATGCCGGGCACCGAGGCATCCACCGCGATGGCCAGGCCGAGTTCGCGCACCCGCGCCAGCTGTGCCTGCAGGCCGGCGTCGAAGCCGGCGCTGCGCTGGCCCGGCTGCTGCTCCGCCGCCAACAGCGGCAGCACGCTGGCGCGCGGCAGGTAGGCACAGAACAGCAGCCCCGAGGCGGTGCCGCGCAGGCTCATCACCGTGCCATGGCGCATGTTCACGTGCACGGCGGACGGCGCTTCCTCGATGCGCACCATCGTCGGCCCTCGATTGCCCCACACCGCCACGCCCACGGTGTGGCCGAGCGTGCGCGCCAGCTCGCCGATCAGCGGCGTAGCCAGGCGCACCGGGTCGTATTGCTGCAGGCTGATCAGCCCCAGCTGCATGGCCAGCGGGCCCAGGCCGTAGCGGCCCGACTGCGCGTCCTGCTCGATCAATCCGAGCTTGCCGAAGCTCACCAGGTAGGGGTGGGCCTTGGCCGCGCTCATGCCGGCTTCGCGCGCCAAGTCCTTCAGAGCCATCGGGCGACCGTGGTGCGCCAGCGCGCGCAGCAACTGGCCGCCGACCTCCACGCTCTGGATGCCGCGTTGCAGCCGTGGCGGCTCGGCTCGCGGCGAGGTGACAGGCGACTTGCGGGGAGTGGGCATGGTCCGGGTTTCTACTGAAACGAATGCGTTAGACATTAGCGAATCGCTTGATTAGAATCAAGTCCGTAGTTACACTAATGCAAACGTGTTCGACTAAAACGAATTTTGGAGAGTGCATGAGCAAAGCCTTCGCCAGCCAGGCCGACCTGGAAGAAAAGACCGTCAGCTTCACCAAGCTGTCCGCGCACGCCTATGCGTACACGGCCGAGGGCGACCCGAACACCGGCATCGTCGTCGGCGACGATGCGGTGATGGTCATCGACACCCAAGCCACGCCGGCGATGGCGCAGGACGTGATCCGGCGCATCCGCCAGGTCACCGACAAGCCGATCAAGTACGTGGTGCTGAGCCATTACCACGCGGTGCGCGTGCTGGGCGCGGCGGCCTACAAGCCCGAGCACATCATCGCCAGCGAGGACACGCTGAGCCTGATTCGCGAGCGCGGCGAGCAGGACAAGGCCAGCGAGATCGGCCGCTTCCCGCGGCTGTTCCGCAACGTCGATTCGGTGCCGCCGGGGCTGACCTGGCCTACGTTGACCTTCACTGGCCGCATGACGCTGTGGCTGGGCAAGCTGGAGGTGCAGCTGATCCAACTCGGCCGCGGCCACACCAAGGGCGACACCGTTGTCTGGCTGCCGCAGGACAAGGTGCTGTTCAGCGGCGACCTGGTCGAGTTCGATGCCACCCCCTATGCCGGCGACGCCTACTTCCAGGACTGGCCAAAGACGCTGGACAACATTGCCGCGCTCAGACCGCTGGCGCTGGTGCCGGGCCGCGGCGCGGCGCTGCAGGGCGCGGCCGACGTGGCGCGCGGGCTGGAAGGTACGCGTGCCTTCGTCAGCGAGCTGTATGCCAGCGTCAAGGCCGGCGCGGCGGCGGGCAAGGAGCTGCGCGCCGTCTACCGCGAGACCTACGACCGGCTCAAGCCCAGGTACGGCCAGTGGGTCATCTTCGACCACTGCATGCCCTTCGACGTGACCCGTGCCTACGACGAGGCCACGCGCTATACCGACCCGCGCATCTGGACCGCAGAGCGCGACATCGAAATGTGGAAATCGCTGGAGGCCTGAAGCATGAAGATCGAACGCATCCATCACGTCGCCTACCGCTGCCGCGACGCCAAGGAAACGGTGGAGTGGTACCGCAAGCACCTGGGCATGGACTTCGTGCTGGCCATCGCCGAGGACAAGGTGCCTTCGACGCACGCACCCGACCCGTACATGCACCTGTTCATGGACGCCGGCAACGGCAACGTGCTGGCCTTCTTCGAGCTGCCCAATTCGCCGGCTATGGGCCGCGATACCAACACGCCGGATTGGGTGCAGCACATCGCCTTCAAGGTGAGCAGCGTCAAGGAGCTGGAGGACACCAAAGCCCGGCTCGAAGCTGCCGGCATCCCCGTGGTCGGCGTCACCGACCACACTATCTTCAAGTCGATCTACTTCTTCGACCCCAACGGCCACCGGCTGGAGCTGGCCTGCGACACCGGCACGCCGGACATGTACAAGAAGCTCGACGACGTGAAGTGGGCGATGCTGGAGGAATGGTCGCGTACCAAGCGCGCGCCCAAGCATGCGCACTGGATGCACGAGGCCGAGCTGGGAGCGTGAGGGCGCGATGTCCAAGAGCTACACCTATCCCGAGTTCCCGTACCGGCAGAGTGCCGCGCAGCGCGAAGGCCGCTTAGAGCGCCACCCGCTGGTGGTCATCGGCGCCGGCCCGATCGGCCTGAGCGTGGCGCTGGACTGCGCGCAGCGCAACATCCCGGTGCGACTGCTCGACGACAACAACACCGTCAGCGTCGGCTCGCGTGCCGTCTGCTATGCCAAACGGCCGCTGGAGATCTGGGACCGCCTGGGCGTGACCGCGCCGCTGGTGGCCAAGGGCGTGCGCTGGCAGGTCGGCAAGGTGTTCCTGGAGGACGAGCAGGTCTACCAGTTCGACCTGCTGCCCGAGGGTGGACACAAGATGCCGGCGATGATCAACCTGCAGCAGTACTACGTCGAGCAGACGCTGGTCGATGCCTGCGAGGCGCACCCGAAGATCGACATCGGCTGGAAGCACAAGGTGGTGGGCATCGTCCAGCAGGACGACCACGCGCGGCTGACGGTGGAAACGCCCGATGGCCGCTACGATCTGCTGGCCGACTGGGTGGTCGCCTGCGACGGCGCCAACAGCGACACGCGCAAGATGGTCGACGCGAAGTTCACCGGCCAGTTCTTCGAGGACCGCTTCCTGATCGCCGACGTGGTGCTGAAGTCGCCGCCGCAGCCCGCGCACGGCGCGCAGCGCCTGGGCAGCGAGCCCGAGCGCTGGTTCTGGTTCGACCCGCCTTTCCACCGCGGGCAGAGCGTGCTGCTGCACAAGCAGAGCGACGATGTCTGGCGCATCGATTTCCAGCTCGGCCGTGACGCCGACCCCGAAGCCGAAAAACGGCCCGAGCGCGTCATCCCGCGCATCCAGGCGATGCTGGGGCCGGAGCTGCCCTTCGAACTGGAATGGGTGTCGGTGTACCAGTTCGCCTGCCGGCGCATCGACAACTTCCGCTACGGCCGCGTCATCTTCGCCGGGGATGCGGCGCACCAGGTGTCGCCCTTCGGAGCGCGCGGGGCCAACACCGGCATCCAGGACGTGGACAACCTGGGCTGGAAGCTGAAGTTGGTGCTCGACGGCACGGCGCCCCTGGCGCTGCTGGACAGTTACCACGACGAGCGTGCCTTCGCTGCCGACGACAACCTGCTGAACTCCACCCGAGCCACCGACTTCATCTCGCCAAAGAGCCCGGTCAGCCTACGCTACCGCAACGCGGTGCTGGAGCTGGCGCGCACCGAGCCCTTCGCCCGCCCGCTGATCAACAGCGGTCGGTTGTCCACGCCCACGCCCTACCTGCAATCGCCGCTGAACACGCCCGACGAGGAAGCCTTCGCCGGCCTGATGAAGCCGGGCACCAACTGCGCCGACGCGCCTGTGCGGCATGCCGGGCGCGACGGTTGGCTATTGAACGTGCTGAACACGCTGCACGGACCGGCAGGTGGCTTCACGCTGCTGGCCTTCGGTGAACGGCCGCCAGTGGAAAGCGTGGCCGATGGCCGCCTGCTCGCGCGCGTGCTGTCGGTTGGCGGTGATGTCGAGGACGTGGACGGCCTGCTCGCGCAGCGCTACGACGCTCGACCCGGTACCGTCTACCTGCTCCGGCCCGACCAGCATGTGGCGGCGCGCTGGCGCCGCTTCGACGCCGCCAAGGTGCGTACCGCGCTGCGCCGCGCCACCGCCCAGCCCTGAAGGACCCGCCATGCCGTTGAACCGCCAACCGAACATCGACGACGCCGACGACTTCTACCGCGAGTTGATCGACAGCCAGCGCGGCCTGAGCGACACGCAGGCCGAGATGCTGACCACCAAGCTGGTGCTGATCCTGGCCAACCACGTGGGTGACCGCGCGGTGCTGCGCGAGGCGATGGCGCTGGCGCGCGACAACACGTTGGCTCACGCCAGGGCATGAGCGCGCCGGGCCGCTCCCAAGTGCTCATTCCGGAGCGCGCCTCGCGGAGGAGATTCTGATGACCCTGCTGGACCATACACACGACGCCGCATTGCGCAGCTGGGTCGAATCGGCCAACGCGCCGGACAGCGACTTCCCTGTGCAGAACCTGCCATTCGGTGCCTTTCGCCGCTTGGGGCGGGACGAGCCGCTGCGCATCGGCGTGGCCATCGGCGACCAGGTACTCGACTTGAAGCTGGCGCGTGCGCAGTGTCCCTGGGGCCCAGGCATCGACGAACTCTTGGCGCCGCTGGCCGCGGGTGACCTGAAGCCGTTGATGCGCGCCGCGCCGGCGTTGCGGCGCAGGCTGCGCAGCGCGCTGTCGCTGGCGCTGGCCGAAGGCAGCGACCAGGCACCGTTCCTCGAGCTTTGCCTGCTGCCGCAGGCCCAGGTGCAGATGCACCTGCCCTGTGCCATCGGCGATTACACCGACTTCTTCACCGGCATCCACCATGCCACCGCGGTGGGCAAGCTGTTCCGCCCCGACAACCCGCTGCTGCCCAACTACAAGTGGGTGCCGATCGCCTACCACGGGCGCGCCTCGAGCATCGGCATCAGTCCGCAGGCCTTCGTGCGGCCGAGCGGGCAGTCGTTGCCGGCTGGTGCGACCGAGCCAAGCTTCGGCCCCTGCCAGCGCCTGGACTACGAGCTGGAGCTGGGTGTCTTCGTCGGTGCCGGAAACGCCCTGGGCCGACCGATGGACATGGAGCAGGCCGAGGACGACTGGTTCGGCATCGTGCTGCTCAACGACTGGTCGGCCCGTGACATCCAGACCTGGGAATACCAGCCGCTGGGCCCGTTCCTGGCCAAGAACTTCGCCACCACCATCTCGCCGTGGATCGTCACGCGAGAGGCGCTGGAACCCTTCCGCACGCCCTTCACAAGGCCGGCCGGCGACCCGCAGCCGCTACCCTACCTGGACAGCGCGCGCAACCGAGACAGCGGCCAGGTGGACATCGCGCTGCAGGTGCTGCTGCAGACTGAAGGCATGCGCCAGAAAGGGCTGCCGCCGCAGGAGCTGAGCCGCTCGAACTTCCGCGATGCGTACTGGAGCGTGGCGCAGATGCTGGCCCACCATAGCAGCGGCGGCTGCAACCTGCAGACCGGCGACCTGCTCGGCACTGGCACCCAGTCGGGGCCGCAGCCGGGGCAGGGCGGCTCGATACTGGAGCTGTCGATGGGCGGCAAGCAGCCGCTGACGCTGCCTGGCGGCGAAACCCGCAGCTTCTTGCAGGACGGCGACACGGTGATTCTGCGCGCCCACTGCGAGGGCGCCAGCGCGCGGCGCATTGGCTTCGGCGAATGCAGCGGCACCGTGCTGCCGGCGCTCGCTTGATGCGGGGTTGCGTTCCGTCGCAGGTATTCAGAGGCAGCACTCGGCGCACAGCAGCCATTGGACGGACCCTCGATAAACGGAGATCTTGGGGCTCCTCGGCCATCAGCCGCCATTGGCGAACGGCGGTCTAGAGCAGCCCATTCTTGATCCTTCCGTCCGGCCTGCCTCGCCGGCTCTCGGCTTTCTTGGCTGCCAGCGCGAGGGCACTGCGGCGGTAGCAGTCGTTGAAGCCGGCGCTCAAGTGGCTGTCACCATGGGCCAAGGCGACCTGCCGCTCGACGACGTAGCCGTTGTCGCGCTCGTCGTCGAACGCCGGCCGTCCATGTCCCCCGCGTCGAATGTGCTGGTTGTCGGCAACACGATCCGGCAGGTCTCCACCGCACCGATCGTCCTGCCTGCCGGGATCGAGGTGCAACGCATCAGCGGCGGCGGCCGCACGCTGATGCCGGGGCTGATCGACATGCACTGGCACACGATGCTGGTGCGCCCCGCGCACGCCGAGCTGCTGACCATCGACGTTGGCTACCTCAACCTGCTCGCCGGCGCCGAGGCCACCGCCACGCTGATGCGCGGCTTCACCACCGTGCGCGACATGGGCGGCCTGGCCTTCGCGCTGAAGCGTGCGATCGACGAGGGCACCCTTGCCGGCCCGCGCATCTACCCTTCGGGCGCGACGATCAGCATCACCAGCGGCCATGGCGACTTTCGCCTGCCCTGCGAGCTGCCGCGCGTGATCGGCGCGCCGCAGTCGCGCGGCGAGCAGGTGGGCGCTGCGATGATCGCCGACAGCCCGGACGAGGTGCGGGTGCGCGTGCGCGAGCAGTTGCTGCAGGGGGCGTCGCAGATCAAGCTCACCGCGGGCGGCGGTGTCGCGTCGCCGAATACCCCGCTCGATGCGACCACCTTCACCGAGGCCGAACTGCGCGCCGCAGTCGAGGCGGCCGGGAACTGGGGCACCTACGTCACGGTGCACGCCTACACGCCGGTATCGATCCGGCGCGCCATCGCCGCCGGGGTGCGCAACATTGAGCACGGGCACTTGATGGATGAGACCAGCGCCAAGCTGATGGCCGAAAAGGCATCTGGCTGAGCATGCAGCCCTTCCCCAAAGAGCCGGGCGCGGCGTTCCGCCCCGGGTCGGTCGAGCGCTTGAAGTTCATGCAGGTGTTCGACGGCACCGACACCACCTACAAGCTGGCCAGGAAGTACGGCGTCAAGACCACCTTCGGCACCGACATCCTGTTCTCCGCCGCGCTGGCGCAGCGCCACGGCGCGGTGCTGGCCAAGCTGACGCGCTGGTACACCCCGGCCGAGGCGCTGGCCATGGCCACCGGAACGAACGCGCAGCTGCTGGCGCTGTCGGGCCTGCGCAACCCGTATCCGGGCCAGCTCGGTGTCGTCGCCGAGGGCGCGCTGGTCGACCTGCTGCTCGTCGAGGGCAACCCGCTCGAAGACATCCGGCTGATCGAGGACCCGGCCCGCAACTTCGTCGTCATCATGAAGGACGGCACGGTCTACAAGAACACCCTGGCAAAGGCGCCGTAGGAGCGCGTCGCTCGATCTGTGGCAGCAGGTGTGGCAGTAGAACGCAGCACGGGCAGACGCAGTGAACGTCCGCCGGCACCTCTCGTCCAATGACGGCTTCGAGGCGGGGAACGTTCCATCCTCAACTTCGGGTTTGAGTCGGACACTGACGGCGAATCTGGCGAACTCGCCGCCTGCTTGCCGCCATCCGAATTGGTGATGTCGGTTTGCTGGCGCTCGCCGCCAATGGTGCCGGCCATCAGCGGCTGTTGGCCAGCAACCGTTTCAGGCGTCCTTGATGCGACCTTGAATTCAGTACCTCGTAGATGGGCGTTCGAATCCTGCTTTGCTCGTACCCAGTCAGATTCGCCGTCCCGTGCATGCCGCATCTATGCGGCGATCTTGCTCTTGGGTCCATCGAGGCCGCCCTCGCGCCGCTGCGCGAGCCCGTCATGCACCGGACT
>Ga0105097_10001858_pt1 | contig 10210 bp, 8 predicted proteins | sample PPLLak12cMay2015_FD_87035 | JGI IMG/M metagenome (GOLD analysis project Ga0105097, IMG submission 87035) | Freshwater sediment microbial communities from Prairie Pothole Lake near Jamestown, North Dakota, USA - PPLs Lake P7 Core (1) Depth... | ecosystem: Environmental > Aquatic > Freshwater >... | reverse complement strand
GCCGCAGGCAGCCGAGGAAGACCGAGGTGTCCGAGCGGGGCGTCACAAGCCCGTGAGGCGGCGCAAGCCGCGCAGCGCGGAGCGAGCACGCGGGGCGCAACATGAAGTGAAGCCTGCAGCCTCGACACAGTTACAACCCGCAGGCCGAGCCGCTCATTTCACGGCGAAGGCAACATCACCCAAGCGAGATCCGAAGCGCGAAGGTGGCTGCGGCGGGGTACGGGGCGCAGCACGCGTGCAAGGACAGGTGCGGAGCGTGAGAGGCCCGTCTGCGCGGCCCGAGTCGGGGCCAGCGCGCTCGTATCAGCCCAAGGCGAAGTCCAGCCGTGCGCAGCGGGAGTCCGAGGGGATCGTAGTACTGGACGCAGAGGAATCTGCGACGAAGGCCGTGGGGCATCACGCGGCTGGAGGGAAGGGTCCCTGCGGTGGTCATGCTGAGATAGCGGGTAAGCGCGAGGGAATGGCCGGCGTGACCAGACCTAACGACCCCGTCGACCGGGATTCGACAGAAGACAGGTCGAGCGACAAAGTGCGACCACTGCAAAGGCAGCTCTGGGCCGCAGCCAAGCGGGCACCGGGAAGGCGCTTCCACGCGTGGTACGACCCAATGTGCAGGGCTGACATCCTGCACGAGGCGTGCAAGCGAGTGCGCCGCAACCGCGGCGCAGCGGGGATCGACCGGGTGTCGATCCAAGAAGTCGAGCACAACATCTACCAATGAAGGAACTGGTCGACTCGTTCTGGCGTGCTGCGGCCTACTGCCTGCACCCCAAGGTCATCCTGCTGTCGTTGCTTCCACTGCTGTTTTCCGTGGCGGCGGTGCTGGGCTTGGGCTGGTTCTATTGGGAGCGAGCGGTGGCCGCCGTGCGTGCCTGGCTGGAGCAGTGGTCGCTGGTCGTCAGCTTTCTGCAGTGGCTCGAGTCGATCGGCGCCGCCAGCTTCAACGCCGTACTGGCGCCCTTGATCGTGGTGGCGCTGGCCGTGCCGCTGATCGTGGTGGCCTCGCTGCTGTTGGTGGCCTGGCTGATGACGCCGTCGCTTGTCAACCTGGTGGCGGTGCGCCGCTTCGAGACGCTGGAGCGCAAGCGTGGCGCAGGCTGGTTCAGCGCAGCGCTGTGGTCGATCGGCTACATGTTGTTTGCGCTGCTTCTGCTGGTCTTGAGCCTGCCGCTGTGGTTCATCCCGCCGCTGGTGCTGGTGCTGCCGCCGCTGATCTGGGGCTGGTTGACCTACAAGGTGATGAGTTTCGATGTGCTGGCCGACCATGCCAGCCCCGACGAACGCAAGCAATTGATGCGCGACCAGCACTGGCCGCTGCTGGCCATCGGCATCGTCACCGGCTACCTGGGCGCCGCGCCGTCGCTGCTGTGGGCGGTGAGCGCGGCCACGTTGGTGCTGGCACCGTTGTTGGTGGTGCTGTCGGTGTGGCTGTACACACTGGTCTTTGCCTTTGCCGCGTTGTGGTTCGCACACTTCGCGCTGGCCGCGCTGCAGCGCCTGCGCCAGCAGGCGACCGTCGAATTGCCGGCCGAACTCGTACCGTTGCCCGCCGCTCCTTCGCCGCCTGCACTGGAGGACAGCGCGACGGCGGCGCTGCCACCGCCGCCATGAACTTCGGCCTGATCATCATCGGCGACGAAATCCTGTCCGGCAAGCGCCAGGACAAGCACCTGCCCAGGGTCATCGAGCTGCTGGCAGCGCGCGGTCTGGCGTTGTCCTGGGCCCGCTACGCCGGTGACGACCGCAGCCTGATCACGCCCGTACTGCAGGATGCCTTTGCCGGCGGTGACGTGGTCTTCAGCTGCGGCGGCATCGGTGCCACGCCGGACGACCACACGCGCCAATGCGCCGCGGCGGCGCTGGGCGTGCCGTTGGTGCTGCACCCTGGGGCCCGCGATCTGATCCGCGAGCGCATGCGCGAGGTGGCCGCCGAGCAGGGCCTGCCCTTCGAGCCGGAGCGGCCGGACAACCTGCACCGGCTGAACATGGGCATGTTTCCCGAGGGCGCGGCGCTGATCCCGAACCCGTACAACAAGATCCCTGGCTTTTCGGTCGCTTCGGTGCACTTCGTGCCGGGCTTTCCGGTGATGGCCTGGCCGATGATCGAGTGGGTGCTGGACACACACTGCCGGTCCTTGCATGGCCAGCGCGTGCAGCGCGAGCGCTCGGTCATCGTCTACGGCAGCATGGAGGCCACGCTGACCCCGCTGATGGAAGAAGTGGAGCGGCGCTTTGCCGGGGTCAAGGTCTTCAGCCTGCCCTGCGTCGATGAGCGCCATGCCCATGGCCGGCATATCGAGCTGGGCGTCAAGGGCCCGGCCGATATGGCGGAGGACGCCTTTGTGGTGCTCCGCCAGGGGCTTGACGCGCTGGCAGTGCATTGCGGCCCATATTTGGTGCGTTAGCTGCCAAGTAATGCACCTTTGAGGTGCTTTTGCCGCACCGAGACTGTTGCATTGTGCCTGGCAGCCCTCGGTGGCGAGCCGGCGCGCGCGCTGCGCAGGCAGCCGGTCGCGGGCATGCTTTCTGCTACATTCCCGTGCGCTTTGCGGGGCACTCCCCGAGGGCCGTCAACACCCTTACCCCACCAATCCCCCATACGAAAGCTAGGAGAGCCCAGATGGCAAAGACTGTTGCCGACGTGATGAAGATGGTGAAGGACAACGAGATCAAATTCGTTGACTTCCGTTTTACCGACACCCGCGGCAAGGAGCAGCACGTCTCGGTGCCCATCTCCCATTTCGACGAAGACAAGTTCACGTCTGGCCATGCCTTCGACGGCTCGTCGATTGCCGGCTGGAAGGGCATCGAAGCCTCGGACATGCAGTTGATGCCCGACCCGAACACAGCCAACGTCGACCCCTTCTACGAGGAGCCGACACTGATCTTGACCTGCGACGTGGTCGAGCCCAGCGACGGCAAGCCCTACGAGCGCGACCCGCGCTCGCTGGCCAAGCGCGCCGAGGCCTACATGAAGGCCTCCGGCCTGGGCGACACCGCCTACTTCGGCCCGGAGCCCGAGTTCTTCGTCTTCGACAGCGTGCGCTGGGGCAACGACATGTCCGGCTGCTTCTCGAAGATCGAATCCGAGGAAGCCGCCTGGAACACCGGCAAGGAATACGAGCACGGCAACTCCGGCTACCGCCCGTCGGTCAAGGGCGGCTATTTCCCGACGCCGCCGGTTGATTCGATGCAGGACATGCGCTCGGAGATGTGCCTGATCCTCGAAGGCCTGGGCATCCCCTGCGAAGTGCACCACCACGAGGTGGCCAACGCCGGCCAGATGGAGATCGGCACCAAGTTCAGCACGCTGTTGCAGCGCGCCGACTGGGTGCAGCTGCAGAAGTACGTGATCCAGAACGTGGCCCATGCCTACGGCAAGACCGCGACCTTCATGCCCAAGCCGATCGTCGGCGACAACGGCTCGGGCATGCACGTGCACCAGTCGGTGTGGAAGGACGGCAAGAATCTGTTCGCCGGCGACGGCTATGCCGGCCTGAGTGAGTTCGCGCTGTTCTACATCGGCGGCGTCATCAAGCATGCACGCGCGCTGAACGCCATCACCAACCCTGGCACCAACAGCTACAAGCGCCTGGTGCCCGGCTTCGAGGCGCCGGTCAAGCTGGCCTACTCGTCGAAGAACCGTTCGGCGTCGATCCGCATTCCGCACGTCGCCAACCCCAAGGGTCGGCGCGTCGAGGCGCGCTTCCCGGACCCGCTGATGAACCCGTACCTGGGCTTCGCGGCGCTGTTGATGGCAGGCCTGGACGGCGTGGAGAACAAGATCCACCCTGGCGATGCCGCCACCAAGGACCTGTACCACCTGCCGCCGGAAGAGGACGCGAAGATCCCGACCGTCTGCCACAGCCTGGACCAAGCGCTGGACTACCTGGACAAGGACCGCGCCTTCTTGACCAAGGGCGGGGTGTTCACCGATGCCTTCCTCGACGCCTACATCGATCTCAAGATGGGCGAGGTGACGCGCTTCCGCATGGCCACGCACCCGGTCGAGTTCGACATGTACTACACGCTTTGAGACTGGCGCCTCGATGCCAGAATGGGGCGGCCAGATGCCGCCCCTTTTCGTTGGATCGCTGCGTTGTCGGCTGCGTCACAATCGACGCTGGGTCCGCTTCCACCGCAAGGCGCGCAGATGTTTCGACCGTCGCTTTCCTGTCTGGCCGTGCTGATGACCGCAATGACGCAGTCGGCGCTGGGCCAGTCGTCGACCATCGTCTACAAGTGCCCCGGCAACGTCTACACCAGCGAGCGCGAACTTACCGCCAAGCAAGCCGACGAGAAGGGCTGCAAGGTGATCGAGGGCACGCCGATCACGGTCATCCAGGGCCGGTCGCCCGCGCCGCGCCCGGCCAGCGGCACCACAGCCGCCGGCAGCAACGCCGCCCGGCCGCCGGAAGCCCGCGTGGACCCGGGGGCGCAACGTGCCCGCGACAGCGATTCACGGCGCATCCTGGAAGGCGAACTGCGCCGCGAGGAAGAGCGCCTGGCCGAGCTGAAGCGCGAATACAACAACGGCGAACCCGAGCGCCTGGGCAACGAGCGCAACTACCAGAAGTACCTGGATCGCACGGCCGACCTGAAGAGCAGCATCGCGCGCAAGGAAGGCGACATCGCCGCGATCAAGCGCGAACTGGCCAAGCTGCCGCCCTGAGCGCGGCTGCCCGCCGCCCGCTCGGTCTGAGGGTGTAACGATGGACGGCGTTGTCCCGCCGCCGGAGTTCGACGCCTTCGACCAGCTGGCGACGATGGTCGCCATCGCCCGCAGTGACGGCCACTGCCTGCTGGCCAATTCGACGCTCGAGAATGCGGTGGCGGTGTCGCGCCGCGCGCTGCTGCGCGGCAATGTGCTCGACTGGTTCATCGACCCGCTGCCGATGCGCGAGACTCTGCTGGCCTTGCAGCGCAACGAGGTCACCAGCGGCCGCTTCGAAGCGCAACTGAAGCGCGCGCCGCTGGGATCGTCCGAGCCGCTGCTGGTGCGCGTCAGCGCCAGCCAGATGGACACCGCGGACTGGGTGCTGCTGGAGATCGTCGAGATCGAGCAGCAGACCCGGCAGGACCGCGAGGAACGTGCCCTCGGCTTGGCGCAGGCCAACAAGGAACTGCTGCGCAACCTGGCGCATGAGATCAAGAACCCGCTGGGCGGCATCCGCGGCGCAGCGCAACTCCTGGAGATGGAGCTCAATTCACGCCCGATCGGTCTGGCGCGGTGGCGTGCCACGGGCATGTCCGGATCGAAGCCCAAGCGAATCGCGGCTTCACGCGGCTTGACCGAATACACGCAAGTCATCATCCACGAGGCCGACCGACTGCAGGCGCTGGTGGACCGGCTGCTGGCGCCGCACCGCAAGCCGCACGTCGTCGGCGACGTCAACATCCACGAGGTCTGCGAGCGCGTGCGCCTGCTCATCAGCTCGGAATTTCCGCGCGGCCTGGAGGTGCAGCGTGACTACGACACCTCGATTCCGGAGTTCCGCGGCGACCGCGAGCAACTGATCCAGGCGGTGCTGAACATCGTGCGCAACGCCACCGAGGCACTGGCCGAGCAGATCGCCGCCGGCAGCGCGCGGCTGGTGCTGCGCACGCGCATTGCACGGCAGGTGACGATCGGTAAGCAGCGCTTCCGACTGGCATTGGAATTGCATGTCCAGGACAACGGGCCGGGTGTGCCCGAGGCAATCCGTGATCGCATCTTCCATCCGCTGGTATCGGGGCGGGAAGGCGGCTCGGGACTCGGGCTGACGCTGGCGCAGACCTTCGTGCAACAACATCGGGGGACGATCGAGTACGACAGCGTGCCCGGACGGACCAACTTCAAGATCCTCATTCCCTTGCCTTGACGCCTGAGCAAGTACTGACCGCATGAAACCTATCTGGATCGTCGACGACGACCACTCGATCCGCTTCGTGCTCGAGAAGGCCCTGGCACGAGAGCAGTTCGCGGTGCGCAGCTTTGCCAGTGCGCGCGAGGTGCTGGCGGCACTGGACAACGAAGAGCCACAGGTGTTGGTCAGTGACATCCGCATGCCCGGCGGCTCGGGCATCGACCTGCTGGGCAAGGTCAAGGCACGGTTGCCGGGCCTGCCGGTGATCATCATGACGGCCTACTCCGACCTGGACAGCGCCGTCTCGGCCTTTCAGGGCGGCGCCTTCGAGTACCTGCCCAAGCCCTTCGACGTGCCCAAGGCAGTGGAACTGATCCGCCGCGCGGTGGAAGAAAGCCTGCGCGAGGAAGTGCGCGACACCGCGTCGGCGCCGATGCCCGAGATGCTGGGTCAGGCGCCGGCGATGCAGGACGTCTTCCGTGCCATTGGGCGCCTGAGCCAGAGCACGGTGACGGTGATGATCACTGGCGAGAGCGGCTCGGGCAAGGAATTGGTGGCGCGCGCGCTGCACAAGCACAGCCCGCGCGCCGGCGGCCCGTTCGTCGCCATCAATACCGCGGCGATTCCCAAGGACCTGCTGGAAAGCGAGCTCTTCGGCCACGAGCGCGGCGCATTCACCGGCGCGCAGACCATGCGCCGCGGCCGCTTCGAGCAGGCCGACGGGGGCACGCTGTTCCTCGACGAGATTGGCGACATGCCCTTCGACCTGCAGACGCGGCTGCTGCGGGTGCTCAGCGACGGGCAGTTCTACCGCGTCGGCGGCCACCAGCCGCTGAAGAGCAATGTTCGCATCATCGCCGCCACCCACCAGAACCTGGAAGAGCGGGTGCGTGCAGGCACCTTCCGCGAGGACCTGTTCCACCGGCTCAATGTCATCCGCCTGCGCCTGCCCGCGCTGCGCGAGCGGCGCGAGGACATCGCGATGCTGACGCGCTTCTTCCTGCAGAAGAGCGCCAAGGAACTGGGCGTCGATGCCAAGCGCATCACCGACGAGGCACTGCAACGCTTGAAGGCCTTCGACTTCCCGGGTAACGTGCGCCAGCTCGAGAACCTGTGCCACTGGCTCACCGTGATGGCTCCGTCCCAAGTGGTCGAGGCCAAGGATCTGCCGCCCGAGCTGCTGGCCCGCGACGACAGTGCCACGCGCCAACCGGCGGCTCATGCAGAAAGCATGCGACCGGCGCTTTTCGCCGCGCCGGCACCCACCGAGGGAGCCGACGCCTCGGCCGTACCCGCGGCTGGCGCCACCTGGCTCGGCGACCTGCAGCGCGAGGCTCGCAGCCTGCTCGAGGCGGGCGTGCCGGACGTGTGGGACACCTTGTCGCGCAAGTTCGAAGGGCAGATGATCCATACCGCGCTGGAGGTCACGCGCGGGCGCCGCATCGAAGCAGCGCAGAAGCTGGGCATTGGCCGCAACACCATCACCCGCAAGATCCAGGAGCTGGGCCTGGACGACTGAGTGCGGACCCACCAGGCCCTGCCTGCGCAGGGCATTGTGCTGCACGAAGGCCCGGACCCTCCGCGATCCGGGTTGAGGACTCGAAGTCGCAACCGACGCTCTGCGAGGGTGGGCAGCGTCTGCGTCAGTCGCGCAGTTCAACCACCACCGGCGCGTGGTCGCTGGGCCGTTCGTTCCTTCGCGGCAGCTTGTCGATGACGCAGGCGCTGACCGTGGGTGCCAGCGCCTCGCTGACCAGGATGTGGTCGATGCGCAGCCCCTGGTTCTTGCGGAAGGCCAGGTTGCGGTAATCCCACCACGACCAGGATTTCGGCGGCTGCTCGAACAGCCGGAATGCGTCCACCAGGCCGAGGCCGACCAGAGCGCGGAAGTGCTCGCGCTCCTCGGGCGTGCAGTGGATCTGCCCGGCCCAGGCCACGGGATCGTACACATCGCGATCTTCGGGGGCGATGTTGAAATCGCCCATCAGCACCAGTTGCGGGTGTGCCGCCAGTTCGGCACGCACCCAGTCTCGAAGCGCTTCCATCCAGCGCAGCTTGTACTGGAACTTGTCGCTGTCCGGCGCCTGGCCATTGGGGAAGTAGGCGCCGATCACGCGCAATGGACCCAGCGTGCCGGCGATGACCCGTGCCTGGTGGTCGTCGAGCCCGGGAATGTTCTTCTGCAGTTGGGCGGCGTCGCTGCGCGACAGCAGCGCCACGCCGTTGTAGGTCTTCTGCCCCAACCAGGCCGCGTGGTAGCCCGCCGCCTCGATCTCGGCAACCGGAAACTTGTCGTCGGTGAGCTTGGTTTCCTGCAGGACCAGCGCATCCACCGGATGGGCCTGCAGCCAGGCCAGCACCTGCGGCAGCCGCACGGCGAGTGAGTTGACGTTCCAGGTGGCAAGCCGCATAAGTCTAAAAATGTTTGTTATATCAATTACTTACGACTAGTGATCTTGCGCTAGCTACGCAATCGGCTACACAAAAGCGCATCGCGTCGCGCCATTGTGCTGCCGTATGGTCATGCCTTCGAGCTTGGCTCGCCGGCCTACTTGAACTCGCCGAAGATTTCGTGCGTGCGCTTCTTGTCGCCCATCAGGACGGGCGTGCCGGTGAAACCGATGCGGGCGCAGTTGGGCAGCCCCGCCAGCAGCGTGGCCTGCAGGTCGCCCGCCTGGCCGCGGTGGGCCTCGTCCACCAGCACCAGGATGGCCTCGTCCTCGTTCAACACCTCCACAGTCGCCCGCTCGCGCACGGCCGCCTTGGGCAGGTCGTCGGTCGTCAGCCCGGGCTCGCCGGCCGCATCACCGCCGCGCTGCTTCTGGATCATGCCGAACACGATATCCGGCCCCTGGCGGCGCAACTGGCGCTTCAGGTCGTCGGCCGAGGTGGCGCGCAGCACGTTCTGGCCGGTCAGCGTGGCGGTGTCGGAGAGCTGGCGTTCCAGGTCGTGCCGGTCGGTCACCACCACCACCTTGAAGCGACGCAGGGCATGGTCGGTGCGCAGCTTGCGCATCAGGAACACCATCGTCAGGCTCTTGCCTGAGCCCTGGGTGTGCCAGACGATGCCGCCGCGCCGGTCGTGCTCGCCGTCCTGGCGTCGGGTGGGACCGGTGCGCAGGCGGTGTATGGCACGGTTGACGGCGCGGTACTGCTGGTAGCGGCAGACCGACTTGACCGTCTGCCCGTCGGCGGCCATGAACAGCATGAAGTGCCGCACCACGTCCAGCAGGTGCGCCGGGCGCAGCAGGCCAGTCACCAGCCGCTCCTGCTCGGAAAGCTGGGCCTTGCCCAGCGCGGCAGCCACTTCAGCCTCGGTGCCCTGGCCGTCGGCGCCGACCACGGTTTTCCAGGCCGCGTAGTGGCGGAAGGCGGCGCCCACGTTGCCCACGCGCGCCTCGTCGAAGCTGGTGGCGAAGAGCAACTGGGCGGTGTGGAACAGCGGCTCGTTGCCCTCGTTGTCGTCCACCTCGCCGCTGGCGCGGCGCTGGTTGCTGTAGCGGCGCAGTTGATCGACGGCCTCGGCCAGCGGCTCGGGCACGCTGGGGCTCTTGCACTCCACCACCACCAGCGGAATGCCGTTCACCAGCAGCACCAGGTCGGGCACGATGAACGCCTTGCCGCGGGTATAGCCCGGCGGGCAGTCCACCCGGTACTGGTTGACGACAATGAACTCGTTGCGCTCGGGGTGTTCCCAGTCGATGAAGTGGATAGTCTGGCCGCGGCCGCCGTCCCAGCCGGGCAGCCCCTCGACGGTCAGGCCGCCCAGCAGCAGCTCGGTGGCGGTCTGGTTGGCCTCCATCAGCCGGTGCGAGGGGATGCGGGTGATGGCGCCCACCGCCTGCGACAGGCGCTCGTCGTCGAGCCAGGGCTGGCCGGTCGGGCCGAGGTTCAGCGCGTGGAGCAGGCGGCGCAGCGTGGCTTCCCATGTGGCTGCCACATACCAGTTGCGTTACAGTGTTCGCCAGCGCACAGTGGGTCGGCCCCCCGCGGGCTTACATTGGTAAGCGCGAGGCTAACATCAGTTGCGCAGGTTGGCCTTGGTTCGAACCACTTCACCCAGGCAAAGGAGCAGAACCGTGAACCGAATCATCTGGCTCGTCGGTGCCGTCGTCATCATCCTGTTCGTCCTCGGCTACTTCGGCCTGCGCTGATCGCGACGCTCTTGCGATGCGTGCCGACTGGGACGGCAGCCATTGCTTGGTCAACCCATTGTGTGGCCAGCCCGACGATCCTGCGCTTAGCTACCAAGGGAGGCCCCCCGGCTCTGCCGGGGAGGCAGTAAGGGTTTGAGTGCGCCGGGAGACCGGCAAGGAGTAGGCGGTGCAAGTCCGCTGCGATGAAGGTGTAGCGAACCACCTTGG
>Ga0105097_10001856_pt1 | contig 10217 bp, 8 predicted proteins | sample PPLLak12cMay2015_FD_87035 | JGI IMG/M metagenome (GOLD analysis project Ga0105097, IMG submission 87035) | Freshwater sediment microbial communities from Prairie Pothole Lake near Jamestown, North Dakota, USA - PPLs Lake P7 Core (1) Depth... | ecosystem: Environmental > Aquatic > Freshwater >... | reverse complement strand
GGCGGCATGTTGGGCAAAGTGGTCAATCGCATCCAGGTCAGTGCGCAGGTGGGTGACGAAAGACAGCGAGTGCGGGAATGCCCGGAAGTAGTTAACCCGCTCCAGGTAACGCGCCGAGATCAGGGTCGGGAAGCGATAGGGCGCGGCGTCAAAGCTGTCTGCCAGCTCCTGGAACAGTCCTTCAAAAAATTGAATCAGGCGGCTGAGCAGCGGGCCGACGGCAAGAATACTCACCGGTTCAGGGTTGACTTCTTTACGGGCCAGCAGCGCTGCCATCGGGTCGAGGGCATATGGCACCGGCCGGTCCAGGTGGTCTTCCAACACCTGCACTTTCAGCTTAATGGCGCCCTTCACCATAGAGGCCACCACCCGCTGCACCTTGTCTTCCAGCCGGGAGCGTTGTTCGGAATCGGGCGCAGCGGCCAGGCTGAGCCGGATGCGCTCGCCACCCGGCGTTACCTGAGCCTGCAGGATGGCTTCATCCACATAGGCCAGCTTGGACTGTACCTCACCGGATAAGTACTCCGGGATTGGAAGCGTGGAGACAATCTCTAAGATTTCAGCGGACATAACCCTGCTCCTCCAGGTAGCTACAAATCACCAGGACGCTGGTCAGGCCGGCAATGGTATCGGCGTTGACTTCGATCCCAAAGCTCTCTTCCAGGCGCATGATGACCTCCATATGGCCCATCGAGTCCCACTGCGGTAGGTCGCCAAAAGCCAGCTGGGGGCTGATCTCATCCGGCGGCACCTGCAGCGCTTCCGCCAGGATAGCCTGCACGCGCTTCATCGTCTGTGTTTGCAAATCATTGTCCATTCAACCGACTCCAATCCTGATAGGGTCAGGAGTTAGCAGCCTCGGCTGCCGGCTTGACCTTACATACGCCCACCGGCTGGTACTGGGGATCCCATTTGCCCCAAGGCATGCCGTTATCGCCGGATTTGAAATAAAATCGCGCCAGGCGCTCGCGGAGCTCGGCACAGTCCTTCAGCGCCAGGAATAACTCGTCATAGCGGGCGTAGTTATCCGGCGTGTCTGCTGGAAGGTCAAAAATTTTCTGCAGGCTACCTGCAGTGTAATTCCAGCCCGCCGAAGGTGTATGGTACCAGTCCTGCTCGCGCGCCGCGCCTAAGGTAGCCAGCAGCACGCCACCCGGCTTAAGCACCCGGGTCAATTCTTGCACCACGGATGGCAGGTTTTCCGGCGGGTTGTGCTCCAGGGCCGAGACGGCCACCACGGCATCCACCGAGTTATCGGGCAGGTCGACCAGGTCGGCTAAATCTTGATTGTAAATCACCACTTCTCCCGCTACGGGCGAAGACAGCAGGTTAGCGGCCAGCTCCCTCGCCTGGGTGGTGAATTTGCCTGCCCGGAAGGAAGCACTCCAGGGATTAAGATCGGGCGTAGGAGCCCCCCGCAAGCCGCGCACCCGGTAGCGGCGGCGGAAGCGCAGCGGCAGGTCGGCCCGGTTGCCCCGATCAATGCTCAGCACGGTGGCGCCCTGCCCGGCCAGGTACCACTGCAGGATACCCGTTCCAGCCCCAGCATCTATAAGGCGACAGCCCTGCACCACCCCCAACCGGCTGATAATCCAGCTCAGATCGAGTAGGTAGTGCCAGCCAAAATCCAGCCGCAGATCGGCGGCCAGGCTGCGCAGCGCTTCGACGGTCGGGCGCTGTTCATCCAGCAGTGTGGCCGGCAATATTTCAATCACTTCACGAGTGTCAAGATTGCTCAACTAAGATCCTCTGGCATCAAAAATGGTCTGCCTTCCAGGATGCCGTCGCGCAGCACCCGGATGGGGATTGAATTCTCGGGAGATAGGTCCTGCCACCCAAAGGGCTTCAGCTCGACAAAGCCCATACGCGGGCCTGCCTGCAGGTAGCGCTCCATTGGCAGCGAGCTGCAGTAGAGTTGGTAGTAAAGAAAGCGCCTGGCGTTACGACGGAACGCTTCTGGCACCTCGATTTGTTCAGCTGCCAGGAAAGCCTCGACCTGCTCGCGGTGTGCTTCCTGAGTCCCAGGGAAGAATACGATCGGATACTGGGTGTAGCGAGCCTGACCACCGCACAGCACCGGCATGCCCATCAAAGAGGCCTCCAGGCCAATGGAGGAGTTATACACCATGACAAATTTAGATCGTTGGATCAGCTCATAAGAGCTAACATATTCCTGCGAATCGATGAACAGCACGTTCGGCAGGTTGTGTGCCTGGTTGGCATGCACCCAGTCCCGCACGCTCTCATTGCTCTGTTTTGCGGTGCCGGGGCGCATCTCATCCGGGTGGGCGCGTATGACAAAGAAGGTATCCGGATGGCTGCGGATGACCTGCAGCACCTGATCCAGCCAGGCAAACATATGCGGGAATACCCGGTTGGCGTGCACCTGGCTGGAGTCGTAGATCACGTTAGTAAAGACCGGCACCAGCTGGCGGAATTTCCCCACCCGGTCCAGAAAAGCCTGGTCAAGCTTTTGCATTTCCGGCCAGAAGTGGATGCCTGCCATGCTGAATTTGCCCTGAAAGCGTCTCTCCAGGTAGGCATCCAGACGGGACTCCTGGGCGGTGGTCAGCTGGAAATCATCCGGGATATGGATCGGGTAAGCGGTCGGCTCGCCATCGGTGAAGAAGGTGGAAAACGCCTGGAAACCGACCTCGTGAGCGTAGTCCGGTATGCCCAGGCAGCGGGCTACCCAGCGAGCGGCGGCCTCCGGATACATAATCCCGTTGAAAATGACTGTCGCGGCCGGCTGGACATCCTGCAGCAGGCGGGCAAATTCCCCGGCAATGGCATACGCCGAGAGCAGGTAGGCGCGCATCAGGAAGCGGGTTGGCTCGTCATCCGGCAGGTTGTGCCGGCGCAGCGTCCAACGGATCGAAGGCAGCACCAGGCGCCCCAGCGGCAGCGCCTCCCCAGATGGGATAGGCGCCGCAACCTCAAAGCTACCCAGCTCGGCTATGCTCAACCCCTCCAGGCGAGCGGCTAACTGCGAGTCTTCCAGGTAATGGAAGGGGTGCACCTCGGCGCCGGTATACAAGCGCTGCGATTGAGAGATGCAGGCAGCGCAAGGTGGCGGCTGGGAAAAGTCCGAGCGGTTCAAACCCAGCACGCAGCGGCTCATCCCCTGCTCGCAAACAAAATGCACTACCCGCGCCCCGCTCAGCCGCAATCCCCAGCTGGTCAGCAGGGAGAAAGCCGCATTCTGGCTCAGGCCGGTGATGCGGGTGGAAGCATTGAAAACCACCACCGTTGGCCCGGGCGCAGGTGCGTGCTCCTTGACCTGACCGGCAATCTTCTGGACGCGCAGCCGGTTTTGCCGGCTTGCCAGCCCTTGTTGCAAACGGTCAGGCAGTTGGGTAATTTTCACGGTCAGTTATCTGCCCTGGCCTTGAAGTAAGCATCCGACAGGCGCTGGATGGCAATCAAGAAGCCCTCTCCCTGGCGCTGGTGCCCGCGCCAGATTTCCGGGATCATCGTGCCACGGTAGTCTCCGATCACCCGGAAAAAGCGCACCCAATCGATGGTGCCCTCGCCAATCTGCAGACCTTCTCCATCCAGCCCGGCGCCATCCGACAGGTGCAGGTGGCGGATGTACGGCAGCAGGACCTTGACCTGCTCGTAGAAATCGACATGCGCCCAGTTGCAGTACAGCTTGTGGTGCGAGGTGTCATAGCACATATTCAGGCCCATCGAGGCGATAAAATCACGGATCTCATGCGCGTCCATGAAAGCGTTGGTCAGCCACTGCCCGCCGAAGTACCAGGGATGCGGCGGCAAGTTTTCCAGCAGCAGCTCCACGCCGGCGAAATCGATCTCATTCACCGAGCGGCGCAGATTCTCGTACAGCGCCTGCTTGTTCGCAATCGGATGGTCCAGGCTCATCGCGCCGGGATGAATCACTACCTTGGGCATGCCAGTGAAGTAGCCGGACATCTCACGTGTCAGGTCGATCGCCTTTTGCATCAGCACCCGGGAGGCTTTTCGCTGCCGCTCTTCCAGGGCACACAGGTCTACCAATGTGCGGTCCCAAAACTCAGGGGCGTGCACCACCAGCTGCAGCGGCTGCTCGGAGCCGGCGCTATGATCGCGGCCCGGGTAGTGCTCATCCAGGTCCTGGTCGGTGAAATGGTATTCCAACATGCGCGGCTGGTAAGCCAGCAGCTCCTCGTCATCGCGGAAGCGCACCGTAAACCCAAAGTCCATCGGCAGGATATGCTCGATATCCAGCATCACCCGCTGTCCCAGGTCGCGGTCCAGGAAGGGCTCATCCTCATCGATCACCCTCTCGATCACTTTCCCCAGCAGGTCAGGGTAGCGCTGCGGGGAAAGACCCAAAGCCGGACCTTTGACCACTACCATGCTGGCAGTCACCCGCTCACCGGGCTCGATCCGCCGGGCAGCCACCAGGCTCTTGCCCAGCACTTCGCGATTAAGGATCTCACCGCGCGAGAAGAACTTCTCTTCACCGGCGCCCAGCGCCATGGATACCTGGCGGATGTCACGCACCATCTTCGTAAAGCCCTGCGGCTCCAGGCTGGCGGCGTGATCCGGGCCGTCCATCGTGCGATCCAGGGTAATATGGCGCTCAATGATGCTGGCGCCCAGGGCGGCAGCTACCGTGGATACGGCAATGCCGCGCTCGTGGCCGGAATAGCCCACCGGAACATCGAAGCGACGCAGCCGGTCCATAAAGCGCAGGTTGATATCTTCAAAGGCTGCCGGGTAGGTGCTGTTACAGTGCAGCAGAGCAAATTCGGCTCCCCGCTCTTTGAGGAAGTCTACTGTGCACTCAACTTCTTCCATGCGCGACATGCCGGTGGACAGGATCATGGGCTTACCCTTCTGCACCAGGTGGTCCAGCAGCGGCAGATTGGTCAGGTCTGCAGAGGCCACTTTGTACGCCGGTACGCCCAGTCCATCCAGGAAGTCGGCACTTTCGGAGTCAAAGGCCGAGGCCATGAAAGTAATGCCTTTTTCCCGGCAGTATTCCACGATCTGGCCGTAATCGCCGTCGGTTAGCTCCACCTGCTGCAGGATAGGCAGCAGGTAGCGCAGGGTTTTCTCACCGGCGTTGGCATTATCCAGGTATTTTTTGGCGTACAGCTTATTAAGGTTTCGTTTTTGGAATTTAACGGCGTCCGCACCAGCATCCACGGCCACATCGATCAATTTTAGGGCCAGGTCCAGGAAACCGTTGTGATTGACGCCAATTTCGGCAATGATATAAGCAGGCTGACCGTCTCCCACCAGGCGATCGCCGATCGTGATTACAGGCATTGTTGCTCTCCAGAGAGGATTGTTTGCTGTGCCAGGTTATTCTTTCCAGTCCGCCGGATCAAACCCTAGGTCATCCAGGGTGATCTTGCCACTCTCCAGCAGGCTCTCAGCATGCAGCCAGTCGTCCGGCGAGTCGATGTCGATCCACTCGCCGGGATCAATGACCAGCGGCAGGATGCGCTCACCGGTCATCGACTCTTTGGCCAGGATGGTGTCTGTCCAGGCTGCATCCACGTAACCGGTTTGCCAGTACACCTCAGGCAGGGCCTGGCGCGGCATGTTATAGGGTTCTCGGTAATCAGTTTGGATCAGCGGCTGCATCAGCCCATCCGGTCCGATGCGCCACATCTTGAAAGGATTCTGGAACGGCACGCATACCGTGCGCACCGCATCTGCACCGGGCTGCTCGATCAGGCGCAGCACCGCCTGGTCAATGTGCCAGACGCGCCGCAGCGGAGAGGTAGGGCGAAGCTGTACCACAATCTCCGGATTGTATCCCTCCTGCTTAGCCAGCCATTCCAGTGCATGCCGGAAAACCGGCAGATCGGGGGTCTCATCCTGAGAGAAAGCCGCGGGGCGCAGGAAAGGCACCTCGGCCCCGTACTGGCGAGCTACCGTGGCAATCTCCTCATCGTCCGTGGAAACGATCACCCGGGTGACCGTCTCCGCCGACCGCCCGGCCGCAATGCTGTAAGCAATCAGCGGGTAGCCGGCAAACGAGCGGATATTTTTACGCGGGATGCTTTTCGAACCGCCGCGCGCGGGAATGAGGGCGAGGACTTCAGTGGGTTTCATACGATATCTGACCGCTGACCGCCATGTGTCGTCCGTCCTCCGTCATCCGTCTTCTGTGGGTACGTGGCCGTCGGCGGTCTGCGGCGAAGTCCCGTGGCGCCACAGTCCCGGTTGGACTGTACCGGGGTCTCCCACGGGATCCTCAGTCTGCGATCTGCGGTCCGCGGTCTGCGGTCGGCCGTCCGAGTCACCACGCCGTCCACCCGCCATCCACCACCAAGTTTGAACCGGTCATATAGGCGGAGGCGTCGCTGGCCAGGAAGAGTAAGGCGCCGTTCATCTCATCTTTTTCAGCCATGCGGCCCAGCACAGCGCGGGCGGAGTAAGCCTGCACGAAGGCTTCATCGTGACCGTTGAATACGCCGCCCGGAGTGAGGGCATTCACCCGAATGTTTTTTCCGGCGTAGTAAGTCGCCAGGTACTGGGTCAGTCCCAGCACACCCGCCTTGGTCACCGAATAGTAAACCGGCTTGTAGCGAGCTGGCTGCCCCGGCCACTGGTAAAGGCGCTGGTCGGGGCCGGCCAGCCCGTAGATCGAGGACAGGTTGATGATCACCCCGCCCCCCTGCTGCAGCATCGGCTGGACGGCGACCTGGCTGGCCAGGAACATGCCGGTCAGGTTCACATTAATAGCTTGCTGCCAGGCTTCCAATGGGTAATCTTCAAAAGCCGAGCTCAACCAGGCGCTGGCATCCGTTTGCCCGCTGCCCTGCGGGTCGAACTTCGGGTCCAGAGCAGCACTGTTGACCAGGATATCCAGCCGGCCAAAGGCGGACAGGGCCGCCCCGGTCATAGCCCTGACGGACTCCGGCGCAGTTACATCGACCTGTGCCGCCTGGGCCGCCCAACCGGCTTGAGTCAGAGATTGAGCCACAACCTGAGCAGCATTGGTATCCAGGTCGGCCACCAGGACTGCTGCTCCGGCAGCTGCCAGGGTGCGGCAGAACTCCGCACCCAGCAGGCCGGCGCCGCCAGTCACAACAGCTACCCGGCCATCCAATCGAAAGAGATTCGCCAGCTCAGTCACGGCTTGATCCAACTCGCTCACTATCCGGCTGTTTTGTCGGTGTCGGCAGTTTCAGCTTGCCCGCTACCGTTACCCCCGCGCCCAAAACCATCTGGCTGCAGAAAACCGCTCTCTTCCAGGTAAGCGATGATGCGGCGGGCGTTCCCCAGGGCATCATTCGATACCGTATCGAGCGTAATCTCGGGATTTACAGGAGTCTCGTAAGGATCGTCCACGCCGGTGAAACCGGTGATCTGGCCGCGGCGCGCCCGGGCATACATGCCCTTCACATCGCGCTGCTCGCAAACCTCGATGGGTGTATCGACAAAGATCTCGACAAAGTTTTCGCCCACCATCTTGCGGGCTTCGTTTCGGGTGGCGCGGTAGGGGCTGATCGCCGCGCAAATCACCATGCCGCCGTGCCGGGCAATCTCGCCGGCCACAAAACCGATGCGCAGGATGTTGGTATCGCGGTCCTCCGGGGAAAAACCCAGCCCCTTGGACAGGTGCGTGCGCACGACATCGCCGTCCAGTACAGTTACCTGGCGGCCGCGCTCCAAAAGCAACGAGGTGAGAATCTCGGCTGTGGTCGATTTGCCAGACCCGCTCAAACCGGTGAACCACAGGCAGACGCCCTGCTTATTGCGCGGCGGGTACATTTGCTGCAGGATCTCAGCGGTCTCTTTGCGGGTGAACCACTCAGGGAGCTGCTTACCCTTAGCCAGGAAATCGTCACGCACCTGCGTACCGGAAATCGATAGGATACGGGCGCCTTCGGGGAGCTTGTTGGTCTCTTCGTAGCGCTCCTCATCCGGCAGGTAGACCAGCTCTTTAAACTCAACCGGCTGCACGCCCAGTTCGCCCGCGTATTGTGCGGTCAACGCCTGCGCTTCATACGGGCCATAGAACGGGCGACCCTGGCTGTCGTTACCGGGGCCGGCATGATCGCGCCCGACAATGAAGTGCGTCGCACCATAATTGCGGCGGATAATCGCATGCCAGACTGCCTCGCGCGGACCGGCCATGCGCATGGCCAGCGGCAGCAGGCTGAGCAGCGTACGGCTCTGGTCATAATGGTTATCCACCAGGGCGCGGTAGGTGCGCACGCGGGTGTAGTGATCCACATCCCCCGGGCGGGTCATGCCCACCACCGGGTGCACCAGCAGGGAACCATTGACATCCTCGGCGGCGCGCTTGGTCAGCTCTTCGTGGATGCGGTGCAGCGGGTTGCGGGTCTGGAACGCGACCACTTTCTCATTGCCCATAGCCTCCAGGCGAGCCCTAACTTGAGCGGGGGTCAGGCGCAGTTCGACAAAATCGTAGTAAGACGGCAGGTTGATTACCTGCAGCTTGCCGGTGACATAAACCTTACCCCAACGCACCATTTCCGAGATTAGGGGGTGCCTGGTGTCGGTCGAGCCCAGCACCAGGCGCGCCTCACGCTGGGGATCGTAGTGAAACACATCCTCAATCTGCATGATCGCCAGGGTGTTATTGCGGGCATCCCGCAGGGTGATCTGCTCGCCCCAGCTGGGCAGAGCGCCTTCGTCTACCGGCAATGCCACCGGGATTGGGAAAAGCATGCCGTTCTTTAATCGCATCTCGGTCAAAACGCGCTCGTAATCCTCTTTACCCATGAAGCGATCCAGCGGCGAAAAGGCACCGGTAGCCAGCATTTCCAGGTCGCACACCGAGCGCGCTGAAATCTGCAAGGGGGGTAACTTGTTAGAACGGGCAATCAGCTCTTCACGCTCTTCACCCGTCACGATCAGGTTCACCAGCTCCCCACCATAGGGAGCAATCAATTTGTGATTTCCAGTTTTCTTAGACATGCAACAACTTTCTCCTCAAGAATTTCAAGATTTACGGCGCAGCCTCTGGCGCGCCGACATTTCACTCGGATACACTTTCTTAACCCCATCCCCCAATGCCTGCTCGATCACACGGATGTCGCGTACCAGGCGAATCACCCCTCCTGGCTCTACCGAGGCCGCCTGGTCGCTGCCCCACATAGCGCGGTCCAGGGTGATGTGGCGCTCGACAAACGCTGCTCCCAGGGTGACTGCCGCCAGGGTCGTCTGCAGGCCCACTTCATGACCGGAGTATCCCACCGGGCAGTCGAAGCGGCGGCGCAGAGTCTGGATCATGCGCAGGTTGAGCTCGCCGGGTGGGCAAGGATACGTGCTGGTGCTGTGAGCAATCGCCAGCTTTTCCAACCCCAAAACACTCACCGCCTGTTCAATCTCCTCGAAGGTAGACATTCCGGTCGAAAGGATGACCGGCCGGCCTTTGCTGCGAATATGTTCAAGCAGCGAGATATCCGTCAGGGAAGCCGAGGCGATTTTATAGACCGGCGGCGCAAACTGCTCGATGAAATCCACCGATTCCTCATCCCAGCAAGAGGTGAACCAGTCGATTCTCTTCTCCTTGCAGTAGCGATCGATCTCGGAATATTCATCGAATCCAAACTCGACCTTGCGACGGTACTCCAGGTAGGAAATGATTCCCCAGGGAGTCTCGCGCATCACATCACGATATTCCGGTGGCACAGCTTTCTCCGGCGTGCGCTTCTGGAATTTCACCGCGTCACAGCCAGCCATCACTGCCACGTCAATCAAACGCTTGACAATCTCAAGGTTGCCGTTGTGGTTGATCCCGATCTCAGCGATGATGTAAACCGGCTGCTCGTCACCAACCGAATGGTTGCCAATCATGATTGTTCTGGTCATTCGCATCCCTCGTCAGGTTGTGGAGTTTACTTCAGGCGACCCATAATATCGGCCTGGAGCATTTCACAGATTTCTCGCAGCGCTCCTTGCCCACCCGGGTACTGCAAGACAACCTGCGCTTGTTTGAGCACCAGAGGGTGCGCATCGGCAACCGCCACGGCACAGCCCACAATTTCCATGCAGCCCAGGTCGTTGATATCGTTGCCCACGTAGATTACTTTAGTGGGGTCAATCTTCTTATCCGACATCCATTTCTGCAACGCCGCAGATTTGTCCGCGATTCCGTTCAAGCAGGCCAGTCCCAGTTTGCGGGCGCGTGCCTTGACCACGGGATTGGACTCAGTCGATAAGATCAGGATGGGCAGCCCGGTCTTCTTCAACTGAGCAATGCCATGCCCATCTCCCCGGTC
>Ga0105097_10001855_pt1 | contig 10217 bp, 9 predicted proteins | sample PPLLak12cMay2015_FD_87035 | JGI IMG/M metagenome (GOLD analysis project Ga0105097, IMG submission 87035) | Freshwater sediment microbial communities from Prairie Pothole Lake near Jamestown, North Dakota, USA - PPLs Lake P7 Core (1) Depth... | ecosystem: Environmental > Aquatic > Freshwater >... | reverse complement strand
CCTCGGCGCGCCGGCGGGTGTTCTCGGCCTCGGCCTTGGCACGCAGATAGGCGTCGGATACCGAGGCATGCTTGGCTTCCAACTCGGCCAGCCGCTGCTCGGCGCTGGACGGGCTGTCCGCATTCTGGGCTGCCGCAGCGGCATCGACCGGGGCCTTGTCGTCGGAATTCTGGGGGTTGGTTTCGTTCGGGTTCATGGGGCAGTGGGCGAAAGCTCGAAAACACATGGGATCGAATGTCCCGTCTTCAAGAGGGTTTTTGCGCGCTTTTTTGCCCGCGCCGCCGGCGGCCGGATCAGGTCCCCGGCTCGTCGGCGGAAGCACTCCAGCGCTGCCAGGCCACCAGTTCGCGGCGGTCGCGCTTGGTCGGCCGGCCCTGCTCGATGGCGTGGGCCGGCTCGGCCTGGTAGGCGCGAGCCTGGGCGGCGGACTGGCGTGCCGCGATGCTGGCTGCCGTCTCGGCATACAGCAGTTGAGCTACCAGGGCAGGACCGCGCACCTCACTCAGACCCAGCACCTGCACCTCGCGCGCGATCTCGCCGCGCTCGCCCTGGCGCAGCGCTACCCGGTCGCCGGGCCGCAGTTCGCGCGAGCGCTTGGCGCCCTGGCCGTTGACCTGCACGCGGCCCTTGTCGATCGCCTCGACCGCCAGTGCACGGGTCTTGTAGAAGCGCGCCGCCCACAGCCACTTGTCCAGGCGCATGCCGGTAGTCTCCGGCCGGGTACTCAAGCCGCGGCCTCCCGACAAGGCCGCCCGATCACTGCTCTCATGGGGCCGGATTGTCCGCCAATGGCAGGCTCACCACCGCGTCCAGGCCGGTAATGCGGCCCGGCTCGCCGCGATTGTCCAGGCGGATCTCGCCGCCGAGCGTGCCGGCGATCTCCTGACAGATGGCCAGGCCCAGGCCAGAGCCGCTACGCGGGTCGCCACTGGCAAAGGGCTGGAAAAGCCGGCACCGCAGTTCCTCGCTGATGCCGGGGCCACTGTCGGCGATGCAAAGGGTGGCCCGCGTTGCGGAGACGCTCAGCCGAACGCCAAGCTGGCCTTGCGGTCGACTCAGCTTGATGGCGTTGTGCAGCAGGTTGCGCGTCAGTTCGCGCAGTGCCCATTCATGCCCGCGCACCCGTGCGCTGACGGTGTCGATCTCGAAATCGAGCTGCTGCTGCGCGATCAGCGGTGCCAGGTCCAGCGCCACGGCGCGGGTGATCTCGGCCCAGTCGACCACCGGCGCCTCGCCCTGCTGGCGTAGCTGCTCCACCTTGGCCAGCGCCAGCATCTGGTTGGCCAGCAGGGTGGCCCGCTCGACCGTGCCGCTCATCTCGTGCAGCGCCTGGGCCGGGTCCAGGTCGCCGCGCTGCGCCGACTGCAGCTGCGTGCGCAGCACGGCCAGCGGCGTGCGCAGCTGGTGCGAGGTGTCACGCACGAAGCGCTTCTGGTAAGCCAGCAGATGCGCCAGCCGCGCCATCACCTGGTTGGTGGCATCGACCAGCGGCAGCAATTCGCGCGGAGCGCGTTCGTTGGCGATCGGCGCCAGATCGTTCTCGCCACGCTGCAGCAGCTGCGCGCTGATCTCGCGCACCGGCCGCGTGGCACGCTGCACGACCCACACCACCACCGTGCTGATCACCAGCAGCAGAAGCGCCTGGCGCCACAGCGTGTCCAACAGGATCTGCCGGGCCAGCGTCTGGCGCAGCTCCAGCGTCTCGGCCACCTGGATGGTGGCCATGCCGCGGCCATCCTGCCCGGCGACCGGCTGCAGTAGCACGGCCACGCGCACCGGCTCGCCGCGAAACTGGTCGTCGTAGAAGTCCACCAGCGCCGCATAGGGCCCCTTGGCCGGCAGGCTCCCGCGCCAGGGCGGCAGGTCCTCGAAGCCGGAGACCATCTCGCCGGCGAAACCGCTGACCCGGTAGAACATGCGGCTGCGGTTGTCGGCCTCGAAAGGCTCCAGCGCGGAGTACAGCACCGTGGCCTGCAGCCGCGCGTCGCTGCCGCTGCCAGTGACCACCAGCTGCTCGCCTAGCGACTTGGCGCTGGCCAGCAGCGTGCGGTCATAGGCGATGTTGGCGGCGCTCAGCGCCTGCCGGTAAAGGCCCACGGTATTGAGCACGACGAGTGCCAGCACCGGCAGCAGGATGCCGAGCAGCAGAACGCTGCGCAGTGACCAGGCCGGGCGCGGTGTGCTGCTCAAACGGCGGCCTTCAGCAGGTAGCCCAGACCGCGCAGCGTGACCAGCTGTGCGTCGGTGCCGGCGATCTTCTTGCGCAGCCGGTAGGCCACCACTTCGATCGCATCGCCTTGCACGTCGGCCTTGCCCGGGAACACCAGTTCCAGCAGCCGTTCGCGCGCCACCGCCTGGCCAGGGCGGGCGAGCAACGCGCGCAGTAGCGCCAGCTCGCGCGGCGCCAGGTCCATCGGCTGACCGTGCAGGCGGGCGCCGCCGCTGTCCGGGTCGATCTGCAGCCCGCAGAACGGGGCCGGCAGGTTGTCGTTGCCGCGTGCACCGGTGGCGCGCCGCGCCAGCGCGTGCACCCGCGCTTCGAGTTCGTCCAGGTCGAAGGGCTTGGGCAGGTAATCGTCGGCGCCGGTGTTCAACCCGAGGATTCGGTCGCCGACCGTGCCGCGCGCGGTGAGGATCAGCACCGGCGTCGTCAGCCCGGCGGCGCGCGCCTGGGCCAGCACCTGCAGTCCATCCAGCCCGGGCAGGCTCAGGTCGAGCAGCACCACGTCGGGCAGGCTGGCCAGCCAGCGGTCCAGTGCACGAGCGCCGTCGCCGCAGGCCACCACCTGCATGCCGCGACGCTCGAAGCTGCGCTGCAGTGTGGTCTGCATCGCCAGGTTGTCTTCCACCAGCAGGAGCTTCACGACACTGACCTTAGCAGGCGCCGATGGGCCCCGACACATCAGCGTTTCCCCTAGTCTTTCGGACAGCGGATTGACAGCCTTTGCCGCGAACATGGGCGGGTTCGCAAATCCACCCGGAGACACCGCAATGCGCAGAGACACCTTTCTCAAGTCCATGGCCGCGATGGCCGTGGCCGGCACGCTGCCGCTGCAGGCGCGCGCCGCAGTCAGCGTGAAGATGATGATCCCGGCCAATCCCGGCGGCGGCTGGGACACCACCGGCCGCGCGCTCGGCAAGGCGCTGCAGGACGCCGGCGTGGCCGCGTCGGTAAGCTACGACAACAAGGGCGGCGCAGCCGGTGCCATCGGCCTGGCGCAGTTCGTCAACGGCAGCAAGGGCGACCCGAACGCGCTGATGGTGATGGGCGCAGTCATGCTCGGCGGCATCATCACCGGCAAGCCGCCGGTGTCGCTGTCGCAGGCCACGCCGATCGCCCGCCTGACCAGTGAATACAACGTCTTCGTGCTGCCGGCCAATTCGCCCTTCAAGACCATGAAGGACGTGATCGAGCAGATGAAGAAGGACCCGGGCAGCGTCAAGTGGGGCGGCGGTTCGCGCGGCTCCACCGAGCACATTGCCGCGGCGATGATCGCGCGCGATGTCGGTGTCGATCCGGCGAAGATCAACTACGTGGCCTTCCGTGGGGGCGGTGAAGCCACCGCCGCCATCCTGGGCGGCAACGTCACCATCGGTGGCAGCGGCTACAGCGAGTTTGCCGAGTACATCTCCACCGGCAAGATGCGCGCCATTGCGGTCACCTCCGATGCGCGACTGAAGGGCGTCAACGTGCCCACGCTGAAGGAGCAGGGCATCAACGTGGTGCTTGGCAACTGGCGCGGCGTCTACGGCGCGAACGGCATCACGCCCGAGCAGGCGAGGGCACTCACGGAGATGGTGGTCAAGGCCACCAAGAGCAAGGCCTGGGCCGAGGCGCTGGATAAGAACAACTGGACGCCGGCGCTGCTCACCGGGCCGGCCTTCGCCAGTTTCGTCGACGACGAGTTCGCCAGCCTGCGCGCGGTGATGGTCAAGTCCGGAATGATTTGATGAAACGGGAACAAACGCTCGTCGGTGCGGGCGTTCTTGTTCTTGGCGTCCTGATCGCCGCCGGCGCCCTGCAGATCTCCTCCGACGCCGGCTACGGCGGCGTCGGGCCGAACTTCCTGCCCTGGGTGGTGGGTGGTCTGCTGGCGCTGTGTGGTGCGTTCCTGGTGTGGGAGGCACTCACCGGAGGTTTCCGCCAACTGGAGGCAGCCTCCGGCGCCGACAGCGGCCACTGGCCCGGCTTCATCTGGGTGTCGGTGGGCCTGCTGGCCAATGCCGCGTTGATCACCACGCTCGGCTTCATCCTCAGCTGCACGCTGTGCTTCGTGCTGGCGGTTCGCGGCTTCCGCTCGGCCGAAGGCCGGCTCGACCTGAGCCTGCGCGCGCTGCTGGTCGATGTGCTGATCGGCATCGCCATTTCCGCACCGGTGTACTGGATGTTCACGCAGGCGCTGGCGATCAACCTGCCGGGCCTGACTTCGACGGGTTGGTTGTGATGGACACCCTGAACCAACTGATCCAGGGTTTCATCTCGGCCGGCACGCCGATCAACCTGCTGTGGTGCCTGCTGGGTTGCACCATCGGCACGGCGGTGGGCGTGCTGCCCGGCATCGGCCCGGCCACCGCGGTGGCGATGCTGCTGCCGATCACGCTGAAGGTCGAACCGACGGCGTCGATGATCTTCTTTGCCGGCATCTACTACGGCGCGATGTACGGTGGCTCGACGACCTCGATCCTGCTCAACACACCAGGCGAGGCCGGCTCCATGGTCACGGCCATGGAAGGCAACAAGATGGCCAAGCACGGCCGCGCCGGCGCGGCGCTGGCCACGGCGGCGATCGGCTCCTTCGTGGCAGGAACCATCGCGACGGTGGTGGTGACCTTCTTCGCGCCGGTGGTGGCCGAGTATGCGGTGCGTCTTGGCCCGCCGGAGTACTTCCTGCTGATGGTGCTGGCCTTCTGCACCATCAGTGCGGTGCTCGGCCAGAGCACGCTGCGCGGCCTGACGGCGCTGGGCGTCGGCCTGGCCATGGGGCTGGTGGGCATCGACCAGATTTCAGGCCAGGCGCGCTACACCTTCGGCGTGCCCGAGATGATGGACGGGCTGGAAGTCGTGCTGATCGCGGTGGGCCTGTTCGCCGTGGCCGAGGCGATGTACTTCGTGCTCTACGAGGCGCGCACCGTGGAGACGCAGAACAAGTTGAGCAAGGTGCACATGACGCGCGGCGAATGGCGCCGTTCCTGGCCGGCGTGGCTGCGTGCCACTGCCATCGGCACGCCCTTCGGCTGCATTCCGGCGGGCGGGAGCGAGATCCCGACCTTCCTGAGCTACGCCACCGAGAAGAAACTGTCCAAGCACAAGGACGAGTTCGGCACCACTGGCGCCATCGAAGGCGTGGCCGGGCCGGAGGCGGCCAACAACGCGGCCATCACCGCCACGCTGATCCCGCTGCTGACCCTGGGCATTCCCACCTCCAACACCACCGCCATCCTGCTCGGCGCGTTCCAGAACTACGGCATCCAGCCCGGGCCACAGCTGTTCGACAAGAACGGCGCGCTGGTGTGGGCGCTGATCGCCTCGCTTTACATCGGCAACGTCATGCTGCTGGTGTTGAACCTGCCGCTGGTGGGGCTGTGGGTCAAGCTGCTGAAGGTGCCGAAGAGCTACCTGTACGCCGGCATCCTGATCTTCGCCACCGTGGGCGTGTACGGCATGCGCCAGTCGGCCTTCGACCTGGTGCTGCTCTACGGCATCGGCCTGCTGGGCGTGGTCATGCGCCGCTTCAGTTTCCCCACTGCACCGGTGGTGGTGGGCATGATCCTCGGCCCGCTGGCCGAGGCACAGATGCGCAACGCGCTGTCCATCGGCGAAGGCAAGTGGGGCGTGTTCGTCGAGCGGCCGATGTCGGTGTCCCTGCTGGTCGTGATCGTCGCGGTGTTGCTGCTGCCGCGGCTGATGAAGCTACGCAAGACGCTCAAGAACCGCTGAGGCAGTCTCAGCGACACAGGTCCTGGCCCCACTGGCGGCGCGTGCTGCGCAACCGGTGGCGTTCGCGGTAGGCCGCAGGCGTGCTGCCGGTATGGCGTGCGAAGACGGTGCGCAGGCTCGCCGCATCGTGCCAGCCGCAGCGCTCGGCAATGGCCTCGATGGGCAGGTAGGTGGTCTCCAGCAGGATGCGCGCGTGGGTGATGCGCAGTTGGTGCACATGCTGCAGCGGCGTGTGGCCGAAGGCCGCGCGGAAGTGCCGCAGCAGCGAGCGCTCGCTGGTGGCGGCCGCGCGTGCCGCGGCACCCAGATCGTAGCGCTCGTGCCAGTGGTCCTCGAGCCAGCGCCGCGCGCGCTCCAGCGTGCCCGGGCCGACGCGGGCCGTCGAGGCCCGCGCCACGGCCTTGACCAGGCGCTGCCGCTCCGGCGTGTGCAGCAGCACCGCGCGCCCGGCTTCGGCCAGGTCGTCCAGGCCGCAGGCCTGCAGCGCACGCAGCAGCAGTTCGGTGGCCAGCGTCGGTGAATCGGCCGTCCAGACGCCGTCCTGCTCGACCCAGGCTTCCCCTTCCGCCGGCTGCAGATGCGGTGCATGTCGCAGTACGCTCGGGATGAAGGGCCAGGGCACGGCCGCGCGGCGCTGTTCCAACAACCCGGCCTGGCCGAGCAGGGCCACGCCGGTGTACAGCCCCAGCACCTGCCCGCCAGCGCAGTGCACTGCCAGCGCCCGCGCCGCAGCGCCGTGGTCGCGCTCGACGAGCCGGCTCAGGTGCGCGCCGTTGCGTGCCAGCCAGCCCGGCACCACGAACAGATCGGGCCAGCGCAGCCGCCGCGTGCCGCTGCCGGCGCGGCGCAGCGCCCGGCCGTCGGCTGCGCACCATTGCCAGTTCAGCGGATCCTGCTTGGCACCGCGCAGGCGCGCCACGGCGTTCAGCACCTGCAGCACGTCGACCATGGCCGCAGTCGGTCCCTGCAGGTGGTCGGCACCGGCGAGCAACTCCACACACAGTGTCTTCGAAGCACGACACATGTGGCGATATTGCCACCAATCTTGGCGGTATCGGCTCTACGCCCGAGGGCCGCGCCGGCCTACAGTGGTGCCGCTGCTTGACCAGGAGACCGACATGAACCCATCCCCTGTGAACCTGCACCGACGCCAGGGCCTGGCGCTGGCTGTGATGCTGTTCTGCGGCTTGCCGGCGGCTGCCCAAGGCGGCTTCCCCGCGCGCGCCCTGACGCTGGTGGTGCCCTACACCGCGGGCGGCGCCTCCGACATCGGCGCGCGCATGATCAATGCCGAGATGGGCCGGCAACTGGGCCAGCCCGTGGTCGTCGACAACGTCGGCGGCGCGGCGGGTGCGCTGGGCACGCAGAAGGTGGTGCGCGCGCCGGCCGATGGCCACACGCTGCTCTATGGCTCGCTAAGCGAGGCGCTGTTGGTGCCGATGGTCAACCCGTCCGCCGGCTACCGCACGGACGACCTGCTGCCGGTGGCCTACCTGGGCGGCACGCCGGTGGTGTTCGTGGTGCGGCCGGACTTCCCGGCCAACACGCTCGACGAGTTCATCGCGCTGGCAAAGAAGAATCCGGCCAAGTACAGCTATGGCTCGCCGGGCATCGGCAGCTTCCAGCATGTGATGGGCGAGGCCTTCAAGGCCAAGGCGGGGGTGTTCATGCTGCACATCCCGTACCGCGGTGGCGCGCAGATCCTCACCGACGTGATCGGCGGGCAGATCGACATCGGCATCACCTCGGCGGTGAATGCGGCTGGTTTCGTGGCCAACGGCCGGCTCAAGGCCATCGGCATCAGCTCGGCGGCGCGCAACGCGGCTCTGCCCAAGGCCCAGCCCTTCGGCGAGTCGCCGGCACTGAAGGGCCTGGAGCTGTCCACCTGGGGCATCGCCTTCGTGCCCAAGGGCACGCCCGACGCCGCGGTACAGCGTCTGAACAGCGCCATCAACACGGCGCTGATGACACCGGTCAACGTCGAGGCGCGCGCGCGCCTGGGCGCCGAGCTGCCGGCCGTGATGAGCCCGGCGCAGACCCGGGCCTTCGTCGTGGCCGAACAGGCCAAGTACGCGCCGATCGTCAAGGCGCTCAAGTTCGAATGAAAGCCGCGGTCAGCGCCGCGGCTGGGCCGCGCATCGGTGTCGCCGGCTTCTTCCTCGAAGCCAACCGCTGGGCGCCGGTGACGACGGGCGCGATGTTTGCGCAGAGTTTCGACCTGGCGGGCGAGCAGCTGCTCGAACAGCTGAATGCCACGCCGCCGCGCACGCTGCCCGACCTGGCCGGCTTCATGGCCGGCATGAACGCCGGCGACCCCTGGCAAACGGTGGCGCTGCGGGCTGCGGCGGCCTACCCGGGCGGGCCGGCCGAGCAGGGCTGGTTCGATGGCTTGCTCGACGACATCGAGCAGCGTCTGCGCCGCGCGCTGCCGCTGAATGCGGTGTTCATTTCCTCGCACGGTGCGGCGTTGACCACACACAGCGACGATCCCGATGGCGAACTCCTTGAGCGCGTGCGCCACGTCGTTGGCCCCGAGGTGCCGGTGGTCGCGGAGTTTGACCTTCACACCAATGTGTCGGTGCGCATGACCGATGCGCTGTCGGCCTTCGTCGCCTACCGAACCAACCCGCACGTGGACCTGTTCGAGCGTGGCGAGGAATCCGCACGGCTGCTGCGCGGCATGCTCGTCGACGGCCCGGGCGAGGTGGTGCTGGAGAAACTGCCCTTCCTGCCCGCCTCCACCGAGCAGCTGATTGGCCCAGGCACGCCGTACCAGGCCTTGATCGATGTCGGCCAGGCGCGCCTGGGCGGGCCGATCCTGAACGTGTCGTTGTGCGGAGGTTTTCCGCTGGCCGACTGCGCCAAATGCGGCTTCAGCGTCGTCGTCACCGCCCGGCGCGGCGCACGCGATGCGGCGCGCCGCGTGGCAAACGAACTGGCAGCGCAAGTGTGGGCACGCCGCAAGGACTTCGGGACACCGCTTACGCCGCTGGCCGATGCAGTGCAGTTGGCCGTGCAGGCCGGCGTGGCGGCCACGCGCCAGCCGCTGATCCTGGCCGACGTGGCCGACAACCCGGGCGGCGGGGGCGGCGGTAACACGACCTTTCTGCTGCGCTCGCTGCTCGATGCCGGCGCCACCGGCGTGCTGCTGGGTGTGTTCTGCGACGCTGCACTGAGTGAGGAGGCGCATCGCCTGGGCGTCGGCACGCGCTTCGAGGCAAAGTTCAACCGCGCTGCAGAAGGCGATCGCCTTGCGCTGCCGCTGCAACGGGCGGCGCGCGTGCTGGCATTGAGCGACGGCGAGTTCGTGGGACGCAAGGGTTTGGTGAAGGGCAGTGCGCAGAGCATGGGGCCGAGCGCCTTGCTCGATCTGGGTGGTGTGCAGGTGGCGGTGATCTCGCGCCGCCAGCAGCTGCTGGACCCGGCGCAGCTCGAGGTGCTGGGTGTGGACCTGGCCGCGGTACGCACGCTGGTGGTCAAGAGCCGCGGGCATTTTCGCGCCGCCTTCGACGACTTCGCGGTGCACGAGCGCATCATCGAGGTCGATGGCCCTGGGCTGACCACCCCGAACCTGCGCACGCTGCCGCTGCTGCGCATCCCCCGACCGATCTATCCACTTGACCCTGAAACCGTCTGGCCGAACTGAAGGAGTGCCCATGGACTTGTCTCGTTTTGCCCGTCGCCGCTACACGGTCGGCAGCACGCCGTTGGAACCGTTGCCGCGTTTCAGTGCCCAGCTGGCCGCCCGCTGCCCCGGTGGAGTCGGACCCGAGGTCTGGGTCAAGCGCGACGACCTGCTGGGCCTGTTTCCGGGTGGCAACAAGACGCGCAAGCTCGAGTTCCTGGTGGCCGATGCGCTGGCTGTAGGAGCCGACACGCTGGTGACCTGTGGAGCGCCGCAATCCAACCACTGCCGCATCACGCTGGCCGCGGCGGCGATGGAGGGCCTGAAGTGCCGCTTCGTCATCGAGGAGCGTGTGCCCGGCAGTTTCCGCGAGAGCGCGAGCGGCAACCACTTCATGTTCCGGTTGCTCGGTGTCGAGGCCCTCACCTTGGTGCCGGCGGGCACCGACATGGCGGCGGCGATGGAGCAGGTGGCGCAACAGGTGGCGCGCGACGGTGGTCGGGCCTACGTGATTCCCGGCGGCGGCTCGAACGCACTGGGCGGCTTGGGCTACGTGGCCTGTGCGCAGGAGCTTCAGCAGCAGTGCTTCGAGATGGGCCTGCACTTCGACCGTCTGGTCGTCGGCTCGGGCAGCTCGGGCACCCACGGGGGGTT
>Ga0105097_10001854_pt1 | contig 10220 bp, 8 predicted proteins | sample PPLLak12cMay2015_FD_87035 | JGI IMG/M metagenome (GOLD analysis project Ga0105097, IMG submission 87035) | Freshwater sediment microbial communities from Prairie Pothole Lake near Jamestown, North Dakota, USA - PPLs Lake P7 Core (1) Depth... | ecosystem: Environmental > Aquatic > Freshwater >... | reverse complement strand
CTACCGACCTGACTGCGATAAAACCAGGTCAGACGGTAAATTCTTTTGTATATGTTTCAATAAACGATGAATTCGCGTTCCGCCAGCCTACAGCCGATGAATGGAAGCTGTATGTCGATACCGAGACTGGTAAAATCAAGACCGCGATGGAAACGGCTGAATCTCTGCCGAGAGTAACACAGATAAGCCCGTCGGTCGGTGCGGAAGCAAAGATGCGTGCATTGATTGCCGTTATTCTTTCGCTGTTCGCACTGCTTGTGTACATCTGGTTCAGGTTCGGCAACCTCCGTTACGGATTAGGAGCGGTCATTAAGCTTTTCCACGACACTTGTGTTACACTCGGAGCTGTTACGGCCTGCGTATATATAGGACAAACAGCAATAGGTCAAAGTCTGCTCATAGGCGATTTCAAAATAAACCTTGCGATGATAGCGGCATTTTTAACGCTTATCGGATATTCTCTGAACGACTCCATCGTAATTTACGACCGAATCCGTGAAAATCGTCCGAAGGCCGGCCTGACACCACAGATAATCAACAACAGTCTTAATGAAACCCTCTCGAGAACGCTGCTGACGGGTACGACAACACTAGCGGTTATTTTCATAATGTATATCTTCGGCGGCGAAGGACTTCGAGGCTTCAATTTTGCACTGCTTTTTGGAATCATTCTTGGAACTTATTCATCAATAGCTATTTCAGCTCCTATATTGCTAATGCGTAGGAAATCCAAAAGCCAGGCGAAATAAAAACGTTTGATTTTAATTCGTTTTAATCTTTAAAGAACAACTGCCTATGCAGAAGGACTTTAAGATAGGTGTAATAGCAGGATTGGCTGCAGTAATTATTTTGGCTGCGTGGCTATCAACGCTGCCTGCACTTTCTGTTACAGCAAGGCTGCAAAATAATCAGACCTCTTCATCAAAAGGCCGCAGCCAATTTCTGTCCTTTCTTTATAGAGGCAAAGATTCTATCAATCAACCAGATAGCAAACAAGAGGCCGCGAAAGAAGAAAGCTCCCCCCTGCCGAATAATATAAATCTGCGAATTCACACGGTCCAGTCAGGTCAAACACTCTCGAATATTGCGTATCAATATTACGGCTCAGCAGCTCAATGGATAAAAATTCTGAATGCCAATCCGCAGATAGACCCTAATAGAATTAAACCGGGAACAAAGCTGATAATCCCAAAATAACAGCACTATTGACCTTTTGATAAGACTTTGCGAAGGAAGGATTTATAAAAAAAAGCTGTATCAGAAAAAACAACACTTAGGTGACTTCATCTATTGTCCACATAAAGGCCTTAACGCCTTCCGAGCCTAATGTCTGGCGCATCTGCCGAACAGCATCCATTATCCTTGCAGCTTGTGCATCCTCGACAACAACGAAGGTTCCGTAATTAATACCGGGCCAGACTTCCGTGTTCAGGTGCGGCTCGCTTAAGCGTCCTTTGCCTAACATATCAGTGAATTTTGTAAAAGAAGCAATGCCGAGCGACTCGAGCATATCGGTTACTTCTCCGTCAATCGCAATATTATGAGCAATCAGAACAGCTTTCATATTTTTCCTTCCGTCTGAGCCGGTTTATATCCTTCGAACCAGCTGTAAAGTGTCGGCATTAAAATTAGTGTTATCAGCGTGCTTATTGATAAGCCGCTGATGCTTGTCAGGGCAAAAGGCCTCCAGATTTCAGAGCCTTCACCTCTCGACAACAAAAGCGGTATTAAACCAAGAATGGTTGTTAATGTTGTTCCCAAAATGGGACGGAGCCTGTTTTTACCGCTTTCTACAATCGCATCCTGCACACTGTGACCGCGATGCCTCAGGATGCCTATGAAGCTTATCAGCACAATTCCGTTGTTGACGACAACCCCAACCAGCAAAATTACTGCTATAAAGGTTATGATGCTCATTGAGATACCGGTCAGCACAAGTGCTGTGATAACACCAACGAAACCAAACGGGACCGAAAGAAAGATAATAAACGGGTCTCGAAATGATTCGAACTGGGCAGCCATCACCATATAAACCAGTATCATGCCAAGGCCTGTTGCCAATATCAAAAGCTGAAAGGCATCCCGTCGCTCTTTTTCAGCACCTGCCAAATCGTAAGAAAATCCGGGAGGTGCAGGAATTTTATCGATTGCCTTTCTGACATCCTTGACGACAGAACCGAGGTCTCTGCCAACAACGCTTCCAGTTACTGTGATGTATCTGCCCTGGTCTTTTCGTTCTATCTTGGTGGGTCCCACGCCGTATTCTATATTAACCAGATTTGAAAGATGCACCTTCGAGCCGTTTGGCAGGCTTATTGGAGCATCGCGCAAATCCTCGATTCTTTCACGGTTTGACGGCTGAAATCTGACTTCAACATCATACTCATCGCCTTCTTCACGATATCTGGTGGCTGTAGTGCCTGCAAAATAAGTCTCGATGGTTTTGCCGATAGTCATCACATTGAGGCCGAGCCTCGATGCCTTATCCCTATCCACAACAACTTTAATCTCGGGCTTTTCCTCTTCACGGCTTATTTTAACGTCTTCTACGCCTTCAACATTACCGACAGCAGTCTTGACGGCCTCTGCATACCGGCGGGCATTCTCCATGTCGTGCCCGTAAAGCTCCACAGAAAGGTCGCCGCCCGCACCGCCAAAGACCATCTGCTCAATCGGGTCCTGTGTGCTGTAACGAACGACGGCGCCAGGAATCTTTTCTGTTATCTTTCTTAATCGCTCGATTATCTTTTCAGGCGATGCTTTTCTCTCTTTTTTAGGCACAAGACTGGCAAACATAATCCCGTTATATGATTCCTCTTCAGTGGCAAACGAACCGCCCTCAGCCCTTCCATAGACACCCCAGCGAATAAAACTGTCTTTTAATTCCGGAACATTTTTTTCTACTATTTCCTGCATCTGGCGTGCCACCTGGCCGGTTCTCTCATAACGCGTTCCTATAGGAAGCTCATAATTTGCCACAAAACGGTTCTGGTCTTCTTTCGGGAAAAATTCCGTTCCCATAAACCTGAACAGACCGGCTGTCCATATAATAAGAACTAAACAAAAGGCTAAAACTGTTTTTCTGTTGTCGAGGGCCCATTTAAGGAACCTGACATACCAATCTTCGAGCCGGGCCTGAAACTTCTCGCCCAGTTTATAAAACGGGTCGAGAAGCGACTTCGAATCCGCCTGGCGGACTTCAAGAAACTTCGAGCACAGCATCGGCACAAGCATCAAAGCTGTTGCAAGTGATGTCATAAGTGTCATAGATAAAATAAGAGCAAACTGACCGAAAATAATCCTTGCAATACCCCCGACAAATATTATCGGCAGGAAAATTGCAACAGTGGTAAGTGTCGAAGCCATAACAGCAACACCCACCTCATCTGCACCGAATATCGCTCCTTCCTTTGCCTTTTGACCGCGGCTTCGATGTCGATATATATTATCCACCACTACAATGGCATTGTCCACGACCATACCAACAGCAATTGCCAGGCTCGCAAGCGAGGTCGTATTAATCGTATAATCCGCAAGATACATCAAAAAGAAGGTGATGATAAGAGAAATAGGTATCGATACGGCAACGATAATGCTTGCACGGAGGCTGCCTATCAGAAACAGCAGGACCACAAACACGAAAAATATCGCCCAGAAGACAGAGCTGCGCAGATTTGTTATTGACGCAAGGATAAATTCGGAATTATCCATTACACTTTTTATCTGGACATCGGGAGGAAGATTTCTCTGAATATTAACCAGCTCTTCGTTAACAGCCCTTGCGACCTCAACAGTATTTCCGCCGCTCTGTTTTTGGATCATTACGGCCATTGCCCGCTCTCGATTCATACGGACATCAATTGTCTGTTCTCTGAAAAAATCCCTGACCTCTGCCACGTCCCTGAGCTTGACTGGCATTCCGTTGCGCTGGGCGATAATGACATCGGCTATCTCATCAGGGCTTGAAAATTCTTCAGGAGTCCGGACAAGATAATCCTTGTATCCCATCCTGATATTTCCTCCCGGAGCGCTTATGTTTTGAGCGGCCAAAACGGACTGTATCTGTGTAGTCGAAAGGTTGTATGCAGCAAGCTTGTCGCTGTCAATATCGACACGAATCTGTCTTTCATAGCCGCCTCTTGCCGTGGCTGATGCAACCCCCCTGACCCGCCTTAAAGGGTCAACGATCTTTTTGTCCACTATGTCCTGTAAATCGGGATAGCTCTCCCTTGCTGTTACCGCAACAATCAATATCGGATACATATCGAGGTCAAATTTGAATATGATGGGGCTTTCAGCTTCATCGGGCAGGCCCTCGCGAATCAAGTCGAGCTTTTCTCGAACATCATTGACCGACTCATCGATATTTTCACCCCATTTGAACCTTAGTGTCACCGAAGATAAACCTTCCTTAGAAACTGATATGACCTCATCAACCCCTGAAACAGTGCTAAGGACATCCTCTATCGGTTTGGTAATGAGGGTTTCGACCTCTTCAGGTCCTGCACCTTCGTAGGAAGTAAGAACTGAAACCGCAGGTATCTCCATATCGGGCATCAAATCAAGCCCCAGGCGAGTCAGTGCAAACAGCCCGAGGACTATCATCGCGATGTAAATCATCAAAGTCGTAACAGGTTTTCTGACGGAAAAAGCAGGTAAGAATCTCATTTAATATCCTCTAAGCGAACGATTTCAACCTTAATACCATCTGTTAAATACTGCATACCGTTAACAACAAGAATTTCTGATTCCTTCAGGCCGTCTGTTATCTCGGCGTTCTCTCCCTCGATTATGCCCAATTTGAGGACACGTTTGCGCGCAGTATTATTTTCAATGACATACACAAAAGGCTCATCTATTTTGCCTCCGAGAACAACGTCCTTCGGGACAACGACTACACTCTCTTTGCGCTGCAAAATCAGTTTTACCTTAGCAAACATGCCGGGCCTGAAAAAAAGCTGTTCGTTTTTCAATTGAATCTCGACCTGAATTGTATGGGTCTGTTCATCGAGGGCAGGATAAACCGAATATACCTCGGCTTCGAATTTCTTCTCACCCAGAGACTCAATGCTAATTTCTGCTTTTGTCCCGGCCGAAATTCTTCCAGCATATCGTTCAGAAGCTGCAGCAATAATTTTTACCACTCTCATATCCTCAACGGTAACAATCGTCTGGCCAATATTAATAAGGTTTCCGGCATCGATGTGCTTGGCTGTCACTACGCCGTCAATAGGCGATATAATCGTAGATTCCCGAAGATTTATTTGTGCCATCTCAAGATTTGCCTTTGCCGAAGCGAGCCTTGCAGTAAACAGCTGGGCAACGGTTATCGCCCTGTCTTTATTTTGCCCGGTTGCAGAACCGCCTTCGAAGAGCGCAATCATCCGTTTTTGCTCTCTCTCTGCCTCAGCAAACTCAACTTCAGCGGCTTCGAGCGCACCCTTGGCAGCATTTAACTGTGCAAGGTACTGGTCATGGTCAATCACAGCCAATTGCTGACCTTTTTTGACCTCTACACCTTCTTCGAGGTCAACAGCCTTTCCATCATCGCCAATCACCTGCAGCGATTCAATCCTGCCCGATACCTTTGATTTGACATCCACAACACTGCTGGATTTTATCCATCCGGTAAGATTGAGAGCCTCCTCTATCGAGCCTGTCTTAACTGTTTCTACCTCGACAGGAACAACTTTTTCTTCTTCTTTCTTTTTGCCGGATTTCAATATAAAACCGAGAACAAACGTTGCGATAATCACAATCACAAACACAGACCAAAACATCAGCTTTTTACTCATTTTTCACCGCCTCAATTCATCAAAAAGTTTTCATTATCTTTTTTTGTATTATTGTTAATTATCTCTGTGCCGCTGCCCGCTGAACTGATTTGCGGCAGAACAGCAGGAACCTCAGACGCAGCCTGATTTTCACTGTTTTCTTTTGTGCCAGTTTCAGGAACAACCAATGTCCCCATTGCCTTATGCAAATCCAGTTTGGCTATTATATGGTTGTATATAGATTGGTAATAGTTCGACCTTGCCTCGGTAAGTGCGGACTGCGCATCTATCATTTCCACCTGGGTATTGATTCCCTCATCATATCCTACCTCGGCGAGGCGCAGCCCTTCTGTGGCCCTTGTAAGATTGAGTTTCTGAGATTCCACAAACTCCACCGCATTTTGTATGCTCAATAAAGCCTTGTTAAGCTGGAAAATTGTGGTTTCTTCCGAATCTATAAGTCTTATCTGAGATTGTTTGAGTCTCGCTTTCTGCTGAATTACCTCGCCCTCTCGTGCAAATCCGTCAAAAATCGGAAATGCTGCTGTCACTCCAGCCGACCAAAGGTTGCCCCAGTCGATTATCGTCCCGTTATGCGGGTCCGGTTTCGAGCGCATGCGTTCGTAATAAGCGCTGACAGTCGGCCAGTACCGGCTGTTCGAAATATCGAGCAGCTCTTTCTGATATTTAATATCCAGCTCCCTCGTAAGCAAATCCGGCCGGCTGCTGTAGGCCTTCTGGACCACATCTTCCATCGTGAAATTTACCGGAACATAAACAAGCTCATCAGAAAGGGTAATGTCACTATCCTGTGAAACGCCCATAATTTTAAGCAGGTTTGCCCGGGCAATGTTAATGGCATTTTTATTCTGTATCAGCTCCGCCTGAAAGTTCGACAACTCCACTTCAGCTCGCACCACATCAAAATCTGAGGCTACACCATTCAGGCGTTTTTGCTTTACACTGTCCAAATGAGCCTGAGACGACCTGACAGCATCGGTGCTTATCTCCATCAAATGCTGATTAAGCAAAACACTATAATAAGCATTCTGGCCAAGGTATATAACCTCCTGAACAACAGTTCGGATGTTCTGGTCTGTCAGAAGTGAAAACAATCTGGCAGCGTTTATTGTTCCTTTTATGGCACCGCCTGCAAAAATAGGCTGGCGAACCATCAGGCTGGTTGAATAATTGTCAACATCACCAAATGTGATCGGGCCTAGTGAAGCCACCTTGTCTTTTCGCACATAATCCGCGGAAATGAGAACCGAAGGCAAAATTGCCGAATAGGATGCAATCTCACCTCCACGTGCAATTTCCTTTTCCTGTGCTATGCTCTGGAGGATTTTATTGTTCACAAGAGTAAGTTTAAGAGCATCCTCGATAGATAGCTGGCCGCTAATTACAACTTCCGATTTTACTTCCTGCTCTTTCTGGTTTTTCCACTGCTGGTATGCAGCCTCACGCGACATAGTAACATCTTTGTAATATTTCTCGCTACTTACACAGCCGCAAATAAATACTGATATTACCCCGAAAGCAGCATAAGTTAATGTTTTGTTTTTTTCGAGCTTCATAACTTTATTCCGGTAAAAAAATTTTTAATATTTTCAACCAATTCAATAAAATTATTCACTTGGACTGTAATGAACTTTGTTCTTAGATTTTTTTGTCTCTGCCAGTGAGCGGATTCCTGCAGCAGAGAAGGCAACTATATGTTCAATCGTTTTATCGATATCAAAGGCGAATTCATCTACCCTCGGACTGTAAGCAAACATCTGTTGAGTATGGATTATATGAATTAACTGGCCGACAACCGATTGGATGGACATAAATGCCTTATGGCTGTCCAGACCAGGGCAGAGTTTTATCAACGCCGGCTCCATCACCGTTATAACCGGTTTAATCATTTCTTCATAAAAAAGGTTTTTCGGCAAATGAGGGTCGAGCATTTCCCTGGCAACAAGAGTAATCAGTCGTTCGGTCCGGTTTGTGCCCACGAGAGGCTCAATAAAAGATTTTGAAAATTCACGAAGTAATTTTTCAAGAGTTGCTTTTGATTCACCTTCGGACATCGCTTTGTTGATGCTGGAAATGCGTCTTTCGCGAAGCTCGTTAAGATGCCGCTTAAAGACAGCAAGGTAAAGGTCTTCTTTTGAGCCAAAATGATAATTTACTGAAGCAACATTAGAATTCGCCTTTTTTGTGATGTCTCGAATCGACGTTGAAGCAAAACCTTTCTGGCAAAACAATTCTTCAGCAGCATCGAGAAGCCGGTTTTGTATTTTCCTATCCTCAGTATTATCAATAACTTGTGTAATTAATTCTATTTTTTCTTCCATACTACATTTCCTTAAACGTACGTTTGAAACAATAGTATAAAACATTCGTTTGAATAAGTCAAGAGATTTTTAGAAAAATTTTTGAAATGGGAAGAGGAAAAGGATTAACATCTAATCAATAAGTTGCAAGCCATAAGAGACTCTGCAACATTTTTTTCCTTTTGCTAAAAAGGTTAATAAATGATGAATATAAACGAATTACATATAAGCATTAAAACAAAACCCCCCGAGTATTCCGGGGGGTTTTTTAATTAGAATTCATCAATTAGAAAGCAAAAATCAATTGTGGCTTGGGTCCGGGCTTTGTGAAGTTTGTCCATCGCGGGGATGGGACTTGTCATATACATCTTTTAGCTTCTTTGTAGTCAGGTGCGTATAAATCTGGGTGGTTGATAGCGACTGGTGCCCGAGCAGTTCCTGAACGCTTCTCAAATCGGCTCCGTTATTAAGCATATGCGTAGCAAAGCTATGGCGGAGCGTGTGCGGGCTGATGGATGGGTCAAGGCCGGCCATTTCGAGATATTTATCCATTTTCCTGCGGACACTTCGGGTACTCAAACGCTTGCCGTGCTTATTGACAAACAGGACCTTGGAATCGAAGTTGGTACTGCTCTGTGCCCTTCTGTTTCGATACTCCATATAATGCTGAATCGACTGCAGCGCCGATGCTCCGACGGGGACGATTCTTTCCTTTTTACCCTTGCCCCTGACATGGATGACCTCGCTTAGAAAATCGACATCGTCCATATTGAGCGCAACAATCTCGCTGACCCTGACGCCTGTGCTGTAGAGTGTTTCCATAATTGCACGGTCGCGTGCACCGAGCCAGGAATCTGCCGGCGGTGTCTCAAGAAGTCTTTTTATATCATCGTATTCTAGGAAGCGGGGAAGCTTGCGCTCCTGCTTGGGTGTCCTTATCGGAGTAACCGGATTCGACTGCAGGTGATTTCTTTTCACAAGAAACTTGTAAAAGCTTCTCAGCGTCGCCAGTTTGCGTGCGATTGTCGCCTTCGAGTACTGCTTCGAAGACAGGTGCGCCATATAGTTCCTTACCGAATTCACATCAGCGGAAAGAAACAGATGGTCAAGGTCAACTTCGGTATGTGTTGCCAGTGCCGTTGCTCCTGAGGGACCCGGCTGACCTGATGAAAACCCTTCATGTCCCGAAAGATGTGAATCGTTAGGCCCTGAAAGGTGACTGTCGGGAGTGCCGCAAATAAAATCAGCAAACTGCCGAAGGTCTGCACCGTAACATTTGGCGGTGTATTCCGAGAAGTGCTTTTCGAAACTTAAATAGTTCACAAATTCCTGAATAAAACCTACTTTTTCCATAATTGTATTCCCTAATCTAAACGGCTAATCTGCCTAACCTTTATATCCGAATTTTGACTTAACAATTCATCTGCCTGACCGATAAGGGACTGGGTTAGTTTAAAACTTAGTACCGCTGCATCGAACCAGTCGAAATTTGTCTTTTTGTCCTTTGCCTTCTTTATAATGGCCTCAAGAAGCTTATCTTCGGAGCCCCTTTCATAGCGAAAGACAAACTTTTCACCGCCTTTGTTCAGAACAAGCTGCTGATGAGAACCTTTCATTTTTCAGTTATCGGTCGCTAAACAAAAACCTTTAGAAAAAAATCTATTTTTCGGTAATTAGCGATAAAAACAACATCCTCAAAAAAGCTACAATGCTTTTATCGGCCAATGGATAGGCTGTCTTTACTAAAATGAGTACAAATTGGTGGGCTTTATGAGAAAATTAAGCAAATTTTATAGGCTCTACAGGGATTCCCTTGCAGGTTATTTGGGGCCGAAAAAATGAGCATTATTTTTGACTTGTTCAGTTATAAGACCTTCTCTTTTAAGCTTATTTATGCAGATTCGGGCCTGTTCTTTGCTGATGGATAAGCTTTCAGAAACCTGTTCAATGGTGCAGGGCCTGCGTTTTAACATTGAAAACACGGATTCTGCAAGCTCCTGAGAACAGGGTGAACTTGTAACCACGTCGGTTTTAGGGTGGCGGTGCTTTTGAGAAAAATCAGCAATCACCTCACAGCCGTGACCTAAAAAGGCGGCTATTTCGTCGAGCTTCTGAGAATCGACCT
>Ga0105097_10001853_pt1 | contig 10221 bp, 12 predicted proteins | sample PPLLak12cMay2015_FD_87035 | JGI IMG/M metagenome (GOLD analysis project Ga0105097, IMG submission 87035) | Freshwater sediment microbial communities from Prairie Pothole Lake near Jamestown, North Dakota, USA - PPLs Lake P7 Core (1) Depth... | ecosystem: Environmental > Aquatic > Freshwater >... | reverse complement strand
TTACATTTAGTTTACATATGTTAAAATCTGCTTATCTGTCCGTACGTATTCAGGTTTATGTACTTAAGTACTTTATTAAATAAGCAAGATTGTCTCGAGAGACAAAGACTCAGAGAGAAAACCAGAAGGACCAGAGAACAAGAGACTCAAGAGAAAACCTGAAGGACCAGAGAACAAGACCTCAGAGAGAAAACCAGAAAATCCGGAGTCGCAAAGTCCAAGAGAATCTTACTTCCTAGCCTCAATTACTAGATTCTTAGGAGATAGACAGTGGATATCTTTGTGAATATTACCTTCAACTAAGTTTGCAAGTTCCCAGGTCCACAGATCATATGATGGCAGTTTGTCTTTGATATATTGTGGGTATTTTTGTGTAAGACTTCCTTCGCAACACGGCATTATGATTAAACCTTCAGCTTCACTTTTCTGATAGATTTCTATAGTCCTTTTTGCTAAATTTTTGCAAGGGTGTACAGCGGTTATGATAGTTTTTGAGTCAACAAATTCATATATTCTATCATCATATATATCTAATTCTACGTACTGAAACTTCTTAACAAGATACCATTTCCTGTCTCTATATTTTTTGTCTATTGCTGTAGCTTTAGATATAGGAAAAAGAAAAGCAGATAAAACTGGAACTAGAGCATTGCCAGAACATAAATCTAGTATATTGTATTCTGTACTAGATTTTAAAATGAAGCCTCTAAGGCTTTTTAAAATTGCTAAGGCTTCTGTGATCTCTTTTTCTGCTCTATTTCCTATAGGAGATACGGCATTAAGGACATCTCCAGAGCATTTCAAAGAGAAGAAGTCTTGTATGTATTTAGCCATATTACACCTCCTTTAAATCTTAATGGGATTGTCTTCATCAATCACAATACCATTTTTAACACACCACTGTTTATATTCTTCGCTGGGCATGCCAAGTTCATATTTAGTACCAGAGTATGTATGAACAATTCTACCAAAACTTTTAACGGGAATTGATGTTTGAATTCTCATTCCGTCAGGAAATTTAGAATGTCCATATACCTTTCCGAATAGAACAGTAGACATGAGCTCTGGGGCACAATAAGGATCATATGCACTGACGCCAACACTCCAATCTTCTAATTTACAGATATCTCCTTTAGCCACTCTGTACCTCCTTTAAATTAAGACACATATCAGGTTTTTTTACGCGCATATCATCGTCATATTTAAGATCTCTTATGCCCAGAGAGCATTTAGGATTTCCATAATAATTATCAAAATGCTCACATATACAGTTTGTACTGCCATCTTTTCCAGGACCCCAGCAATAATCGCCTGAAGATACTATTATTGGGAAAAGAACTTCTTTATAGTATGTGGTATCCATTTTGGCAGCCTCCATGTTTTTAGTTTCATTATATTACACCTGGAGCAAAAAGGGACCTTAAAAAGTTCGTTAACGTATATAAATATAATAATATGATTGGTTTACATATTTGTGAAATGTGATATAAAAAAATAGTAAGGAATGCTATGGAAGAGTTAAATGCTGAAGAAAAACAGAGTCCAGAAGATATTCTACGGACTAATATAGATAACGCAAATGCAGTTCTAAACAAAGCTCTCGAATCAATAAACAATACTAGATCAATTGGCCCCAGGATGCTAGAAGCTGTAGCTAGAGTTGTAGACTCTGTTACGGCTGCTGCAGAAAAGTTAATTGGCGCTGGATTTGATTTAGAGAGCTTATTGTTAAAAGAAAGGTTAATTATGTTAAAAGAAAAGGAAATGATGTTAAAATCCCAGAAAGATGACGCGCCAAAAACATTAAACCAGCAAAATATAATAGTCTCCAACCGTGAAGATCTATTAAAACTGTTCCAATCTAAAAAGGAGATGTAATTATGATGAATGAAAGAAGTTACTTAGACGTTATTATATCACAAAGAGAAAAGGCTAAAACTGAAGGGTGGTCAGGTACTGCACTAGATTATTTATATTTAGTAAAAGAGAATTCTGACATTGCGCAGTTTGCTCCTGGAAGACTATATAATGCATTAATGAAATATGGTACAGAACAGACAGATGATGATATTAAAACCCGCGGATATGAAGATCTAACTCAATACAAATATTTTGAAGATAAAATCTATGGTACTTTAGAGTCTTTGCATGATATTATGAAGTTTCTTAAAGCTGCGGCCCGCAGAACTGAAACTGGAAAAAGAATCTTAATCTTAGTAGGTCCAGTGTCTTCAGGTAAAAGTACAATAGCTTATTTTCTTAAAAGATGTTTAGAGCAAGATGATACTCCTATCTATGAAATTTCAGATTGTCCTATTCATGAAGATCCAATACATCTAATTCCTGCACTAGATAGACCATTTTGGGAAAAGCAATTAGGAATTAAGATCGAAGGAAGTCTTTGCCCTGTATGTCAGATGAAATTAGATGACATATTTCAAGGATCTTGGGAAAAGGTTCCAGTAAATAGATTTTATTTTAATGAACAGAGACGTTCTGGAATTGGAACATTTCAGCCTTCAGATCCTAAATCTCAAGATGTTAGTGAACTTATAGGTAGAGTAGATCTATCTAAGTTAACTTTGTATTCTGAGACAGATCCTAGAGCATTTAAGTTTAATGGTGAACTTCAAATTGCTAATAGAGGAATAATCGACTTTATCGAGCTTTTAAAAACAGACACAAAATTGCTTTATGTTTTAATTACAGCAGCGCAAGAGCAAATGATTAAATCTCCTGGATTTCCTCAGATGTATATTGACACTTTGCTTTTGGCTCACACAAATGAAACTGAATATAACGCCTTTAAGGCTGATAAGAAGTCTGAGGCCATTCATGATAGAATGTATCCTATTATGGTACCTTGGAATCTTAAAGTTGATAATGAAATCAGAATTTATAAGAAATTGATTAATGAAAGTGAATTTAAAAACATTCATATTTCTCCTTTAGCGCTGGAAGTTGCAGCTAAGTTTGCAGTTCTTACACGACTAGTAAAATCAACTAAAGTATCTTCTTTAATAGAAAAAATGAGACTGTACAACAATGAAGCTCCTGAAGGTTTCAAGAGAGAAGAAATTGACATTAAAGAGTTAAGACAAGAAGGTAAAGAAAAGGGAGAAGGTATGGCAGGAATTTCTCCTAGATTTGTCATGAATGCTATTAATATTGCACTAGCAACTAAAGAAGATAAATCTTGCATTAATCCTTTAGATATTATTCGTAGTCTTAATCATAACTTTGAGCACCATGTAGGATATAGTCCTGAAGAAAAGGCAAGATATCAAGCTTTGCTGCTCGCTGATAAAGATAGTGTACTATCTGAATTTAAAGATTTGGCATGTAAAGAAGTTCAGTTGGCTTTTATTCATGCTTATGATGATCAAGCAGAAAATCTATTTGACAACTACATTAAAAATGCTTTAGCTTTTTGCACAAAAGAAAAAGTAAAGAATGATATTCTAGGAGAGTTTTCAGAACCAGATGAAAAGTTAATGAGAAGCATTGAGGAAACAATCGGAGTGCCTCTAAATTCAGTAAAAGAATTTAGACAAGCAATCTTTGTTCAAAAAAGCTCTTGTATTGAAAGAGGAGAAAAGTTTACATATAAAACATACACGCCTCTTAAAGAAGCTATTGAACATAAACTGATGAATGACCTTAAAAATGTTGTTTCTTTAACTTTGTGTGATCCGAGTAAATCTCAAGATAAGAAAATTATGAGGAAAAGACAAGAAGTGCTAGAGACTCTTACTGATAAAGGTTATTGTGAACATTGCGCTTATGCCCTTTTGAGTTATGTGGAAGCTTTACTAAGAAAGGAAAGTTAATGTCTATAGTCAATCACGACTCTTGGGATCTTTCTGAGAAGTGTAGAAAAGATCGGCAAAGACATAATGAAAAAATTGACAAAGCTATCAGAGACGCAGCTAGAGATACACTAGCAGATGAATCTATCATAACTAAGAAAGGTGATAGAACTGTAAGAATACCAGTAAGAGGCCTTAAAGAATGGAAGTTTATTTATGACAGAAATCAAAAAGGAAAGAAGATAGGTGGAGTAGGCCAGGGTAATGTAAAACCAGGAGATACAATAGCAAAAAAGCAACTAGATTCTAATGATCCTAAGGCTGGAAATTCTCCAGGAGAAGATATAATTGATGTTGAAGTATCTTTAGATTATCTTCTTGAAATCATGTTTGATGAATTAGGTCTTCCTAACTTAGAAGATAAGGAAAAGCTTCAGAATCTGGTTGCTTCAGGTTTTAAATTCGAATCTATAACCAAAAAAGGAATATACTCTCAATTACATAAAAAGAAGACCATTCTAGAGAGTATGAAAAGATTCTCTTCTGATATAAGAGAGATCATTGAAGTTGCCCAAACTACAGAGGATCTAGCAAAGAAAGCCTATTATCAAGCAAAATACAATATTAAAGAAGCTATAGAAATAGTCAAGTCTAATACCGTAGATTTATCAATTGATAGTTCTACGGTAAATCCTATGATTAATGATGATGATCTTAGATTTAGACTTATTGAAGACAATTTTATTGAAGAAAGTAAAGCAGTTGTTATTTTAATGTGTGATTCTTCAGGCAGTATGAGTAAAGAAAAGAAGTACTTAATGCGCGGTCTATTTTTCTGGTTAGTTCAGTTTCTAAAAAAATGCTATGCGCAGATAGAAATAAGGTTTATTACACATGACGTAGAGGCGCAATTAGTTGATGAAGATCTATTCTTTAAAAAGGGAGAAGGCGGCGGCACGTTTTGCTATACAGCTTTTGATATGGCATCATATCTCATAGATTCAGAATATTCTACAAAAGAGTGGAACATCTACTGCTTGTATTGTTCTGACGGAGATTCATGGAGTATAGAAAAAGATTTACCTTCTTTAAACAATCTTATCGACAAAGATTTAAGTTTATTCGGCTACTATGAAACTCATCCTTCAATGAGAAGATTTTATGGTTTAGATGAAGGAGAACTTCTATCTGAGATAGTAGAACATTTCAATCTTAAAGTTATTGACTTAGGTAACAATAAAGAATTTTATAAGAATGATGACAAAAGAATTGTTTGTGGAATAATAAAAGATCGTGATGATATTTTTCCTGCACTTAAAGTTACCTTATATGGAAAGAGGGATGCTAAATGATTGAATGGCGCAATGTGTTTTTATTCTGTGCAGTTTTATTGATATCTGCAGCTTCTAGTGGCCTTTTAGGTATTTTGTGGTTTTTAGTAGGAATTACATATTACAATGTTACAGAGATATAGATGAATAAACAAGAACTTCAAAGACTTATTAAAATTGAGGAAAAGATCAAACAGATTGCTTCTGATGATCTTGGTCTAAGTTTTCCAAATATAGAATTCGACATTATTCCCTTTGAAAAGATGATCGAGATTAAAGCTACTGGAGGCCCTGCACAGATTTCTCACTGGTCTTACGGCAAAAAATATGATAAAATACGAACAGTTTATGATGAACTTGACGCAAATTTACCTTATGAAGTAGTAATTAACTCTACGCCTCCTAGAGCATATCTTCTTAATAAAAATACTTTAGCTGTTCAGGCTTTAGTAATTTCTCATGTATATGGCCATGTACACTTTTTCACGAAAAATAAGTTTTTTCAGCATCATAGAAGAGATATTATTGAACTTATGTCTAATGCCTCTATTAGATTTAGTGAATACGAAAAGAAGTATGGTATTGAGAATGTAGAACCAATAATCGACGCAGGTTTAGCTTTACAACAGCACGTAAATCCTTATGATGATGAAACTGAAGATCAGAAACGAACAAGAATATTTGAACAACATAAAAAGAAAATGATGCCTTTTACACATGAGTTTTCTGATTTGATTAACACAGAAAGTAGAGATAGAAATCTTGATGTAGAAGCATACAACAGTCAACTTTGGCTAAAACTGAAAAATAGTGTTCCAGTAGAGCCTACTGAAGACATTCTTAGATTTATCATAGATAATTCTAAACATCTTGATGATTGGGAAAAAGATATTCTTGAAATTCTTAGAGAAGAAGGCTTGTATTATCATCCAGTAATTAAAACAATTACTATGAATGAAGGCTTTGCTGTGCTTACACATCAAAAAATAATGCAAAAGCTGTTCGATCTTAAGTTGTTAACTGCTGAAGAACACGGACAATATGCTTTAAGTAATTCTTTGGTAAAGGCACAAAGTCTATTCTCAATTAATCCTTATCTTGTAGGATCAAAAATGTTAGAAGATATTGAGGATAGATGGAATAAAGGTAAGTTTGGCGTAGAATGGGAAACTTGCGAAGATATTACAAAAAAGAAAAACTGGAACAAAAACTTAAACTTAGGATGGAAAAAAGTATTAGAGATCTGTGCTTCTCATAATGATTGGCTGTTTATGCAAGAGTTTTTGACAACAAACCTCATTGAAGAAATGGAACTGTTCATCTACCAGCAAATAGAAACTAGAGATGAAGTAAGACTTGTTAGAACTCCTCATACCTTGGAAGAAATTAAACAGATGATTATCATGTCTTATTCTTTATCTCATACTCCTAAAATAGAAGTTGTTAATGGTAAAAATAAACTAGTTCTAGAACATAGAAATTTTGGCAATGACTTAGATAAGAAATACGCTGCAGAGACATTAAAACATATAGCAAGACTTTGGGGAAATCAAGTCTTGCTATATGCTAATCAAGAAGAAGTTGTTTAAGAGCTTTGTTTATTTACAACAACAGTTAAAGTACCAGACGCAAGGGTTACTGGATTAGTTGCTGAATGATTAACAGCTGTTACAGTTACTGTATCAGCTGAAGTAACTGATCCATTAAACATTACACCACCAATAACTCCAGTACCAGAAAAACCAACACTCACAGGATCACCAACAGCAGCGCCGAGGCATCCAACAGTTGTTGATGATATAGCTCCTGTAGCTATGCCAATAGGGCCTGTCCATGTTTTTGAAGAATAAAGATATTTTTCATCAGTTTGAAGCATAACTGGAGTACTTCCAGTACAAATGAATAAGCCGTCAGCATAAATAGATTGATCAACTACTCCAGTATCAGCATAAATAACAGCTATTAATCCTGTTGCTCCTACAGGAGGAGTATACGGAAAAGCTAAGAAGTGCCATAAACCATCATTAGGAATACTGCAACCTCCTCCGGTAATACCGCCAACATCACTATGAGAAAATCCAAATTGCGCAGCCCCAGTGTTAGTAGCCGGAGATTTAAACCACCCGCTGAAGGTTAATGCAACGCCAACCAATGCTGTATTTAAAGTTTGTTGTATATACCCGAATCCGCCTGTACTTGTTATTGTACATCCTTTTTTGCCATGTTTAACATATGTTGTGGTTTGAGAAGCAAGACCAACTTCAGTCCAGTCTACAGGAGTATTGGCATCAAACCACGATTCAAAAGAAGGATTCTTCAAATAGTTAGTTTTACCGTATGTAGTAGAATAGATGTTTGAACCTACAGGGGCTTCATCTACAATACCAGTTAAATATGTAGGCGGAGTTATGTATGTATTTCCATAAGAAGTACTAAGAAATTTTACTTTAGTAGTACGAATACCTTGAGCATCAGGAACAACAACAAAAGGAACAGTAACAATATTGTCGCTGCCGCCTAAAGTCATGTTTACTTGAGTTACATCAAAAGTTAATGATCCGTAGTCAGTACCAATATTAATCTCATTTATGTCAAATAAAGTACCAGGGCCGTAAAGAGCAACTCTTGAATTAACAGTAATAGTATTGATTTTATTAGACTCTTGTTCATAACTATTAGCTACTTGGTCTGTATCATCAAAATAGTACCCAGCTGCATTAGGAGTTGCAGCTGCAGCATACATATTCTGAATATCGATGTTATTTTCTACGAATCTGCACCATTTAGAAAAGAATCCTGCGGCTTCAAAATTACAAAATCTATGAGCAGAAATTTTACCGTGAGCAATATATGCAGTATTTCCATCTGCAATTCCATCACCTACTGTTTTAAGACAATAGTTTCCTGTTGTATATACATCGTATAACTCTAAAACTAAACCTTCAATTGCTTGGGCATGACAATCTACAATAAGTGCAGAATCAGTTCCATCATATACTAAAGATGTTCCAACATCCATTTTAAAATGGTCAGGCTTAATAATAGTTACTGCAGTTGTACCAAGATAATAGTTAGATGAATTAACTGTTCCTGGATTGGTAGTATTAGGACTGATGTTTGGCAGAAATACTGGGCCTACGCCGCTGTCTACGGCAGATTGAATTGCCAAATGGCTATCAGTTGTACCATCAGCAACTGCTCCCCACCATTGAACATACTTAAAGCCGTCGTACGCAGCTTTGCCAGTACCAGTACAAGAAAATATCTGGTAAGGTCCAGCGCTAAGAGTTCCTGCTATTGTTAATGTTATTCCATTTGGTATTGCAATAACAGCCCCAGGCTCGCACCTAAGATCAATATTACTTGGTATACTTAAGTTGCCTGTTAGAGTCCAGGTTCCAGGAGTCAAATATAGAGTTCTAACGTCTGTGCTTATAGCAACAATTGCGGCAGCGATAGCAGCCTGTGCCCCTAATGTTCCATATGCTCTAGCATCTACCCAAGGACCTCTTGTTATAATATTTCCAGATTTAAGTGTAACATTATAGTCTCCATCTACAAGGTCAGTAAGATACTGGCCGGCTATTCCTAATGGAATTTCTACAATCTCTACATCTGAAAGACCTTCAATTTTGTTTACTTTTAATGTTGACATTTACTATTCCTCATATTGAAAAATTAAATTTCCGTTTTCTACTTTGCCTCTGTATAGTCTACCTAAATACGGATTTCCAGATATCGGGTCTGTACCTTCTCCAACATCTTTCCATTTAGTTCCTATAGCTATCCAGTCTCCATAACTAGCAGAACCGCCAACATAAACAATTTCTTCATTTTCTACAAATATTACTCTAGATACATCAGCAATTGTCCAGTTGGGTAATGTAGGAACTGCTTGAATCCATAATTCTCCTACAAAATACATTCCATGTGACTTCGTTGTCATTCTATAACTCCTTTAGATCAATCCGCCTTCAAGCAGTTTATCATACAAGTTCTTTAGTTTAGGATCTCTTACTTTTCTATTATTCTCAAGTAAATACATAAGAGTATTATAATCGTCTTCTGTATATAGTTCTTTGTCTTTAGAAATATCTTTAAATCTTTTTTCTTGCTTTTCTATATTAGAAACTGCTTCATATAATGATTTCAACGTTTTTGTCCTTTCATCTGGTCCTGTCTAAAATGAGATGCAACTCTTCTTTTAACATATGATGAATAATCTTTAAAATAGGACTTTACTATTACATCATTTGCAGCTTCTGGTGGTATATACTTTAAATTTCTGATATAATACGCTGGAGTATAAAAATATCTTCTAATAAAGGCTTTCATATATGGATATTTAACTTGAACCTTATTCCATGTAAGCTTTACGTTGCCTTTATTCTTTAAAATTTCTCTATTCCAGTTTTCTACAAAAGCAAGTCTTTCAGTCCTTGGAAGATAATTCAAATTTATACCTTGGTGAAATCTCCATTGCCTTCTTGTTTTAGGATGCGTTCCTGTAATAGTATTAAGATATAGCACTATAGGCTCTGGATCATTCTCGAAAGCAGAATAATTAAAAATATAACAATATCCAGATGTTAAGTCTACTCCGTGCTGCTTAAATTTATAATGAACTTTTAGAGCCATTTAAAATTAAATCTATCCTTTTTACTATTTCATCTTCTGTTAATTTGTTTTTCAAATAAACTCCAGCAACTCCAACTGCCAGCCCAGCGATTCCTGCTGCGGTAACATTTCTTACTTGTGAACTTTTATATATTCCTGTTTCTGCCCATGTAGCAAAATGCTCACAATTGTTAAAAATCAAGTTATAGTTTGTCTTTTCTCTTAATCTTGAATAAACTCTTGAAAGAATTATGAAAACAGAATCTCTTTTTGGACTATTAACTACTACTTTAGTGCCGCCGGCGAGAAAATCTTCCATAGAAGATTTAACAACATCACTTTTCTTCTTAGTAAGAACATGAGCATCTCCGTAGTGGACAACTTTATTGCCTCTTACTTCAATGCCATGATGCCAATAAGTTGGAATTCCAAGGGTTTTTCTTCTAACTTTAATATGATCGCCA
>Ga0105097_10001850_pt1 | contig 10225 bp, 11 predicted proteins | sample PPLLak12cMay2015_FD_87035 | JGI IMG/M metagenome (GOLD analysis project Ga0105097, IMG submission 87035) | Freshwater sediment microbial communities from Prairie Pothole Lake near Jamestown, North Dakota, USA - PPLs Lake P7 Core (1) Depth... | ecosystem: Environmental > Aquatic > Freshwater >... | reverse complement strand
TCCGACTAAATTACCCGATCAGACACAATGACAATTAGCCGGTTTTGTCAGCAAACTCTTGTCCTTGTCGCGCTGCTTTTGCAGTTCGCATGCAGCCAGTCGCCTGGCCAGGCAGCCATTGCCAGTGCCGACCCCCGAGCGACGGATGCTGGCATGGAAATTCTCGCGAAGGGTGGTAACGCATTCGACGCAGCGGTTGCGGTTTCTGCTGCATTGGGTGTAGTTGAACCTGCTGCTTCAGGGCTGGGAGGAGGCGGCTTTTACCTGCTTTACGTAGCGGCTGATAAAGAGTATCGATTTATCGATGCCCGCGAGAGAGCGCCCCAGCGAGCAACACGCGACATGTTTCTTGACCAATCCGGCGAACCTGTCGAGCGCGCCTCGACTGACGGACCACTTGCGGCCGGAATTCCGGGCGAGCCTGCTGCGCTTGTCTATCTGGCCGAAAATTTCGGCAGTCTGTCGCTGGATATTTCGCTGGCGCCCGCTATTCGACTGGCGGATGAGGGCTTCAGGATCAAGCCGCGTGCGTTACTGGGCCTCAATTTCAGAAAGCCTACTTTGCTTGAATCCCCTGAGTTTGCGCGGATTTTCTACCCTGATGGCGAGGTTCCAAAGGCAGGCACGCTTATAAAGCAGCCGGAGCTGTCTGCCACATTAAAGCGAATTGCGGCCGACGGTTTCGATGGCTACTACAAGGGCGAAACAGCACGCCTGCTTATAGACGGCGTTCGTCAGGCTGGTGGTATATGGACTGCCGAAGATCTTGCGAACTACCGGGTTACCGAGCGTGAGCCAATAATCACCAAGTACGGTGACATGAAAATTATCACGGCACCACCGCCTTCATCTGGAGGTGTTGCCTTGACGCAAATGTTCAACTTTCTGTCCGGCTATGAGCGAGCTGATGCAGATGTAGTTCAGCGCAGTCACTACATGATCGAAGCGATGCGCAGGGCCTATCGGGATCGAGCCATCTATATGGGAGATCCGGATTTCGTGTCGATACCGCTGGAAATGTTGACAGACCCCGACTATATGGCAGGACAGCGCGTTTCAACGCGCGCTGACCGCGCTACCCCAAGTGACCACCTCGCAGGAATTGGTACAGATGGTTCGGAGGGCACTCAAACCACTCATTTTTCAATCCTCGATAAAGATGGCAACCGGGTTGCAGCAACGATCACAATTAACACCTGGTATGGCTCTGGCTTTATACCGCCAGGCACAGGTGTAATCCTTAACAATGAAATGGATGATTTTTCCATCAAGACGGGTGTTCCCAACAATTTTAATTTGATAGGTGACGCTACTAATGAGATTGAGCCTGGCAAGCGACCCCTGTCGAGTATGACGCCAACCTTTCTCGAGTCAGAACGTGGCATCGCAATTCTGGGTACACCCGGTGGCAGCCAGATCATCACGATGATTCTCGAGGCTTCGCTCGCGTGGCATGATGGCGCAACAGCAAAGGAGATGGTTAGCAACAAACGTTTCCATCATCAGTACCTGCCGGATATTGTCACCTACGAGGACGGTGCGTTTACATCTGAAGAGCAAGCCAAGCTTGAAGAGATGGGCCATAAACTGGAGCTTTCCCGGCGGCCCTACGGCAACATGAATGTCGTGACCTGGGATTTTGCAACCAAGAGCGCCGAAGCCGCCACAGATCCACGCGGTGAGAGTGAAGGCCAGGTTTACTGAGTACTCATTAGCTTTACGGATTGCGCAAATCCGGATGCCAGGGTTGTTTCAGGTCTGGCATGAATGACAGTAGTACGTGGCGCGCTGTCCCTGAACTGTTCGTCTGATCAGACTTCCGCAGCGTTTACAGGTTTTACCCTCGCGTTCGTAAACCAGCAGCTGTTGCCGGAAATAACCGGGCTTGCCATCTCCACCGCGATAGTCACGCAGCGTCGTGCCGCCCTGACGAATGGCATCACGCAGGACCGCACGAATTTCAGTTGCCAGCACTTCCATACGAGGCAAAGCGATACGCCCGGCAGCCCGCGCCGGATGAATGCCTGATCTGAATAGCGCCTCGTTGGCGTAGATGTTACCGACGCCAGCAACGATCTTGCTGCTCATTATGTGCTGCTTGATCGCAACTCTGCGTCCTATGCCTGTTTCATGCAGGTAAGCGCCGTTGAAATCGTTGCTGAATGGTTCCGGGCCAAGTTCGACGAGCAGCGGATGTTTCCCTGGCGATGCTCCCGCCCACAGCAGCGACCCGAAGCGCCGAGGATCGTTAAATCTGACTAAATCGCCAGAACTGCTCAGAATTTCAAAATGATCGTGTTTCTCTATTGGTTCGTTCGCGGCGGCGATGCGCATGCTGCCAGACATCCCCAGGTGAATCAGTGCGGTTCCACCGGTTGTATCCAGCAACAGATACTTAGCGCGTCGTGTCAGTTGTAACACTCGCTCACCGCACAGCCGATTTTCGATGCCAGGAGGGACAGGCCAGCGCAGCCTGCGTTCGCGCACAACCACTTGGCGGATAATATGGCCTACCAGTGCCGGCGCAATGCCGCAGCGCGTTGTTTCAACTTCGGGCAGTTCTGGCATTGAAAACTCAGGCTTCCGGCCGCAAATATCTAGTTATGTAAACACGCATGATTTGTGCTGCAGACTTCTCGCCACTGTGAAGTGAGGTCTAGTGACTGTCAGCAGCAGCGCGCATTGGCTATAGTTCCAGCGCTATATTTAAGGATAACGCCCCAGACGCATGAATACCTATATTTACGGCCTGATTAATCTGGACTTCTGGCACTACGTGCTGCTGTCCTTTGTGCTCGTCATGATTTCCATGATGGCGATTACCCTCTACCTGCATCGTGACCAGGCGCATCGTGCTATCGATTTGCATCCCGTTCTACGGCACTTCTTTCGTTTCTGGCTTTGGATCAATACAGGTATGCAAACCGATCAGTGGGTTGCAGTCCATCGCAAGCATCATGCGTTGTGTGAGCGCGAGGGCGATCCTCACAGTCCTCAGGTATTTGGGTTGACAAAGGTATTGCTGGAAGGCGCCGAACTCTATAAGGCCGAAGCAAGACGGCCGGATGTGGTCGAAAAATATTCCCGGGGTACTCCGCGAGACTGGATGCAGCGCAATGTTTACTGGCGCTGGCCAAACGGTGGCATCGTACTTCTGGTGCTGTCTTGCCTCGTGCTGTTTGGCGCTCCCGGTATCATTATTCTGGGCGTGCAGCTGTTAGCGACTCCGGTACTGGCTGCAGGCGTGATTAATGGTTTGGCGCACAATAAAGGCTATCGTAATTTTGAAACCGATGATGCTTCAACCAATCTGACACCATTCGCAATATTGATCGGCGGCGAGGAGCTGCACAACAATCACCATGCGTTCCCGACATCTGCCAAGTTTTCTGTGCGGTGGTGGGAGTTCGATATCGGCTGGATGTACATCTGCATTTTCCGCTTTTGTGGCTTGTGCAGCGTGCGTAGAGTTGCTCCGCGGCCACAATTGGCTGACACGCGGCCGGTTGATATGAATATGCTTCAGGCTATATTGGTCAACCGTATGCATGTTCTGCGTGATTACACGCAGCGAGTAACTCTGCCCGTACTGAAGCGCGAGAAGTTGGCAGAGAAGCGGAATGCGTTGTTAGTCAAGGCGCGTCGGCTGTTTATCGTGCGTCCGCAAAAACTGGATTCTGCAGGACGAGATCGTCTGCAGGCCTTGCTTGATGGCAACCAAACCTTGAGGAAGGTTCACGACTTGCGTGAGCAGCTGGTCCAGATATGGCAAGAAGCTAACGTAAGCAACGAGCGTTTGGTAAAAGAACTTCATGACTGGTGCGTTGCTGCGGAGTCCAGTGGCATTCAGGCTCTGGAAGAATTTTCTGCACGATTGCGTGGTTACAGACTGGAAGCTGCCTGACACCCATTCGATCCATGCATGACTGTCGGGTGAAAAAAACCCGCCGAAGGCGGGTTTTTAAAATCCATTTTGCTGCAACAATTTCCCTGAACGTTTTTGTGTCGCTTACTTGATCTTTGCTTCCTTGTAGATCACGTGCTTGCGAACAACGGGGTCATATTTTTTGACCTCCATCTTTTCAGGATGCAGCCGCTTATTTTTGTCCGTGGTGTAGTAGTGGCCGGTTCCGGCAGACGACACCAATTTAATCTTGTCTCTCATGACTGTATTCCCGCCTTTAAACCTTGACGCCGCTGGCGCGCAGTGTTGTCAGGACGTTATCTATGCCCTGTTTGTCGATAATACGCAGGCCCTTTGGCGAAACCCTGAGTTTCACATAGCGCTGTTCGCTTTCGACCCAGATCTTCTTCATGTGGAGGTTGGGCAAAAATCGGCGACGCGTCTTGTTATTGGCATGCGACACGTTATTTCCGGACAACGGTCTTTTTCCGGTGACCTGGCAGACGCGGGACATGGTGGACCTCAGTTAAATCAATTGGTTATGACCGCAGGGAGCGGTGCGAGCCGCGTTTTATACCAGTACCGGCGGCCATAGGCAAGGGGTCACGCCGCTTTTAGAGCTTATTTCCTTTGGAAGCTTTTTACAGCATGCCCCGGCTGGCCAGTGAAACGCAGCAGTTGTCACCGATAATAAAATGATCCAGTAAACGGATATCGACCAGTTCCAGTGCATCCCTGATCCGTCGTGTAATCAGTTGGTCCGATTGGCTGGGTTCAGCTATTCCCGACGGATGATTGTGAGCCAGTATGACAGCCGCCGCATTACGCGCCAGCGCCTGCTTGATAACTTCCCGAGGGTAGACGGCCGCAGCGTCGATCGTGCCGCGGAAAAGCTCATCGAAGGCCAGTACCCGGTGCCTGTTATCAAGGAAAAGGCAGCAAAACACCTCGTGGGGTCGGTCGCGCAAGGAAGCCTGCAAGAACTGGCGGCTGTCAGCCGGTGAGCCGATAGAAACACCGGGACGCAGCCTTTCGCGGAGGTACCGGCTGCTGCATTCGCGGGCCGCGAACAAAATGGACGCTTTGGCATTGCCAATTCCACGTATTTTCATCAGATCCATCTGGGCCGCGTTCAATATTGCGCGCAGGCTGCCAAACTGCTCGACAAGCGTTCTGGCGAGATCCACTGCGGACATCCCTGGCGCGCCCTGTCCCAGCAGAACCGCCAGCAATTCTGCATCCGACAGCTGCTCTGGGCCCCTCGCCAGAAGTCGTTCCCGTGGTCGATCATCTATGGCCCATCGTTTTATTGGTAATGTCCTCATTCCGGCATTTTCGCTCTGCATAGGTCTTGCTGCCGAGCTGCAAATGCAGCGGTTGTCGCGACAAAACGCCGCTGCGCAAAGGATTTTGCGGTACTCTAACCTTTCTGTTTTGCGCGAGTTCTTGGCAGGTCTGGCGATAGGCAATGATTGAAATTAAAGGTCGGCATGTGTTGCTCGGGGTTACCGGTAGCATTGCTGCATATAAAAGTCCGGATATAGTCAGGCGCCTGCGCGAGTACGGCTTCGAAGTTAGGGTGGTCATGACCGCTAGCGCGGAGAAGCTTGTGTCCCCAACCGTTTTTCAGGCGGTTTCCGGCCAGCCGGTGCGCGGCGATCTCTGGGATCATCAGGCAGAGGCCGCTATGGGGCATATAGAACTTGCCAGATGGGCGGATCACGTGCTGATTGCTCCAGCTTCCGCGAACATTATTGCCGAGCTCGCCGCTGGTTCGGCTGCAAATCTTTTGACAACGATCTGTCTGGCTACAGAAGCTACGATTACACTCGCCCCAGCCATGAATCAGGCGATGTGGGGTGATCCGGCTACCCAGGCCAATTGCGATCTCCTCCGCAAGCGCAATATTCGCTTTATAGGCCCTGATTCAGGCTCGCAGGCCTGTGGTGATGTCGGCATGGGCCGCATGTCGGAACCCGCTGATATCGTCAGTCGCCTGTTGAGCGGAGGTGAGCCAGGCTTATTTGCGGGACTGAATATTCTGATTACGGCTGGTCCTACGCGGGAGTCTATCGATCCGGTTCGCTTTGTCAGCAATCGCAGTTCCGGGAAAATGGGTTTTGCGTTGGCGCGTGCTGCTGCCGATGCGGGTGCCCGCGTTACACTGATTTCTGGTCCGGTAAATTTACCTACGCCGCCCGCTATAGAGAGGATTGATGTCGAAAGCACCCAGCAGATGTTCGATGCGACCATGCAGCGTATTAGCGGGATGGATATTTACATTGGTGCAGCGGCCATATCGGATTACCGACCCAAAACTGCTGTAGCCCAGAAGATCAAAAAATCAGCGGATACCTTTACGCTGGAAATGGTTAAGTCACCTGACTTGCTGGCAAGCATCGCGGCGCTTACAGATGGCCCGTTTACGGTTGGCTTTGCTGCAGAGACAGAGAAACTTGAACAGTACGCAACCGATAAACTGAATCGCAAAAAGCTGGACATGATTGTTGCCAATCTGGTCGGGGAAAAAATTTGTTTTGATGCCGATGAGAATGAAGTGGTAGTGCTGTGGCAAGACGGCCGCCGGCAAATTTCCAGAACATCCAAATCAGAACTCGCCAGAATACTGGTTGATGTAATTGCCGGCCTGTATAAACAGGCGCGCCATCGAGCCTGACAACACCTTCAGGATTTAGATCAATCTACGGAGCCGCAAATTGGCCAGACGCACTATTCAATTAAAGATTCTTGATTCGAGGGTTGCTACGGATTTCCCCTTGCCAGAGCATGCGACTTCGGGCTCTGCGGGGGTCGACTTGCGCGCATGTCTGGACCAGTCGATTGTAATAGAGCCCGGCCAGACCGAATTGATCCCAACGGGTATCGCAATATACATAGAGGATCCAGGCCTGGCCGCAATGATTCTCCCGCGCTCTGGCCTTGGTCACAAGAACGGGATAGTGCTTGGCAATCTCGTGGGGCTGATTGATTCAGACTATCAGGGGCAGTTGTTTATTTCCTGCTGGAATCGAGGCACCGAAAAATTTGTACTTGAACCAGGTGCGCGACTCGCCCAGATGGTGATCGTACCAATCGTGCAGGTCGATTTCGCTGTCGTTGATGAATTCGACTTGAGTCAGCGCGGTTCCGGGGGCTTTGGCCACACAGGGCACGGTTAGAGCGGGCCCGCCCTAAGAGTTAATTCCGTGCCTAATTCGAGCTTTTGAGTTCCTGGAAACGGGTGATGTCAGAATCGAACTTCGCCGTTAGCTGCGCCTGCTCTGTCGCGGATTTCTCGAGATTTTTCTCATACAGCGCGATCGAATCGAGCGTATCGGAGAGTTCCCGTGCCAGTTTTTCATCGATGGGTTTGGCGTTGGGATCTTTGCTGTATGGGCTGAATCGCTGTGATTCTCGTTCCAGCTTCAGCAAATTTTTGCGCAGATTATCGAGGTAGAGTTGAGTAACGCGCATCTGTCCGTCAACGAGTTCCAGTCGGCGGTCGCGAAGCTCTTCAATTTCTTCCACTGACAGGTAAGTACTCAGCAAAACACGATCCCGTGTAATCGACTCTTCATGCAGGCGTTTCTCCTCCTCCAGCTTGGCTTGGGCACGCGCCTCTTCAGCCTTCTCTTCGGGAGATTTCTGTCCTGGTACGCGGGCCACAATGATGCCCTGACTATTGAGTACGCTGCGTTCAGTATCGGCATATTCCGCCGGAATATGATCGCCGAAATGAACGACACCCTGATCATCAACCCATCGATAAGTCTTGGATTGCGACGCCGGTGCTGCTGCCCATGCGGCATTCAATGCTGCATACGCAACCAGTAGTTGAAAAAACAAAAAAATGCTACTGCGATTCATGGCCCGCCCCTCGGCTGGTTTCCGTCACGCGCTATTATCCTGAGCGAGAGTTAATAGCACCGTGAACCAGTTCCGCTTTAGAGGCCACATGAGGCCTCTCCGGCAAACTTCAGGTACCGTATAGCTGGCGGTAATTCACCATAGAATCAAGCAATTCCCTTCTATCCGGAATCTTAGCTAGATGTGCGATCAGATCTTCAAGCCGGATAATGCTGGCGACGGGTATGCCCATGGTCTCTTCGACTTCCTGTACAGCTGAAAGCGTACCCGTCCCTTTCTCCTGTCGGTCGAGTGCAAGCAAGACGCCGGCTGGCTGACCTCCCGCTGCACGAATTATTTCGACGGCCTCTCTGATCGCCGTGCCGGCGGTGATTACGTCGTCGACGATGAGCACTTTATCGGTGATTGTGGCGCCCACGATACTGCCACCTTCACCATGTGCCTTCGCTTCCTTCCGATTAAAGCAATAAGGCACATCAAGGTCATGGTCGTTAGCTAATGCTGCCGCAGTCAACGCTGCAAGCGGTATGCCCTTGTAGGCTGGCCCAAACAATCGGTCGAAGTTGATTCCTGACTGGACTGCGGCAGTGGCGTAGCAGCGAGCCAACGTGGCAGCTGCGTGACCGCCGGTCAGCAATCCGGAGTTAAAAAAGTAGGGACTGATACGACCCGATTTCAATTCGAAGCGACCAAACTTAAGGGCGCCCGCAGCCAACGCCAGCTCAATAAATTCAGTTTTGTATGTTTGCATGCAGTTACTAATGTCAGGGTTTGCTCACACTGATAGAGTATCGCACACTGAAGCGCACCTGCACGCGCACGGGTTGGTTATTCACTGGAGTCGCGAGTAAGAAAATGCGTATCGTCAGTTTGAATGTGAATGGAATTCGCGCTGCAGAGCGCAAGGGCTTTTTTTCATGGTTGCCGCATCAGTCGGCAGACGTATTTTGCCTGCAGGAAGTCAGAGCTCAGCCCGAGCAAATACGCCACGCTGTTTATAAGCCCGCCGATTACTATGTTTATCATTCGCCTGCAGTACGAAAGGGTTACAGCGGGGTAGCGCTTTTGTGTCGCCACGAGCCAGATAAGGTCATCAGTGGATTTGGTTCTGCTGAATTTGATCAGGAAGGCCGCTATCTCGAGGCGTGTTTCGGTGATTTGAGTGTCGTTTCCGTTTACATGCCGTCAGGATCCTCAAGCGAGGAAAGGCAGGCAGCAAAGTTCCGGTTTATGGATGAATTTACAGAACACCTGCAGCGGATGCAGACCTCCGGGCGTAATTTCATCATCTGCGGAGACTGGAATATTGCGCATAAAGAGATCGACCTGCGGAATTGGAAGGCCAATCAGAAGAATTCCGGCTTCTTACCGGAAGAGCGTGCGTGGCTGGATGGTGTTTTTGGCGAGTATGGCTTTGTTGATGCCTTTCGTGCAGTCAATAAGGAGCCCGATCAATACACGTGGTGGTCCAATCGCGGACGTGCCTGGGATAAGAACGTCGGATGGCGTATTGACTATCAGGTCGTGACGCCGACCCTGAAATCGGCAGTAAGACATGCCGAGATATACAAGTCTGAGCGTTTCTCTGATCATGCACCATTGACCGTGGATTATGAACTTGAATAGACGGGCTATGCCGTGGTGATGAAAAACTGGTTACAGGCGGCTTCTGTTTATCGCCACCCGCGGGTAGTCGCGATGCTCTTCCTCGGTTTTTCCGCAGGATTACCATTTGTGCTTACGGCCGGGACGATGTCTGCCTGGTTGGCACGTGAGGGACTCTCTCGCACCAGTATTGGAATGTTTGCTTGGGTTGGCATCCTATATGCCTTCAAGTTTGCATGGTCACCGCTCGTCGATCAGTTGCGGATTCCAGTTTTAACTAACGCGCTCGGGCGTCGGCGCAGCTGGATGCTCGTCGCACAGTTTGGGGTTGCGCTCTCCCTCTTGGCGATGGCTGCGACGGACCCGGCAACTCACCTGGTGCCTTTCGCAGCTTTAGCCGTTGGTGTGGCATTCTTTTCGGCTACCCAGGACATAGCGCTGGACGCCTGGCGTATTGAAGCTGTTGATGTCGAATTTCAAGGGGCAATGGCCGCGAGTTATCAGCTCGGCTATCGAATCGCATTGTTGGTGTCAGGTGCTGGAGCGCTGGTCATTGGAGGCGCATTTTCGTACCCGCTGGCGTACCGTGCGATGGCGGCGCTAATGGCTGTTGGCATGATTACAGTATTGTTTGTTGGTGAGCCACGTACTTTGCTGCAAGTCGCCAATCCGTCTATGCCTCCTATCCCAAGATCGGGCCGCTGGTTCCGCGAGGCCGTATTGCAACCATTCACCGAGTTCTTTCAGCGCAACGCCTCACAAGCCTTCACCATTCTCGCCTTCATAGGAATCTACCGGATCAGCGATATGGTCCTTGGTGTTATGGCTAATCCGTTTTATCTGGCAATT
>Ga0105097_10001849_pt1 | contig 10229 bp, 12 predicted proteins | sample PPLLak12cMay2015_FD_87035 | JGI IMG/M metagenome (GOLD analysis project Ga0105097, IMG submission 87035) | Freshwater sediment microbial communities from Prairie Pothole Lake near Jamestown, North Dakota, USA - PPLs Lake P7 Core (1) Depth... | ecosystem: Environmental > Aquatic > Freshwater >... | reverse complement strand
GTCCAGAATGAGGGAATAAAAACCAGTGTCGAGAAAGCCATGAGGTAACCCCAGTTGTTTATCCTGCAGGTATTGCAACATTTATTCCCTATTATCCATTTGAAGACGCACCATGCTGACACGCAGAACTGGTCCATGAAAATAAAAAAAACAACTGTAAGAATGAGCCACATGCGGTTCAGTACGCCGGTATTGTAAAGCAAGCCAACAAACAGCACTGCCAGCAACCAGTACATTGCTGTCCTCAGGGCACCCACATTCATGCGGTGAGTATAATCCACCAACTTTTCCTGTAATTTCTCTTGTTTTGCAGGGTTACCAGCAGGCGCTGCAGAGTAATTCCTCTCAAAGATCTTTCCCATCGAAATTTTAGTATTCATTCGTGGGACCATCCGTTTGATAAGAAGCCACATGGTCATGAGCCACACGATGTGATATACCTTGAAGAATAAGATTGGGTATGTAAAGGTTATGACAAGGATTTCCGGTCGCCATATCGCTAAAACAAGGATCAGCGCAGTAACAGATCCCTTGATGAGTAACTTCAGTCCTCCGTGATGTTCAGTACCCACAATTCAACTATCCTCTCAATGAAACAGACCCGGCAAAGCTTCCGGCATTTGAAACTACTTGAAAGCAATTATAAACAATCCCTTACTGAATTGCACCTATTTTGACCTTGCATTTCGTCAATGAGAAATCATGACAAGCAAAGCCTTAGCGGGTGGGTGGATCCAGCGAACCTTCGGAAAGGAAAACTTCAGCGTAGCCGGCTATACCAAGAAAAAGGAAGGAGATGAGATAAGCACCAAATTTTTTGCCCTGACTGGGACAAGCTTAGCTTGAAATGAATGTACCCCCTTGCCTTTCTTTGGAGCCACTCCCGGTGCATTGACGAGATCTTTTTCAAGGACTATACTTTCGTGCCAATGTTGCATAGTACGTTGAGACTGGATGGAGAGTATCCATTTTCTTGTCAAACCGTTGACTTCAGTCTTTTCTTCACTAAACCCTATGGAACCTATTGCAGTATCATCGTCAAAGCGGTAGAATAATAAGACTTGACAAAGCTTAAGGAGCGAGCAAGATTGACCTGTTATAAGATAAACCCTTTAAGGCGTGAGAATATACCGATAATATTCGGCAGGGCTTTTCTTTTTTGTCTCACTTTTCTTGTAGTTTGCCTCATTCCCGGCATCTCTTATGCGTTTAGTGAGGAGGATTTGGCTAGGCTTTTGTCAACAAGACAGTGTCGATGGTGTAACCTTCACAGTGCCGATCTTTCGGGTGCTCAGCTCTCTGGTGCCCAACTGTCTAACGCCAGCCTCTCGAATGCCAGACTCTCTAATACCAATCTATCGCGCGCCAATCTCTCGGGTGCCTTCCTCACTAATGCCAACCTCTCGGGCGCCAATCTCTCTGATGCGTTCTTAGCCGATGCAAATCTTTCCAATGCAGACCTTTCCGGTGCCAACTTATCCGGTGCGGACTTCACCGGTGCCATCTGGACAAACGGAGATAAATGCGAAAAAGGTTCAAGCGGTGAGTGCAGACTTTCAGATCTTCTTGGTAAATCCAAATGATACACCCCAGCACTCGCTGGAACCATGCTCAAGGCAGGGTCGCACCCGCATTGCCTGCAGGGCAAGAAAGCGGTACACCCAGAGGGTACCTGGCTGAGTGCAAAATAGCGGTCCTGCCATATCGGATGGAACAGTTTAGGAAACGCTAAACTTCAGTTCTTTATTGACTTTTCCCAGTTTTTTATCATACTATATGTAGTTTTTTTTTAAAACCAGGTGAGGTGTAAGATCATGTATGCGATTATACAAAACGGCGGCAAGCAGTACAGGGTTGTAGAAGGAAAAAAGGTTAAGCTCGAGAAACTGACCATTAATGAAGGTGAAGACTTTCAGATAAAAGAGGTTCTCGTTGTGAATGACGGTTCGAATACCGTCATAGGCAGCCCGTATGTCGAAGGGGCTTATGTGAACGGGAAGATAGTTTCCCATGGAAAGAGCAGAAAGGTAACAATCTTTAAGTACAAGAGGAGAAAAGACTCCAAGACCAAAAAAGGTCATCGTCAGCCCTACACGGAAATACTTGTAGAGAAGATATTAATGGAGGCACCCCATGGCGCATAAAAAAGCAGGCGGAAGTTCACGGAATGGCCGGGACTCAAGTGGTCAGAGGCTTGGCGTCAAAATCTATGGCGGACAGGTAATAAAATCCGGTACGATCATCATGAGGCAGCATGGAACGAAGATACATCCCGGAAAAAACGTTGGTATCGGTCGCGACAACACCCTCTTTGCCCTTATCGACGGCGTTGTGAAATTTGATGTGACTGGTGACAAGAAAAGGGCGAATGTATACCCTATTGAATGAAATTTATTGATGAAGCAAATATCTCTGTCAAAGCAGGGGACGGTGGCCAGGGGTGTGCGGGTTTCAGAAGGGAGAAGCACACTCCCAGGGGAGGACCCGATGGTGGCGACGGCGGAAAGGGCGGGGATGTAGCTATATCGGGCACGAAAAATCTGACAAGTCTCTTAGATTTCAGATATCGACGTATCTTTAAAGCAGAAAAAGGGAAAAACGGGAGCGGCAGTAACAAAAAAGGCAGGGACGGCGAAGGCCTTCTCATCCACGTGCCTCTTGGGACCATCATTTTTGAGGAAGGCAGCGAAGAACCACTGGCTGATATCACAGGGGAGGAGAACACTTGTATTGTAGCAAAGGGCGGCAGGGGTGGAAGAGGCAATGCCCGTTTTGTCAGTGCAACCCACAGGACTCCTTACGAGTTCGAGCCTGGTGAACCTGGTGAGGAAAGACAGCTTCATCTGGTGCTCAAGCTCCTTGCAGATGTTGGTATTGTAGGTCTGCCTAATGCCGGGAAATCTACCCTCATTTCATGCTTAACAGATGCGAGACCGAAGATCGGAGATTATCCTTTTACTACATTGTCACCGGCCCTCGGCGTTCTTCGGGAAGGCGACAGCACCTTCGTCATAGCAGACATCCCTGGTATTATAGAAGGTGCTTCTCAGGGAAAGGGTCTTGGTTTAACCTTTCTCAAACATATTGAAAGAACGGGAATGATCCTCCTGGTCCTTGATGTTTCAGGAACTAACCCCATGGAAGATTACAAAACCTTGAAACATGAGCTCAACTCCTTCAATAAGGAAATGTTTAACCGGGAAAGAATATTGATTTTAAACAAAGTGGACAAGGTTTCAAAAGAAAAGGCGAAAAAGTGGCAGACCTCACTTTCCCGGAAGGGGGAAGACGTTGTGACAGTCAGCGCGCTAACGGGATTGGGTATTGACGAACTTAAATCCATGATCAAGGCCAAGGGGTTTGACAGGGTTGTCCATGCTTAGAGCAAAAAGAATTGTTGTAAAAATTGGCACCTCTATACTCCTCGACAAGTACAAGAGAGTCAGCATCGATATGATCAGAAATTTTGCCCGGCAGGTCAGGGAACTGAAAGACATGGAGAGAGAGATCATCATTGTGTCAAGCGGGGCCATAGCATGCGGCATGGAAACCTTGAATCTCAAGAAAAAGCCCAGGGAGATCGAGAAACGGCAAGCCCTTGCCTCTATCGGACAGGTTCTCCTCATGAAGATGTATATGGATGCCTTTGCATGGGAGAAGATGCGGGTTGGACAGGTGCTCCTGACCCATGAAGACATTAAAAACAAAGATAGGTGTCTTAACCTGATGAATACCCTTAACAGCCTTCTTTCTATGGACATTGTCCCTGTTATCAACGAGAATGACGCCCTCTCGTTTACTGAGATCAAATTTGGAGATAATGACAATCTTTCAGCTTTGATTGCCCAGATTTCCGATGCCGATCTTCTCCTTCTTCTCTCGGATGTAGAGGGACTCTATGATAAAGATCCCAACAAGCATCCCTCCGCGAGATTAATCAAAACAATTGATAAAATTAATGAAGACGTCGAACAGTTGGCAGAAGACACAAAAAGCGCAAAGAGCGTGGGTGGCATGGTCAGCAAGATCGAAGCTGCAAAAAAGGCAGGCTGCTATGGTATCCCGACACGGGTCATCCGCGGCGACATTGATAATATCATAGTTCGGGTCGTAAAAGGAGAAGAACCTGGAACGCTCTTTCTTCCAAGTAAGAAAATTTCCCGCAAACAATGGTGGACAGCCTTTGCTTACAAGGTCAAAGGAACGGTTTGGGTTGACGAGGGTGCGGAAGAGGCTATCGCCCACCATGGCAAAAGCTTATTGCCCTCCGGCGTGGTAAAAACTGAAGGTGACTTCAGAAGAGGTGAATGCATCGAGATCAATAGCTGCGAAGGTAATGTTGTTGCCAGGGGTATCTCAAATTATTCATCCCATGATGTGAACAAGATAAAAGGTCTGAAAAGTATTGATATAACAAAGAAGCTCGGTTATAAATACACCGAAGAAATTATCCACAGGGATAATATGGTGGTTATATGAAACCGGAGAAGCTTGCACAAGCAGCGAAAAAGGCTGCTCATATCATAGCCCATACACCAACGGAACAAAAAGACAAGGCCCTCCTTGCCCTGGGACAACTCATTGGCGAAAAGAAGGCTTATCTTCTCCTCGAAAACAAAAAGGATATTGAGGCTGCCCAGAAGGCCGGTCTTGCCGGAAGCCTCATCGATCGTTTAAGAATAGATGAAAAGGTCATCCACGACATGCAGGCAAGTATTCGTGACGTGGTGAATCTCGCGGACCCTGTCGGAGAAATAGTCAAGGTCTGGAGGAGACCGAACGGATTGCAAGTAGGCCGCATGAGAATTCCCATAGGGGTTATCTTTGTTATCTTTGAGTCCCGCCCCAACGTAACAATAGAAGCCTTCTCTCTGTGCCTGAAAAGCGGGAATTGTGTCATTCTCAAGGGTGGCTCCGAAGCCGGCAATTCAAATAGAGCCCTGTTCACCCTGATCACAGAGGCGCTTAGGGAAGTTGGCATATCGAAGGAAATTGCTCATCTGGTTGACGTAAAGGATCGCTCATATATCTATGACCTCCTCAAACTGGAGGAGTATATTGACCTCGTAATACCGAGGGGTGGCGAGGAACTTCTGAGAAGCGTTGTTGAACACTCCCGGATTCCTGTCCTGAAACACTACAAAGGTGTGTGCCATATTTTTGTGGATGAGTCTGCTGATTTTCCTATGGCTTATGAGGTGTGCCTGAACGCAAAGGCACAGAAACCCGCAACGTGTAATGCCATGGAAACCCTTCTCGTTCATGAATCAATCGCACAAAACTTTTTGCCGGAAATGACGAAGAGACTCAAGAAAAGTGGCGTCAGACTTAAGGGTTGCAGAAAAACAGTCCAGATTGTTAAGAATATTGATCTAGCACAAGAAGAGGATTGGCACGAAGAGTATCTTGATCTCGTCCTCTCGATACGGGTCGTGAAAGATATGGATGAGGCAATTGCCCACATCAGGACTTACGGGTCAAATCATACTGATGCAATTGTAACAGGTGATTATCAGCGGGCATGGAGATTCTTGAGGGAAGTAAACTCTTCTCTTGTGCTCGTAAACGCTTCGACAAGGCTGAATGACGGTTTTCAACTCGGTCTTGGTGCGGAGATGGGTATCAGCACAACGAAGCTTCACGCCTTTGGCCCTATGGGTCTCGAGGAACTGACTGTTACAAAATTCATAGCTTTTGGCGAAGGTCAACTGAGGGCATAATGAGGGTAGGTATTTTCGGAGGCACATTTGACCCGATTCATCATGGACACCTCAGGGCAGCGGAGGAGGTCGGAGAGTCTTTCTCCCTGGAAAGGATTTATTTTGTGCCAGTTTTCATTCCTCCCCATAAAAAAGATCAAAAGATCTCGGGTGTGGAAGACCGCCTTAACATGGTACGCCTTGCCATAAAAGGCAACAGCTTTTTTAAACTGTCAGACATCGAGGTAAAACGGGGTGGCATTTCCTATTCCATGGACACCATTAAAAGTATGGAAAAAAAGTTTGAAGAATTATACTATCTCATCGGCGTTGACGCCTTTTCAGAGATACACACATGGCACCAGTATACGGATCTCTTTTACCATACGAATTTTATCGTCATGGTAAGGCCAAGCCATGCCAGGGAATCAGGGCTCAGGATGTTTCCTTCTCACGTGAGGAGACACATAAAGGCATTAGATGACAGAACCTTCGAACACGTTTCAGGGAAAAGGGTTCATCTTCAGTTGGTAACCCAACTTGATATCTCTGCAACGAGAATAAGGTTTTTCACGGGTGAAGGAAAATCGATTCGATATCTGGTTCCTTCACAGGTGGAGAAATATATTAAGGGCAAGGAACTTTATCAATGAATGAAGTGAAAAGCAAAACATTAAAGGAAGCTCAAACCTGTGCGCAGTTTTCAGATGAGAAAAAGGCAAAAGACATTGTAGTGCTTGAGCTTATGGGGCTAACTGATATTACCGATTATTTTGTATTGGCATCAGGGACAAGTGAGAGACACGTGAAAACCATCGCTGAATCTGTCGAGGAGGGCATGAAAGGGATTGGCGTAAAGCCCTTTTCGCTCGAAGGCTTCGATGAAGGCAGATGGGTGATCATTGACTACCAGAATGTTATCGTCCATGTTTTTGTTGAGTCACTGAGGGAATTGTATGACCTCGAGAGTTTGTGGATCGAGGCAAAAAGATACAAATTCAATAAAGGAAATAAGCTTTCAGAGGTGAAGAATGGATAAAAAAAAGCAGGAACTTTCCAGAAAGAGTCTCCTTACAATGCGGGGGGAAATCCTGAGCAAGGCAAAAAAGCTCAAAGAGGATTCCTACACCCTTGGGACAGACGGTATCCAGGATATGGCCGATGCAGCCAGCAACTCATATAACGTGGATATTCTTATGAGCATCAGCGATAACGATTTGACCCTTCTCAAGGACATCGATAATGCCCTTGATAAGATCAAGAATGGAACCTACGGGATTTGTGAAGAATGTGAGGAAAAAATATCTGAAAAAAGACTTGAAGCAAACCCTGTGGCAAGGTATTGTATAACCTGTAAGAGGATGATGGAAGAGAAAGGTATATAGATGAATGAAGTATAAAATATACGTAGTCCTCTTTTTTATTGTTTTTGGGTTTTACATATATCTGGGTATCCTTAACCCGGATGAAGTGAAGTTTTATTTCGGTGGGCCCCAACCCCTTGAAATGTCTGCAGCACAATTTGTCGTAATTTCGTTTGCCCTCGGTATTATAATATCCATCTTCGTAGGTATTATCGATGATATCAAAAATTGGTGGGTGACAGGAAGAAGGAGAAGAAAGGAGAAAAGCAAGGATGAGTTTAAGGCTCTCATAGAAAAAGCAAGATCCTATGACCTAAAAGGGGACAGGGAGAAGGCAATAGAACAGCTCAACCGCATTATCCTTCGCGCCCCTGATGTGGAGGAAGCCTATTCCTTTCTCTCAGATTTGTATTTCTCCATGAAAGAATTCGACAAGGCCATCGAGGTCCTTGATCTAGCCGAAGCCCATCTTGGCAAAAAAGAATCCATACTCTTTAAGAGAGCAAAAATCAGGACACAGACAAAAGACCTGGTGAAGCAGGAAGCTGAGCTGAAAGATGTTTTGAAGATCAACGAATCGAATTTTGAGGCCCTTTCGCTCTTAAGGGATCTTTATATCACAAAAAAGAGATGGGATGAAGCATACGACGCGGCGAAAAGGATCTTCAAATTTATTAAAACACCTGATGAAAAAACGAGACTCGCCGGCATACGCTATGAGAAGGCCAGTGCCGTCTTTCAAAGGAAAAATCCAGGTGACAACGATGCTATTACAAAGGAACTGAAAGACATCATCAGTGAGGATAAAAGGTTCATACCAGCCTATATTCTCCTGGCTGATATATACAAAAAAACCGACAAGTTGAACGAAGCAGGGCGGGTATACGGCAGGGGATATTCCAAAACCGGGCATATCATCTTTCTTTCTAAAATGGAAGATCTCTATATTGACAGGGGCGACCCTGGGGTTATCCTGAAAATTTACCGAAGAATTCTCGATATATCCCCGAAAAACAACCTGATAGAATTTCTGTACGCCCGTTTGTGCCTTCGCCTTGAAATGATCGATGAAGCAATTGATATGCTGAATACCCTTGAGTCGGAAGGTGTAGACTTCAAAGGCCTCCACAAGGCAATGGCTGAGGCATATATTCATCGGGGCCAGATGGAAAAAGCTGTTGAGGAATTCAAATATGCTTTCCCTGCCGAACATGTCTATATACCGTTCCGGTGTGATAACTGCCAGTCAAAGAAGGTCGAGTGGAGAGATTTTTGTGATAATTGCTATAGCTGGAACACAATCAATGTTCGGAAGGAAGACTTCCTCCGTGTCGAATCTACAGAATTGCGGGCACTGTACGAAAGCGAAGACTGGGTTGAAGGGGCATAGCCGGCATCCGGTCCCGCTGTTGCTTGTAAAAAAAACAGGCGAAAGGGACGGAATGGCTTTCCATGAACGTAATTACGTCACCGGAAGCATCGGAAAAACTGCAACAAACAACTGACGACCCTTGTTATTGCTCACGGGCTAAAACTTGATAAGTTCGGCGCATAACTTTGTAAAAAGCGTAATGGATCTTGTCTATCCCTTACGTTGCGGGAGCTGCGGTACGAATGGGCATACCCTTTGCAAAGAGTGCATTGATACATTTCTTTATGTCGATGAAGAATCCTCATGTCCTATGTGCGGAATGCCTGTTGGAATAAGGAGTGTCTGCGGAAAGTGCCTTGACGAAAAAAATTTGTTCAAAGAGGGCCTTTACGGATTCTATTATGAAAATAAGCTTCGCGATGCTATTCATTCCTTTAAATTTTCAGGGCGAAAGGATGTGGGAAAGCGCCTTGTCTGCCTTATTGAGGAAAGAATTGTTGCCTTTTCGGCCAGATTCGATTGCATCATACCTCTCCCTGTCACAGAAAAAAGACTAAAAGAAAGGGGATTCAATCAGTCCTTCATTATCGCCGAGGAAATATCAAGAATGGCTGGTAAACCCGTTTATCATTCAATCCTCCACAAAATAAAAGAAACAAGGGATCAATATACCCTGTCAAGGGATGAGAGAAAAAAGAATATCAAAAAAGCGTTCTCGCTCACGAATGAGGCAACTATAAAAGGAAAAAAGGTGCTTCTTGTAGATGACCTTTACACCACCGGCCAAACAGCCCGGGAGGCTGCCCGCATCCTTTTAAAGGGAAAAGCTGAAAGCGTAGTATTCTTCGCCCTTGCAAGGACACCATGATAAAAAAGCTCCTTTACATATTTGGTGGCTTGGTCCTGTTCGTAGCAATGGTAATCATCATACTTATCATGAACCTCTCAACTGTAGGTTCATATGTGGTGAAAAAGGTCACAGGCGGTGAAGTCGATGTATCAAAAGTCGATTACAGTTATGACAACGGGCGGATCATTCTCAAGCTTTCAGATCTAACAATAAAAGGCAATCTCGAAGGGACAGTAAAAAGGCTTGATGTGTTTGCGAACCTCAAAAGCAGGCCCTTTCTGAAAAGCTCAACCATATCTGATTTTGACCTGACTTTTTCTGATCTTAAAGGTAAGACCCGTTTTCTGCCGCTTCCAGCTGAACTCCTTGAAATCAAGAGGGGCGCTATTACCTATAATAAGCAAAAAATCTTCATTGAAGAGCTGACGGTTGAGAATCTTAAATCAGGCAAACCGTTCCTTTTCAGCCTTAAAGCTCAAAATGACACTTTCTTCAAAAACATCAGCATCTCTGGTGAAGGTCTCTACAAGGGGAAATCTTCGGAACTAAAAGGTAATATGCATATTGCCGGTCTTGACCTCGCCCATTTATCGAAAAAACTTAAAGGCATAGCGGTTGTCCAGGGGGCATTCTCCTTTGCCAAGCAATCGTTTTCCTTCGAGGGACCCTTTGAAATGTCGGGTTTCGAGTTACGGGATCGTGTCCTGGAAAAACCCTTGACAATAAGCCGTTATGCTGGAAAAGCATCAGTTACCTACGCTGATGCCATGGCAGACATCAAGGTAGAGAACATAAACTTTCTCAATACATCTTTTTTTCTCAATCTCAAGGTGAACAAAGATGACCTCATTTCGTTAGACCTTTCTTCAGGTTTTATCGATCTGAAGGAAGTGAAGAACTTCATCTCTCTGGAAAATCTCGCTAAGGGTTCCAGGAAGATCTGG
>Ga0105097_10001848_pt1 | contig 10234 bp, 8 predicted proteins | sample PPLLak12cMay2015_FD_87035 | JGI IMG/M metagenome (GOLD analysis project Ga0105097, IMG submission 87035) | Freshwater sediment microbial communities from Prairie Pothole Lake near Jamestown, North Dakota, USA - PPLs Lake P7 Core (1) Depth... | ecosystem: Environmental > Aquatic > Freshwater >... | reverse complement strand
GCTAGTGTGGTGTCTCCAACGGTTCGTTAGTTAGACGCGACTTACAAAAAAGCTCTCGGCTGAGCCGTCCGTCCAAATGATCGAGGTTGGCATCGTCCGACAGATAACGATATTTGAGATGCACTACACTAGTATGATCCGAGTCCTGCGTGCAAGCGTCACGGCCTGACCTCCGGGAGCCGCAACGCGCCACCCATCACAGCGAGAGGCAAACGCTAATGATCATAGAGTGCTGCTGGCTGTTCCGGCTGCGTCCGCCGGGTTCGATGTCTGTCGAAGCCCTTGACTCGTAGCGCTTGGTTAGCGCGTGGGTCTCAATAACCGGCCCATCCATACGTGTACGACCGTTTCTATTGTAGAAGGCATATATCAGCTCGTCAACTGACACGAGGAAGTCGCAAGACCAGTTTGACAGCAGAACCTCCGTGCTATAGAGTAGCCGAGGCAGAAAGATGGCTGGTTCACTTCGCCTGGGCAAGATCCTGGGCATCGAAATACGAATTCACTACTCCTGGTTCCTCATATTCGCGGTTGTATCCTTCTTCATATACAAGGATTTCCAGGATTGGGGCTATGGGTTTGGCGTTAGCCTGCTGATGGGATTGGCGGCCAGCCTGGTGCTCTTCGCGTGCATAGTCGCTCACGAGCTGGCCCACAGCCTGGTGGCCATGCGGAACGGCATACCGGTGAGGAGCATCACCCTCTTCATTCTTGGGGGTGTGGCCAACATAAGCAGAGAGGCCGAGCGTCCCAAGACGGAGATACTGATGGCTGTCGCCGGGCCGGCTTGCAGCCTGGTACTGGGGCTCGTGTTCGGTGTTGCGTGGTTGGCTGCGGGCGGATATCGCCAGGAGGCCACTCCCTTCCATGACTTGCTCGTCTGGCTTGCCTGGCTGAACCTCGTACTTGGCATGTTCAACCTGCTGCCGGGGTTTCCCATGGACGGAGGGCGGGTATTGCGCGCCATCATCTGGCAGATCACCAAGAACTACAGGAAAGCCACCCGCATCGCTTCGATTGCCGGGCAGGTGCTTGGCTGGGTCATAGCCGGTGCCGGAGTAGCCGTAGCCGTGTCATATCTCGTTCAAGGGCCAGTTACCTCTGAAGTCATATGGGATGCCATCTTCGATGGCGGCTATCTCGTTCTGCTGGGCTGGTATTTGAGCAGCATCGCTGCCGGCAGCTATCGTCAGGTGGCGTGGCGTGAAGCCATGCGAGGCGTCACTGCTGGCTCTGCTATGGTGAGTGATTTCAAGACCATATCCCCGGACATGAGCCTGATGCAGGTGGTGCGCGACTACATCCAGCCTGCCAAGCAGCGCGGTTTCGTGGTGGCAGCTGAAGGAAGGTTCCTGGGGGTGGTAGATGTGGACAACATCCGGAGAGTCAGCCGAGACCGGTGGGATACCACTCCGGTGGGTTTGGTCATGACCCCGGCCGACAAGGTAATGACCGTGGGGCCTGAAGAGGACGGCATCAATGTCGCCGAGAAAATGGAAGAGCATCGGCTCGATGGCATACCGGTGGTCAGGGATGGGGTGGTCCTAGGCATAGTCACCCGATACAGCCTGGCCCGTATGATGGAGTTGCGCGCTCAGTTCAGCAGTTAGACGATGGAGGCAATTCGGGTCAACTGGAGAGTGGATGACATAACCATCGTCGGTGAGCTGCGCATCCCTGACGTAGGAGGCTCATCGCCGGCTATCTGCATCTGCCACGGCATTCCGTCCGGCAGACCGCCGGACCCTGGCGACAAAGGCTACCCTGATCTCGCGGAGAGGTTCTGCCGGGCCGGGTTCGCCAGTCTCATATTCAACTTCAGAGGAACAGGGTCCAGTGGCGGCAATTTCGACATGCTGGGCTGGGCTCGAGACCTTGGAGGCGCTGTGGACTACCTGCACTCGTGTCCACAGGTGGACCGGTCCCGCATCTGTCTGATGGGCTTCAGCGGTGGCGCCGCTGCCTCGGTCTACGTTGCTGCCCAAGATACCAGAGTTGCCCGGCTGGTGCTATGCGCCTGCCCGGCGGAATTCCGCCGCATAGTGGCTGAAAGGAAGGCCGATCTCTCCGTTGAGCGCTTCCGCCAGATTGGCCTGATCAGGGACGCAGACTTCCCCACTTCACTTGACGAATGGACAGACGGCTTCCGCCAGATCACTCCGGTCAACTGGATAGGCCGCATATCCCCTCGGCCGCTCCTGATGATACAGGGCAAGGATGATGACCTGATCGACGAAGAGCAAGCCTGGCGTCTCTACGAAAGGGCCGGTGAGCCCAAGGAGCTAGCCATCGTGGCTGGTGCGGGGCACAGACTGCGCCTGAGCAGTGAGGCCATGGACATCGCCCTGGCCTGGCTGGAACGGGCATAGTCGAACGTCGGAGCAAAGCCCCTTTTCGCCCTGGACTCCGTGATTACGCGGGAGACCGTGGGGTGACACTGCCTTCGGTCGTCTCTACTGTGATCCCGAAGTCCCGCCGGATATCTGTTGTATAATCCGTTGCTGTAAAATCATATCTGTTGGCAGTGCACAGTGAGAGGCTGTTCCAGTCTGGGCGAGACCAGCACAACTGCACCGGGATGTGCCCCATGCGAGATGAAGCGTAATGAGAAGACAATCAGGGGCGAAAGCGATGACGGAGAGTACTGGAGATGCGGAGACGCCGCAGGTTGCCCTTCAGGCCTACCGCCGCTTCTTTGAGCAGTCACTCGATGCGCTCTTCATGGTTGACGGTGATGGCCGGATCATAGAGGCCAGCAAGTCTGCCACAGACCTCCTCCGGTATACCAAGCGACAGATGAGCATGATGAGGCTGAGAGACCTCTACGCGCAAGTCACTGAACTGGACGCGAGCTGGAGGGATCTGCAGCAGAAGGGATACATAAAGGACCAGCAGGCGAAGCTCCGGAAGAGGGATGGGACTGAGATAGCCTGCTTGGTCACCATCACGGGAGACCGTACCGCTGATGGCAAGGTTAGGCGGTATCACTGCATGATCCGGAATGTGAACGAATACGAGCGCACTCTCGAGGCACTCCGGGAGAGCGAGCGGCGATACAGCTTGCTGACGGAGAGCGTCATGGATGTCATCTGGATCATGGATATTGACCTCCACCTCACTTACATCAGTCCATCAGTGGAGCGCATACGTGGCTATCCCATCCGGGAGGTTATGTCACAGAGGCTTGATGAGATGTTCACGCCGGAGTCGCTGCACAGGGCCCTCGGGCTCATCAAGGAGGAATTGACCAGCAAGAAGAACCCCAAGGATCCTTTCAGGCTGGGAACCGTGGGGCTGGAGATGACGCGCAAGGGAGGTGGCACGGTCTGGACCGAGAGCCGGGTGACCTTGCTGTACGGGCCGGACGGTCACCCCGCCGGCTTGATGGGAGTCACCCGGGATGTGACCGAACGTCGCAAGATGGAGGAGTCGCTTCGCGACAGCGAGCGGAGATATCGCCTTCTGGCCGAAAACATCACCGACGTTATCTGGGTCAGCGACATGAACCTGAATCGCACGTATGTCAGCCCTTCGGCAAAGAGCCTTCAGGGCTACGAATCCGCTGAAGACATACCGCAGAAGGTGAAGGACGTGCTTACGCCGGCTTCTTTCGAAATTGCCAGAGAGACCTTCACCAGGGAATTGGCTCTGGAGCGCAAGCGCAAGAAGAACTTGCATCGCTCCTGGACTCTCCAGCTCGAACTGAGGCGCAAGGACGGGTCAACTGTTTGGACCGAAGACAAGATCACGTTCCTGCGGGATGGCGCAGGGAAGCCAGTTGGCTTTCTGGGGGTAACTCGCGACATCAGCCTGCGCAAACAAGCCGAGGATGCACTGCGTTCACTCTCGCGTCGGCTGGTGGAAGTGCAGGAGATCGAACGCCGCGGCATAGCCCGCGAACTCCACGACCACGTCGGACAGGAGCTCACTGGGCTCAAGTTGTCCCTGGAGATGGTGTCACGTCTCCCGCCGCAACAGGTGAAGGCCCGGCTCTCCGAGGCTCAGACTTCGATCAACGAGTTGGTGGCAAGGGTCCAAGACCTGTCACTTGACCTGCGGCCGGCAATGCTGGACGACCTTGGTTTGGTGCCGGCATTGCTATGGCATTTCGAACGCTTCACCAGCCAGACGGGCGTGCGCGTGGCCTTCAAGCACAGGGGGATGCAGAGGCGTTTCGCTCCTGAGATCGAGACGGCCGTGTATCGGATAGTGCAGGAGGGACTGACTAACGTGGCGCGGCACGCCGGCGTAGTGGAGACCACCGTCCGTTTGCTGCTCAACAAGGGGGTCCTGGGTGTCTACATAGAAGACGAAGGGATTGGCTTTGACACAGAGGCCGCTTTTGCGAGGGGCACGTCCAGCGGCTTGACGGGAATGCACGAACGGGCCACCTTGTTGGGAGGCCAGTTCGAGATCATTTCGGCACCGGGGGCCGGCACGCTCCTGGTAGCCAAGTTCCCGGTCAGCAGTCCTGTCAGAATGGGGAGGGGATCATGAACAAGAGAACGACCATTGTCCTCGCTGATGATCACCAGGTGGTTCGCCATGGTCTGCGTGTGCTGCTGGAGGCAGAGCCGGAATTCAACATCGTCGGTGAAGCGAGCGATGGCATTGAGGCTGCTGACATGATAGAGCGCCTCCACCCGGATGCCGTCGTACTGGACCTCATGATGCCTGGAATGAACGGTCTGGAAGTCGCCCGCCAGGCCAGCCAGCGCTCCCCAAGTACCAACGTGATCATTCTCTCTATGTACACCAATGAGGCCTATGTTCTTGAGGCGCTACGTGCCGGAGCCAAGGCATACGTCCTGAAGTCGGCCACCTCCGACGAGCTTATCAGAGCCATACGCCAGGCGGCCTCCGGGGGCCGCTATCTCAGCCCTCCCTTGTCGGAGCGTGCCATCGAAGCCTACTCGCGGAAGGCCGAAGGAACGGCCATGGATCCCTACGAAGCGCTGACTACCAGGGAACGAGAAGTCCTGCAGCTTGCATCAGAAGGATGCACCAATGCCGAGATCGCCTCCCGGCTGTCGATCAGCCCGCGCACCGCCGAGACCCACCGCACTAACTTGATGCGCAAACTCGGCCTGCACAGCCAGACTGATCTCATCCGTTTCGCCATACGTCGCGGCATTTTGCCGTTGGAGACCTGAGTTTCACACCTCCCCTCTCCACGGAGTCGATTCTCACTTCACCCCCCGGTTTCCGGGCAACTACGTAACTTCCCACCCGGAATTACGTGGACCTACTGATGGACACCGGGCCGAAACGTAGTATATTTCTAGAGTTGACCGAAAGGTTAGGGGCGCAAGGATAATTCAGGAGTGGGGGACCGCTCGTCCAGTGATGATGAGCCTGTACAACGAGGAGTCGAAGATCTTGAGTATTGCGGATTTGATGGGCAGCAGACTTCATGCCGCGACACTCCAGGACGTTAGGCAAACAGCAGAGGTGGGGCCTTCTAACCCACGGCCTCACCCCCCTTGGCCACGCTAGAAAGTGACTACCCACCTCTGCTATTCACCCTTTGTCGGGTTTTGAAGCGTAGGAAGACAGAGAACCAGACTGTTTGAGATACACAATGGGTTGCGACTTCGGAATGACAGCGATCTCGGCCACCTCTTCAATACGAAGGGTGGACCAATAGTACTGGGGGAGGAGAAACCATGAAAGCGCCAACTCTTCGTCACAGAGCGGCGACCATCTGCCAGGAAGCAAAGGTCGAGGGGCCAGCAGCAACTCAAGCGGTGCATTCAGGTTGCAGGCACTACTGGGAAATCGAGAGGGCCACTGCTCAGGTCAGCAGAGGCACCTGCAAGGTGTGCGGAACTCACAAGCAGTTCCCCAACTATCTCTCAGACTGCATAGCCGGCCCGGACAAGGAGAGCTATCAGGAGTGGCTCAGCAAACAGGAATGGCAAGACATGCTGACTACTACCGATAGCGCCGTAGTCCTAGATATCGGGGGGGGGAGCCATTTTTCAATCCACGAAGGAAGACCTAAGGTCGCAGAGAAGGGGATCTAAGTGGTACCCGAAGAGGTTCGACGACCTGATCATTCAGCGTTGGGCTAGAGCTTGCAGTGAGTCGAACAACGAGTGCCGCGGCTGTCGGTACGAGAATGACTGTCAAGATCTCGCTGACCGGTTGATAGCCTGCATGTACGTTCACTCACCATCTACCAACTCACGATTGACACTGGAAAACAGCCCTCAGTCCTGCATCCGCTGAAGACCACGGCACTTGGCCATGGGCCAGGTGTGCCGGAATCAAGACGCGGGATTGTGGTCGTGCGACGACAGTTGGGCCTTGCGCCGGAGAAAGCGTCTCACAGCTAACCGTTGCCGAACATTGCTGTGAAGAGCGTCTTCTCCGTCTGCATCGCGTCAAGTGGGATGGTATTCACGTCCCCCAGACTCCTGGCAAGCACGTAGACCCTTGCCGCCTTTTCCAGCAGCTCACAGTTGTTGAAAGCTTCTCTCAGATTCCTGCCGACAGTCACCGTCCCATGATTCGCCAGTACAACCGCATTCTTTGTTCCTAGGGCAACAACAGCATTCTTCGCCAACTCCTGGCTCCCGGGAAGCGCGTACTGGGCCACCTCGATCTCACCACCAAGAAAGATGACTTGATCATCAAGAAACGGAGGAATCGCCTTGCCGGCCACCGCGACGATGCTCCCATATACGGCGTGAGTGTGGACGATGGCGCTCACCTTCTTCCTGGCTCTGTAGATGCCCAAGTGCAGCATGGTCTCTATCGAAGGGGCCAGTTCGCCCTCCACGCGTTGCCCTTCCATGTCCACCAGTACAATATCGTCCGCTTTCATGGTGTCGTAGTGGCGTCCGCTGGGTGTTATGGCCACCAATTCCCGACCACCCGGTTCTCTGAATCGTTGGCTGACGTTGCCTGATGTGCCTACCACAAGACCCTTGTCACCCATCTGACGGGCAATATCGAGCACTTCCATCTTCTGCACTTGCCACATACTCAAATCATCTCCTCGCCTAGACTGTCAAGCCATTTGGAAACTTTCTCCCACCTCTCGAAATACTTGGCATATTCCTGAACGCCACGCTCACCCGGCGTGACCATGTCCGGCCTGGGACCCATCGCGTTTGCGGCCTCGACCAGATCGCCGTGAACTCCAGCTCCAACAGCAGCGCACATGGCAGATCCACACGAAGTGACCTCGGCCATTTCGTAGCAGGCCACCGGCATAGCCAGTACGTCCGCCAGGATCTGCCTCAGAGTTCGGCTTCGAGCCATCCCTCCGCCGATACTCACCGATTTCACCTTGAGTCCTGACTTCTCCTCCAGTTGCTGGCAGTTTGCCCTGAAGGCAAAGCTCATGTTCTCGAGTGCAGACCTGATGATGTCCTTCCTGCCCATTTCTGTCACGCTCGGAGTTATCGGAAAGAAGAATCCCCCGATGGCTGGCTTCAGGTGAGTCATATCCATGGCTCTGGGCCCAATGAATGCAAGCGCACCACCCGAGCCCGCCGACGCCTCTCCCGCCAACCTGTCCATCAAGGCAAACGTGTCCTCTTTCGAATCTGCGCCTTCAAATAGAAGCTGACTCAGCCAGCCGTAGGCGCCGCCCGCCTCCGCAGCATTGCTCTCCAAGACCCATTTCCCGGGTAGAACGTGGCAGCTCGACCATATCTTGCCACTGGGATCGATGATGGGCCGGTCAGTCACCATCTGAATCGCCGCGCTCCAGCCGGCCACGATCCCCACCTGCCCTTCACGCCACACAGACATGCCCAGAAGCCCGCACTGCGTGTCGGCCCCTCCCACAACAACCAGTGTGCCGGGCGCGAGGCCAGTCTGCTCGGCCACCTTGGTACTGACCGACCCTACGCCTGTCCCAGCCGCAGCCATCTCGGGGCAGACGCCTTGAGCCAGGTCGAGGGCATTCTGAAGATCAACGGACCAGCACGACCTGCTGATGTCCACCAGTCCGGTGTCGCTGTCGCTGGACAACTCAGCAACGCGGCGTCCGGACAACCGATAGACTATCCAGTTACTGATAGTCAGTATCGTCGCTATTCGCTCATACACGGCCGGACGGTTGGCCTTGAACCATCGCAGCTTGGCCGGAGCGAAGAGAAATGCCGGGGAATGGCCCGTTATGCAGCGAACTTCGGCGCCTCGCTCGGCGTCGATAGCAAAGCCCTCCATCAAGGCTCTCAGATCAGTATTCGGACCACCGTAGAGCTCCGCCCCATCCTTGTCCAGGAAGACAACGCCTTGTCTCTGGCTGGCGGTGCTGACGGCCACAATGTCGGATGCCCTGACGCCTCCCTTGCCGATACTCTCGCGACTCACCTGACAGACGACATCCCAGAACACGGCCGGGTCAAACTCCCTGGCCAGAGGAGCCATGTCAGGAGGCGAGTAACACCTCCATTCGCGTTGTGCAGAGGAGACGAGGGAGCCGCCTACGTCGAAAACCAAGGCTCGACAACTGCTCGACCCGGCGTCTATGGCGAGGACATACTTGCGCGCCGCCACCCTACTTCCACACTCGAGGATTGGCGAGATTCTTGGGGCGCTCCCCTTTGAGGAATCTCTCGATGTCGTCAGCCATCATCTCCGAATGGCGGAGTACCGATTCGTCCGTTGCCCCGCCAACATGCGGCGTGAGAATCACGTTGCCCAACTTCAGGATGGGGTCATCCGGCTTCACCGGCCAGGTCTTGTACACGTCAAAAGCTGCCCCGGCTATACGTCTCTCTCTGAGGACTTCCACCAGCGCCTGCTCGTCCACAACATAGGCACTCGCGGCATTCACAAGATATGCAGTCGGTTTCATCAATGACAGTCTCCGGGCGTCGATCAGCCCCACCGTCTCGGGAGTCGTCGTACAGTGGATCGTGACGATGTCGGACTGTCTCATCATCTCGTCCAGTTCCACCTTGGCGACTCCCATATCCCTCATCTTGTCCGGATCAACAAAGGGATCGTAGGCGAGGACGTCAGACTCGAAGGCGAGAAGCCTCTTGGCCACATGCTCTCCAATTGCCCCGAAGCCGACGATCCCTATCGTCTTGTGCCACAGTTCACTGCCGCGCATGTGGAAGTAGGCATCTGTGGGATCTACCCACTTGCCAGATGACACCATGTTGTGGGCCGCCGGGATCTTGCGCATGAGCGAGAGCATCAGCCCCAGCGTCAGCTCGGCCACGGCCACGGCATTCCTGGCCGGCGTGTTCACCACCGGAACACCACGCTCAGTTGCAGCCGCCACATCGACGTGGACCAGGTCTGCGCGGCAGACGCCCAGCAGCTTAAGCTTGGTCGCCCTCTCGAAGACCTCGCGCTGCACGAAATCGGCCTCAACCACCACTATCGGGATGTCTTGCTCCTGGATGCGACTCACGAACTCCTGAGACGAGAGCAGCCTCTTGGTCTCCATCCAGTTTTCATGCACCACGTCCAGGTTCTTCTTCAACCTGTCCAGGACAGGAACGGCGAACGGAGCCAGGATGAGAATCTTCATAGGTTCGACTTCGCGATGGGATTATAGCACAGACGGCACGACACACAGCATCCGGGAACGGTTGGCTACGAAGACTCAGCGGAGGCGGGTCTCCAAGAGGAGCAAGACATACGGTAAATACCCCAGCAAACGTCGCCGCATCCAGTGCAGGGAGAGAGGGAAGAATACCGCGGAATCAAGGCCATCGACTGCCATGATCTCGCCACACTTCTTGACAACACTCCTGACTTCAATGATGGGCACAAACGGATTCTATCACGGAGAAAGCTCGCGGAGCCTGAGAACACTTGTGATGCCAATCGATCCGGTGTCAAGCATTCCCGGTGCGAATGCCGTGGATCATTTGCTCTATGCTCCAGGCTGCAGGAGGCTGAAGCCGGTCTCAGCATCCTTGACCCGGGAGACTCTAGCGCCGGTAATCTCGTAGATTATGACCTCGCCCACGAGCCATGTGCTCACGCCTGGCCGCAGGCACCCAGTGGTCGTCTTTCCGGATCGCCCCAGGGCAGCGTGGATATGGAGGCGCGGCTTGCCGTCATCACCGGGTGCGATCACGCCTACGCCGGCCACCTCGTGGGCGCCGTCAATGGGCAACAGCATCGGCTCCGGCGGGCGTTCGTCCGATCGGCGCGGGCCAACCACTACTTCACCGTCATTAATGCCCCCAACCAGGATCACATGTCCCACCAGAATGCCTTTCTCTTCGGCGAAGCGCTCAATGCTGTGGGG
>Ga0105097_10001847_pt1 | contig 10236 bp, 9 predicted proteins | sample PPLLak12cMay2015_FD_87035 | JGI IMG/M metagenome (GOLD analysis project Ga0105097, IMG submission 87035) | Freshwater sediment microbial communities from Prairie Pothole Lake near Jamestown, North Dakota, USA - PPLs Lake P7 Core (1) Depth... | ecosystem: Environmental > Aquatic > Freshwater >... | reverse complement strand
GTTCCGAGAGCGCATCCCGCAGGTTGCGATCGCGCGCGCCGGCGAGCGCGGCGATCTGCGTCTCGGTCACGCCGGACCACAGCCCGTCGGAGCACAACAGCAGCACGTCTCCCGGCAGCAGCGTGCGACGGCCAGCGAGCGTCATCTCCGGCAGGGCCGGGTCGCCGCCGAGGCAGCTTTCGACGTAATTGCGCATCGGGTGGTCGAGCGCCTGCCCCTCGGTGATCCGCCCGGTGCGCAGCAGCAACTCGACGTGGCTGTGGTCGCGCGTGCGCTCCGCCACGCGGCCCGAACGCAGCAGGTAGACGCGGCTGTCGCCAACGTGCGCCCAGAACGCGCTCGAGCCCTGCACCAGGCAGACGGCGCAGGTCGCGCGCGGCCGGCTCTCGGGCGGCAGGCCGCGGCCGAGCGCCACTACCGCCTCGTGAGCACGGCCCATGGTGAGGTGCAGGAGTCCGTCGGGATCGAACAACGGGCGGCTCGCCCCTCCGAACTCGGCCAGCATCGTGCGCACGGCTTCTTCGGCGGCGCGTGCGCCGTCTGCGTGCCCTCCCATGCCGTCCACCACGGCGATGAACGCCGCGTCCTCGTCGGCAGCGATGACTACCCGGTCCTGGTTTTCTTCGCGATTCCCGAGGAGACTCAGCTCCGCGTGCTCGATCTGCAAGTGACGCTCCGGCACGCCTGTTCTCATGTAAACTCAGTCGCGTTTTATAGCATCCGCGCCCGCGCTGCGTAAGTGGCGCACCGCTCCAGCGCAGCACGAGCAGCCCCGGTAGATATCCATGATCCGCAGCATGACCGGCTTCGCGCGCCGCGAGCGCCAGGGTCCGTGGGGAACCCTTACCTGCGAGCTGCGCTCGGTGAACCACCGTTACCTCGAGCTCTCCCTGCGGCTTCCCGAGGACCTTCGCGGCCTCGAGACCGACGCTCGCCAGCTGCTCTCGGGAAACCTGCGCCGCGGCAAGGTGGATGCCGGCATGTACCTGCGCGGCGGGCCGGCCACCGCTGCGGCGCTCGACATCAACCGGCCGCTGGCAGAGCAGCTCATCGCGCGCGCCGGCGAGGTGAAGGCGATGGCCGGCGCGGCCGCCGCACCGATCGATCCGCTCGAGGTGCTGCGCTGGCCGGGCGTGATCCGCGACGTCGAGCGGGACATCACCCCGCTCGCTGCAACAGCGATGGAACTGCTGCTCGAGACCGCGGGCGAGCTGAACGCTGCTCGCGCCCGCGAGGGCGCACGCATCCGCGAAATGCTGGTGCAGCGCTGCGAGGCGCTGCGCGATTCGGTCGCGACGGTGCGGGCGCGCTTGCCGGAGGTCGCCGCACGCATTCGCGCCCGCGTGATCGAGCGCGTGGCCCAGCTCGGCACGCCGGTCGATGCCGAGCGCCTCGAGCAGGAAGTGGCGCTGATCGCCTACAAAATGGACGTCGAGGAAGAACTCGACCGGCTCGGCAGTCACATCGCCGAGACGCTGCAGGTGCTCGACTCGAAGGAGCCGGCCGGCCGCCGCCTCGACTTCCTGATGCAGGAATTCAACCGTGAGGCCAACACGCTCTCCTCGAAGTCGCAGGACACCGAGACCACGCGCGCGGCCGTGGACATGAAGGTGCTGATCGAGCAGATGCGGGAGCAGGTCCAGAATGTCGAGTGACGCGGCGGGCCGCCGCGGCCGGCTGTTCGTGATCGCCGCGCCCTCCGGCGCCGGCAAGACCTCGCTGGTCCGGGCCCTGATGGAGCGCGAGCCGCACCTGCGCTTCTCGATCTCCTACACGACCCGCCGGCAGCGGCCTGCCGAGGTGCACGGGCGCGACTACTTCTTCGTGGACCGGCCAACCTTCGAGGGGATGGTGGCGCGGGACGAGTTTCTCGAGCACGCGCTGGTCTTCGACAACTATTACGGGACTTCCCGCCGGCAGGTCGAAGACGCCCTCGCAGCGGGCCGTGACCTCATTCTCGAGATCGACTGGCAGGGTGCCCGCCAGGTGCGCCGCGCCCTGCCCGAGTGCCACTCCGTATTCATCCTGCCGCCGTCGCGGACCGAGCTCGAGAGGCGGCTGCGGGGCCGCGCCACCGATGCCGAGGACGTCGTCCAGCGCCGGCTGCGAGATGCCGCGGCCGACATGACTCATTGGAGCGAGTTCGACTACGTCGTGGTCAACGACGATTTCGAGCAGGCGGTCGAGGAACTGCGGTCGATCGTGGCCGGCCGCGGCGAGGCGTCGAGGAGCGACGCGCCACGGTTCGAACGGCTGGCGAGCCAGCTGACTGACGGCGAGCCGGCCGGGGCATAGGCGGATCGCCCGCTCGGGCGATCGCCGTCGGTTCCTGCCCCGCCGGCGCGCGTCAGAAGATCTCCTTCCAGCCGACCCGGCGCAGGACCGCGCCCGCCCCCGGGCCGACCGGCACACTCATCGCCTTGACGGTCGTGTCCGCCAGCGTGACGAGCGCGATCAGCTTGTCGGACGGCAATCGGATCAACGTCAGGCCCGTCGCCAGCGACAAGCCGATCGACGTGCCCACCACCGCGTCCCTGGAGGTGACGACCGCGGCGCCCGATCGGTAGTCGAGCGTGTACATCCAGCTGCGGCCACCGACCTCGCAATAGTCGTCCTTGGGCACGTTGGAGACGACCACGAGCGTCCCGAGCTGCACGCGCGGATCGACGTTCATGCGCTCGCCGACCGGCGTGTTCATGAACCAGCCGTTGCGTGTGGCCCAGTCCACTGGGACAGGGTCCGGGATCGAGCGCGGGGAGACGGCGGTCGGGTCCGGGTCGTAATCCAGCGTCTGCTCGACGAGGTTGCCCCCGACGGGATCCGCGAACACGCCCACGTTGAGGCCGGAATCCTTCACGGCGTAGACCGCCTGGGCCACCTTGCTCGACGGCGACAGCGGCGAGAGGTCGGTGAAGCCGAGATAGCGGCCGGTCGCGAAATACACCACGCGGTAGTAGCCTCCCGCGCCGTCCGGCACGCGCGCGAGTTCCGGTCGCACCGTGATCGGCTGGTCGCCTGCCGTCGCGGACGTCCTGCCGAGGCGCAGCGACGTTCCCGTGGTCAGGTCGAAGCGCCACAGGCTGCCGCCGAGGTCGCCGCCGTAGACGTACTGCGAGGTGTTGTCGAGCAGCGAATTCGGCACGAAGTTGTTGATCTTCGCGATGCCGCTGACGTCCGGATTGACGACGGCGCCGTCGGTGATGATCTCCTGCAGCCTCGCCCCGGTGAAAGCGTCGACCACGTACAGGCGGCCCCGGGAGTCGCCGGGTCCGGTGTTGTTGTAACCCGAGGCGAACAGCACGACCCACCGGCCATCGGAGCTGCGCTTGGTGAGTATCGGATTGCCGTAAGAGTAGCCGAGGTCGGCGTCCTCGGCCGTACCGAATTCCCAGAGGGCCTTTGGACTGTCGGGGTCCGTGACGTCGAGGGCATAGTAGGCACGCCCGCCACGGCCGAGCCCGCCGATCAGGATCGTCTTCCACTCCGAGCCATCGTAGGCATCGCCGACGGTGATCGGACCGTCCACGAAATACTCGTGGTTGTTCGCGTAGCTCGCGTCCGCGAGCTTGTACATGCGCGGAATCACCGCCGATGGCACGAACGCCCATTTCTCGACGCCGGTCTCGGCGTCGAAGGCATGCAGCATGCCGTCGTTGGCACCGACGTAGACGACCGGCGTGCGATCGCTGTTGTCGCTGGCGAAGTCGGAGTAGCCCGGGTCGCCGTAGTTGAACGGCGGCTTCTTCACGAACACGGGCGAGGTGTTGACGATGTCGCCGAGGGCAAAGGAGCGATCGCGGAACAGCCGGGTCGCGCTGGCCGCCTCGTCCTCGTCGGCGAAGCGGCCGCGCAGGAACGCGATCATGGCCTCGCTGGTGGCCGCCGCCTGCTGGTCGACGTCCCAGAGCACGAACTGGGTCAGTTCGCCGTTCGGGTTCGACGCACCGGACTCGAAGTAGCCGGCCGCGATCTCGTCGGCGAGTTCATCGACGGTGAAGTCCTTGAGCTTGTCGCCGCCGCCGTCATCGAACGTCTTGATGACCCTCGCGTCGTCGTCGGCTTGGATCTTGGCGGACAGCAGATCTCGTGCCGACCACTTCGGGTCGAGCGACAGCGTGCCGGCGACCAGGTCGATGTCGCGCGCCTGCAGGTCGCCGAACCACTGCCCCGTGGTGTACTGGGCGACGTAGGCAAAATTGTCGCCGGCCACGGGCTCGAGGGTGCTGGTCGCCGCAGCAGCCGCCGAGGCGTTGCGGATGGCGATCGCCGCAAGTGTCTTCTGGAGTTCCTCGACGACCTTGTCCGGACTGGAGGCGCTCAGGTACTTGCCGCGACCGTTCACCGCCGCGTGCCACAGGTCGTCGATGCGCGCCGGCAATTCGGACGCCGTGCTGGCCACCTGCGGATCCGGCCAGTTCTTCGTCCCCTGCAGGATCGCCGTGTAGTCGGGCGACCCGCCGGTGGCGTAGTTGTCGGCGTAGACCAGCGTACCCGCCACGCCGAGGCCGAGGCCGAAGGTGGTCATGTGCTGCCAGTTAGCCGTATCGGCGGCCGCGCCCTGCACGTTGTTGACTGAGACGTCCAGCCTTTCGCCCGTCGACTCGATCAGTCCGCCGAGCCCGGCGAGCGGGCGCAGGTCTGTCTTGTAGTAGTACATGGCGACGTCGGCGAGCGTGTTCTGGAAGGCGCCGGCGTCCTTGTACGGCTCGATCTCGCCGCCGTCCTGGTCACCGACCAGCGTGAGGTTGTCCTCGCGCCGCGGACCGTAGTTCGTGACGGCCGTACCCGTAGTCTCGTTCTGGGTATTCCAGTAGCCGTCGGTCGTCAGGATCGAGAAGTTCTGCTGGCAGGAGTACTGCACCGGGTCGTTGACCCCGGTGACCACCTTGCCGGCAAACAGCCGCCCCGCCTTTGACAGCGCGCCGCGCAGCGGAGTGAAGCCGCTGGCGCTCATGCCGTAGAGCTGCGTGTACCAGGTGTTGCGCTGGGCGTCGTCGAACTGGTCGATGTTGACCATCACGCCCGAGTTGTTCTTGTTGTTGATGCGGTCGAGGCCGACCCGGTAGCGGTCGTCCACATCCGAGAACGCACGGCCCGCGGCGGTCTTCATCAACAGCAGGCGCGTGCGGTAGTACGCATGCCAGTTCGCGTAGTTCGTCTTCTCGGCCGCGGTCGTGGGGGTCTTGAGGGTGTAGGTGGTGTCCGCCTGGCAGGTCCCGGGCGGGGACGCAGGACTCGCCACATACTCGGCGTAGCGGGCCCTCGGCATCTGGAAAGTGACCCGGGGCGGAGACGTGCCGCCCACGTTGCCGGTGGCGTTGGCGGTTCTGGGGCTCGTGACGGTGTAGGAGCTCGCGTTCACGACGCTCGTGATCGTGAAGGTCTGGTTATTCAGGTCGATGTTGTTCGCGCGGTTGGTGGTATTCGTGAACGTCACGGTCGTTCCCGCCGTCAGGCCGTGGTTGGCATGCGTCACGGTGAACACCTTGCTGCCGTTGGTGGTCCGGAACGGGTTGTTGCCGAGACGCACCACGACGGCCTCGAGGACCGACAAGTCCGTGGTAGAGGGTGCAGCGGCAAAGCCGTTGTCCTTGGCGCCGGTGAAAACCGCAGCCGGGAACGAGGTGCCGTCGGCCCTGACCGGCGGCACGTACGTCGTGGCCGGGTTGTAGAAGATCTTGTTGTACCCGAAGTTGCGGAAACACGGCCGCGCCCGGTTGCTCTCGATGCCGTCGGGCATGAAGTCGTCGTTCATGCTGCCCGAGTCGTCCATGATGAAGTGCACGTTGGGCGGCACGACCTTGCTGAGGCCCGTGATCATCGGCGTGCTCGCGAGGTCCACCGGGGCTGCCACGGCGGGGCCCGGGAGGACGCCGGCCCAGACCGTGGCCAGCGCCGACAGTGCGAATGTCTTCCACTTCATGGCCGTCGCTCCCTCAGAGCACCACCAGCGCCTGGACGTAACGGGTCGTGTTGCGCGGCCCGTCGATGCGCGTGGTGATGCGGTAGTAGGTCTGGGTTTCGCCGCTCAGCGGCAGGTTGCCGTAGGATGCGCCGCCCCGGGTGCTGCCCTCGCTCGCGCCGGTGCCGACGCGCGAGCAGGCCATCGGGGTGACGCCGTCGGCCGCGGTCAGGGCGTTGGGGTCGCCCTCGGCATTGCAGACGCGGTTGATCACGTAACGCACGGTGTATCCGTCACCGACGGCCCCGGCATCGAGCGCTTGCATGTTGCAGTCCCCACCGGGGTCGGCGCCCAGCCAATCGACGTCGTCATCATCGCTCTCGGGGGTGCGCGTGCCGGTCAGGTCGCAGTTGTCCGCGGTGGTCGCGTAGTAGCCGACGGCCTCGTCGTCCTCGAAGAGCGCCACGCCGACCGCGTTGTCATTGAGCCAGGTCACGGCCGCCTCGGTGCCGGCATCGCCGGCGGCCAGCGCCGCCTTCTGGAAGCCGAGGTTGCCGACGACCAGCGTGCCAGTGTCGCTCGAGCGCAGCAGCGCGATGGCGGCGAAGCCGATGATCACCAGTGCGATCAGGACCACCAGCAGCGAGATGCCGGACTGGCCGCGACGCGGGCGGAAGGGATCGCGGGATTTCATACGCCTGCCCAGATGACGTTGATGAGCGGCACCACGGCCCGCACGACCTTGTAGCGGAACCGCCGTTCCTCGTCGCTCAGCGGGAGGGTGATGTCCGATGCCAATCCCTCGTCCCAGAGCACGAGGTTCTCGGGGCCGACCAGCTCGTCCGGATTCTCCGGATCGCGCTCGAAGTTGCCGCGCGTGACGATGGCGAGACGCACCGCCTTGATCCGCGCGACGTTCGCGGCCGTCGGGTCGCCCCAGGTCGCCCCGGTGGCGTCCACCCACTCGTTCACGGACTGACTGCCGGCCGGCGCCACGCCGTACTGCACCTGCAGGTTCACGACCTGCGGTGCGATGGAATCCGCCTCGGCCAGCGTCGGGTTCGCCGGTGCCGCGAGGGTGTCCCAGGATGCCAGGTCGCAGGAGTTGGTCGCGGCCGGCGCGCCGCCGTCGTTGCAGATGACGCCGAACGAGCGCACGCCGAAGCGGCCGAGGTTCACGACGATGTCGCCGACCTCATAGCGCATCGCGGTGGCGAAGGCGGCGCCGGGATTGGCCGGGTTGTAGGGAAAATCGTCGCCGCTGTCGTGCGCAAGGAGCCAGCCGTTGCCGGTCGCCTCCGGGTCCGCGCTCAATTGCATCAGCGTGCAGATCCGTGCACCGCCGTCACCGCCGACCAGCAGCAGGTCGCCCTGGTTGAGGCCGAGCCGGCTGTTGACGGTGATCTCGGAGGTGGTGTCCGCCATGGACTGCACGATCGTCGCCGGCGCCACACCGAAGGCGGCGTCACTGTGGATGACCTGCACGCGGTCGGGGAGCGCGACACCGCCGGCCTCCCCGCCGTCGATGATGCGCAGCGGCGCGCGCGGCGCGCCGTCGGAGAACGTGGCCCCGTCGTAGAACCCGTTCATGCCCGGTGCACAGGCGAAGCCGCTCGGCAGGGTCAGGCCCGCACCCGCCATGCGGATTTCGCGATCGAGCATGAACACGCCAACCGATGCGCTGATCTGCGCATCGTTGCCGACCGTGGTGGTGCGCTTGCGCGCCTCGTAGACGCTCAGCACCTGCATCACCACGATGATGGTGATCAGCGCCAGCGTGACGGCAACCATCAGTTCCACGAGCGACAGGCCGAGGTTACGGTTGCGCATGGTTCAATTCGTGGCCAGAGTGGCGACGACCTCGTGGCGGCGCGCCGCGGCCACGCCAGGCACCTGCCAGTCGACGGTGACCGTCACGACGTTGCCGTCGATCTGCACGGTCCGGGTGCCCGACGGCAGTTCCGGGACCGGCGTATCGACCTCCACGTAGCCGGCGAGATTGTCGAGGTCCGCCCACATGCGTCCGATCTGCTCGTCGGCAATCGCGACGGCCTGGGACCGGAACTCGATCTCGCCTGCGTCCTTGACGGCCGTGCCGAGCAGCCTGAGCAGGCCGGCGATGCCGATCGCGAACAGCAGCACGGACACCAGCACTTCGACCAGCGTGGAGCCCCGCATGGAGCGGCGGCCGCCCGGCTTCGGCGTGTTCACAGGCAGGCCCTGGAATCGGTGGCTGCGACCTTCGGGTCGCACAGCCGCGTCATGCCGCCGGCGAGCACCTGCAGTCGCAACGGGTGATAGCGGTCGTCGTCCGTCGGCGGATTGGTCGACTCGATGTCGACCTGGACGATCGGCTCTGAATCGTCGGGGTTGGGGTCCACGACCCGACCAAACGAGTCGTAGGTCACGCGGGCGGCCGCGTCCGGCAGGATCGTGATGTCGAGCCGTTGCGCGCCCTCGATGCCCGCCCCCTCGTGCAGCACCTCGCCGCTGGTCACCAGCCGCACTTCCCAGCCGCCGGCGTCGGTGACGAACTCGACCTGGGCGTTGCGTCGGACCGCCTCGCTGCGCGCCAGCGTCAGGCCGTACTTCCACGACTCGCCCGCCGCGCGGATGCGGCCGTTCTCGATGACTCCACGCAGGGTAGGCACGCCGAGCACGAGCAGGATCGCGACCACGGCGATCGTGATCATGAGCTCGACCAGCGTGAACCCCGCAGCGCGTCGCATCAGCAGCCATCCCCTCGCCGGGTGATCCAGCAGTTGCCGTCGCCCCAGGGACTCTCCGTGGTGCGCACGTTCGCCTGGTTCACGGTGTAGACGAAGCCGTCCATGTTGCCGTTGCCGGTGGCGGTGATCGTGTAGGTGGGCGGCTCGGCCGGATCGTCCTCGGCGACGCACGCCACATCGAAGGTTCGGGTGTCGTCCGGGCACGGCATGCCGTCGTAGGTACGGTTGTCGAGGAAGAACTGCTCGGCCGCGACGCGGCCCTGCCCGATCACTGCCACGGCCTCGGCAGCCGCGCCCCGGCGCACGTAGTCACGGTAGCTCGGAACGCCGATCGACAGCAGGATCGCCACGATCGCGACGGCGACCATCAGTTCGATGAGCGAGAACCCCAGATTGGACGTCCGCCCTGGGCGGCCGTCAGCCAGTTCGTCGGGACGCATGATTCCGCCGTGTTTCATAGACTTGCATTTTCACGCATTGAAAGTTACCACGGCGCCTGTCGGCCGCTGCCGGCTCCATTTAAACCTGTGATCCGACTCACAATGTCCAGCCCTGGACTGCATTACGGCAAGTCCGGGCTGGCGCGCCCGATTATGCCCCCGCCGCAAGTCGGGACGGTGATTGTGCTACTCTTTCCAACCCTTTTGTCCGGTCGACCCGTAGAACCGCCCATGGCCCGCATCACCGTCGAGGATTGCCTGCAGAACATCCCCAACCTGTTCCAGCTGGTGCTGGTCGCGTCGCGTCGCGCCCGCAAGCTGGCGAACGGGGCCGAGCCCACGCTCGACTGGGCGAACGACAAGCCGACGGTGCTGGCGCTGCGCGAGGTCGCCGCCGGGCACGTCGGCCTCGAGATCCTCGAGGAGCCGGACCGCCCGCCACAGGACTTCATCCCCGAGCCCGAGTTCATGGGCGAGCTGCGCGCGCCCCACCTCGGCCTGGGAGACTGATCCCCGGCCCACTGCCCCCGAGGCGCCCCGATGGACGTCCGGTCTTCCCTGCGCAGCCTGCTGCCCTACGGAAGACGCTCCATCGGCATCAACCAGCTCATCGACAAGCTCGAGGGCTACCTGCCCGCCGAGGACGTCGAGCGCGTCCAGGCCGCCTACGACTTCGCCTTCCAGGCCCATGAGGGCCAGAGGCGCCGCTCGGGCGAGCCCTACATCACGCACCCGGTCGCGGTCGCCGACCTGCTGGCGGACCTGCGCCTCGACGCGCAGACGCTGATCGCGGCCATCCTCCACGACGTCATGGAGGACACGCCGACCGTCAAGGAAGAGATCACGACGCGGTTCGGCCCGGAGGTCGCCGAGCTCGTGGACGGGGTCAGCAAGCTCGACCAGATCCAGTTCAAGAGCCGGGCCGAGGCGCAGGCCGAGAGCTTCCGCAAGATGCTGCTCGCGATGGTGCGCGACATCCGCGTGATCATCGTCAAGCTGGCGGACCGTACCCACAACATGCGCACGCTCGGCGCCATGCCGCCGGCCAAGCGCCGCAACATCGCGCGCGAGACGCTCGAGATCTACGCGCCGATCGCCAACCGCCTCGGCATGCACGCGATCAAGGTGGAGCTCGAGGACCTCGGCTTCCGCGCGCTCTACCCGC
>Ga0105097_10001846_pt1 | contig 10237 bp, 2 predicted proteins | sample PPLLak12cMay2015_FD_87035 | JGI IMG/M metagenome (GOLD analysis project Ga0105097, IMG submission 87035) | Freshwater sediment microbial communities from Prairie Pothole Lake near Jamestown, North Dakota, USA - PPLs Lake P7 Core (1) Depth... | ecosystem: Environmental > Aquatic > Freshwater >... | reverse complement strand
CACACCGTTTTTGTATTTTTATTTCTTTTCGAGATTTTGTTATGATTGCATTTTCCAAATTTTCACATATTGAATCCCAATATGGAATATCTGGATAAATACAATATTTCGGTTTTTCTAAAATTCTGTTTATGATAGAATTAACATTTGTTTTATTAACAACATAATAATTTTCTGGATAATCTGCAAATTTAATTGTACTAATAATTGGTTTATGACTGCTCATGTATTCGTATAATTTCAATGGATTACAACCCAACATCATTTCAGATTCCAAAAATGGTATCATGCAAATATCAAAACAATTCAAATATTTTGGTATGTCTTCATATTTTTGATGGTTAAGCCATGTAATATTTGGATGATTAAATTTCATATTGTATTTTTTATTATCATCAATTAATCCAATCATTACAATATGAATTTTTTCATTATCAGCAATACAATTAATTATTTCGTAATCCAACCACGTACTAATGGCTCCGTAGTAACCAACAATTTTTTTATTGGTTTCTTTAATAGTTTTTAGTTCTATTGGCATGTCATTTTGATTTTGAATTTTTAATTCAAGATTTTTTTCACATCCATTTGGTAAATAAACTATTTGATTTTTAGGGGATTTTTCATTCTGATCAAAAATTTTATTAATAACAGTCACTAAATATTTGGCTGAATATGTGATAATGTCGGCATTTAGTAATGATTCGAATAATTTCTCTTTCCAACATACAAATTCTCCAACTGGATTATCAATCAAATCAAAAATAATTGTGTCAGGATTAATTTTTTCTATGTATTCAAATGCTCTCGGATCAGTGTAATAAAAAATTACTTTATTTAGAAGTAAATTATTTCTTAATTCATAAAATTTATTCCACGATAGAACAATAATATTATCACAATATTTTTCATACAAATTATCCTTCGTTATAAAAATACAATTATAATTATGTGACATATGTTTCAAAATTTGTTGCGGTCTCTGAAAGAGTACATCATATTTCACAATCGGTGGATAAATAATGGTATTTTTTGTTTTATCCAAATATGATAAAATACTTGAATGAATAATATTTTCCACTGTTCCCAAATTTAATCGTTCACTTCTTTTTCTCAACATTTTTTCTCTCAATTCTGGATATTTATTTTTAAGTTTATGTGTTAATTGTTCTTCATGTCTTCTAAAATATGATAATATATCAACAATGAATCCACATTTATTCGGAGTATGTTCCAATATACGAATTAAATAATCATAATCTTCAATACCAAACAATGTTTCATCATATAAACCAACTTTTTTTATTACTTCCCTTGAATACATAAATGATGCTACACCATGAAATTGTGTTAAAATAGATTCATTTGTATATTCTCTTCCAAATATTTTCTTTCCGGTATCACCAAAATTTTCATGCCCTGCTGTTACCAGTAAAATTTTATCATTATGATGTAAATAATTTCTCATCATTTCCAAAGCATTTCTGTGAAATTTATTATCATGAGAAATCCACGTTATATATGAACCATGTGAATTAAGTAATCCAGTATTTAGGGTAGCTGGTAATCCTTTATTAATTTCATGCTTAATATATGAAATTGTCATTGTTGGATTATCATTGAAAAATTTTTCTAATAGTTGTTCTGTTTCATCTATTGAACCATCATTGACAATAATTAATTCAAAATCTGTAAATATTTGATTTTTAATGCTTTCCAAACATTCTAATAAATAATTTGCTCCATTATAAACTGGAACAATGACAGAAACTTCGGAATAATATTTTACATTTTTCCAACCAAATATTTTCCCATATTCTTCAATGTCTCTGCTTTTAGAAATATCACTATCAGTTAAATCGGCAATCATTAAGTTTTCATGAATAACAAAACATTCATATTTATTCTGTATTTCTTCTAAATACATATCGACATTCATTTCCAACTTACTAAATAAATCAACCAGAATTTGGAACATATTATTTTTTATTAAATATGCAAATGTTCCTCGTGTATGTTTAGCTTTGTAATATCCATCGAATTTATGAAGTTGTTGTGATATGAAATTATATTGACTTGCTCCAAAATATAAAATATCCCATATTTCCGGACAGCCTTCGCAATGCTCGGGAATTTTAACTTTCTTCAAATCTAGATTTTTTAATGGAACAATATCATCTTCTAAAATTAAAACTGTATTATATTTTTTATTGATAGCATCTGTTAAAACATTAATATGACTTTTAATACATCCTAAAGCACCAACAGTTGTTATTTGTGTTTTTAAATTTTCAAATTCTTCTTGTTTGGGTTGAATTGCTGAAAATCTTTCATAGTCAATACCAAGTTTTTTCAAATATCGATCAGAACGAAATAATCTATCAGTACGATGATCTAAATTAATAACATATGTATGTTCAATTAAATCTGATAATGTTTTTTTGGTAATTACCGGTGCTATGATAATATCTTCTTTTTTCTGTATTTTAATATTTTTGAATTTAAAACTACTATTTAATGTTGGAGAACTGAAAAATAAACCTACATTAATAGTTTTTGGTTCATCATACGATAATTGAATATTGTTAATTCCATTTATTAAATAAAATCGTTGTTCTATATGTGTTTCGGTATGTTGTATCCATAAAATAATTTGTTCATTATTCAATTCTATATCAATAATAATCTCAAAATTTCCGGACGGTATTTCAATATTACTCAATTTCAATCCTGGAGTACTTGTTGTTTGCTTACATTTGATTGTTAATACACTATTGAAATTATGAATATCAACACTTTGATTCCTTATAAATTTTGTATGATGAACACTTGTATATAACATTTTATATTCTATTATTTGTTTATTTTTTATCATTTTTTTCGCTACATTTTTTAAATTTTATTTTTATCAATTATATTTATATGAGTTATACATATTATCCCGAATATTCAAATCAATATTTAAGAAAAATAAATACAAAAGTAATTTCTGATATTATCGAATCGTGTATTAATGGTGATGATTGTAATAAAAATAATAAACAACAACCAATAAATATTCCACCGAAACCAATCATAAAACCTCAAATAGTAAAACAAATAGAACAATCGGAAATAATACAACAACCAATAATAACAAAAAAAATAGAACAACCGAAAAAAGAAATAATTAAACAACAGGAATTATCGCAATCAATCGAAATAAATAATAATCCTAATTTTCCAACAACCCAACATATTTCAATCCAAACAAATCCATCAAACGTCCAACACATTTCAATTCAAGGAGCAACTACTCAACATATTTCAATTCAACCAACCGGTTCAACTGTTCAACACATTTCAATTCAAACTCCTATGTTACCAACACAAAAACCATCGCAAAAACCATTACAAGAATTATCAAATTTTTTCACTCCCCCAAAATCTGTTGAAAAACTTCAAAGACAAAGGGAAGAACCTAAACCAATAATTTCAGAGAAACCAAAGGAAGAACCTAAACCAATAATTTCAGAAAAACCAAAGGAAGAACCTAAACCAATAATTTCAGAGAAACCAAAGGAAGAACCTAAACAAATAATTTCAGAGAAACCAAAACTAATCAGTCCCGAGAAACAAAAGGAAGAAACTAAACCAATAATTTCAGAAAAACCAAAGGAAGAATCTAAACCAATAATTTCAGAGAAACCAAAACTAATCAGTCCCGAGAAACCAAAGGAAGAAATTCAACTAATTTCACCAATTATTCCAAAAGAAACATTAATCCAACTATCAGAAAAAAAAGTTCCATTGATTCAAATTAATAATAAACTCTATTGTGATATATCACCACTCGTTAAAAAATTTAATATTTTTAATAAAACATTTGTTGATACAATCAAACAAATCGGCGATGAATATAATAAAATATTATTACTAATCAAACCAAATAATAACAAATGGTTAATAGAAATCAAAGAAAATTTACTTAAACAATTTAATGAATTACAACTTAACAAAATCCAATACAATTTATTTGATGAAAAGAAACTTTTAGATAAAAATAATCAATTTATAATAGAATGTACACTGGAACAAATTAATCAATTAATTGAAATAGATAATAAAATCACAATTTATGTTAATCAATGTATAACAATTTTAAATAATTTCTTTGAAACAATACAACAACATCAAAGTATTGAAAAATTATATCAACAATCCTAAAACAAAAATATAAATCAATATTATAATGAATTATAATATTGATAATGATTTAATAAGTTCTTATCCGGAACAATATGAAAGACAAAAACTTGGAAATATTACAATTCCACAAGCTATTACATATTTGGATGAAATTAACAATTTTATTAAAAGTGGAAATTCTGGAATTATTAATACACATGCTAATTTCTTCAAAAATTTTGTTACAACTTCACCTAATAAACAAGAATTTAACATATTAACATTTAATTCCGGAGAAAAAGGAATAAAAATGGATTTAAAACAGATTGAAAATAAAATTAATTTAGAAAAATTAAAAGACGCTGTTAGAACACATGTTGCGACTGAACAACAATTTATTTCTGAAATTAATGAAAATATTTTACAAAAAGAAAAAAACAGTAAAATGTCAAATGAAACATTCAATAAAATTATTCAAGATAATATCATTAATCAAAAAACTAAAATAATTTCTGAAATGAAAAATATTAATTCATTAATTAATGAAGTTCAAACAACATTAGATATAATGAATAAAAAAATTAATTATGATTTTTCAAATATCAAAATTGAAAAAACTAGTTGTCAAGATGAAATTAAAGAATATTTTAATTCCCCTAAATTTCAAAATTCTGGAACACTATCAGTTTCAAATTTTTTAGTAAATTTATTGGAAATGCAAGTTTCTTTTAATAATTTAGTAGAACTTCATCAACAGAAATTATTTGAAACAAATAAAGAAGAATATTCGAATAATATTTCAATTGAAGTGAATAACATTAAAAAAGTATATGATATTTTACTCCAGATTGATGAAAATATTATTTTCTCTGATTTTCAACTTGGTGGGCAACCACCAACTAAATCTCTAACAGTTATTAACAAACTTCCAGAGAAAAAACCGACATCACGACCAGTATCTACATCAGTAGTCAGACCACCCCAAGTACAACCAGAAATCTTAGAATTAATATTTTCAAGTAAAGAAAAAATATTAGAAGAACTTCAAAATCCTCCTAAACAGACAATTGATATTTTGAACAAAATAATAATTGTTTTAAAACAATTTATTATTCCCAATTCATTCAATTTAAATAAAAATATATTAACTTTACATAAAATAATTAACAAACAACTAACAAATGATACTACTTTAATATTTGATAATATTATTCAAAATTTGGGAATTGCTATTATTAATGCCTTAAAGTTTTTCATTGAAAATACAACCAACGAAAAATTTGGTAATGATAATGATACATATATTAAATCACAAGAATACGGAATCAAACTTTTAGAGAAAATAGTTAATTTGAATAAAACCATCAACAATCCAAAAAATATTTCAATCGATATTGATCAAAATATCATTAATATTTACAATAATAAGATTAGAAATATTTTAAGAGATTTACCGGAAAATAATAATGTTAATAATATTTTTAAATTATTAGATGAAAAATATAATGATCAGGATGATGATTCAATTGTTATTGAATATGAAAAATGTAATCAAACTATTAAAGATTATATTAATGAAAGTATTAAAATTAGTGAAACTGTGCAAAATAAAGACAATAGTATATTGTACAAAAAAATCTTTGACCTTCAAAAAATAATTAAGACAACGAAAAATTACAGTTTATCTGAGAAAAATATTCAAGATTTATTAGAAACATTTATCAGTAAAGAAGTTGTATTTATTCGTATTAAACAAATGATGGATAAACAAATTTCCAATAAAGCGAAAAAATGTTTAATTTTAAAAATTTATGATAAATCTGGATTTTTAATGTATAAAAAATTTGTTGAATCATTAACGGAAGAAATACAAGATAATCAGGATTATCTTAAAATTTTACTCCATAATTTGTTTGAAAAACCAACTTTTAATAATTTCATCAAATCTATATTAGTAAAAGACATAGATAAAATAATTCAAAATTATAGAGCAAATATCATAGAATGTAAACTTTTACCAAAAATTAAAATCATTCTTAAACAAATTAACGAAGAAAGAAAAACAAAAAATACTCCAATTTCAACAATACTTCAAGAAATAGAACAAACTAAAAAAATGGAAAAAATAAATAAACTACAACCAATTATTCAAAATGATCTGAAAATAATTTATCAAATTTTAACCGAATTAAATTTAAATATTTCAAAAATTAACAATTTATACATTAAAATTGATGGAGTACAAATGTTTAATGATACTGAATTTCAATTAATACAAAAACAATTACATAAATTACAACAGGGTGGTGATAAATATAATCGACAACAATTAGATGACATATTAAATTTAATGTCCACTCAAAATATTAAACTTTATAAAAATCTATCAGAATATTGTAATTTATCTGTAAATCTGAAAAGTCGTTATCATGTTTTATATAGTAAAATGAAACAAATGAATAAAAATATAGTTGATATAATTTTCTATTGTGTTTTTAAAATCAATACTTTAAATGATATTTTGTTAGAGGGTTTCGACATTCCAAATATTATTAAAATTGCTGATGTTAAAAAATATCAAAATATAATTAATGAAATCTCAAACAGTACAAAAAGTAATGCTTATTCAATTATGCTTAAAATAGCAAGTTCATTATTTAATAAAATAATTTCTTCAGCAACAAATTTTTCAGATGATGATTGTATTGATATTAAAAATACAAATTATAATTTTGAAGTCATATTATGTATCAAATTCTGTTTAGATAACAATTAAAATAATTTTTGCAAGAAAAACTACTAAATTATAATATTTAGTAGTTATATATATATGTCGTTGTCATTGTATCATCATTCAACATTTCCATATTTATATAAAAATTTATTATGGATGAAAGATGGTGGATTAAATAATTGTAATCAGTTTATGGAAAATCAAAAAAATTATATTTTGTATTCTGTGAAAAAATACGTTAAAAGACATCCAGAACATTCATCATTATTGAATTTTCAATTACCTATATTATCAGGTGGTGCTGTAAGTGAAAAATTACAAAATATTTATGAAGCTATTAAATCAATTAATCCACAAAATATTAATAATGTACAAATTAATTTGAAAGATTTAGATGATGCTATTGAAAAATTAAATCAGAAATTAAGTGATACATCTACTAGTAAAATTATGATAGAAAATTCACTTCAAGAATCAATATTATCATCAGTTGATATTATTCGTTCTGGTATTAAAAATCTTAATGAAATTGATGTTTCAAAATCAACTGGAAAAATTCCTACTTTCGTGAAATCTAATGAAAATTTTAAAGAATTAAAAATCAGTGAACAAATTAAAACTTTATCAGACCAACTAAACAAAATTATTAAATATCATGAAACTAATCAATTATCCCTTAGAGATGAAACATTAAAAAGTCTAAGAAGTGATATTATGAAATCTAATGATGATTATAAAAATAAAAGTGATGAAATTAAATTAATTAATATTAATCTTGAAAAAGTTATTCAACAACTACAAGATAGTATAAATTATTACGATATTAAAACTGAACAAAATCAAATTACCAAAGAAGTACGATTTGTTCCAACATTTAAAAAATTCTTGGAAAATCTTCTTGAAAAATTAGAAGCATCGTCCATATTACAAGACAAAAAAGAAAAAATTAAAGAAATTATCAAATCAGTCATCCAAGAAAACAATGAATATTTTTGTATTATTACGGATAATAAAGAAAAACAAGAATGTAAACGATCGATTGGAAGTCGGATTGATGAATTTAATTTAAGAATTATCCCATATATTAATGATATTCGCAAACTTCCTGAATTTGAAGAATTTACAAAATATTACGATGGCATTAATAATATTCGAATTAATAATATGTTCTTCATGAGAGATGGAATAATCAATTTGAAAGTTGTCAATGATATTATTACCGATGAGAAACAAACTAATTATTTTTTAAATGAATTGAAAAATGATAAATCATTCAATAATGCTTTTATAGAATTTCCTGTTGATGAAATAAAAAGAGCAGAACAAGTTGTTCAATCAATGCAAGGCGGAGTAAATAATTTTGAAACACAACTCGATGAAATGAAAACTATTTTACAACAAAATAGTAATTTAATAATTACTTATCAAACATATAATGAATTGCTTCAGAAATATAATCGAAATATTACTACTTTAAATTCTTTGTTATTAAATCAGTTGATGCATAATTTATTTTTAGTGATGATTGCGTTTAATCAGTTATTGACATCCAATTATATTATTCACGAATATCTCCAACGTGGAACATTATCATTATACAAACGAATTCTGGAAAATATGCAAAAAGAAATTCTAAAATATGAAGCAAATCCGAATTTAACTAAACCACCTCATATTATTTATTTAATTAAATATCATAAATTTACAATCACCAAATTATTTAATTTTATTGTTAATTTAGTAGATTATTTAAATACTGAAAAAGCAGAACGTGCCAAAAAATGCACAGAAATGGAATGTGCTTCTCATCCTCAAAAAATAATGTGTAATCGTGCTTGTGCTAAAGATAAAAATATTGATATTAATAGTTGCACTGGAAAAACTGCTGATTGTTTTCTACTTTTAAATCACTTTAAAGATATTTTGATGCAATATAATTCAATGTATGCTAGTAAAGTAACTATTTACGCTCGTGTTAATGATTTAGGAGATACCATGGAACCAAATAATGTTGAATCATGTAGTCAAATGACATATCTTTCCATGTTCGATACAGCAATACGTCCGGATACTGAATCTTGTGCATTAAAAGTCGATAATCAAGATGTCTTAAAACAACAACCAGATGCCAAACAATTAATAGTTTCTTTAGATACATGTCCGGAAGCCAAGAAAGAATTTCAAGGTAAAGTGAATGATATTGAAAAAATACAATTTACAGAAGTTTTTGATCCAACACTCTATCCTGAAAATGGTGATATTTCAAAATATATGACAGTTGAAACATTGTTAGCACAAAAACGAGGAATTGCCATGATGACCTATGGTTATAGTGGAACTGGAAAAACATTTACTTTATTTGGAAATAATGAACAGAAATTACAAGGAATTTTACAATCTACCTTAAATGGAATTAATGGTTTAAAGAAAGTCCAATTTAGATTAATTGAATTATATGGTTACGGTGTTCCTTATCCTCATTATTGGCAATTAAATTTGGATGGAATTTATCATCGAATTTACCATTACGTTATTGTTAATAAACCTGATGAAAAATTAACAACAGAAGAAACATATGAAATTATGCCAACAAATTTTTCAGATTATATCAATGATAATGTATCAAAAGTTTCAGCCAAAGATAAATATGGAAAAACAATTTCATCATTAGGTGAATCATCATATATCACAGTTCCAGAAAATCAAATTGATGAAGTTTTTCAAAAATTCGAAAACTTTGTTAATAATGTTGATCGGGAAAGAATTAATACACAAAGAATCAGAGATACACCAAATAATCCTGTTAGTTCTCGTTCAGTTGTTATTTACGATTTCAAATTAACAGTTACTGGAGATGATAAACAAGATAATACAGTTCCATTTTTAATTGTTGATTTACCTGGGAGAGAAGAAATTGTTCAAACTTATGTTGAACCATATTTAAAAAATCCAGTTATTCGAGAAATTCTAGATAAAAAAACATCACCAGCATCAAAATACAATTTAGCATCTGGTGATTTTGAAAAATCTGATGATTTCAAACGGTTGAAACTGATGTTGGGTTTTGCTGCATTAAATCCATTAGGTATGGTTTTATTTGATCCGGAATTAGTTATTGATACAATTTTATTTTTAGATGGTTCGACAAAAAAGAAACCGAGAAATACAGAGGACTTACTCGGAAAAATGCCAATGAAATTTTCTGTTAATAAAGATGTTGCTGGTTCTGCTCCTGATCCAAATAATAGTAAAATGAATATTCTAACTGGAGAATTTGAATTAATGGAAGAAAAAATTAATCCTCGTGCAATGACATTAAGAACTTTCATTACCGTT
>Ga0105097_10001845_pt1 | contig 10239 bp, 10 predicted proteins | sample PPLLak12cMay2015_FD_87035 | JGI IMG/M metagenome (GOLD analysis project Ga0105097, IMG submission 87035) | Freshwater sediment microbial communities from Prairie Pothole Lake near Jamestown, North Dakota, USA - PPLs Lake P7 Core (1) Depth... | ecosystem: Environmental > Aquatic > Freshwater >... | reverse complement strand
TTATTCTGTTGGAGTGGAAGAAGAGAAAAATTAAAATTTATTATTTTTATTATTTTTATTTTATTTTATTATTTTTATTTTATTTTATTTTATTTTATTTTATAAATTGGCAATAATATTTCAATGTTGTCCTGCTCTACATAAAGGACAAGTTGCACCCGCATCGGTTCTATGGCGATTTCTCCATGCAGTAAAACAATCATTACATATTGCGTGAGAACATCTAAAATAAGACGATCTTATATGCAGTCCCAACAATGAATAACATACAGGACACTCTTCGCAATTGAGTTGTTGGAGTGGAACGACAGCAGGAGTAGAAGAAGAAGGAAGAGCGGATTGATTTCTAGGCAGTCTCACATAAAATCCAGTTGAAGAATTAATTATTTCACGGATGCAAATACTATCTATATCTATATTAGAATATAATCCCTCAAAATATTGTTTAATGTCTAATCCATTTTCAGAATGGGTATTAATAATTATGTCAAACTCAGAAATTCTGAAATCTTTTTTTATAATTTCTCTCATACTATAAATAAAATCTTTCACATTCAATATATATTTTATAGCATATGATATAGTAGATGTCATATTATTCGGCGGAATATTTATAAGCTTGAATGGTATATTGATACAGTAATTATAGAATATATCTTCATTGTTCGTATATACATTATTAATATTTTCCATATTAATAATATTTTCATTAAGATTTGATGCGGTTAATGCGTTCATTACAATTTGATTCTTTATTTATTATTAGAGTATATTTAATATATATTTCAATTTTTTAAAGTATTGTAAAATCTATAAATTTAATATAATCATATTTTATGTTACGACGTATTAAAACAGAACTAATTGATGTTACCGATAAATTAGAAATTGATAACACAAGAGAGATTATAAAGATTAATTGTAAATATCCGATTGAACTAGAATTTGAAAAAATTAAAATAAAATTCAGCAATAAATTAATCAAATACTTGGATGAAGTTAAAAATGACCCCAATTATTATAATCATGTTTATGAAAAATTTTTTATTTTATGGAAAGAAATAGCAACCCAAAATGGTAACATTAGTTTGTTTAGTTTATTAAAGTACTTGACAAAAAACGAACAATATAATATTAAATACACTATTCTTAGTATGGTATCAAATGAAAATTTAAAAGATCCCGTCTATTTACAATTTATCTATGATTTTATTGGCTCGTAGATTTATTTAGACCAATAGAAATTGAGGGATTGGAAATAAGGATTCTTAATTTTATAATAATCTGATTTATAAAATTCAATAGAGATTTTATTATATTTATTTCTGAAAAAATAATATTATTTATATAACTAAAAAATATAATAATTGTTAAAAATATTAATAATGAAAATATTATTATTTTAAGATTGGGTTTTAATATATAAAGAAAATAATCCTCTGTAAATGTTACTCTTTTCTTTTTTTTATTTTTATTTATATGGATAGATGATTTCATTTTCTTTATACTTATTATAATATTATAAAATTTAAATGATTATTTAAAAAAAATTGTTTTTATTTTTCCAATCTTCCCTGGACTTTTAAAAAATGGACAAGGTTTTCTTTGTCCAAATTTTGTTTGGGGAATAAAGATTAGAAAAATTAAAAAATATTTTTATGATAACAAATAATAAGAGAGAAAAATGAAAATGAGAGCATTATGGTCTAAAACCACTTTTTATAGATTTTCTAAAATAATTTAAAAAAATAATGGTTAACTTTATAAAATGATGACTGATGATGACCAAAATGATGACTCAAAAGTAGTAAAACTCGCAACCGATTTTAATTGTTCTATTTGTCATTATAACACGAGTAGAAAAAATGATTTCAATAAACATTTAGCAACCGATAAACATAAAATGATGACCGATGATGACCAAAAGGTCGCAAAAGTCGCAAAAGTCGCAAACAGTTTTTTTTGTGACTGTGGAAGGTCTTATAAGTATAAACAAGGTTTATCAGTTCACCGAAAAAAATGTAATTTTAAAGAAAATTCATCGACTGAACTAATAGAAATTAACAACAATATAGACTATAAAGACATGTTTGCAGAACTAATGAATCAGAATAAAAATTTACAAAATATAATAATAGAACAAAATAAAAATTTAAGTGTGATGATACCTAAAGTTGGTAATAATAATAATAACAACACAATCAATCAGAATTTAAATATAAATATTTTTCTTAATGATAAATGTAAAGATGCAATTAGTATACATGAATTTATTAAAAATATGGAGGTTTCAGTTGAAGATTTATTATTTACAAAAGATAAGGGATTAGTAAAAGGAATATCAAATTTATTCATTGAGCATTTAAATAAAATACCGTTTATACAACGTCCTGTTTGGTGTAGTGATAAGAAAAGAAGAAAATTATACATAAAGGAAAAAGAATGGAGTGAAGATAAGAATAATGAAAAAACCAAAAAGGCAATCAAAGATGTTAGTAATTTACAAGCTAAAAATATAAATAAATACACAAAACAAAATCCAAATTGGATGAAGAGTGATATTCAAAAAGACAATTACATCCATATTGTCAAACAAGTTACAGACCCTATTAATGGAAATGAAGAAAAGGTAATAGATAATATAATTGATACAATTCATTTTACACCTAATATGCTTTTAGAAAATAAAGAGAATTAATTTATTTTAACATGATAATATTTCAACCGTTTTTTTTTTCGTTTTCCAATCCTTCCTGGCCATTTTTAAAAAATATAAGAAAATTTATTTTTTTTTTGAAAAAATCGGCGAACCCTTGAAAAGTGAAAAAAAAAAATATTCAATAACAAAAAAAATAAAGAAAAAATGAAAATGAGAGCATTATGCTCTAAAACGTGTTTTTAGTGTTTTTTGAGAAAAATGCTTAAAATTTTTTTCATTCTAATATTTATACTTCCGAATGACTTCCGAAAAATCCGCAAAAATCCGGAATAATTTTGAGTGCCAAGAGTGTCATTATATTACTAGCGACAAAAAAGATTTCTCAAAACATTTAGCAACCGATAAACACAAATTCCGGACAAATACTTACAAAATACTTACCGATACTTACACAATTCCGGACAAATCCGCAAACCAGTTTTGGTGTGAATGCGGACGATTGTATAAACATCGGCAGAGCTTATATACCCACCGAAAAAAATGTGATTTTAAGCCCGAAATTTTTGAAGAAAATATTGAAGAACAAAATGAAAATATTGATTATAAAGAATTATTTTTAAAAGTTGTCGAACAACAGAATACAATTATAAATGAATTGATTCCGAAAATTGGAAATAATAATAATACTAATACCAATACAATAAATCAGAATTTAAATGTAAATATTTTTCTTAATGAAAAATGTAAAGATGCAATTAGTTTAAATGAATTTATAAAAAACATAGAGATTTCTGTAAACGATTTAATTTTAAGTAAAGATAAAGGATTAGTAAAGGGAATAAGTAATTTATTTATTACACATTTGAATAAGTTGCCTTTAATTCAGCGTCCCTTATGGTGTAGCGATAAAAAGGGAAAGAAGCTATATGTAAAGGAGGAAGAATGGGCCGAAGATATAGATAATAATAAGACAAAAAAGGCAATACAAGACATTTCACAAAAACAGTCATGTAATTTAAATAAATTTATTTGTGAAAAACCGAATTGGATGTCTAATGAAACAGATAAGACCGATTATATAAAGATAGTAAAAACAGTTACTGATAATATGGACAGTAATAAAACGGAAAAAATAATAGATACTTTATTGGATACTATACATTTTAATGAAAAAAATGTAAAATAAGTTATTAATAAATAGGTTTAAAATTTTAAAATATATAATATTAAATGAAAATATTATATGGTTTATCTGAAAAAATAATAGATGTAACTGAAATATGTTATGATAAATTGAAATACGGTAATTCAATTATTATTCCATGCGGAGATATAAATAGAGCGAAATATTTTAGTGATCCAATATATGGAGTGTTAAAAAAAATATTTATAGTACATAATTATATTTTGAGGGATGAATACAATGATAATATGAAAGTAATAATAAATTTACAAAATAATGAAATTAAAACAATTAATATTAATGATGAAAATTTATATGTGAATAATAAAATTTCACATATACATAGTGAATTAAATATAAACTATGGTTCGTTTAATGATGAATTGCCCGAACAAAAAATGGTAGTTAGATATTTAACTGGTCTAGAAAAGGTATTGGAAATAGGAGGAAATATAGGCAGAAATTCCTTAGTTATTGGATATTTATTGAGAAATAATATAAATAATTTTGTTGCATTAGAATGCGACAATGATATAGCGAATCAACTGAGAGAAAATCGTGATATAAATAATATGAACTTTCATATAGAGCAATCCGCTTTATCAAAACGTAATTTAATACAACGAGGATGGGATACTTTTGTAAGCGATATTGTTCCAAATGGTTATAAAAAGGTAAATGCTATAACTCTAGAACAGCTTCAATTAAAATATAATATAGAATTTGATACACTTGTTTTAGATTGTGAAGGAGCATTTTATTATATTCTTATTGATATGCCTGAAATATTAAATAATATAAATTTAATAATAATGGAAAATGATTATCATGATATAAATCATAAAAAATATATAGATAATATTTTAAAAGAAAATAATTTTTATGTTGATTATTGTGAAGAAGGTGGATGGGGTCCTTGTTACTCAAACTTTTTTGAAGTTTGGAAAAGATCAATGTAAATATTATTATAAATTAAGAATATAATATAATAAACAAACATAAAAATAATCCTATATTATGAAGTAAATATAATGCGTGTAATTGCTTATAAGATGATTACACATGCGCGAATGGTAGGGTATATTCGTTTTATTGATGGTAATAAATTAAATTATAATAAAAATAATTTGGAACGGGTTGATTTCAATCATGTATTGAATGATATATTAGATAAAAAAGATAGTACAAATTGGGATATTGTATTAAGCGAACAAGAGAGAAAATATATTAAAACGAATTCTAATGAATTTTCAAACTTTATACATGATAAATTTAATTAATTTCTCTCAATAATAAATTATATGTTTATATTATATAATGAATAATTATTGGACTTTTATAAGTATAATGCTATTTTATATAGTTCTTTCTTATGTTATTATGCCATTAGTATTTTATTACGCGTTTGGTAAAACATTATTAAGCGCAGGCAACGGGTTCGTTGCTGGAAGCAGCGTATCTATACTTCTTTGGTATTTTTATGGTTCTAAGATGATTAAGAAATAATAACATAATTCAGTGACTTTTAGGTTTCACTCATGTAAATAAAAAATGCGAAATATACACAATTTCACATTTTTATTTTTTAATGTATTTATTTATTATTTACCAAGAAATTTCAGCTATCCTATCAATGCAACCGTTTGGCATAGTGGGTTTTTTCCCACGACACTCTTTAATCTTCAATGCTACGCTAAATTCTTCGCTAATAGCCTTGTAAATCTTCCCTCCAAATAACAGGGACCGTAATACCTCCAGTGATACGAAAATACCTGTGAATTTCTCAAAACCTGGTTGACGAATAGAATTAATTCTGCTAGGTACTACTAGATATGTTTCTGTTTCCTTTGAGCGTAGGACGCACTCTCTGATGGTTTCTAGCATTACGTTCTCATCTGTTGCTGTCTCTGGTCTAAGTGATAAACAGAATCCTCCGTTTGTGAATTCTACTTCTCCTGTCTCTAGGAAATTGCGATATCTGAAAATCTCGGCACCTGTAGTTGCTGGAAGAATAGCTTGGGTCTTTTTCGCCTTTAGTTCATCTAGTTGCTGTTCGGTAAGCTCCAGATAACAACAAAGGTAGAATGAGTTTGTCTCCATGTCCTCAATTGCTTTATTTACATAGTAGAGTGACCAGCCACCACAACCAGAACTGAATCTAGTTGGTTTCTTAAATTTGATGGCATCCGATATCTTTCCTGGGACCTCCCTGAATGTTTTGTTGTCCTTTCCATCCTTTCCAATTAGCTTATGAAGATTTATCTTGAGTGCTTGGTCTTGGTGTTGGTGGTCTTGGTCTGTTTTAGATCTATTAATAAGAGCTTCTAATTCGTCAATAATTTTCTGTCTGATGGGGTCGGGGTTCTGGTTATTCTGTATCACTTCTTCGTCCAATGCCAATCCGTTAATTATATCTTGAATCAGCCCTGCCCTATCGCCAGGTTTCGTTGACACAGTAATACATCTCTTAGGAATATGGATGGGAATAACAGGGTACAATTTTCCACCATTCTTGCTGGTGTAAGGTCTGTATAAATCGTCTTCTTTTACTACATTTTTGGCATTTGTAGGAACGCTTTCCTCGTCTCCTTTACAGAAATCTAGGTATGTCTTAATCTCGCCTGTTTTAAGTAGTTCCTCGTTGATATAAACCTGTAGGCTGTCGTTTTGGTGGTATCCACAAGCGCGCCCCAATAGGCCTTGTAATAGGGTGTCTGTTTTGGAGCTGGTAGACGTCTCAAATAGGAATGCTAGATGATCTTTTGGTACTACAGTCCCCATTCGGCATCTTTCCCTCAAAATAACGATGGTTGATGTTTCTGGTTTTTGTTCTAGAGCTTTCATGCTAGTGATTCCTGAATGTTCCTGGTCGTATCTTCTGACCGCCCATTCAGCTCTCTGGCAAATTCTCTCTGCCATTTCTAATTGCTCACTCCCGCGAACTCTTACAATGGCCCAGTTGCACTCGTCCTTTTTATTATAAAGAGCTTCCCCGAGAGCTGTTTCCCAGTTATCATATCCGATGATCTTGTTGCTTTCTTTGAGCCATTTAACTCCGCGATATCCGCTGCCCGGTGTCATCCGAATTACCTTTTTTGATTGCTCTAAGTTGCCGTTGTCGCATAGTTCTGAGAAGGGAGTGGCTGAAATGGAGCAGTAGTAGTTATTTTTTTCTTCTAGCATATCAACGTCTCCGTTGGCAGGCAATCCGATTATCTCTAGAAACTTGCTGGGAGATTGACCGATCGTCTGTGCGAAATGCGACTCTTCAAATATGAAGAGCGTATTCTCTGTAGTAACGCGAGATGCCTTCTTGATGAGGTCAGTCCCCCAAATGATTACGATCTTCTGTTTGATTTCTTCAATGATTTCTTTGATGAGTTCCTCCTGATCCCAAGGATTTATGTTTAATCCGACTTGGTCAAGATAACGCATATATTTCGTGTCAAAGAAAGAGAGCTCCAGCTCGTTACCTTTTACCTGTGTATGTAGTTGTTTCTTCAGCTCCTTCTCGCGGTTTCCAGTGAAGATGACGACGTTGTCCACCATTTTTGTGCGCAGCATCTCTCCCGCTAGGAGAAGAAACGCGCTTGTTTTTCCAGACTGCATCTGGGCAAAGAGAATGGATGCTCTCGTTCCGCTAGCATAATTCTCCATGGTCTCTGAGATAGCTGCGATAGCCACGTCAGAGATGTCACGCGTAGGGTTGAACATAGTAGTGCTCATAGTGTTGTTTCTTTAAAAGAGACAGGGTATAGTTGTTGTATGTATTATGCAATTTACAGAAAAAGTATTTCAATTTTTTTAATCCGTATCTAAAAAACAGTAAACATTAAATTTTATATTATTATTAAACAATATAAATGCTTTAATAATAATATATAAACGAGTGATGAGTGCGATTGATAATAAAAAAATTTCTCTTGTAACTGGAGGGGCGGGGTTTTTAGGGACCAATTTATGCATTAAACTTTTGAAAATGGGTCACAAAGTGATATGCTTAGATGATTTATCAACAGGTAAAATAACAAATATTAAAAAACTTTTTAATAACCCCGACTTTTGCTTTAAAAAGGGAGACGTTATAGATAAGCACATATTTCCTAAATTAGATTATATTTGGCATTTGGCTTGTCCTGCAAGCCCTCCAAAATATCAAGTCAACGGTTATAAAACCCTCCAAACTAGTTTAATAGGGACGATGAATATGCTGGAGTTGGCACTTGAGAATAAATGTAAATTATTATTTACTAGTACAAGCGAAGTTTACGGAGACCCATTGATTACACCGCAAAATGAAGGATATTGGGGAAATGTAAATCCAATTGGACCAAGGTCATGTTACGATGAGGGCAAAAGATGCGCGGAAACGCTTATTTATGAGTTTAGAAAATTACACCCTGAATTAGCGAACAATTTGAAAATTGTTAGAATATTTAATACGTATGGTCCATATATGGATATAGATGATGGTCGCGTTATAACAAATTTTATTAAATGTATAAATGAAAATAAACCAATTACAATATATGGAGATGGAACACAGACGCGGAGTTTTTGTTTTGTAGATGATATGATAGATGGTTTTGTCAAAATGATGATGTCTGATGAGATTGGTCCAATTAATTTGGGTAATCCGTGTGAGGAATTTAGTATGAATAATTTGAAACATTGTTTTTTCAATATATTGAGCGTTGGAGATTATCCCACCATAAATATGCCTCTCCCAATTAATGATCCTAAACAGAGATGTCCTGATATTACTTTGGCTAAGAATAGATTAGATTGGTTACCGAAGACTAATTTAGTAGATGGAATAAAAACAACATTAAATTATTTTAATTTATGATTTTTTAAGACTATATAATATATGGCTCCTGCTCGTAAAACACGTAAAAATAGGCCAACCACTTCATATGTAGTGGCGATCCCATCATATAACCGTCCCGATGCGATTATTGAAAAAACATTGAAAACTTTATCAGATGGAGGAGTCCCTCCTAATTTAGTTCATATATTTGTAGCTAATAAAACAGAAGAGAAACGTTATAAAGAAGCTGTTCCAAAAGATATGTATGGAAAAATTGTAGTAGGTAAAATAGGCATAACGGAACAACGCAAATTTATAGTAAAATATTATCCCGAAGGTCAAATGGTTGTTTCTATTGATGATGATGTAGAAGGGTTATATCGTAAAAAATCAGATACTGAATTAGTAAAAATAAGAAACGTTCATCGTTTTTTAAATGATGCTTTTTCTACGCTGAAAAAAGAGAACTTATATATTTGGGGAATATATCCTGTATTTAATCCTTTTTTTATGAAAAATAGGACTACTACAGATCTTAGGTTTATTATAGGAACATTATATGGTTTTATTAATCGTAAGACAAAAACAATACAACCGTCTTCAAAAATTAAAGAAAAAGAAGATTATGAACAGAGCATTAAATATTTCATAAAGGATGGGGGTGTTGTTAGGTTCAACGATGTAACTATAAAGGCAAAAAAACACTCGCCTGGCGGATTAGGTGTTACCAAAGACAGATTGGAAGCGAATCGTGTTGCTTCTATTTATTTAGAAAATACCTATCCTGGTTATGTAAGCGTTTTCCATAGAGCAAATGGAATGAGCGAGGTGCGTATGTCTAGGATTAATAGGGATGAATTTCCGAAAAATGATTAGTATATTATTATTGTAAAATAATTATAATAATAATTTATATATGCTTATAAAAAAAGAAAAGAAAGGGGATATAAATGTTTATTATGTAGACAAAAATATTCCGGATGATAAGATGGATAAATTGAAAAATACATTTGTTAAAAGGGAGCAAATTGATTTTATAATTAATGATGACGCGGATGTTTATGATGCTAGTGGAAATTTATTACTTCGTTATAGAAAAAATAAATTATTAAAAAAAAATGTGGATGATTTTTACACAAATGTAATTGATTTTGCTAAAAATGTTTCTACAAATAGAGGTTCTGCTTCGGGTAGTAAAAAGAAAAATGTATCGGATAATCCTAAAATAATGTCTAATATTCTAGGTTATATGGATAGTTTTTCACCTATACAAAAGCATTTAATGAAGTTACAACATAAGAAGATTGATTTGAATGTAAGAGAAACGAGATTTAATATGGACCATCCTGATAAATTTAAAAAATTATTGCCTATGATCAAACAGATAGATGGATATTATAAGAAATATGCTCCTTCTTATTATAAAAAACAGAGAATAAAAGCCAATCAAACTCCCTTTAAAATACCAGGAACCTCATTTACTACGATAACAACGAATGTAAATTTTAGGACAAGCATACATAAAGATAAGGGAGACGATGAAGAAGGATTTGGAAATTTGACAGTAATTGACGATGGAAAATATAC
>Ga0105097_10001841_pt1 | contig 10256 bp, 24 predicted proteins | sample PPLLak12cMay2015_FD_87035 | JGI IMG/M metagenome (GOLD analysis project Ga0105097, IMG submission 87035) | Freshwater sediment microbial communities from Prairie Pothole Lake near Jamestown, North Dakota, USA - PPLs Lake P7 Core (1) Depth... | ecosystem: Environmental > Aquatic > Freshwater >... | reverse complement strand
CATTGCCATTTGTGAAGAAAACGAAATCACAGTTGGCAGCATCGAATACCAGCAAGATGGCCAATCAGCGGCTTCGTACAGCGTCAAGGAATTGATTGCCGTGTGCAAGTACAAACTGGGCATTGACTTTGACGCAAAGGCTTTGCGTGATGGAGCCCAATCATGATTTCAAATTTGCAACTCACATACCGCATTGCTCGCGCTGTTGAGCGCCTGTACAGCCACTACGAATTGTCCGGTGACGAGCGCCGCGAATTGGCAACAACATTGGGTTACGTGGTTTTGCGCTTCAACAAAATGGAGTCGCTGCTCATGCGCCTCAAAGATGAAATCGAAGCACTCGACGGCACCAGTCTTGAAAACGAAAAGATCGTTGCCGAGTACCGTCAGTTTTTCAAACAGGCTGGCCCATGATCGAGTACGACCCGAATTGGCCATTCCCCCAGTTTGACGAAAGCGGCCACCGCTTGCTTCCGCCCGACTGGGGCAAACGCCAACCCAAGCCCAACCCAACCGAAGGCGTTGAAGACGCGCCGTTTTAAGAATGACCACAAAACACGCAACGCTGGGTGCCTCCAGCAGCTACACATGGATCAACTGCCCCGGCGCGATCCGGGTGGCCGCTGGCATCCCCGACAAGCAATCACCAGAAGCCTTGGAAGGCACAAACGCCCACGCTCAAGCCGAACATATGCTCAAGGGCGGAAAGGCTGCGGAAGGCCCGTTTCCTGACCTTGCCGAAGATGTCCTGCCCTATGTTGACCTTGTGTTTTCGCTGCTGGATGAAGGTGATGTGCTTTTGGTAGAGCAAACCGTCAAATTCGACGAGTGGGTGCCCGGTGGCTTTGGCACTGCTGACGCCGTGATTCTGCACAGGAATGGTTTGCTGACCATCGTGGACTTGAAGTTTGGCATGGGCCTGCGGGTGGATGCCCCGGGCAACAGCCAGCTTCGCCTGTACGCGCTTGGTTGCGTGCAAGAGCACCAATTCATGTGGGGCATTGACCGCGTGCGTTACATCGTTTCACAGCCCCGACTCGACCACGAGGACGAAGAAACGCTGACCATTGAAGAACTGTTGGAGTGGGGCGAGTGGGTCAAGGTCAAGGCGCTCGCTACCCTTGAACCCGATGCCCCAGTGGTCCCCGGGCTTGTGCAGTGCCAGTGGTGTCGTGCCCGCTTTGTTTGTCGCAAGCGTGCCCTTGATGTGCTTACCGTCATGGGCAGTGACACCCTCACGCCAGCAGACATTGCGTTGGTCTACCCACACGCAGCGTTGGCTGTCAAATGGGCAGAAGACATTGAAGCCTCTGCGCTTGCCGTCCTGAATGCAGGCGGCACTTTGCCGGGGCTCAAGATTGTTGAAGGAACATCCCGCCGCCAGATGCGCAGCGATGCCGAACAAATTTTCAAAGATGCAGGCCTTACGCCTGAACAGATTTATCGCCAGAAGTTCCGAACCCTTGGGGAATTGGAAAACGCTCTTGGCGGTAAAAAAGCGGCCACTCCAGTAATGAAGCTGGCCACTTTCAAGCCGGTGGGGAAACCCACCATTGTTGAAACGAGCGACCCCCGACCACAAATGAATGTCGATGTTGTCGCTGATTTTCCCGAAGGAACTTAACTATGTTGATGCTTAAAAATGTTCGCTTGTCTTACCCCTCGTTGTTCTACCCTTCCGCCTTTGGCGATGGTGAACCGAAGTTCAATGCCACTTTCCTGATCCCCAAGGACAGCGAACAGGCTGCGGCTTTGCAAGACGAAATCAAACGTGTGGCCAAGGAAGCCTTTGGTGACAAAGCCAAAGACATCGTGATGCGCCAAGAATCCTCGCAGCGCAAGCTGGTCAAGGATGGCGATGGTCCCGATGGCAAAAACCAAGAGGGCGACGACAAAGATGGCTACGCCAATCACATTGCCATCAAGGCCAGCAACAAGGCTGCTCCCAAGGTGATCGGTCGCCAGAAACAGCAACTGACCGAAGCCGATGGCGTGCCTTACGGTGGCTGCTTTGTCAACGCACAGATCGACATCTGGGCTCAGGACAACAAGTACGGCAAATTCTTGAACTGCAAGTTGTTGGCCGTGCAATTCTGGGCCGATGGTGACGCATTCGGTGGTGCTTCGCGTGCCGACATCGACGCTTTCGAGGATGGCGACGACAGCGCAGGTGGTGCAGGGGATGCCGCATGGTGAACGAAGGCAAAAACCCAATGGATTGGTCACTGTTCCAAGTGTCCACTGCGACCGAAACGCTCAAGTTCGTGTGCCACGGTTTGGCCAAGAATGCGGGCTGGTGGCATGACCCTAAGACTGGTGAATCGGCCACTGCCAACCCGCTGTGCTTTTCCAGCAAGCTCATGCTGATCGTGTCCGAAGTCGCCGAGGCAATGGAAGGTGATCGCAAGGGGCTCATGGATGACAAGCTGCCGCATCGGTCCATGCGCGAGGTTGAACTGGCTGACGCCCTGATCCGCATCTGCGACTTGGCCGGGGCTTATAACCTCGACCTTGGCGGGGCAGTGGCCGAAAAGCTCGCCTTCAACGCGCAACGCCCTGACCACAAGGTTGAGAACCGGGTGCAAGAGGGTGGCAAAGCGTACTAAGCCTTGTTGGTGTGGGGGCTACTGGTTCCCACACCGCAAGGGCGGGGGCGCGTGTGAGCACAGCCCTCGTGCCGACTACTACATTGCCCTTCGGTACGGTGCTACACAGTCCGAGGCAATGGAGTGGTTGAGCACCGCACAGATCGAAAAGATGTTTCCGCTGATCATTCAACCCTCAATAAAGGAAAACGACGATGACATACCACTGTGACACCTGCAACGGAACCGGGTCTGTAGACACCGGCATAGGTCCAATGACTTGCGATGGCTGTGCTGGCACAGGCATTCGCATCGGCCACTGCAAAGATTGCCGACACTTCGACAAGTACGACAGCACTTGCAACGGTCTGGACCGCTTCACCAGTCTATCGAAAGCACCACCCGGCGACATGGCCCTTGTGGTTGACGCTGACGATGACCAAGGCCTCACCGGCTATTTATTGGTGGACCCAATGTTCGGGTGCATCAAGTTCACACGGAAAGGAATTTCACGATGATCAATCGCTTCAAACGCGGTTACAGGATGGCTCGCCAATTTGGCCGAGGCCGCGATTTTTCCATCCTCATGGGCCTGTCCTACATGCTGTTCAAGCGGACACCCTCGTACAAGGTTTATTGGGAGTCAAACAATGACACTAACAATCAATGACTTGGCCAACGCGATTCATTCGCGGCAGATGGCCGGTGTGGCTGTGAGTGAATTCCACATTCACCCCGAAGATTACTTTTACCTCGAAGCCGAGTGGCTGCGCCAGCACTTCGGCCACCCGTTTCACGTCACGCATGCAATGGGCGTGAAGCTGTACGTCAAAGATGATGCGCCGAGGTTGCGAGCATGATTGACCCAAAGACCAAACGCCTGACGATCCCTGTGTCCAAGGACGTTGACCTGATCCGCAATCGCCTTGCTGCTGACACCGGCATCGTGATGTCGTACTCGCAAGTGTTCAACTTCCTGATCCACTTCTACGTCACGCACGCCAACGAACCGAAAACGAAATGGAAGTCCCTGTCATGATCATTCTTGACTGCGAGGTCTACCGCGATTATTTCCTGTGCCTCATGCGCAACCTCAAAGACGACTCGATTCGTGCGTTTGAGATTTACGAGGGTGCCGAGTTCGAACGCGAGCGCCTGATCAACATCATGGGCAAGTACCTGACGGGCGGCTTCAACAGCCTGCACTACGACTTGCCAATCATTGCGGTCGCGCTGCGCGAGGGCAACACACAGGCGATCTTTCGCGCCAGCAAACAGATCATCGAACTGCGCCGCCGTCCCAGCGAAATCATCGCTGTACCACGGGCGTGGGATCACATCGACATCAAGGAAGTGGCCCCGGGCGTGATGATTGGCTTGAAGCAATACGGTGGTCGAATGCACACCCGGACGCTGCAGGATTTACCCTACGATCCCGACATGCCCATCACGCCGGAAATGCGCGTGAAGCTGCGGACCTACTGCGAGAACGACTTGCAGATGACAGCCGAGTTGTTCAACAAGCTCGAAGCTCAAGTCGAATTGCGCAAGGCCATGAGCAAGCAATACAAGGTTGACCTGCGCAGCAAGTCCGATGCGCAGATCGCCGAGGCCGTGCTCATCCACGAGATTCAGATCGCCACCAAAAACACCGTGATCCGTCCTGCCATTGACGACACACCATCAAAGTATCGCTGCCCTGATTGGCTTGACTTCCAAACCCCAACCTTGCAGGCGCTTAAACGTGACGTGCTTGAAGCCGATTTCAGCGTTGACGGTAACGGTCGCTTGCTCATGCCAAAGGAACTCGATGGCCGCTCGGTTGATATCGGCCACTCCACGTACCGGCTGGGCATTGGTGGGCTTCACAGCAGCGAGTCCTGCGTGTCGCATTACGCCACAAAGGACCGCAAGCTGATCGACGTTGACATGACCAGCTACTACCCATTCATCATCCTTGGACAACGCCTGTATCCGCCCCAGTGCGGGCCGGGATTCCTCAAGGTTTACAAGTCCATTGTGGATCGCCGGATCGAAGCCAAAAAGGCCAAGGACACTGTGACCGCCGACTCGCTAAAAATTACGATCAACGGCTCGTTTGGCAAGCTGGGTTCGTCCTACAGCAAGCTCTACGCACCAGACCTGTTTAAACAAGTGACCATCACTGGCCAGCTTGCCCTGCTCATGTTGATCGAAGCCCTTGAACTCAAAGGTGTTGAGGTCGTGTCCGGTAACACGGACGGCATTGTGACCTACCCCTACGTGGCCCAATTGGACACGCTGCGCGAGGTTGTCAAATGGTTCGAGGCCAAGTCGTCCTATCAGGCCGAGGAAACGCATTACCGCAGCATCCACAACCGTGACGTGAACTCGTACATCGCGGTCAAGCTCGACGGCAGCACCAAGGGCAAAGGCTTTTTCGCGGAGCCCGGGCTGCAGAAGAACCCGCAAAACAACATCATCCAAAAGTCTATCGCTCGCCACTTGGCCACGGGCGAGCCGTTGGACGCTCTTGTGCGTCAAGGTGAAATTACCGACTATCTGACAATCCGCAACGTCACGGGTGGTGGGCAGTGGCGTGGAAAGTACCTTGGCAAAACGGTTCGCTGGTATTGGTCCACGGACGGTGACGCAATTCATTACATTAAAAACGGCAACAAGGTGGCCACAAGCGATGGCAGCAAGCCAGTGATGACCTTGCGCGACAAGCTGCCAGCAGACCTTGACATGGACCGCTACGTGCGGGCCGCAAATGAAGCCCTGCAGGGCCTTGGAGTGTGGTGATGGACCTCTACCCTTACCAAGCCCGCGCACTCGCCCACGCGCTCAAACATCCACGCTGCGGGCTATTCCTTGAGCCGGGGCTGGGCAAAACCCGCATTTCCATTGAAGCGATGAAGCAATTGCCCAAGCCAGCACTGGTGATTGCGCCCAAAAGGGTCATTGAGCACACATGGCCCACTGAGTTGGCCAAGTGGTGGCCCGAGGCCAGATGGTTGAGCATGGCGCAAGGCCCTGATTCACGCCTGTTTAACTACGGGCTTGACGCTGACGTGTATCTGCTCAACATCGACATTTTCGCCAAGGTTTTTGGCAAAGAGGGCGAGCACAAATGGCGTTAGCCCACGCTGGTGATTGACGAGTCGCACAACGTCAAAAACCGGGACACGTTTTTGTTCAAGGCCCTGCGCCACAACGCCGGTCGATTCAAGCATGTGCTGGAACTCACCGGTACGCCTGCGCCCAAGTCACTTGAAGACTTGTGGGCTCAAGTCTTTTTGCTCGACCGTGGCCGACGACTAGGCAACACGATTACCGCGTTTCGCCAACGCTGGTTCGTGCCCGGTGCAGAGCGGTATCAGCGCCACATGCGGCCTTCTGCTCAGGATGAGATTCAAAGTCGGATCGGTGACATCTGCATGTCGATGACTGCGGCTGAATACCTCGAACTGCCCGAGTTCATGACACAAGACATTGTGGTGGACCTGCCGACCAAAGCCCGCACGTTCTACGACAAACTCAAGGAAAATCTTGTAGCTGAAATAGAAGGCCAGCAGATCACTGCGATGACAGCGGCCACGCTCGCTGGCAAGCTCATGCAGGTGACCAGTGGCAATGTGTACGACGAGAACAGGGCCGTGGTACACAGCAACACAGCCAAGCTCGACGCATTGCGCGACCTGCAGGAATCGCTGGGTGACTTGTCGCTGCTGGTCGTGTACCAGTACCAGCACGAACTCGAAGGGCTGCGCAAGTTGGGTGCCGTCGAACTGCGCGATGCTCCTGACACAGTGACTCGCTGGAACAAAGGGCAGATCAAGATGTTGGCTATCTACCCGTCAAGTGGTGGTGTAGGCCTCAACTTGCAGGACGGTGGGCACCATCTTGTGTGGACCAGTCCGACCTACAACCTTGGCCACTACATCCAGACCAACGCACGCTTGCACCGAACTGGCCAAACGCGGCCCGTAATCGTCCACCGGTTGGTCGCTGCCAACACCATTGACCGCCATGTCTACAGTGCGCTGGCTCGCAAAGCCAGCGTCCAAGAGGCATTGATGGATGCGCTTGAGGTTTATGTCTGGTAGCGCACAAAAAATTGATCGAAAGATAGGTTTACGAATAACTTGGACCACGAGATACTGAGGCTTCTTTCAACTCAACCAAAGGATTTCATCATGACTGACAATCGTTTCTTTACCGACAGCTTGACCGGCGAAAAGTTCAACGTGGCAGCATCCGATGTTTATTACTTGCTGTCCCTGACAAACGGCACAATGATCAAGTTGCACGACAACACAGATCATGTTGTCGGCGCATCCTTCGCGGCTGTGTGCCGTGAACTTGGTTACTGTGAAGCGGAGTAAACCATGAAGCACACCGTCATCATCGCCATGCTCGTTGGCCAAGCGGCCTACGCTGAAACAACCAGCATTACCACAACCGAACGGTCCACACCAATCAGGTGCCATCGTGATGGTGCCATGATGGTGTGCTCAACAACCAAAATCACCGCAGTGACCACAACTGTGACAGCCCCGGCTCCCAAGCGCCGGGAGAAGGAAGATGGCAATGTCTAAGATGTATTTTGTCCGCAAACACTTGCCCAGCAACAACGTATTCGTCAGTGCATTCATGGGCAAGCACCATTATGTTTTCGACGATCCCAAAGGCTATCCGCAGCGCCAGCTTGACAGCGTGGCCGATGAACTGATCGCCAAATGGAACCGTCAAAATCCTGACACATGGCAATACGAACGCATGGACGACAAAATCAAAGGCTTGCACTTTGACAGCATCATCTTTGATGAACTTGTTTTTCCACCAACCGTTAACTTGAGCACAGACGTGCAAAGAAAGGAGTTTGACAATGCCAATGCCGAAACCCCGCAAGGATGAAGGCAAAGACGACTTCATGAGTCGCTGCATGGGTGATGAAACTATGCGCCGCGATTTTGAAGAAAGCGACCAGCGTTATGCCGTGTGCCAAACGCAATGGGAAACCAAAAAACGAAAGGGCTCTAAAGATGAACATGAATGATTTTGAAGCATCGCTGCGCAACAAAATTGAACAGCGCCTGATTACCATGAACTCCAACGATCAAATTGATTTTCTGTTGGGCATGGTTGTCAACACGACCATTGAGGCCGTCAAACGAATGGTCAAGGTCGAAGCCGCCGCGTCAATCGCTAAAGAATGCGCAGAGGCTGCTATCGAGGCGAAGGATGTTGTCAGCTACTCCTACGACACCATGCTGCACCAACTGCATGATGTCATGGTGTCCTGCTATGACAGCAACACTTTGCCCGAAGAACTCGTGCCCTACATGCAGCGCACTGCTGCGATCTACAACCAACCACAAACGGTGAATTAAACATGACTACTCTGCTTACAAGACTTCTTCGTCGTATTCGTCCACCTGCAGCGCCAGCAATTGATGTTGTCGCTCAGATCAAAGCACTGCGCCTGAATGACGGGCCGCTCGCAGGTGCTTACCCCATCGCTCCGGCTGGAAAAGTCAATTGGTACTTTGCCAACCTTGGCTTGATGGGTATCGTCAACAAGTTGTCTGCGGATGACGGCGACTTTTACATCCGTCAATATCTTGACGCCTTTGTGCGCCATGTTGACGGTGATGGCATCATCTTTGACTACGGACCAAACGGCCCCGAGTTCCCTGATTCACATGACTCCTATGCGGCCACCTTTCTGACTCTTGTTTTGGCCTACGAAACGCACAGTGGTAATTCCGTATGGGCCAACAGCAACATGGCCACACTCAAGCTCATGGCGTACAACTGCCTGACAACACAGGTCAAGTCCAACATGCTGACATCTGTGTTTCGCAACGGTGTGCCAAGCAACATCGGGTACCTCATGGACAATTGTGAGGTGTACCGTGGTCTGCGTGACTTCGCTGCCCTGTTGCGCAAACGTGGGGACACCGATGCCGACTACTACGACTCGTTTGCAACCCAAATCCCATTGGGTATGCGGGCGTTGTTTTCGGTGGCATACAAGCCCAGTGACGCGCATCAATCACCCGAGACAACCTTTTACCCCGGTACCACTTGCCAAGTGTTCCCGCAAGCCTTTGGCGTGCCTGAACTCAGCAACACGTTTGACACGGCCTATTTCTATTTGAACAACCATTCGCCCGGTTGGGAAAAAGGCACCTATGACATGTTCCCTTGGGCTGTGCTTGGTTACGTTGCTGCTGTGCGAAATGACGCACAGAGGGCTCGCACGCAATTGGCCACAATGAACACCCTGTTCCAATCGAATCGCGCACTGGTGACGATCAACGAATTGGGTTGGTATCAACGAACTACGGACTTGCTCAAATGAACTCAATCACATTCGACTTTAAGATTTTGAACGAACTGCCCGACGACTTCACAAACCCTCGTGCGTGGCCGGACTTTGGTGTCTATCGCATCACAGATCGCTTCAATAACATGGACTTGTACTTTGTCAATGAGTACAGCGTTGAAATTGCCTTCGACGCTTTCAAGATGGGCAAAATCAAAGACAAGTTCGACCCCAAGTACGACATCCCGGCAAAGAAGATTCATCCCGGGGCAATTGCGATTGCAGATGTGCTGATCAGCAATGCCAAGGCTACTGCGAAAGGGCACACATGACTGACAAGAAACGACCGGCGAACGGCGAAAAGTTCAGTGTTCAAATTTTCTGGATCGGGGAACTGATCAACAACCGGCTCAACCGCATTGCGCTTGGTCCGTTCGTTGACTGGCCAACTGCATACAACGAGCGCAAAGCGTTGCCCGACCCTGAAAATTATCTGATCATGCGTACTGAAAGCGACATCATCGTTGATGACACTCGCTCAATCCTGCAATGATTCCACACGCTGTGACAAGAATGTTCAAGGCAGAGGCCACCGAAGCGGGCCTTGAACTGCTCGACATAGAGTGCCGGGGCAGCGGGCATTACTGCTGCACCTACAGGCGCGAAGACGGTTTTGTTTTCAAACACTTTGCGCCGAAAACCACCAGCGACCACCGCTCTGCCAAGAACCGGCTTGCTCGTTTAAAGCGAGTGGCCCGTGGCACTTCCGATATGTTTCATGTGAGGTGATGATGAGGTGTCCTGAATGCGGAGCACGCGCTGACGTGAAAGAAACTCGCCAACGAAAGGATGGCACGATGAAAAGGCGCTATCTGTGCCACAACGAGCACAGGTTTTCAACCCTTGAATTGGTCGCGACCATAAACCCCAACGACCGCAACAAACTGGAGGTTCGTCATGAACACTATGGGATTTCCCCAAGACCCGCAAATGTTGGGCAATTTTTTTAAAATGCAATTGGTGCTGCTGTACACCACACCACTTGCGCCACTCATCTACCTTTTCTTCGACTGGATGTTGACATGAAGGATTCACACTTTAAAACACCGAGGCAGTTGTCTGACTGCCAATTCCCCATCGGCCACTGTCTGCAGGAAGTGGCCACGACAAGGTGGGAAAAATGGCTGACGCATACGGCTGCGTTTTTTGTCGGAATGATGTTCGCCGGAATGATTGCTGCAGCAGTATTGCGGTAAAGAAAAAAGGCCCGCAAGGCGCAAACCCTGCGGGCCTAAGATCGCTCCAACACGATCAAGGAGTCCCACGAAGACTGGGCAACTGGCTAATTGCCCGCGCTG
>Ga0105097_10001840_pt1 | contig 10257 bp, 10 predicted proteins | sample PPLLak12cMay2015_FD_87035 | JGI IMG/M metagenome (GOLD analysis project Ga0105097, IMG submission 87035) | Freshwater sediment microbial communities from Prairie Pothole Lake near Jamestown, North Dakota, USA - PPLs Lake P7 Core (1) Depth... | ecosystem: Environmental > Aquatic > Freshwater >... | reverse complement strand
GCTTTGGGTATGATCGAGTGATGGAGCAGCCTGTTTCGCATCACAGCTCCCTTAGCGAGCTCATTCCAGCAGACGCCTTCGTGGGCGCCGGAGTTATCCTGCGCCACCGGGGGCGTTTTTTATTCGGCATCCGCCCGCTGCGTTGGGACGGCGAGCGGGCTACCGCCGAGATCACCGCCATCGGCGGGCGCATTGAGGCTTCGGATGCCAGCCTGAGCGACGGCGTGGAACGTGAAGCCTGCGAAGAGATAGGCTGTGACGTGCACCTGGAACCCTGCGAGCGCACCTTGCTCGCCCGCGGCCCTGGCGAGCTGTCGTACGCTGCCATCGGCGGCGCCGAACAGCCGGCAGCGATCGTCTTCCGCTATTACAAAGCGCCTGCCCACCAGCCCTGGAACGCGCCTCGCCTGGGGCAACCCAACTACCGCCCGCCCTCCTGCATCGTGCTGTTTTTAGGAGAATTGACCGGCGAGCCGCAGCCCAGCGAAGAGCTGCCCACCCTGATCTGGCTGACACCCGAGCAGATCCTGCAGACCGCCCGCCAGGATATCCCGTTTGGCGAGCTGCTGGCCGCAGGAGCGCCGGTGCTGCGCCTGCATGCCGCTTACCCCGCCGCTGACGATTGGGCGCGGCTGACTGACTCGCAAGAAGCGCTGGCTCTCAGCCTGGGGGATGCGGCAATCGAGTTTTTTCAAGGCTTGCAGCGATTATAATTGGGCTGTGTCTAAACACATCCTGATCGTAGATGACGATGCGCTCATGCGGCGCAGCCTGGCTTTCAACCTGGAACAGGCCGGCTACAAGACCAGCACTGCCGGGACGGCAGAAGACGCCCTGGCATATGCCCGCCGCGAGCCGCCCGACCTGGTGCTGCTGGATATTGGGCTGCCCGGGATGGACGGGTTGGACGCCTTGCGCCACATCAAGCAGCAGCTGGGTGTGCCGGTGATCTTTGTCACTGCCCGGCGCCGGGAGCTGGACGAAGTGCTTGGGCTGGAGCTGGGGGCCGATGACTACATCACCAAACCATTCGACCTGAATGTGCTGCTGGCACGCATGAAGGCCGTGCTGCGCCGTACCGAGCAGCCGCCGCGCACACCGGACGCGCCGACCCCGCTGCTGGTGGGCGACCTGATGGTCGACCCGCTGGCCCATACCGTGACGATTGGCGGGCAGCCCGTGGAGCTGACTCCGCGTGAATTTGAGCTGCTGCACAGCTTTGCCATCGAGCCCAACCGGGTGTTTTCGGTGGACGACCTGATCGCCCGGGTGTGGGGAGCGGAGTTCGTCGGGCAGCCACAGGTGGTTTACGTCCACATCCGCTGGCTGCGAGAAAAGATCGAAGAAGACCCCGCCAACCCCCGGCGCATCATCACCGTGCGCGGCGTTGGATATAAGCTGGAACCGCAAGTTTGATGATCTTTCGCTCGCTGCGCTTTCAACTGCTGCTCAGCCACATCCTGCCTTTCTTGATTCTGCTGCCGATCATGGGGATCGCCACGATATACATTGTCGAGTCGCGCGTCCTGATGCCGCAGATCGCCCGCGACCTGGAATCTGAAGCCCGGCTGCTGGCCCAACTCAGCTCTATCCAATATAACCAGTGGGGCAGCCAGCTGTACTACCAATATGTGCTCGGCCGCCTGCGACCGAACCCAGAAATTCAAGTAATGTTTCTGAGTCCCAAGGGGCAAATCCTATATACCAGTGAAGCCGATGAGCTGCCGTTGATCGGCTATTTCCTGCAGATGGATGGGCTGGAAGAAGCCAGGACAGGCCAGCCGGTAGTTTACTCGGAATATACCGGCCTGCTGCTGCCTTACGGCGAGATTGAAGTGTTGCAGCCTGTGCTGAGCGACCAGGGGGACCTGATCGGCATTATCCGCATGGTCTACCCCAACGCGGCTGCCGGGGAGCTGTTCCGCCTGCTGCGCAACCTGATGCTGGCGCTGTGGATCGTCGGCCTGGCAGCCGGCGCTATCCTGGCATTGATCCTGGCGGTGAATATCGGCAAGCCGGTCATGCAGGTGACCCGAGCGATTTACGTCGTTGCCGGTGGCGAGCACAGCCAGCCACTAGACGAGTACGGACCTCAGGAAGTACGCAACCTGGTACGGGCGATCAATTACCTGGTGGCGCGGCTCAACAGCCTGGAACAGGCGCGCCGCGAGCTGCTGGCCAACCTGGTGCACGAGCTTGGGCGCCCATTAGGAGCCCTGCGCTCAGCCATCCATGCCCTTTCGAGCGGTGCAGCCAATGATCCCCAGCTGCTGCAGGACCTGACCCAGGGGATGGATGGCGAGACCGCTCGCCTGCAGCATGTGCTGGAAGACCTGGCCCACCTGCACGACCAGGTATTAGGCGGGCTGGAGATGAAGCGTGAAGCGGTGGCGCTGAGTGAGTGGCTCACGCAGATGCTGGCTCCCTGGCAGGCAGCCGCCCAGGAAAAACGCCTGCACTGGTCGGCGGATCTGCCGGAGGATCTGCCCACGATCCAGGTTGACCCGGTGCGTCTGTCCCAGGTGATCGGCAACCTGGTGAGCAACGCTATCAAATACACCCCCGCCGGGCGGGAGGTGCGCGTGGAAGCCGGCCAGCAAAATGACGAAATCTTCATCCGCGTTGCCGACGAAGGCCCAGGCATCCCGCTCGACGAACAGGAAAAAATCTTTGCCCCCTTCTACCGCGGTGAGCAGCGCCGGCGCATCAAACAAGGCATGGGACTGGGCCTTACCATTGCCCGTGACCTGGCTGTAGCGCACAGCGGGCGGATTGAGGTTGACAGCGCCCCAGGCGCCGGCAGCCGCTTCACCTTATGGCTGCCCATAACCGGTCCAGAAAATTAATCAATAATCACACCAGTAGGGAATTTTAGCCCCCCTTGCACTTGCCGGACAACCAGCACCACGAGCTGGAGCTGACTATGTGCGAAGTGCCGGTGGGCTTCAAGTATTTCGTCGCAGGGCTGGTTCACCGCCCGCCGTCGGCCATCGTCTTAATGTCACCATTAGGTTGCCGTTAGCCACGCATAAAGACGCCAGGGGGTAGATCGAGTATCCTTCCAGCATCATTACCGGTACAAGTCGTTTCCCGATCAGGGAACCGGAGGCAGGAAGGAACAGTGATGGACAAGCGCAAGAACCCAGAAAACCGATCGTTTGATTTGCCCACGTTGGTGGGCGAGCTTGAGAGCTTCGATGTCACCCGGCGTGAACGAGCTCGCCGCACGCTGGCAGCCCTGGGCAGCAATGCGCTGCCCTGCCTGACCGAAGCGCTGCAGCACCCGGCAGAATGGGTGCGCTGGGAATCTGCCACCACCCTGGGAATGATCGCATCACCGGCCAGCGCCGAAGCCCTGACGGCTGCCCTGGAAGATCCCAGCCCGGCAGTCCGGCTGGCGGCTGCCGAAGCCCTGGCCGAGATTGGCAATCCTGCCTGCCCGGTGGTGATCGATGCCCTGAATAAAAATTACGAGTCGGAGTCGATCCGCCAGGGTGCCCATCGTGTCCTGCAAGCCCTGGCCTTGCGTGGCAAACTATCCCGCATCGAGCAGGAAGTATACACCGGGTTACATAAGCTGCTGTCCGAACAGGAAACTCGTGACCTTACCGGCCAGGTAGCCGCGGCTGCATGAACGTAACTGTAGGAGATTACCGGCATGCATAAGCGATTGCAGTTCGCCCCAAGCGGCTTGTGGAATCTGGCCCATACCAGAGTTCACCCTGCGCCGATGATGATTACCGGACGGAAACAGAACATTACCAATTACGAAATCGACCTGAGTGGGCCAGCAATCCCCTTTGCGGTCGAAGCGAAGCAGCAAGCTCAGCTGCAACGGCTGAACTCAATCCTGCAGCTAAACGGGCCGAGCCCGCAGCGCGTGCTGATCAGCGGGCAACCCGGCGCGGGCAAATCCAGCCTGGCAACCTGGCTGGCTTACCATGCGGGAACCCCTCTGTTCCGATTGTCGGTCAGCAAGCTTGCCGGCCTGACTGTGCAGGCCGCCGGCCAGAAGTTGACGGTAATTTTCCGCCAGGCCACCGGCCGTGCGCCGTCAGTTTTGCTGCTGGACGACCTGCACGACCTGGAGACAGCCTTTCCGGAAGCCGAACAGCGGGAAACCGTCAGCGGCCAGATCTTCCGCCTGATGACAAGCCTGGATGGAAAAGCGGTCCTGCTGCTGCTGGCTACACGGCGCCCGGATTGCCTGGGAGTGGAGTGGTTTTCCCCCGGCCGCATCCAGCTGCAGGTTAATCTCGGCCTGCCGGACAGCCTGACCCGCTTGGCGATCTTGCGCCAGCATACGCATGCGATGCGGCTGGCCTTCGATGTCAACCTGATCTCTCTGGCTCGCAGTGCCCCCGGCTTGAGCGCAGCCGACCTGGCTGAGCTCTGCCGCCAGGCGAGTCAAAGCGCCGCAGCCAATGAGCGTGCGCGTGTCAACATGGCCGATTTCCAGGCAGCCCTGGAGCGGTTTCTGCTGGATCATGCGGATACCCGGCTGGCAGACGAGGCTTGAAGGCCAAGCAGCCAGGTGGAAGACAGGTCGCAACCTGTTAGTAGATCGAAAAATTAGCAATCTGGAATGCATTATCGATATCTTTAGAGAGAATTTGGAGAAAGAATGAAAACAAAAACCCTAACCCTATCAAGTTTGTTGGTCGTTGCCGTTCTACTGAGCGCTTGCAGCGGCCCGATTGCCTCGCTGACCGACCAGGCACAGCAGGTCGTTGATCAGGCGCAGCAGGTCGTGGACCAGGCGCAAAGCCAGGTCGCTGTCGAGCTGGGCAACCAGCTAGAAACCAACACTGCCAAGGCAGCTCCGGCAATTCAAAGTGATTCCGGCCTGCTGGCTGCTTATGAAAACGCGCTGACCAGCGTGTATGATAATGTCAACCCTTCGGTCGTCTTTATCAGCGTGCTGAAGGATGCTTCATCGATGCTCGAGGGTACTTTCCCTGGGCTTCCTGAAGGCCTGCCCAACATCCCCGGTTTCCCCGATCTCAACCCCGGGACGCCGGATGATAGCAACCCGGATGAAGAAAATCCGGATGGGCAGCTTCCCGAGCAGAGCCCCTTCGCCGGTGGTCTGGGTTCCGGTTTCGTGTGGGACTCGAAAGGTCATATTGTGACCAATAACCACGTCGTGGAAGGCGCAACCAAGATCGAAGTGACCTTTGCCGATGGCACCAGCCTGCCCGCCACGCTGGTGGGCGCGGATCCCTACTCCGACCTGGCTGTGATCCAGGTTGAAGGCGCAGGCGACCTGCTCAAGCCGGTAACCATGGGCGACTCTGACCTGGTGAGGGTTGGTGAGCTGGCGATTGCCATAGGCAATCCGTACGGCCTGTCCAACACCATGACCGTTGGTATCATCAGCGCCTTGGGGCGCAGCATTCCGGCCGGCGAGATGTCTATGTTCACCGGCAACCCGCGTTTCACCATCCCCGAAATCATCCAGACCGATGCGCCGATCAACCCGGGCAACTCCGGCGGTGTGCTGCTCAATGACCAGGGTGAGGTGATTGGTGTGACCACAGCCATCGAGTCGAGCTCCGGCTCCAACGCCGGCATCGGGTTCGTGGTCCCTTCCAACACAGTCAATCAGGTGGTCCCCACCTTGATTGAGGACGGCGGCTTCAAGCACCCTTATCTTGGCATCAGCGGATCGACCCTGGGGCGTGAAATTGCTGAGGCAATGAACCTGAATGCCAACACGAAAGGCGCCCTGGTGGGCGAGGTTGTTGAAGGCGGTCCCGCGGCTGAGGCCGGCCTGCTTGGCAACACCGATGAAACTAGCATCGATGGACAGGCTATCCCGGTGGGCGGCGATGTGATCATCGCTATCAACGGCGACGAGATCAAGTCCATGGACGAGCTGATTGCTTACCTGCTGGGCAATACCCGCGTCGGCGAGACTGTCACCCTGACCATCCTTAGGGATGGCAATCCGATGGAAGTCGGAGTAACTCTTGGGGAACGCCCCCAGCAATAAGGCCATCTGGCTTATCGGTAGCGGACGAAGTAATTTACTGGTAGATCTTAACGGTACAAACTTATCGAACTGGCTTAGTGGTGCTTACTTATTGGTAAAGGAAACCATCTGATCCTCCCCCCTCCTCTCCCCCTTGGCAGTTGGGCGACTGCCAAGGGGGAAACATTTAACCCATTAAAATAGTAAAATACTCTCAGGTACTTCTTATGGATATCCTGATCAGATCTGCAACCCTGGCGGATGCCAACGCTGTCCAACGCCTGGCCGGCCAATTGGGATATCCAATGGATTCCCAGACGTTGAGCGAGCGGCTGGCAGCCATTCTGGACGACCCTGGACAGACCCTTCTGATAGCCGAGATTGAATCGCAGGTTTGCGGCTGGGTGTACCTGCTGGCCGGCCCAGACCTGCTAAGCGGGGCTACTGCCGAAATCGGCGGGCTGGTGGTCGATGAAAACCGGCGCGGCCTGGGCGTGGGGAAAGCCCTGCTCCAGCGAGCCTGGGATTGGGCGCACCACCAGGGATATCGCGAGCTGCGCGTGCGCTCCAACACCGCCCGAGAGCCATACGTGAAAGACTTCTACCTGGCGAACGGGTATGAGGTGGTGAAAACGCAGTGGGTGCTTAGACGACGGTCCCGCGCAAGAGCAGCGCGGGATTCCCGACAGCAGACCGCTGACCGCGGACTGGAGACGGACGACGGACGACCGCGGACGGCCGACCGCTGAGTGATTGAGGCATTGAGGACATTGAATTGACTAACCGGATGACTGCAAACCACCATCAAACACACAAGCTGAACCTGGTATGGCTGACATGCGTGATCGTATTGCTGCTGGCAGGGTGCACGACGACCGCCAGCGAGTCGCTGCCGTACACGCTGGCCGAGGGCGAGACGCATCGCGGCGACTTGCGAGTGGTTGGCGGCAGCGCGGAATTAGAAGCCGGCTCCGAGCTGACTGGTGGTGTGTATATGACTCATGGCAGCTTACAGCTGGGTCCGCAGGCGCTGGTTGGTAAAGATATCGTCATGCTGAGCGGCATGCTGCAGATGGAGCCGGGAGCGGTAGTAACGGGAGATGTCATCATGCTCTCCGGCCGGTTGGTCATGCAGCCGGATACCGAGATTGAAGGCGAGCTGGCAACTGGAGTAGCCTGCGTGCTACAGGAAATTTTGACCCGACTGCTGCGACAGGTACTCGTATTTCTGTGCCTGCCTGCACTGGTAATCGCAACCCTCATCGGGCTGTTTGCCTGGTGGCAGCACCGTAAGTCTCGTAAACCGCGTGCCATCCCCGGAGAAACCAAGCCATGAGAGCCATGCTGCTGGAGCGAATTTCCAGCCTGGAGGAAAACCCCACACCGCTCAGGGCCGCCGAGGTAGCCAAGCCAGTGCCCGGCCCGGATGAGATCCTGATCCAGGTGGGGGCCTGCGGCGTTTGCCATACCGAGCTGGATGAGATTGAAGGGCGCACCCCACCGCCCGAGCTGCCGGTCATACCGGGTCACCAGGTAGTGGGCAGGGTGGTCGCCGCAGGAGCGATGGCAATGCGCTTCCCGCTCGGGAGCCGCGTCGGTGTAGCCTGGATCTACTCGGCCTGCGGCACATGCGAATATTGCCGGACGGGCCGGGAAAACCTGTGCGCCCGCTTTCGCGCCACCGGCCGGGATGCCAACGGTGGTTACGCCGAATTTATGTGTGTTCCCCAGGAGTATGCTTATGCCATACCGGAGGTCTTCCGCGACGAGCAGGCCGCCCCGCTGTTGTGTGCGGGAGCTATCGGCTACCGCTCGCTCAAGCTGAGCGGGCTGCTGGAGCGCAGCCAGGAGCAGCCGCTGCGCCTGGGGCTGACTGGGTTTGGCGCTTCGGCCCACATCGTTTTGCAGCTGGTGCGGCATGCCTATCCAAACATCCAGGTGTATGTCTTTTCGCGCAGCCAGGGCGAGCGGCAGTTTGCGCTGCAGCTGGGCGCCGAGTGGAGTGGTGATTTCGATGCCACGCCACCGCAGCCGCTGCACAGCATCATCGATACGACACCCGCCTGGTACCCGATTGTCGAAGCCCTGCGCTGCCTGGTGCCCGGCGGCCGCCTGGTGATCAATGCCATCCGCAAAGAGGCGCGTGATCAGGATGCCCTGCTGCGCCTGGATTACCCGTATCACCTGTGGCTGGAGAAAGAAATCAAGAGCGTGGCCAACATCACCCGCCGCGATGTGCAAGAATTCCTGGCGCTGGCCGCCGCCATCCCGCTGCGTCCCGAAGTGCAGCTGTACCGGCTGGAACAGGCCAACCAGGCTTTGCTCGAACTTAAGCAGCGCAAAATCCGCGGCGCCAAGGTTCTCCAGCTGGCAGGTACATGAAATTCACCAAGTACCATGGATTGGGAAATGATTACCTGGTGATCGAGCCGAAGGAGCTGCCCGGCCGTCTTTCCGGCGCGCAAATCCGGCATATATGCGACCGGCACTACGGACCAGGGTCGGATGGCATCCTGCTGGGGCCGCTGCCCAGCGAAATAGCGGATTTCGGGCTGCGCATCTTTAACCCGGATGGCAGCCAGGCAGAGAAAAGCGGCAATGGCCTGCGCATTTTGGCCCGCCACCTGTGGGAGACCGGCTGCGTGGCACCTGCCCCGTATGCATTCCGCGTCGAGACCCCCGGCGGCATCGTATCCTGCCAGGTGCACCTGCCGGCCCGCAAGGACGGCAGCCTGCTGATTACAGTTGCGATGGGCCGGGTGAGCTTCAACAGCCAGGACATCCCTATGACCGGCGGTTCCCGCCAGGTGATTAAAGAGACGATGACCATCGCTGGAGAAACGCTGACTTTCTGCGCCGCCTCCCTGGGCAATCCGCACTGCATCGTGCTGCGCGAGCAGGTTTCGCAGGAGGAAGCGCTGCGCCTTGGCCCACTGATCGAACGGTACGCGGCATTTCCCCGGCGGACCAACGTCCAGTTTCTGCAGCCGGTGGATGAAGGCAGCATCCGCATCGAGATCTGGGAGCGAGGCGCCGGCTACACCCTGGCATCTGGCAGCAGCAGCTGTGCCGCGGCAGCGGTTGCCCATCGCCTGGGGTTGTGCGGTCCCAAAGTAAAGGTGCGCATGCCTGGCGGCTTGCTGACCGTGGCGCTCTCCCCGGACTGGCAGGCCACGCTGACAGGGCCGGTTCAGAAGGTGTATCACGGGGAGATGGCGTTGTAAGTGGGGACGCCGGCTTGTGACCTGTGTCAGATTGACCTCCCCGATGCAAATGCTGGGTATAATGATCGTATCCAAGCCAGCCAATCCTATCTGTAAAACAAGGTGACCTGCCATGCCGGAAATTCAATCCCATAAGCGCGTCAACGATATTCTCCTCGGACCCCTCGAGCGCCCAGCCCTGCGCTGGATGGCGACCCACATGCCCCGCTGGGTCACTCCGGACATCATGACCGGGGTAGGTATCCTGGGAGGCATCATCATCTTCCTGGGGTACGTGGGGTCGAACTGGAGCCCGTACTTCTTGTGGCTGGCTAGCTTTGGTTTTGTGGTCAACTGGGTCGGGGACAGCCTGGACGGCACCCTGGCGCGAGTGCGCAAGATCGAGCGCCCGCGCTACGGCTTCTTCATCGACCACACGGTCGACGCGCTGATCGAATGTCTGGTCTTCTTAGGCTTGGGCCTGTCACCCTACGTGACCTTCAACATCGCCAGCCTGGCACTGGTCGGCTACCTGCTGATGTCGGTGCTGGTGTATGTGCGCACCTGTGTGGCCGGTGTGTTTGTCATCTCTTACGGCAAACTCGGCCCGACAGAGGCCCGGGTGATTGCCATCCTGGCCAATACCCTGGTATTCCTGGTGGGCAACCCGATGGCCAGCCTGCAACTGGGCGGGCAAACCATTACCTTCTCCGTCTACGACTGGATCGGGATTGGCGTGGCGGTGCTGCTGTGGTCGATATTTATTATCTCCACGACTCGCCAGGCACGCGTCCTGTCCAAAGAAGATACCGTGGCCCGCAACAAGTCTCGGGCAGGCGAGGAATCAGCCCCGAACTCATAAGCTTCTCGCACTACGTGGGCCATGCAAACCGACTGTCATCCTGAACGAGGTACTCCCGACCCCAGGGAGGGGAGTGAAGGATTTAGACCCTTCGCAAGCTCCTAAGAAACTTCCGGGGTAGCTGGCTCAAGCCGAAAGCCGAATTTGGCAGCACGGCGGGTGAGATTGCGTAAAATGCGAGCACGATACTGTTGTTCATAATGATCGGCACCACAATC